>Ga0335070_10008919_pt1 | contig 11775 bp, 9 predicted proteins | sample Lox_Sample_13_FD_206722 | JGI IMG/M metagenome (GOLD analysis project Ga0335070, IMG submission 206722) | Soil microbial communities from Loxahatchee National Wildlife Refuge, Florida, United States - Lox_Sample_1.3 | ecosystem: Environmental > Terrestrial > Soil > Wetlands | place: USA: Florida...
GAGCGGCGCTCGCCAACGCAGAGGGTCCGACGCTGATCGAGTGCGTCATCGATCGCGACGACTGCTCGCCCGAACTCATCTCCTGGGGTCGCCAGGTAGCGACGGCCAATGCTCGCTTGCCTGCAGGTTGAAACGCATGAGCAGCGACCGAAGGGATGAGGCCGTCAGCCTCGCCAGCACCAACACTTCACCCTAGCACCGGGGAATACGATCGAGCTCACGGCACATCTCCGTCCCGGCGGCAGTTCGCCTTCACCTTTTCATTTCATAATCGTCTTTCCGTATTTCACCATCGGACCCGCGGCCGGGCGACCGTCATCGAGGCGCTTCATCTCGCTACCGGTCGTGCGACCTACCGTCTGGTCGTCGAGTTCTGACTGAAGATATTCAGCTTTGCCTTCGGAATGTGACTTCCGTCGGAGAACAACGTCTACGCCCCGCATGTTGCGCACGCGATAGTTTCGACCAGGCATTCATGTGAGGAACCTGCGTGGCGCGAGGTGCCGTCACGCGGCCAGCGCACTGAACCTTCGTACAAAGCCAGCCACCAAAAGATGCATAGCTAGAATTCCTCGGTGTAATTCACCGTCTCGCCTGCATCGCCTACATGTATTTCGTGCATGTTCGTCGTATCCGACGGATGGTCACAAAGTGCGTAGAACCGAACGCTTATGTCCCGAAGGAAGGGCCTTGCAAGCAATGCATTTCGAAACCTTATGCGATTGCCGGGCTCTCTAGTCGGTACAGGTATCCGCGCTGTTCACCGAGCCACGCAACCGAAACAAACAGGAGTTTGCCCAATGAAAGCCGTGCCAGTCATCTGTTTTTCATTCGCCACCGCAATTGCCGGCGCTCTACTGTCAACTGCGTCCAGCTACGCCGACGAGTATCCCACGGACGCGCAGAACTGTGATTCGGCATCTGCGTCTTCGGACGCCGCCAACGGCTGTGAGCGTGAGCACAAGCCTGAGACGAAAGCCGACAAGCAAGAGGAGAAGTCCGGCGAGCACCAGTAGCGCCGCTACCTGATTCCGCGGGCCTTCTGGCCCGCGGAATCGGTCTGCCTGATCTGCAATCGAGTTTATCGTCGTCATCTCAACGACGCCATCGTAGAAGACGATACTCATGAAGCGCAGTCGAACTTCTTGCAATGCATTACGGGTCATCAGTTCCATGGCACTGAGCTTAGCTGTGTCGAGTTCGTGGAGCAGCTATGCCGATGCTTCCGTCCGCAACATGTGCCAGCCCTACTTTTACCAAGTAGGGTGCGCGAATATTTGCTGTGGCCACACCAATACTTACGGTCTCAATCGATGTGACATCGAGGGCCAATTGTGGCGGCCCGCCTGGCCACTCGAGAACCTAGATTGCGGGGAGTATCTCCAAGATGGCGACAGCGCGGACAGGGGCCTTGATAGAGGCACCAGCCACGATCACAACCACGGACCTATCCCTCTGGAATTTGATATCGACGGCCGAGGCTATAGCCGCTGACGGTGATTCGGGTGTGATTCAGCACCGAAGCGGGACTCGAATCGAGACCGTTCCAATGTGGTGAAGTTGCTGCAGAGCCGCTCCGAACTGTCGGGTCCTGATCGTCGCCGACGGTGACTAGAGTGACCAGGGGCGGGGGCTCGCTTCGGTGCTGACGCAAAACTCTGCCTTTCCAGCGGCAGTGGGCAGTCACGCATGGGAGAGTGAGGCCCCTAAGAGCCTTGGCCCTTCGGCAGACGAACTGAAACCAGCAGGCCGCCGATTCCCCCGGCGTCTTCGAGGTAGATCGAACCGCCTGAGCCTTCCGCAATCTCCCTCGCGATGGCAAGGCCTAGTCCGCTCCCTTCCGCATCACTGTCGAGAACACGATAGAAACGCTCGAACACCCGCTCGCGCTCAGTTGTGGGAATTCCGGGCCCATTGTCGCGCACGGTCAACAGCCAATCCTCCTTCACATCCTCTATGCCGACTTTCACCACGCCACCCCGAGGTGTGTACCGCAGCGCATTGTCCACCAGGTTCACGACGAGTTCTTGAATCAAGGTGGCGTCGCCGAGCATCGTGGCCTGCGCTGGTTTCGGATCGAACCCAAGATCCATGCCGCGGGACAAGGCGTGTGACACCTGCGATTCCAGCGCCCGTCGCGTCACCACGACCAGGTCGATCTGTTCAATGCGGCGCCCCCGCTCGCCTTGCTCCACGCTGGAGAGCGTCAGCAGCTGGTTGGCGAGGCGTGCCATGTCGCGGGCATTGCCGTGGATCGCCTCCAGCGTCTCATCCTTCTCAGTCGGGTTCCTGGAGCGGATGGCGTAAGCGGCCTGCGTGGCGAGGATCGTCAGGGGCGTGCGAAGCTGGTGTGCCGCGTTGGCGATGAAGCGCCGTTGCGCCTCGATCTGGCTGCGCAAGCGCTCGACATACTGGTTCAGCGCTGCGACCAGCGGCCGGAGCTCCGACTGCAGGGCCTCACCGGAAAACGGACGGAGTTCGGCGGGCGCGCGCTCCAGTACGTCGTCGCGCAGCCGCAGCAGGGGTTTCAGGCCGCGGCCCAGTCCGAACCAGACGAAGACCGCGACGATCACGACCAGCAGTCCCTGTTGCAGCAGGCTGTGGACCCAGAGATCCGCTGCCATGTGGTCGCGCGCGATGGTCGTTTCCCCGACAACGATCAGTGCTGATTCGTCGGCAGTGCCGCCCAGCAGTGGCTGCCGGATGGCGACCACGCGCAGCAGATCGCCGCGATAGGAGGCGTCATAGAAGGTAGACATCAGCGGCCTGACTTGCTCCGGTATTCCGCGGCAAGCCGCGCGGGGCGGCTTATGAAACGGCCCGGGATTGGGTCAAGAGGGTCGGTCTCGCCGGCTTCGAAAACCACTATCCACATCAGCTCTCGGGCGGCATGCGAAAGCGGGTAGCGCTGGCGCAGACTTTCATCAACGAACCCGAGATCCTGCTGATGGACGAGCCGTTCAGCGCACTGGACGTATAGACTCGCGTGCTAATGCAGGATGGGCTGCTGAAGCTCTGGTCCTCGGCCTCGGCCTCCGTCGTCTTCGTGACCCACGACCTGGAGGAGGCGATCGCACTCGCCGACCGCGTGTTCGTGCTGACGGCAGGCCCGGCGACGGTGAAGTCGGTCTACGAGATCGATCTGCCGCGGCCGCGCGTCACGACGGATATCCGCTATGACGCCAAGTTCACGGAGATCTCGAAACTGATCTGGAACGACCTCCGGGACGAGGTCACGCTCAGCTATCAGCGCGCTCAGCGCGGGGAGTGACACGATGCAGGTCAGCACCTTCGCCGGCGAACGTCATGCCGCGCCGGCGCCCTCTGAGGAAGACATCGCGCGCGCCGCGCGCATAGCACTGCACCGGCGCCGGGTCCTGGTCAATGTCCTGCGGATCGGCTTCCTCGTCCTGCTCCTGGGCGGGTGGGAGCTTGCCGCGCGCCTGCAATGGATCGACCCGTTCTTTTTCGCCATGCCGTCCACGATCGCGGCGCAGATCTGGGAATGGATCACCGAGGGCACATCCCAGGGTCCGCTCTGGCAGCAGGTCCTGGTGACGATGGAGGAAACCGTCCTCGGCTTCCTGATCGGCGCGGTCCTGCAGGGAACCTTCAATGCGGCCGGCGTCTTCGCGGCGATGGTCGTGCTGGCCGTCGTCGCCCTGGCGGCGGAGTTTCTCATCACCCTGCTCGAGAACCGCCTGGTGAAGTGGCGTCCGGCGGCACTTGCAGAGACCGGTTTCTGACCGTCGCGGATTGCTCTTGTTGGCGCCAGACTGTGTTGCGTCATGTGTCCATTTGGGGCACGCCGCAACGTTATCCGCGACCACTGGGGCTTTCGAAGTTCATTGGGGAACGCCCCTTATTGAATCTCGAGTCAAGGTTCTCCAGCTCATCAGACTCGCTGCGCCTCGCACGCACTCTCCGGCATAGGTTCCAAAGCGCCAGCTCCTGCCTAGCCTAGGTAACACCGCAGTGAATGGCCACAGCCCTAAACTTTGGTTTAGGAACGCTTTCTGGCATCTTGATTTATAATCCACACACAGCGGCAGATTGTCGCCTATGACGTCGGGCGAAGCTTCGGCCGTTCAGCTTGAAGTCGGGACAAGGTCCATTGAAATGAGTCCTTCGTCGCGGGTGGAAGTGGTTTCTGAACCGAGCCCTACGGTCTTGGTCATCGACGACGATCAGGAGCTTCGGGAAACGCTCGGGCGCTTACTGCGTTCTGTCGCCCTGAAGGCGCAGCTCTTTTCGTCCGTTCCCGAGTTTCTCAAGACCGGCCGCCCAAGTGGCGCCGCGTGCTTGGTGCTGGATGTGCGCCTGCCGGGCAAGAGTGGGCTCGATTTCCAGCGGGAACTCGCAGCGACACACATTCAGCTGCCGATCATCTTCATTACTGGTCACGGCGACATCCCGATGTCGGTCCAGGCGATGAAGGGCGGTGCCATCGAGTTCCTGACCAAGCCGTTCCGGGATCAGGATATGATCGATGCGATCGAGCTTGGGCTGGCGCATGACCGTATGCGGAGCGCGCATGAACGGTGCTTAGCCGCGCTCAAGGGTCGCTTCGAGGCGCTCACCCCGCGAGAACGCGAAATTATGGTCCATGTTCCTGTTCCGAGCCGCCGACGGCGTCGTCGGGTTGGTCTCGGCCGGTGAGCACGCACCGGTAGACTTGATTGCAGGTATCGTCGCGAACGGCATTACAGCGTTCTTGACCATCCTGGTAATGACCTTCGGACCTTTACTGTCAGTCCTTGTCGTCCGTCCAAAGGTGCAACATTGATGGACCGGTGCGACTGGCCTAGTTTGTCTCGCCAGACCTGTTCTGAGCGGCAATGAATTCCTGTATATTGGGTCTTGATGATCTCTCCCGTCGCTGCCGGAATGGCCGCCATGAAACAAGCAGAGTCTGGCTTCGCGAGCCACAGAAGGATGCTGCTCTTCAGCCTTTGCTGCTGTGCGGCAGGTGGCTGGCGGATGGCATGGGCGCAGTCGGCCTTTGCGGGCCAGGACGTCGTGCGCCGCTACGAAGGAGGACGCTTCCGGGTCGAATACAGATACGGTTACGAGATCTTGGATGACGCGTTGCAGCATAGCGTCACCCGCTACGGACCGTACAAGATTGAACCTGTGGCGACAGAGATGTCTGAGAACCGGCTGCGACAGGAGGTCCTGAAAGGCGACCTCGTCAATGTCATGGTGCACAATGCCGATTATCGAGACCTGAATGAAGAGCTAACTGCGATAGATATTCCGCTGGAAAAAGGCCTGCAAGGCTATCGGGTCGGCCTCATTCGCGCGACCGATCAAGGGCGGATCAATCAGGTGCGAGATATCGGGAGTTTCCGGCAATTGCAGATTGGAGCGGGAGAGCAGTGGAGCGATGTTAAAGTTTACCGCGAGAACGGCATTCTTCCCGTGACCGCGAAGAGTTACGAATCGCTGATGCAGATGCTGGAGCATGGGCGCTTCGACCTGTTTCCACGCGCTGCAACCGGGATTCTCGCGGAGTATGACAACTTCAAGGGCAAGTATCCAAGCTTGGGGATCGACCAGCACCTGCTCCTGTATTGGCCATCTGCAAAGTACATCTATGTTTCCAAATCGGCGCCGCGCCTGGCTGAGCGGATCCGGTACGGGCTTGAAGAAATGCAGAAGGACGGCAGTTTCGACCGGCGTTTCGAGGAGTACGCTTCCCAGGTGATTGCTGAACTTGACTTCCCTCATCGGACGGTCATCGAGCTAGAGAATCCCCTTCTGCCCTCCTGGGCGAGAGTTCCAAGACTTGAATGGCGCTGAAGCATTTCCGTGTATGGTGCCGACTCAAGAGCGGAGCGATCCTCACCAGCAGGGAAGAATGACAACCTCGAGGCCTGATAGTGAGGTCAGTACAATCCCGCGATGTTAGCGCCGCCTGTCAAGGGGCCAAAGGGGTGGACCGGTGGGATATCTCGAGGTGGCTCGCCAAGAGCGGGGAGACAGTAGGCATGGCAGAAAGCGGAAGATTTAGACCCCATCCAAGGATGCGCCCGACCCGCCGGGCTGTAAGTTGGATCAAGATCTAAGACCGTTGGCGAGCTCCGGTCGCATGTTGATCGGCCAGGTGCGCGGATGTTTGAAGTCGCTCGCCGAACTCCGCCACGGCATAGGTGCGCGCTTGCTGGGCCGCATGCTGCTCTTTAGCGGCGTGCTAACCGTCATCCTGACTGCGCTTCAACTGCACGTGGTTTATCGCCGCGATGTTTCTGACATCGAGTCGCGGCTAGATGAGATCAGCGGGAGCTATCTGGACAGTCTGGCTGAGGGTCTGTGGACCCTCGACGAAAAGCAACTGCAACTCCAGCTCGACGGCATTCTGCGCCTTCCGGATGTCCGTTTCGTTGAGGTACACGAGACCGGCAACACACCCGACCCACTTGTTGTCGAGCTTGGTGAGCGTTCCGACTCGTCTGTCATCGCACGGGACTATCCGCTTCACTACAAGGTGCAAGGGCAGGACAGCGTGATCGGCACGCTCCACGTCGAAGCGACGCTTTCCGACATGTACCGCAGGCTGGCGGATACCGCGTGGATCATTTTGGCCAGCCAGGCGGCGGAGATATTCCTGGTCTCCCTATTCATCTTCTATATCTTTCACCACCTCATTACCCGCCATCTGTCCGCCATAGCGGCCTATGTCGGCAACTACCGCATCGAGAGCTCTTCGCCCGAGCTGCGCTTGCGCCGCCGCCCATCCCGACATCCGGACGAACTACAGCGGGTCATCACTGCTTTCAATGCGCTCTCTCATGACCTGCACACGGCGTATCAAAGTCTCCGTGATGTCAACGATGAGCTCGCCCGGGACGTTGCAGCGCGCCGCCAGGCGGAGGCTATCCTGCGTGAACGGGAAGCCCGCGTCCGATACCTCGTGGATGCCGATATCATCGGGATCTTCATCTGGAATTTTGACGGCCGCATTCTGGAGGCAAATGAAACGTTCCTCCGCTTAGTGGGATATGATCACGAGGATTTAGCTGCCGGTCGCATACGCTGGATGGAGCTGACGCCTCCCGATTGGCTCGAGCGCGATGCAGAGTGGATACAAGAGCATCAGCGGACCGGCCGCCGGCGGCCGATCGAGAAAGAGTATTTTAGAAAGGACGGCAGCCGAGTGCCTGTGCTGCTCGGTGCGGCAACCTTTGTGGAAGGCGGGGACGAGGGCGTCGCGTTCGTGCTCGATCTCACCGAGCGCAGGCAGGCCGAACAGGCGCTCCAGGAAGCGCAGGCGGAGTTGGCGCGCGCCAACCGCGTTGCGGCGATAGGGCAGCTGACAGCCTCAATCGCCCATGAGGTAAACCAGCCGGTCGGAGCGATGGTCGCCGACGCGCAGGCTGCGATACGTTTCCTGGAGAGCCGGCCGCCCGACCTGGAGGAAGTGGGGGAGGCGCTCGCTTCGATCGTGAAAGGCGGCTTCCGGGCGGGACATGTCGTCAGCCGGATCCGGGCACTGGTCAAGAAGGCGCCGCCGCAGACGGAGAGCGTCGACATGAACGAGGCGATCCGCGAGGTGATCGTCTTCACCCGCGGCGAAGCGGCCAAGCACGGCATCTCGGTCGAGACCCAGCTCGCAGACGGTCTACCGCTCATTCAGGGAGATCGGGTCCAACTGCAACAGGTCGTACTGAACCTAGTCCTGAACGCGATCGAGGCGATGACCGACGACGGCAAGGGGCCGCGCGAGTTGCTCATCAAGACCGCGAGACCCGAGCCGGACTCCGTCTCCGTTGCGGTGCAGGATTCGGGTCCAGGACTGGACGCAGCAAGCTCGAGCTTTGTCTTCGAGCCCTTCCATACGACGAAGCCCGAGGGCCTGGGCATCGGCCTCTCGATCTGCCGATCGATCGTCGAAGCGCATGGCGGGAAAATGGCGGTGACCAAGAATGAGCCGCGCGGTGCCATATTTCAATTCACCCTGCCCGCGCGGGGGTACGGCTCGTGAGCCGCTGATGCCGCCCACACCGAACACAGGACCAATACCGCCCCTCACTGCCTTTGCCAATCAGGCGGGTGGCATCCATGTCTTGGTGGACGACGGTGAACGAGTCCTCTGCCGAGGATCGCGCGAAAATGCCGACGGCAGCCGAGGTTCCGTGCTGGTCGTGCTGCTCGCCGGAGAGCCGCCGTCAACCTCCAGCCTCGAGCGTCTGGCCCGCGAGTGTGAGCTCAGGGACGATCTGGACGACGCGTGGGCCGTGCGCCCTCTGGAGCTCGGGCAGGACCGCGCTCGGACGCTGCTGGTCCTGGAGGATCCGGGGGGCGAGCCGCTAGAACGATCCATCGGCGCGCCGATGGAGATGCAGCGCTTCCTTCGCCTTGCTACCTGCGTCGCAGCGGCTCTCGGCAACGTGCATCGTCGCGGCCTCGTCCACAAGGACGTCAGGCCGGCCAATATCCTGATAGACTGTAGGGACGGGCAGGTCCGGCTCACCGGTTTCGGCGTTGCCTCGCGGGTGCCTCGCGAGCGCCAGGCGCCGGAGCCGCCCGAGACGATCGGCGGCACACTCACCCACATGGCTCCGGAACAGACCGGACGGATGAACCGGTCGATCGATGCCAGAAGCGACCTCTACGCGCTCGGCATCACCTTCTACCAGATGCTCACCGGAACCCTGCCGTTTGCGGCATCCGATCCGATGGGGTGGGTTCACTGCCACATCGCTCGGCGACCGATCGCGCCCGCCGAGCGGGTGAAAGAAACCCCACTGGCTGTTTCGGCAATCGTCATGAAGCTGCTCGCTAAGACGGCCGAGGATCGCTACCAAACCGCGGCCGGCCTGGAGAGAGATCTCCGGAGATGCCTGGCCGAATGGGATGTCCATGGTGAGATCGGCGACTTCCCGCTCGGCCAGCACGACACGTCCGACCGGCTCCTGATCCCCGAGAAGCTGTACGGGCGGGAGAGTGAGGTCGAAACCTTGCTCGACGCCTTTGACCGGGTTGTCCAGGGCGGCAACCCGGAGTTGGTGCTGGTCTCCGGATATTCCGGCGTCGGCAAGTCCTCGGTCGTCCATGAGTTGCACAAGGTGCTGGTGCCGCCACGTGGACTTTTCGCGTCCGGCAAGTTCGACCAGTACAAGCGCGACATCCCCTATGCGACGCTCGCGCAAGCGTTTCAGGACCTTGTGCGCGGCCTTCTCGCAAAGAGTAAGGCCGAGCTGAAGCCGTGGCGCGACGCACTTCGGGAGGCGCTCGGCCCGCACGGTGGGCTCGTCGTCGACCTTGTGCCGGAGCTGCGGCTCGTCATCGGCGACCAGCCGCCGATTCCCGCGCTAGAGCCGCAGCAGGCGCAAGCCAGGTTTCAGCTCGTGCTCCGCCGCTTCATCGGCGTGTTCGCCCGGCAAGAACATCCGCTGGCGCTGTTCCTCGACGATCTCCAATGGCTGGACGCGGCTACGCTGGACTTCATTGAGGATCTGCTGACCCGACCTGACCTGCGGAATCTGCTGTTCATCGGCGCCTATCGTGACAACGAGGTCGACGGCCACCATCCGCTGATGCGAAAACTGGCCGCTATACGGAACGCCGGAGCGAAGGTGAGCGAGCTCACGCTCGAGCCGCTCGCGCGCGAACACGTCGGGCAGTTGATCGTCGACGCCCTCGGCTGCGACCCGACGAGCGCCGCGCCGCTGTCGGCGCTGGTGCACGGCAAGACCGCGGGCAACCCATTCTTCGTCATCCAGTTTCTTCAAGCCCTAGCCGAGGAGGGATTGCTCATTTTCGATCACGACGCTGCGCGCTGGGGTTGGAGCGTCGAGCGCATAGGCGCGAAGGGCCACACCAACAACGTCGTCGAACTGATGGTCCGGAGAGTGGGCCGCCTGTCGGCGGAGACCCGGGAGGCGTTGCAGCACTTGGCCTGCCTGGGGAACACGGTGCAGACCGAAACGCTTGCTCTCGTTCTCGACACTTCCGAAGAGCGGGTGCACGCGGCGTTGTGGGAGGCGGCGCGGCTGGAGCTGGTGGAGCGTCGTCCGGGTCTCTACAAGTTCGCCCACGACCGGGTGCAGGAGGCCGCCTATTCCCTGATCCCCGAGGCGCTTCGGGCAGAGGCGCACCTGCGTATCGGCAGGCTGCTCGTGGCGCACACGCCTCCGGAGGTGCGGGAAGAGTCGATCTTCGACATCGTCAATCAGTTGAACCGGGGTGCTGCCCTGATCGCGTCCCAGGATGAGCGTGCCGGGCTGGCCGAGCTCAATCTGATCGCCGGCAGGCGTGCCAAGTCTGCGGCGGCCTATGCGTCGGCCCTGGGCTATTTCGTCGCCGGAGCATCACTGCTTACGGACGACTGCTGGGAGCACCGGCATGAGCACGCCTTTGCGCTTGAGCTGAACCGCGCCGAATGTGAGTTCCTGACGGGCGCGCAGACGGCTTCAGAGGAGCGAACCACCGACCTCGCGTCGCACACGCAAGATCGAACCGAAAGGGCGACGCTCGCGAGCCTGCGCATGGACATCTACATAACCCTCGGCCAAAGCGCTCGAGCGGTCGAAGTCGCCCTCGACTTCCTCCGGGATGCGGGGACCGAGTGGTCGCCGCATCCGTCGGACGCCGAAGCGCAGCGCGAGTACGATCGCGTCCGTTCGCTGATCGGCAGTAGAACCGTTGCCGACCTCCTTGACCTGCCCCTGATGACCGACCCCTTCTCCCTGGCGACACTCGACGTGCTGACGAAGCTCGTGCCGGCAGCATTGTTCACGGATGCGAATCTGTACTGCCTCGCCTGCTGCAAGGCCGTCGGGCTCAGCCTAGAGCGGGGCTACGGCGACGGCTCCTGCCCGCAACTCGAATGGCTTGGTCTTGTCGCGGGCACGCGTTTCGGCGACTACCAGGCCGGAATTCTGCTTGGCCAGGTCGGATACGATCTCGTCGAACAGCGTGGGCTGCAGCGCTTTGAAGCCAGGACCTACATGCTGTTCGGTGCCCACGTCATCCCGTGGGCAAGGAACCTCCATAGCAGCCCCGATGTACTGCGTCGTGCGTTCGATGCCGCGAACAAGAGCGGCGACGTCACCTTCGCCCAGTACAGCCTCTTCAATCTGACTTCCGTCCTTCTTGCCACTGGCGAGCATCTGGCCGAAGTGCAGCGGGAGGCGGAGAGCAGTCTCGAGTTTGCGACGAAGGTGCCCTACAATGCCGTGATAGACATCATGAGCACGCAGCTTGCGCTGACGAGGACGCTGCGCGGCCTTACCCGCGAGTTCGGCGCCTTCGACGATCATCAGTTCGACGAAAGTCGAATCGAAGCGCGCTTCGCCGGGCAATCGGATTCGACGCCGTCAGCGATATGCTGGTATTGGATACGCAAGTTGCAGGCCCGCTTCTTCTCCGGTGATTTTGACTCCGCGATCGACGCCCTATCGAACGCTCGCCAGCTGGTTTGGGCGACCATGTCGATGTTCGAGTGGGCGGAGTATCACTTCTATGGCGCGCTGGCGCGAGCGGCTGCCTGCGATCGTATGCCATCCGACGAGCGCCGGCAGGTACTGGACGATCTCGCGATCGATCACCGCCAGCTGAAGACCTGGGCGGAAAGCTGCTCGGAGAACTTTGAGAATCGCGCAGCACTGGTCGGCGCCGAGATCGCCCGGCTCGAAGGCCGCCCGCTCGAGGCCATGGACCTCTACGAACAGGCCATACGCTCCGCAAAGCGGAACGGCTTCGTCCACAGCGAGGCGCTCGCCTACGAACTTGCCGGGCAGTTCCACGCCGCCCGCGGGTTCGAGACCATTT
>Ga0335070_10008920_pt1 | contig 11775 bp, 7 predicted proteins | sample Lox_Sample_13_FD_206722 | JGI IMG/M metagenome (GOLD analysis project Ga0335070, IMG submission 206722) | Soil microbial communities from Loxahatchee National Wildlife Refuge, Florida, United States - Lox_Sample_1.3 | ecosystem: Environmental > Terrestrial > Soil > Wetlands | place: USA: Florida...
GAAACATCTCAGTCATCGGGCGACGGGCGGCAAGGCACACTTCGATGGCCCGGATCACCTTGGGAACGTCGTTGGGGTGAATGCGCTGTGCGGCGGCGGCATCGAGACGTTCGAGGATTCGATGAACATATTCAGCACCACGTTCTTCGCTACGGGCGCGAAGACGAACACGCAGTTCTTCGGAGCGTTGCGGGCCCGGGAAGAGGCCGTCGAGCAGCGCGCGGAGATAGAGTCCCGTGCCGCCGGTGATGACTGGAAGGCGCCCGCGCGAGCTGATCTCGCGGAGCACCGCGCGAGCGCGGCGGGAATACTCGCCGGCCGTGATGTAACCAGTCGGATCGACACAATCGAGAAGATGATGAGGGACCTGCTTGCGCTCGAAGGCGGCTGGTTTCGCCGTGCCGATTTCGAACTCGCGGTACATGGCGACCGAGTCGCAATTGACGATTTCGGCGGGAAACTGGCGCGCGATGGCGAGCGAGAGAGCCGTTTTCCCACTGGCTGTCGGACCAAGAATCGCAACCGCCAGGGGCTCGCGAGATGGCGCGTTCAGCGGACGCTCCAATGGATACTCGACCAATATCGGATCAGAACTGCAATCAGAACGACGATGGCCATCACCAGCAGTCCGGTAGCTTCCGCCGCGTAGGCCGCATGGCGATGATGATGCTTCTGCTCGGAAGCCGGTTTTTCTGGAGCGCTGGACGCCACGTCCGTATTTTAGCCCCCCCCGTCGAGAGAAGAGATCGAGCGAATAACTCGCGTGCCGGCAATGCCATAACCAGGGAAGAAAACCGCCCTGAGGCGATGCGATAAACTACCAACCGAACAGCATGGCAACGCTGCATTCCAGCCGCGATGATAAGCTTTTGCGCTTTGGCGTGTTCGAACTCGATCGAGCGGCCGGAGAGTTGCGGAAGAATGGAGCCCGCGTGCGGCTTCAGGAGCAGCCTTTGCAAGTGCTGGTGACGCTCCTGGAAAACGCGGGACAAGTCGTCACGCGCGACGAACTTCGGCAAAGAATCTGGCCTTCCGACACATTCGTGGATTTCGACCATAGTCTGAATACTGCGGTGAACAAGATTCGCGAAGCGCTGAGCGATTCCGCATCGAGCCCGCGATTCGTCGAAACCCTTGCCCGTCGCGGCTACCGGTTTATCGCGCCCGTGAATGGCGTGGATACGGCGGCCGTTCTTCCAGGGGTCGCGAATTCAGGCGCGCCTGGCCGTAACGCGGCCGCCGCTGCCGAGGTATTGCATCCCGAGCTGCATGTTCCGCTGCCCCGCCGCGGGCTGGTGCGCGGTCTGTTTGCGCTGATCCAGGTGATGTATCTCTGTTTCTATTTAAGCGGGCTTTATCACCTTCGAGATGTGGACCGGGTGGCAGGCGAATTCCTCACCGAATGGGAGACTCGCGCGATCGTGATCGCCGTCCTGGTGACGGGCGCCGTCGGGATCCCGTTGCGCTTTTATCTGATCTCGGCTGTGGGCTTCGATTTCCGAAAGCTTGGCGAGAAATTCCGGAAGCTGTTCCCGTTTTTGCTCGCGCTCGATCAGCTGTGGGCTGTGGCGCCCTTCCTGCTTCTTCCGCAGATTGGCATCGGATTGGCATTCGCGGCCACGGCCGCGCTGCTCTATGTCCCGTTTTCCGAGAGAACGCTGGTCAAGATGGCATATCCGTAGCAGATCAGAGGCAAGAAGGGGTAAGAGGCAAAAGGCAAGACCAAAGCACATGGCAGCCTGATTTCGCCATGATCCATTTCATAGAAAGAAGGGACGAATGAAATACCGGCGTTTAGGACGCACCGGATGGGAGGTCAGCGACATCGCCTACGGTCTGTGGGGAATGAGCGGATGGTCTGGCTCGGACGACCGGGAGTCGCTGGCGTCACTTCAACTCGCCGTGGATCTGGGCTGCAATTTCTTCGACACGGCGTGGGCCTATGGTGATGGCAAGAGCGACGGATTGCTCGGACAGATCATCGCGCGGAATCGCGGCAAGCGGCTGTATGCGGCCTCCAAGGTTCCGCCGAAAAACTGGAAATGGCCCGCCTCACCCCAAGACCGCTACCACGACGTTTTTCCGCAAGATCATGTCATGAAGTACGCGCGCCAGATTCGCGAGAAGCTCGGCACCGATTCCATCGATCTCCTGCAATTTCATGTATGGGACGATCACTGGACAAAGGAATCCGAATTTCGCGAGACGGTAGAAGAGTTGAAGAGATCGGGCGTGATCCGTTTCTTTGGACTAAGCGTAAACCGCTGGGAACCGGAGAACGGACTGGCCGCTATGCGCACTGGACTCGTGGACGCGGTGCAGGTGATCTACAACATTTTTGACCAGGCGCCCGAAGACAAGCTCTTCCCGCTGTGCCGTCAACTCGATATCGGCATCGTCGCGCGCGTTCCGCTCGACGAAGGAAGCCTGGGCGGAAAAATGACGCGCGAAACCCGCTTCCCCGAAGGAGACTGGCGCGCGAGATACTTCGGACCCGAGAATCTTGCCGCAACGATGGACCGGGTGGACAAACTGAAGAAAGTAGTTCCCAACGGCATGAGCCTTCCAGAAATGGCTCTGCGTTTCATCCTCTCGAACCCTGATGCGCACACGACCATAGTCGGGATGCGGAAGAAGGAACACGTCCGCCAGAATGTTGCCAACAGCGACGCCGGATCGCTCGATGCCGGCCTGCTTCGTGAATTAAAAAAACACCGCTGGGATCGATCTCCGCAGCGGTGGTCCGACTGATCAGCAGTTTCCGGGTGTCAGGGCCCGACGGTCAGATTCACGATTGGCGCCTTGCAATCCATCGCGGGATGTCCGAACCAGAAGATCGCAGCCGCGAGCCGCGCTCGTCCGGCAAGCGAAGGCAGAGTTCTGAATCCTCCTAAAAGCTCGGCGACCCCCGCTTCCTGGACGGTGGGGCCGTTGGCCGGACCGGCGTTGTCGAAGCCATTCGCCGATGCGCGCTTTCCCGCTGGCTTTGCCGGATTCTGCGGGTCTTTCTGTTGGCATTCCGGCGGATCGTTCGGGAAATCCAGGTACAAGGCTACGTTCAGCAACTTCGTCAAATCGTGGAAAGAACTTCGCGAATGCAGGTGGCAAGTGTCAGCGGGATCATCAAATTCCGAGGGCTCGATGACGACGCGCACCATCGGCGTATCCACTTTCAGCAGTTTGGGATCGAAGTTCCCGGCATCCGCCGTTCCCGAGAGTGAGAAACCGATGAGCGAGTTGACGCCATACACAAGCGAAATTTCGGTAGCGTATTCGCGATCGGCGGTAGGCGGATAACCGGACCCCACGCGCCCGTTGAAACGTCCCGCAACAAGGTAGGAGTCGGGTTTCGGCAGCCGAATGATGTATCGTCCGCCCGTCGCGTCCATAGCGTGCTGAAAGCTGGCGGCGTCGGTCTTTGCCGGAACCATGAGCGGGTCGGGCGTGCCAGGCCCGGGCGTGCCCCGCGCGGGAACAGCTAGAGTGTAAACGCCCGAGGCCAACGTCATGCCATTGGAAGCTTTCACGAACAGATCGCGATGTCCTTGCGCTTTCGGAGCGATCGCGATCACCGTGTTAGCGTCCTTGGGATCGGTCGCAAACGCCCAGGGCCCTTCGAATTGAATGTAAACGTTTTGCGTGGCCGCAGCCGGAGCGGGAGCTTGCTTGGTTGATTCTCTCGAAGATTCGCAGCCGGACAGCAGTGCAAGCAGTGTCAGAGCACCTGAGAGCAGGGATCGGCCGACGAGCGGGAGTCGAGACATAGTGTTTTTCTCCTCAGTGAGCGTTCGGCTTACAAGAAATTTATTGGCGCCCGTAGGCAGCAAATGCAGCCCAGTAGTACGGATGAGCGGTCCTGGGATCGGCCAGCATCCTTCGCGAGGTCTGACGAACCGCTTCCGGCACGCGCACTCCGGAGAGCAGGTTCCGATAGAACTCCTCCATATAGCCGCGCGTCTGGATTGCATCGACGGGCCAGCGGCTGGCAACGACATGCGGAACACTGGCCCGAAGCAGGGCATCGGCGAGACTCTCGAAGCCGTTCTCATCGCGGTCCCGAGAATCGGCAGTGCTGCATGCGGAGAGCACGGCGAGTTGCAGGCGAGGCATCGGAAGTGTGCGCAAGACAGCCGCATCCAGCAAGCCAGGATTCCCCGTCTGCGGATCTTTGTCGTCCATCGTCAATCCGGGGCTGCCGGGAGCGGCGACCGAATGTCCGGCGTAGTTAAAGACCTCTGCCGTGCGCAGCGCCTCCCTGACCGCAGGCAGGGTCGCCTCCGGACTGACCAGCAGACGCGGCCGGCGGAAGTTGGCGCTCACGGCCTCCGCCTGCTCTCGAACCCCGGGCGGAGGGAATGAACCGCGCGGCGCGGACGTGCTGGCCACGATCAATGCCGCCGAATCGGTAGAAAGGCCGCCATCTCTGCGTAGCCGTTCGCTGGCACGGAGCCCCTGTGAGTAAACAATAGGCGCACGTTCCACCAGGTAATGCTGGTTCGAATCGAGCAGCAGTTCGAACGGCACCCGCGAAGTCCATCCATCCGTCTCGATCACCAGGGTGCGCTGGGGGTCGATTCGCTTTTCCACCGGCGCGATCAGCAAGGAATATAGCGCTCGACTGTCACGGCGGAAGGCCCCGATCTCCGAGGTGGGATCGGAAGACAGGCTATAAAGGCGGTCCGCCAACTCTTCGGCATGGTCGGACGCCGCGGGAATCCAACCTGTCGTGATTCCACGATTGTCGAACAGCCAGACCGCTATTCCGTCCGGCAAAGGAGCGCACGCGAGAATTGTTTCGTCAGAAAGAAGAGGCAACCGGGAATCGAGCCATGAGGGAAGTGGTTCAGCTTTTTCGCCGCCGCGAGCCAATTTGCGGGCGTTCCATTGAGACGAAGCGAGATACCATTCGAAGGCCGCCAACGAGTCTTGTTGGCGTCCCTGCAGCAGCTCAGCTTCCGCGAGGCCGAGATAGACCGGAGCCGCGTTCTTGATCCACTTGATCTGGTCGGCCTCTTTGTCCATCTGCTGCAGATTTCTCTCACTCAACTTGAGCGCTGCGCGAAAGGCGGACTCCGCTTCGGCGGCGCGCCGCCGCCGCAGCTGCACTTCACCGAGAGTCGAATAGAACATCTGCGCCAGGTAATCGTCTGAGAGCGCCGGCAACTCGCTCTGGACTCCCGTCAGGTGGTCGAGAGCGCGTTCGATCTTATTTTCGCGCGCCTCAAGCTGCGCCGCCCGGATGCTGGCCTCGATGCGATGACTCCGTGTAGCCAAACCCGGCGGCGCGAGAGCGTACAACCGGGCCGCCTCAGCGTAGTGACGGGCTGCGATCGCGGGCTGGTTTGCTTCGGTGGCCGAGTTTCCCGCCGCGAGGTGGGCGGCCGCTCGAAACAACGGCTCTCGATCCTTGTCGATTAATGCGATGCCATCATCCAGAGCGGCGAGTTGTAGATGGGGCCAATTGGCCACATACGCGCCCCCAGCCAGGAATGTGTAGCAGTTGTAGCCGCGCAACGGGATTGCGTTCTGGGACCAGAACCGGTCGAAACATGCATCCGCAGATTTCCAGCCAGCGCGCAGATCCCCGAACTCGAACTGGTCTCCTGCGACAAATCCGGCCGAGCGGAGGTAGAGGTTGTGATATCCGCTCTGCTGCGAGAGTTCGAGAGCCTGTTTCGACATGCGGAGATCCGCTTCGAGATCACCCATCAACCCCGAACACACCGCCGACTCCAGGCGCAACTGAATGCGCAACCAGACATACGGAAATCGCTCTGACTTCGTGAGCGCCGATATGGCCCGAGCGCGGCAATCCTCACTCTGACGATTCAATTGCGCGGCCAGAGCAGCTTCGAACTCGGCACGGAGTTCACCGGCCAAGTTGCCTGAAGCGTGAAAGGTTTTTCTGGCGATCTCAGCTTGGAGCTCGGCCGCGTCGAAGACGTTCGCCGCGTTGGCTTGAACCGCGCGCGATAAGGCGGCAACTGCGGGAGCAAAGTTGGTGGAAGATTCGCCTCGAAGGAGATCAGAAAGCCAGGAGTCGCCGTGCTGTTGCGCCGTCAGCTGCGCCAAAAAAAAAAGCGCCGGTCTAGCGCCCGGATCCGAACTCACATGACTTTCAGGGTAGGCCTCGGGCAGCCATGAGCTTACGGCCAGATCGAGATATTCCTCATCGCGCTGTTCGACCTCCGACCATACATTCGGATCGCCGCTCCGGGCCGTCAATCCCGCGGGAGAGAGCAGGGGCGCCCGGCTCTGGTTTTGCTTCAGCTTGGCGCGCAGAGCATCCGCCCGCTTGCGGGCTTCGGCAGCCCAGTCGCCGGTCGAGTCGAGCTTGAGATAACGATCCCAGTCGTCCAGAGCCTGCCGGTATAAGAACTGATGTTCGGCGACGATCGCCCGGTTAAACAGCGCGACCGGATCGTCAGGTTGCAGAGTGAGCGACCGGCTGAGTTGCTCGAACGCGGCGCCGAGATCTTCCGTTCGTCCGCCGGTCTGGGCGCGCTGAAAGTAAGCCGCTCCAAGATCGGTGAGCGCGCCGGGCGAATTGGGAGAAAGCTGCAAGGCGCGGCGAAGAGTCTCGATGGCAGGATCGTAGCGTCCCTCAAGCAAATCGGCGCGTGCCTTTGCCTGAAGCCACGAGGGGTCCGCAGGATGGGCGTCCAGCCCCTGTGCGATCAGCGCTTCCGCTTTCAGAAGCGCAGTGGGACGCGCCAAAAAAGAGCCGTCGGGCCCGAGTTGGACCCTCGGAGGCGCATACGAAGCTCCCGGGACTCTAAGTTCGAGCGTCCGCCGTTCGCTGTAGGCCTGCGCGAGCAACCGATCAACGTGAGCGATGCCTTCCGCTTTCTGTGATTGCCATACACCAATGCCCACCAGCGCAGCCGCCGCAACAACCACCGCCAGTCGCGGAATAGTAATCCACCGTCTCCAGGGCGAACTCTTTTTCCCCGTATGGCGGTCCGTTGCCGTGCCGCTGATCCGCTGCGCGAGTTGCTGCCGCCAATGATGTTCGCTGCTCGCCAGACTTGCGAGAATGGCGCGCTCCGACGGTGTCGTCTCCCCATGCAGGTCAGCCACGGATTCGTGAAGTAATTTCCCGCAATATTCACAGCCGCTGGCATGTTGGATCTGCGGAAGCGCCTTCTCCGTTTCCATGACTCCAGAAACGATCGCAGGCCAGATCGCGGGGTCAGGACAGTCCGGCTGCCGATCCCCCGCTGCTCCAGCTGCCAGGCTCTTCAACTGGTCGTCCAATTTGAAGCACTGTTCGAAACGCTCCCGGCACAGTGCGCAATCGCGAAGGTGAGGATGAAGATCGGCGGGATTAAGCGGAGAGGTTGCATCGTGAACCGCACCTTCATAGAGTTCCGCGATCTGCTGCGGTTGCAGGTGTTCGTTCGACGTTCGCTCCAAAATCTCCCCCTGTCTTATCTATAACGATTTTGCGCGCCGAAATCCTTCCCCGTCAGTTGGGCCAGCATTGTTCGCCGCACTGGCCTCCAAAATATAAGTTCGCACCATGAGCGTCATCCGGCGAAGCGTGGTTTCCACGCCTTTGGTGGACAATTCGATGTCAGGGATCGAGGCAATCGCGCTTGCGCTCAAGCCGTGCCGGTAGTGAAGCCAGAAAATCATACGGTTTCGCTCAAGGGTGTGGCCGGTTGCGATCCTATGCAGAATATCGTCAATCTGCCGTAAGAGAATTTCCTGCTGCAGCGGGTCACGATTGTTTCGCGCCTGGGACAAGAGACGCTGATCGTCAAGCAAGGGATCAGTTTTTTCCGCTCCGCGCTTTTCCGCGCCTGCGGCTTTGAAATGGTCGCGGACGACGTTGGCAGCGACAGCCTTAAGAAATCCAAAGATCGCGTCGGGATGGCGCGATTGGAATGATCTTAGCAGCCGACTGTCGTCGTCGCACAGCTTGAGGTAAGTTTCCTGAATGAGATCGTCGAGCAACTGCGGAGGCGGATCGCCCCAGCGGCGCGCGGTGCGAAGCACGACTTTAGAAATGACGGGATGAAATCGGCGGATGAATTCGCCCCATGCCGCCGGGTTTTGCATTCCGGCGCATGCTTTGACCAGGTCTTCCGACGACAACGACGAGTAGCGCGCCGACATCCAACACCAAGCGTTGGCGGATTCTACAACACGCCTCAGAAAGATGATGCAACAGTCATTACAGAGTATTGCAAGCGGGATGTCTTTACCAGCGGATGTTATGCCAGCAACTGGGCCGCTTCTTTCGCGTAATAAGTGAGTATGATGCCGGCGCCGGCGCGACGAATCGAGAGCAGCGATTCCATCATCACGCGCTCACGGTCGATCCACTGGTTTCGGGCCGCGGCCTCGATCATCGCGTATTCGCCTGACACCTGGTAGGCAGCCAAAGGAAGGTCAAAGCGATCGCGAGCGGCCGCAATCACATCGAGATACGGCAGAGCGGGCTTGACCATGATGGCGTCCGCGCCCTCTTCGATGTCCGCTTCGATTTCTCGCATGGCTTCGCGAATGTTAGCGGGATCCATCTGGTACGAGCGGCGATCGCCGAACTGTGGGGCCGAGTCCGCCGCCTCGCGAAACGGCCCGTAGTAGCCCGAAGCGAATTTGGCGGCATAAGAAAGGATCGGCGTGTTGGTCAATTTGGCCTGATCGAGCGCCTTGCGGATGGCTGCCACGCGGCCGTCCATCATGTCAGAGGGGGCAATGATGTCCACGCCTGCCTTAGCCAGCGAAACCGCGGTGCGAGCCAACAGTGGAAGGCTTTCGTCGTTGACAATCTCGTATTCTGCGGATGCCGGCGGGGCGGCCGCGGCGGCACCGAGCGATTGCGCGCCCGCCTGCACGATGCCGCAATGCCCATGCGACATGTACTCGCACAGGCAGACATCGCCCATGATCACCAGCTCGCGAACCTCGCTCCTGATGGCGCGGGCTGCTCGCTGCACGATTCCGTCATCCGCCCATGCGCCGGTCGCGACCTCGTCCTTTTTCTCCGGCAAGCCAAACAGGATGATCGAGGGGACTCCGAGCGTATGCGCTTCGCGCGCCTCTTTTACCACCTCATCCACCGAGAGATTGAAAACTCCCGGCATCGATCGGACTTCCTTCCGCACCCCTTCCCCCGGGCAAACAAACAGCGGATAAACAAACGACTCCGGCGAAAGGCGCGTTTCCCGAACCATTGAACGCAAGGCTTCGGTACGCCGCAAACGGCGAAGGCGGGTGACAGGAAATGCCATGGCCCGATTCTAGCAGCCAGAAGGGACGCTGCAACCGCAGCCAGCATCACCGCGCCCTGTGACCGGAATCACGCTGCGAACAGGTTCCCGGGAGGCGGTCCCAGCTGCCAAAGCAGCGGGCGGGTGGTGGTTACCAAAGTAACCTCCGGTGGCTATGACGTTATCTCAACAGAACACTTCGAACCTCTTATGATGCAGTGTGATGCCGATGCGGCGGATTTCCACATGGGTAGGGGCAGCGGCCTTCTTCGGAGCATACGCTCTGGCTCCCCGTATCGTCCCTGGCATTCAGTTTCGGATCGCGATTGGCGACCTGGCGCCGCTGCTGGTGGCCAGCGCTGCGGTTGTCCTGTGCACCCGCAATGCCGTCGGCAGCCGCGGGCCGACCCGGTTGTTTTGGTGGTTGCTGGGAGCCGGGCTGACCATGTGGTGGTTCAACCAGGCAGGCTGGGCCTGGTTTGAAGTCATCCGGCGGCAGGCCATTCCCGATCCATTTTTGGGCGACATCGTGCTGTTTCTTCACGTCGTGCCGATCATGGCGGCGGTGGCCATCCGGCAAGAGGCCGCCGGCGAAGACGAAGGCATGTTGGCCAGCACCCTGAACGTCTTGGTGCTCCTGCTGTGGTGGGTCGTGGTGTATGCGTTCGTGATTTTTCCGGACGAATACATTCTCTTCAACCGGGCGATCTACAGCCGCAATTGGGACCGCTTGTTTCTTATTGAGGAATTGATTCTGGTGGGCATGGCGGGATGGGCATTTTTCAGTTCTCAGGGCCCATGGCGGACGATCTACCGGAACATCTTCCTCGCGACCATTCTTCACACCGTGTCGTCCCAGTTGATCAATGCAGCCATCGCGCAAGGAACCTACGTCAGCGGCGGAGTATACGACCTGCCGTTCATGGCGGCGCTGCTTTGCTTTCTTGGAGCGGCGATCGAAGGACGAAGACATCTCAACGATATCCAGGTTCTGCCGCCGCATCCTGTCCCAAAGGCTAAGCTTGCTTCTCACTTGGCGAAGCTGGCGCTTCTCTCGCTTCCGCTCTTCGGCTACTGGGCGCTCTTTATCAGCGATGCGTCCGCGCGGTTGCAGAACATTCGTTTCGCGGTCGCGATGTCGGGAGTGGTTGCCCTGGCCTTCGTGGTTTTTCTCAAACAGCACCTGTTGGATCGCCGCCTGGTGCATTTGATCAGGAAATCACGTGAGAGTTATGGCACGCTGCAGCGCCTCCACACTCGCGTCATTCAACAGGAAAAGCTCGCTTCCCTGGGGGAATTGATCGCGTTGGCGGCGAGTGAACTCGACTATCCGCTCTCGGAAATCCTGGCAAGCTCCGAGCGTCTGGCGGGCTGCAGCAATCTGAAAAGCGACCAGCTCTCCATCGCCCAGAAAATCGGGCAGCAGGCTCGCCGCACGCGCGAACTCGTCAACGACCTGCTCAGCTTTGCGCAGCAGACCCCGGGCGATAAATCGCCCCTGGATCTGAAGCCGCTCGTGCAACGCGCGGTGCAGATGGAAGCCTTCAAAGTCGACAGCCGTGAAATCACGCTGACAGTCCATAGCCAGGATCAACTGCCGCGTGTGCACGGGAATTCCAATCAGCTCTTGCAGGCTTTTCTGCAGATCGTCGAAAACGCGGTGGATGCCCTGCAGGAGGCGGGCGGAGGCCATCTGCTGATCTCGCTATGGCGCGACGGGCAAGAAGTCGTCTTGGAGTTTGCCGATACGGGTCCGGGACTCAGTAATCCGGAACGCGTGTTTGATCCCTTCTACACCACTAAACCCGTCGGGAAGGGCACCGGACTCGGGCTGAGCGCCACCTACGGGGTCATCCGCGACCACAAAGGGCAGATCAGTTGTCACAATCGTCCCGAAGGAGGAGCCGTTTTCGAGATACGGCTTCCTTTCATGAAAGTAGGGATGGCCGAAGCCGCGGCCCACGGATAGCTTTCTATCCGCCGCTGGCCACGATGGCGTCGGCAATGCGCGCCGCTTGGACCGTGGCGCGAACATCGTGCGTGCGGATCACGTGTGCTCCCTTGAGAATGAGAGCTGTCTCACTGGCCAGCGTGCCGAAGAGCCGATCTTCGACCGGCGCATCGTTGCCGTCCTCCCCCAGCGTTCGTCCCAGAAACGACTTGCGCGACGTGCCTGCGAGCAACGGATATCCCAGCTGTTGGAGTTCGGCGAAGTGTGCCAGCAACGGGTAATTCTCCTCAAATCTCTTTCCGAAGCCGAACCCCGGGTCTAATGCCAGATGATCGCGTTTAATGCCGGCCAGGGTCGCGGTCTCGGCCCACTGACGCAGCTCGCGTTTTACCAGCAAGATGGGATCGCCAATTGGCGGCAACGACCGCCACTCGTCCGGCCGCCCGCGGGTGTGCATCAGCACGGCGCCAACCTTCAGTTCCGCCAGCAGCTTTGCCATTTTGGGATCCCAGCGGAACCCGCTGATGTCGTTCACGATTTCGGCCCCGGCCTCGACCGCGGCGCGTGCTACACCCGACTTGTAGGTGTCCACGCTGACAATGG
>Ga0335070_10008921_pt1 | contig 11774 bp, 13 predicted proteins | sample Lox_Sample_13_FD_206722 | JGI IMG/M metagenome (GOLD analysis project Ga0335070, IMG submission 206722) | Soil microbial communities from Loxahatchee National Wildlife Refuge, Florida, United States - Lox_Sample_1.3 | ecosystem: Environmental > Terrestrial > Soil > Wetlands | place: USA...
TGGATCTCGTGATCGCGCACCTGGCCCGCGGCTTTGCGTTCGCGAACAAGGGCGATGCAGCGAAGGCCGCTGAAGAGCGCGCGGCACTCGTCGCGCTCGTCGACGACACCACTCTTGCGTCGTATAGCGGGATCCCGGCCAAAACGATGGCGCAGATCTCGCTCGACGAACTCGATGGCGAGATTGCGCGCCTTTCCGGCAATCTCGACGCGGCCATCTCGCACTTCACCGCAGCAGCGGCTGCCGAGCATTCACTTCCCTATACTGAGCCGCCATACTGGCATCAACCGGTGAGCCAGCTTCTCGGCGCCGCGCTGTTGCAGGCGGGACGTGCCAAAGAAGCCGAAGCGGTCTATCGCGAAAGCTTGATGACCTACCGGCTGGATGGCTGGGCGCTGTACGGTCTGGCGCTGGCGCAAGACGCGCAGGGGCATCACACGGACGCAGAGGCGACCCGAAAGGAATTTGCTACGGTATGGCAACTGGCGGACGTAAAACTCTCGACATCGCGGTTCTGACATGAGCAAAGACGACAGCTTCAGCTTCAACGCGGCGGACGGCACGAAGATCTTCACCTATCGCTGGCTTCCGACCGGTCCGGTGCGCGGCGTGCTGCAGATCGCACACGGCATGGGTGAGCATTCGCTCCGTTATCGAAAACCGCTGGAGCCTTTGCTCGAGGCCGGCATCGCGATCTATTCCAACGATCATCGCGGACACGGCAAGACGGCCGCCGCGAACGGAGCGCTCGGCGAGTTCGGACCGGGCGGGTTCACGGCATTGGTCGATGACATGGCGCAGCTCAGCCGGACAATCCGAACCGCGCACCCCGGAGCCAAATTGATCCTGATGGGCCACAGCATGGGTTCCTTCGCCGCGCAGCTTTATGTGCTGCGTCACAGCGATCTGATCGACGGGTTCATCCTTTCCGGCTCGGCGGCGTTCGACAAACTCCAGGCGCCGCGCGGCGGTCTAGCCGCGATCGGCGCGGGGATGGAAAAACCGCGGACACCGTTTGACTGGCTGAGCCGCGACAATCGTGAAGTCGATGCCTATATCGCCGATCCTTTGTGCGGCTTTACGGTGTCCGATGCGTCGCGCAATTCGATGTTTGCCGCTGGCGCCGCCGCGGCCGACCCCAAGGCCATCGGAGGGATCCGCAAGTCTCTGCCGATCTACATCTTCGCCGGCGAGAAAGATCCGGTGAATGCGGAAATGACCCGGATGTGGCCACTTGTCGAGCGTTATCAGGAGGCAGGCATCAAGGATGTGACGACGGATTTTTATCCGGGCGGCCGCCACGAGATGCTCAACGAGACGAACCGAGACGAGGTCGTCGCCAATCTCAAGCATTGGGTCGAGCGCGTCGTCGCCCGATGACTCCGCGGATCAAAAAGCTCATCGGCACGCTCGTGATGCTGATCTGGATCCCCGTCTATGCGCTTTTCGCTATGGGCATAGCGATGCATCTGCTGCCGCACGCGAGCTGGTATGCAACGCTTCTATACTATGCCACCGCAGGCACACTCTGGATCATACCCATCGGCTTGATGCTGCCGTGGATGTACCGCGAGCCGAAGCGCTAAACCCGAATTCCCAACGCATCGATCCTGGCCATGAGCGATGGGTCCAACGGGCCGGCAGCTTCTGCGTCGACGCACTGCTTCAATTCGGCGCGATTCTTCACGCCGAGGATCACCGTCGCGACGCCGGGCATCGCCAGAGCATAGCGGTGCGCGACGACCGCCGGATCCGCACCGATATCGCGACATAGGTCTCGGAAGGGCGCGGCGCGCTCATAATCCTTGCGATCGGGATTGTTGGGCGAAAGTTCGCGGTCGACCTGTGCCGTCAACGCGCCCGCCTGCACGGCCCGGATGCCGAGCACCTCGACATGATTCTCCACCGCGGCAGCGATGATCTCTCGCGGACGCGCCGGATCGGCGTAGCGGCGCAGACTTCCCGCGCTGTCGAGCAGATTGGTCACGGCCTGCACGTAAGCGGGTTTGGAAGAGTACCGGAGTGCGCGCAGTATGGTTTCGGGGACGCCGGAACCGGTTATGCCCCAACACCGGATTTTTCCGTCGGATTTCAGCTTCTCGAAAACCGGGATCGCCAGTTCTGCGTAGATCGACCAGCGCGTCGCGAAACTGTCCTGCATGTCGGGGCGCATCGCATACACATAATCGTCGGCGCAGATGTTCGAATGCAGGAAAAAGATGTCCGCATGATCGATCCTCATCGTGCGAAGACTGCTGTCGAGCGACGCCGTCAAAAGCTTTTCCACTTCGTTGGGCGCCGGCGAGCCGAGGCCGAACTTGGTCGTAACGCGCAGTCCCTTCGGTAACTTGCCGTTGAAAGCCTCGGCCACGATGGCCTCGCAGTTCCGATACATGGGCGCGGTGTCGAGCAAGTCGATACCCGCGTCGACGGCCGCGTGTAGCGTGGCGATTGCCTCCTCGCGACTGGTCTCTCCCCAAGCTTGGCCGATGCCGCCGCCGCCAAGCGTCAACCTGCTCACCTCACCCAGTGGGCCGAACGAATTCTTTTGCATTCTTCATGTCCTCTCGGCGCCGCGATTGGTCGCCGCCGTCATTCATCGCCGGCATCATTGCCCGGTCCGCTCTTGACTATGCCTTGCGCACCAATTTCACGATCGCCAGTAACAACGCCGCGCCGATCGTCGCCGTGATGATGGAGGCGATCATTCCGCCGCCGATGCCGATCCCGAGGACCCCGGCCAGCCATCCCCCAATGAACGCACCGACAATGCCGACGGCGATATCGCCAAAGAGGCCGAAGCCCGAGCCTTTTACGAAAGTACCGGCCAGCCAACCTGCCACGCCGCCGATGACGATCCATGCAATCAGTCCGTGTGAGCCCATCCCTTCCTCCCATGCCTGAAAAGGTGGGGTCACTTTCCACCGCCCGGCGACGTAACGTCAACCGGCGCCGTCGGCTCATCGCTGTCGCTAGTCGGATAACCGGCACAAAGCGCAACAGACGCGGCGGAATTCCTCCACCGCGTCTGTCGCCGCGTATTCGTTACAGAGAGGACTATGGTTTCTCGAGAATGTGGATGGCGCAGGCGCTACCCGCGCCCACCACGTGTGTCAGCCCGATGCGTGCGCCTTCGACCTGGCGGCCGCCGGCCTCGCCGCGCAGATGTGTCGTGACCTCGTAGATGTTGGCGATGCCGGTCGCGCCCAAGGGGTGGCCCTTGGACAACAGCCCGCCCGACACGTTTACGGGAATGCGGCCGCCCAGCTGCGTCGCGCCGCTGTCGATGAGGCGTCCCGCTTCGCCGTCCTTGCAGAGGCCGAGATTCTCATAGTGCACGATCTCGGCGGTGGCGAAGCAGTCATGCAGCTCTATCAGGTCGACGTCGTCAGGGCCGAGTCCCGCCATCTCGTAGGCGTTCTTAGCTGCGAGGCGCGTCACCGCATTGAAGTCCATCATCGCGATGTTGCGCGACGTGTAAGGATCGCTGGTCAATGCCGACGCGCGCACCTTGACGGCGCGCTTCATCAATCCAAGCTCCTTGGCCTTCTTCTCCGAGCACAGCACGGCAGCGGCCGAACCGTCGACATTCACGGAACACATGAGCTTGGTGTTGGGATAGGAGATCATCTCGGCGCCCATCACTTCCTCAAGCGGCGTTTCCTTCTGGTACATCGCCTTGGGGTTGAGCGTGGAGTGGTGGTGGTTTTTCACCGATACTTTCGCGAACTGTTCGAACGTCGTTCCATATTTGCGCGTATGTTCGAGTCCGACATGCGCGAAGACGCTCGGCATGGTACCCGAGCCCAGCAAGCCTTCCGTCGGGATGCCCTTTCCTCCGCCCGTACCGCCCAGAAGTCCGGTTCCCATTTGCTCGCAACCGACGCACAGCACGATGTCGTATATGCCCGCCTTGATCGCCATCCAGCCTTCGCGAAACGCGGTTGCGCCGGTGGCGCAAGCGTTCGCCGTGTTCACGACCGGAATGCCGGTCTGTCCGATTTCGCGCAGGATGCGCTGGCCAACGCCGCCCGATGCTTCGAACAGGTTGCCGCTATAGAGCGCCTGCATGTCCTGGATCGTCAGTCCGCAGTCGTCCAGCGCCATCAGCGCCGCCTGCGCGCCGAGTTCGGGCACGGTGCGTTCGGGGAAGCGCCCGAACTTGATCATGTCTGTACCTACGACATAGACGTCGCTCATCGCATGTCTCCTTAAGCTTTGTTCGCGGGAACGAAGAAGTACGCAAGATAGGAATTGCCTTCCTTGTCCTTGCGGCCGGCATCGCGGAAAACGACCTTCACCGGCATGTCGAATTTGATCTTTGCGGGATCCGGCTCGACATCGAGCAGGTTGCCCTTGAGCGTTCCGCCGCCATCCAGGTCGACGATTGCCGAAATGAAGGGCACGGGCACGCCCGGGAAGTTCCGGTGAACCACCGTGAAATTGTACAGCTTGCCGGTGTTGGCGAGCTTGACGTGCGACATCGATTTGCGCGCGCCGCACTTCCCGCACACATCGCGCGTGCCGACAACAACCTCGCCGCACTTGCCGCACTTGGATCCGGCGATGTAGTGGGCGCCGTCCGGCGAAACGACGACGAAGGGGGCGACTGGTTTTGGGGCTGCGGTCGTTGCAGCTGCTGACATTTTCGGTACTCCGTGACTCTGCACTGCAGCAAATAGCGCGGCTGCGCCGCGCGCAAGCCCGGCATTGCTATTCCCTTACGTAAGGCCGATCAACTGCGGCGCGGCAGCGCCTCCGCTAAGACGGCTTCCGCCTTGGAAAACAGCGCGGGATCGACTTTCGCGCCGCTCGCAGCGGCATTTTCGTCCAGCTGTTCAGGACGGCTGGCGCCAACGATCGCGGAAGCGACATTCGGCTCGCGCAGAACGCACGCCAGCGCGAACTGACCCATCGTCAGGCCGGCGTCCCGCGCGATCGGTCTGAGCTTCTGCACGGCCTCAAGAACCGGTTTTTCCATCCAGCGCGCGATCGCGCCGCTCATCTTGTCGGCTGTCGCGCGCGTGCCGGCTGGCGGCGGCGAGGTTGGATCGTACTTGCCCGTGAGCACGCCTTGGGCAAGCGGCGACCATACGATCTGCGAGATGCCGTTGCGTGCGCAAATGGGAATGACCTTCGCCTCCGGCCGGCGCCAAAGCAGCGAATATTGCGGCTGGCTGGAAACGAAACGCTCGACTCCCGGCATGGCGATCGCATCCTCGATGTTCTGCGGCGACCACTCCGAGAAGCCGATATAGCGAACCTTGCCGCTCTTCACGGCGCGGGTCAGCGCTTCCATCGTCTCGGCGAGCGGCGTGTTCGCGTCATAGCGATGACATTGGTAGAGGTCGACAAAATCGGTGCGCAGCCTTTTGAGCGATGCATCGAGTTGCTGTTCGATCTGGCTTCGCGACAGTCCCTGGTTGCCGCCGCCCATGTCGCCGAAAACCTTTGTCGCAAGAACGTAGGAGTCACGCGAGCGGCCTGCCAGCGCCTCGCCAAGCACAGACTCCGCCGCGCCGCGCCCATAGACGTTCGCAGTGTCGATGAAGTTGATCCCCAGCGCGAAGGCCCGGTCGACGCAGGCAATCGCCTTCTCCTTCTCGACCCCGACGCCGTAGGTGAGCCACGAGCCCAACGAAATTTCCGAGACGTTCAAATCGCTTGCGCCCAGCTTGCGGTATTTCATGGCGTCCTCCATTTTTCTGCTTCAGGATCGAAAATAGCGGACACCAAAGTCAACGCGAGAGCCGCATCGGGAGACGACGTATGACCATGAACCAACAATGGATTTATGCGAGCAAGCCCAATGCCCAGGTGAGCCCGTCGAACTTCAGCCTCCAGGAAGCCGCGATGCCGCAGCCGAAAGAAGGCGAAGTCCTCGTCCGCACGACGTTACTATCCCTGGATCCGGCCAGCCGCGCCTGGATGATCGGACCGACCTATCGTCCGATGTTGCAGCCGGGCGAAGTCATGGCGGGATGGGGTATCGGCGAAGTCGTGAAGTCGAATGACAGGAAGTTCGAGCCAGGCGATCTCGTGACCGGCGAGTACGGGTGGCAGCAATATGCCGCCGTACCGGGGCGCACGCTCACCAAACACGACCGGAGCCACAAACCCGAACACATTCTCGGCGCGCTCGGCATCACTGGACTGACGGCCTATTTCGGTTTGCTCGAAGTGGGACGACCACGTCCGGGCGAGACGGTGCTCGTTTCCGGCGCGGCGGGCGCCGTCGGAACGATCGCCGGACAGATCGCCAAACTCATGGGGTGCCGCGTCGTGGGCACGACGGGCAGCGCCGACAAGTGCAAATGGCTCGTCAGCGAACTTGGCTTCGACGCCGCGGTCGACTATCGGTCCGGCAATCTGCACAAGGCGCTGAAGGACGCCTGTCCCGCCGGCATCGACGTCTATTTCGACAACGCCGGCGGCGAAGTGCTCGCGGCAGCACTTTCTCGTATGAATCTGTGGGGCCGGGTCGCTTGCTGCGGAGCGATCTCCAACTACGACACCGCAACGCCGGCGCCGGGACCGTCCAACGTTCCGGGATTGCTGGTGACCAAGCGCATCCGGATGGAGGGCTTCATCGTCTCGGATTTCTACAATCGCAAACGCGAGGCGGACGCCGCCCTGGCCAAGTGGGTCGGCGAAGGCAAGATCAAGGCTGCGGTCGACATCGTCGAAGGTTTCGAGAAGATGCCTTCGGCCCTGGCCGGTCTGTTCGCGGGTCAAAATCGCGGCAAGCTGATGGTTCGGGTGTGACGTAGGTGAACGTGCCTTTCGCCCTGTTCGGCGGGCCGCATCTGATCGCCATGGCCGCGTCCTTCGCGGTGCCCGTCGTCGCGTCAGCCGCCATACGCCCAAAGGAACGGCCGCATTTCGACCGGATACTGCGCTGGAGCTTCGCCGGCCTGATGACGGCCAACTGGTTCGGATGGATGTATCTGCTTTACGCCAAGGGCTGGCTCGGACCCGGAAACGAATTTCCCTTGAATCTCTGCGACTGGGCGACGGTGACGACCGTCGTCACCCTGCTCTACCCGAATCAACGGACATATGAGCTGGCCTATTTCTGGGCGCTGGCCGGCACGCTGCAGGGAATGCTCACACCGGACGTGAAGTTCGAGTTCCCCGACATTGAATTCATTCTGTTCTTCGTCTTTCACGGTGGGATCATCGCATCGGTTCTCTATCTGACCTTCGGACTGGCTTGGCGGCCCTATCCGGCGTCTTTGCGCCGCGTCATCGGTTGGACCGTTTTCTACGGTCTCGTCGCGGGCTTCTTCGATTGGCTCCTCGGCGCAAACTACGCCTTCCTGCGCGCCAAGCCGCCCTTCGCCACGGTGTTCAATTTCATGCCGGACTGGCCGTGGTACATTCCGCTCCTGGTCGTACTGGGACTGCTCTCGACCCTCGTCTACTATGCGCCGTTCTTCATTTGGGACCGGATTCGGGGAGTTCAGCCCGAACCGGCCCCGCAGGAGTCCCTGTGAGTTTGCGCGACAATTCCGCATTTCAGCGCTTCGAGCTGGAAGAATGCGGCCTGATTGCCTTCGCCAATTATCGGCGCTCAGGACAGCACGTCGTCATTCCGCACGTCGAAGCCCCGCCAGCCCTCAGAGGAACCGGCACCGCCGGGCGCCTGATGAGCGCAATTGTCGAAAAAGCGCGCGCCGACGGCTTCACGGTGACTCCGACTTGCAGCTATGCCGCGTTGTGGTTCAAGCAGCACAAGGATGCCCAGGATGTGTTGGCCCGATCCTAATCGTCGGCCCGTCCGGCTCGTGTCCCCGTCTCGAAACCGGGAAGAGACCAGCCGAAAGCGATCGATCCTCCTCGCAACCCTAGACCCGCGAGAAATGACGCGATCCCGGCGGGACGCGAACCCAAACCCATGCTCGTCGTTATCGCATAGGTCGCGGCCGCCAACACGGCTGCCGAAATGTAAATCTCGCGACGCAGCAGCACCGACGGCTGGCCGGCAAACAGATCTCTCAGAATGCCGCCGAACGTCGCCGTGAGAACGCCCATGACGACCGCAACGACAGGCGAGACTCCTGCATTCAGCGCCTTGGCGGCCCCGAGCACGGCATAGGCGGCAAGCCCGATGGCGTCGAACCAATCGAGCGCTTTCGAGCGCCATGGCCGTTCGCCGACCGTCCAGACAAGCACGGCGGCACCGACGCACACGAAGATGTAGCCGCTCCCGTGCACCCAGAAAACGGGCGCGCCTATCAGAAGGTCGCGGAGCGTGCCGCCGCCGAGACCGGTCAGTATGGAGAAAGCAACGAATGCGATGATGTCATGCCGGTTTCGCGCTGCTGCCAGTGCACCGGTCAGAGCAAACACGCCGACACCCAGATAGTCGAAGGTCAGCAGCGGGATTGGCAAGTCGGTGATCGCCGGCGACGACACGCGGTCAGGAACAGGTCGCGGGCGAACGGGCCGCTTGCATCGCACGCTTGCGCATTTGCCAGGACGTGGCGCCGGTTCGGTTCACTCGCCGCGCCGGGCGACGCCGTCCGGTCTGCCAGACGCCCAGATTTGCTATGTGGTTCGTGCCAAGCGCGCCGCGCCGCCATTCAGCGTTCAGCTCGTTCACATGGCCGCGTCGCAGGCGAGAAGGCGCGATGCGTCCGACATTCGTAAAGGGAGGCAGCGATCGCGGCCCAAGTGCTACGCGCACCCCACGCATGTTTCCTGCCGCCCCAGCCTGGCGCCCCGGCATGCCTACCCCGTTCGCGCCGCGAATCAATCGGGCACGTAACGAAGTCTGCGCCTGTATTGGAATCCACAAAACCGGTTTCTATACGACGTCAAACCGCCATTTTCGCGCCGAGTCCGATCGCCCACTCGATAGTCGAAAGAATTTGGGCGGGTGTACCCTCGGCTGCAATCTTGGTCCAGTGCGTGGGCTCGGCGATGCTTTCGATTTGCCTGCGCAAGACCGCAACGGTCGCATCGGATGCGTCGGCGGTGCGCTGCGCGATCCGCGACTCCAGAACGGTCCGCTCCGCCGTCAGCCACACACCGTGAAATTCGACTGCTGAATCGCGCGCAACCGATTCGATCTGGGACCTTTCGTCGGCATGGCCGAAAACCGCATCGACGATCACCGAGTGGCCCGCCCGCAGGACGGAGCCGGCGGTCGCGTAAAGTCGCTCATAGACCGCCGCGTTGGTACGCAGGTCATAGGCGCTTTCATCCAGCTTCTGGGTGACGGGTACGCCCATCATCATTTTCCGCACGACGTCGCTCCGTAGAACCACCGCGCCGGGTGCTGCGCCGATACCGGGCGCCAGCAGCCGCGCGATCGTCGACTTTCCCGTTCCGGAAAGACCGCCGATCACGATCAATTCCGGCCGACGCGGCTCGAGATAGGAGATGGCCGCATCCAGCAGCCGCCGCGGTTCCAAAGGATCGGCCGATCCGACAGACGCCGTCTGAAGTGTCGAAACCGCGACGTGCGCACGGATCGATGCACGGCACGCCAGAAAGAGCGGCAGCGCGCCGAGACCGGAATAGTCCCCGCTACGTTCCAGATACCGGTTGAACAAGGCGTTCGCGTGATCGCGCAACCCATGGCGGTCGAGATCCATCAGCAGGAACGCAAGATCGTAGAGTACGTCGATGCAGCAGAATGCGTCGTTGAACTCGATCGCGTCGAACAGAACGGGGGCGCCATCGACCATGCAGACATTGTTGAGATGCAGGTCGCCATGACAGCGACGCACGAAGCCGTTTTGGCGGCGCCAGCCGAGCACGTCGCGAACCGATGTCAGCCGGTGCTCGGCGAGTTCGGCGAACCGCCTTACTTCGACCGCGAATTCCTCGCCCGCGCGCGCTTCTCCCAGGAGCGATACACTCTCGTCGATGACCGCGCGGATGCCCTGCGATCCGCCCCATCCCTCCACGCGCTCGGCGCTTTTGTGAAATCCCGCGACGGCGTCGGCAAGAGCGAGCACGTCTTCGCGTGTCAGACGGCCAGCCGCGCGTCGCGCCTCCAGCAGGTCCGATTGCGCAAAGCGCCGCATCACGACGACCCAGTCGACGGCGTTGGGATCATCCGGCGCGCCGAAACGCAGAAGCGGACCGTCGCGCACGACGGCAAGCAAATTCTCGTAGAGGGCCGGCGCCATCCGCCGGTTCACGGCCAGCTCGCGCTGGCACATCGCGCGACGTTTGTCGCTCGTGGAATAGTCCATGTACGGGAAGCGGATCGATCTCTTGAGCTTGTAGGCATGAGCTCCCGCCAGGAACACAATCGAACCGTGCGTTTCGTGGATCTCGACACCACCGTCCATGCCATAAGACCGGGGGTCTGAGAGAAACGCGATGACGTCATCCTGACTTCGCACGGAAGATGTCATGCTAACCCCGATTGCACCGTTCCGGATCGCGCCGACAGCGTACAAAGCTTGTCATCTCAACTCCACCAAGGGACCGACCCGATCGGAGTCATGAGCCCTATCCGGGTCTGAAGCGAGCGCCTAGCCGCGCGTTTCCATCTGGATCGGTCCCTCGGCGCGGCCGTGAATGAACTGATCGACGAAGGCATTTCCGCTATCTTCAATCAGTCCGGTCGGACCTTCCCACACGATTTTTCCCTTGTAGATCATCGCCATCCGTGTCGAGATTTTTCGTGCGCTCGCCATGTCATGGGTGATCGAAAGCGCGGTCACACCTGTGTCGCGTACGGTCGTCGCGATCAGATTGTTGATGACGTCGGCCATGATCGGATCAAGGCCTGTCGTCGGTTCGTCGAAGAAGATGATTTCGGGATCGGCAGCCGTCGCTCGCGCGAGGCCGACGCGCTTCTGCATGCCGCCGGACAGCTCGGCCGGCGAAAGCATCGCCACTTCGGGCGGCAAACCGACTCTCGCAAGCTTGTGAAACGCGATGTCCTTCGCTTCGTTTTGCGCCATGCCGCGTCCTTGGATGAGACCGAACGCGACGTTCTCCCAGACCGTCAGGCTGTCGAACAAGGCGCCGCCCTGGAACAACATCCCGAACTTCTTCAGGATCCGGTCGCGGTCGCGGCCGCGCATATGGGTTATGTCCTCGCCGTCCACCAGGATGGTCCCCGCATCCGGCGGGATGATTCCGAGGATGCATTTGATCATCACGGACTTTCCGCTGCCCGAGCCGCCGATGACGACGAGCGACTCTCCCGCTTCCACCGAAAGATCGATGCCGTCCAGAACGATCTTCGGACCGAAGGCCTTTCGGACGCCGCGCAATTCGATCTTGACCGTCATTGCGCGCCTCACTTCGTCGGGAAAATGAGAGACGTCAGCACATAGTTGGCCGCCAGCACGAGAACGGAAGCGGCCACGACGGCGTTCGTCGTCGCCGTGCCGACACCGCGGGCGCCGCCGCGCGAATGAAAGCCATGATAGCAACCCATGAGGGCGATGATGAAACCGAACGCCGCGGCTTTGATCAGGCCCGAGACGACGTCCTCGCGGGTCACGAAGTCCACCGAATTCTTGAGATATACCGAACCGACGAATCCGAGACTGCGCGTCGCGATGATATAGCCGCCGAAGACGCCGAGAGAATCCGCGATCGCAACGAGCATCGGCATCGTGATGACGGCAGCGATGAGACGCGGAACGACGAGATACTTGATCGGATTCGTTGACAGCGTGGTCAGGGCGTCGATTTGTTCGGTCACGCGCATCGTTCCGATTTCGGCCGCTACGGAGGCTGCCACCCGACCCGTCACCATCAGGGCTGCAATCACCGGTCCAAGCTCTCGGGTGATGCCA
>Ga0335070_10008922_pt1 | contig 11774 bp, 14 predicted proteins | sample Lox_Sample_13_FD_206722 | JGI IMG/M metagenome (GOLD analysis project Ga0335070, IMG submission 206722) | Soil microbial communities from Loxahatchee National Wildlife Refuge, Florida, United States - Lox_Sample_1.3 | ecosystem: Environmental > Terrestrial > Soil > Wetlands | place: USA...
TACCGGAGCCATGGTGGGGCTCGCCGGCGAGGCCAGCCAAGCCGCCAATCCTTTTCGTCCTTGCAGCCGCTCGAAAACGCGGGTCAGGTCTGGCCCGAGCCGTCCGCCCCCCAGGAGGGTCAAACCCTTGACCGTATGGCAGGAGATACAGGCGGGGCCACCATTGCCAAGCGCGTGCTCGCCGCGAAAAATCTGTCTTCCCCTCTCGATGTCCACTGCGGTCAGCGGCCGGTCACTGACCTGCAACCCCGCAAACTGAGACCGTGGGAGCTTCGATTCAGCCGCAATCAGGTCAAGGAGCGCCTGCGCCTGTTGTGGATTCATCCCGGCAATGTTGGGCATGACCACGCCCCGGGCTTCCTGTTGTAGCTTCGTGGCATAGGGATCACCGCTATCAATCATTGCCTTTGGACTCTGGAGAAACTGCACCAGCCAAGCACGGTCTCGTCGGCTAAAGACATCCTTAAGGTCGGGCCCGGTCAGCCGGCCTCCTCCGATGGTGTGGCAACTCGTGCAGTTTTGCTTGAAGAACGCACCCGCATCCTGTTGCGCCGCGGCTGTGCCGACGAGCAACGCAACTACCGCGCACACGCGAGGCGTCAAGCTGTTCCTAAAGCTCTTTCGATTTATCCAACCAAGCATTTGGTGCCCCACCCTTGTCTCCTCAACTGGAGACTTCTTACGTTTCGTCCTCCGACATCTTCCAGGCATCACCGGGAACACCGGCGATCGCCGAGACTGGCGTCGAGAGCAAGAAACCCAGATATGCGGCCTGAATTCCCCGCCAGTAGGCGTGTGCTGTACAGGGAGCATCGTTTGAGCAAGGCCGGTTGTGCGACAGAAAACAACTGGGCTGCGCGCGAGAGACCCTTTCAAACAACTCCACAACATCGATCAAGTGGATCTCACTTGCCGGCTTGCCTAGCCTGTATCCGCCCCCGGAACCTCTGGCCGTATCAACCAATCCGGCTTTTCGAAGAGTCAACAGCACCTTCGACAAGTAATTTGCCGGTATTTGAACGGCGTGGGCCAAATCACGGCCTAGGACCGCCTCATCGGGCTGTTGCGCCAAATGAACCAGCGCACGCAATGCGTACTCAGAAGTGAGAGAGAGCATTGTTGACCTCTACATGTACATATCCTTTAACGAAGGGCATTCCAGCCTGTCTGTGATTTCAGTCCTATGTGTGCGTGACCGAGATCACTACTCACGGTGACGACTTGAGTCACGGCTTTGTACAAACGATCCCGCCACGCAAATCGGCCCCGGTTTCGGTAAGGTAGGAAGAGGCAATCGATTCTGAAACAAGGAGAATGGCAAGTGGCACAACAGCTTCCGAAACCCGTCAGCGAATTCAAGAAAATCTACCCAGATGTCTGGAAGGCCTTTACACAACTTGGCGAACGATGTCACGAAGCTGGCCCATTGAACGAGCGTGACCGGCGCCTTGCAAAACTTGCCCTCTCGATCGGCGCTGGATTGGAAGGCGCCACTCATTCGGCCGTTCGCAATGCCCGAGAGGCTGGAGTGAGTAGTCAAGAAATCGACCATGTCGTGGTGTTGGCGGTCACAACTCTCGGGCTGCCATCGGCAACGAGAGCTTTCACCTGGACTCGCGACAAATCAACATCACGCGGCAAGCGCGGGTCAAAAAGAAAATAAAACTAAGGCCCTCCCTGAGGCGAGAGGCATGGCAATTGCTCATCGTCTTTAGCGGAGTACGAACTGTGCAGTGATGGTTGTCACCCCCGCGTGTGAGGTTCCAAACTGAGCTGGTCGGCGGTGGACCTTGCCGACGGTGGGTTGTCCCGGATATGACTGCCAATTGGACGTCGGGCAAGGAACCGGAACCTGCCGGCGCCGACTTCCACCCTTACATTTCGAAATCCGGCCGATTCCAGTCGTGAAGGCAACGTTGCGGGGTCAACAAGAACCATGGTGTCACCGAGGTGAATGATGCGCATCAGCCACGATCCCAAACTGTCAGTCCCGGCAAAAACGCCTCCTGGTTTGAGGACCCGAAAAGCTTCCGCAAACACGCGATCCTGCAATTCTCGTGAAGGCACGTGGTGAAGGACGGTGCAGCAGACCACGCTCATGAATGTGCGATCTGCGAATGGCATTGCGGTGGCATCGGCGCATCGCACATCTATGTTGGTGTCGGCCACTCGGCTTTGGAGGGAACCAGCCAACCCAAGGTCCATTTCAATACAAGTGACTCGTTTTGCGCGCCGACGCAGCCAATCCGTCGTCAGGCCAGGGCCGGGACCGATTTCCAATACGTCATCGTCTAGCTCGACGCCAGCGAGTGCCCAGGGCATGACTGTGGTTTCGAGCGTGTGCCTCCAATGGCTGGTTTGGCAGTACCAACGGTGAAAGCGGTTCATCTTCCCTAAGTCATCTCGGAAGCGCGCCACTGGCCAACAGCGGCGTTGCCTGAGAATGGCACCCATACCATCCTGATAGCGTCCTCCTGACAAGCGGAGATGCAATGCTCTTCGCTGCCGCAAGTATCCGGATAGGCAAGAGTCGCCTTTTCCCCGGACATTGCCAGCGACTTCGGACCACAGGCTTCGACACACAGTCCGCAACCGGTGCAAAGCCCTTCCAAAATCTCAGGCATCCATTTGACTGCCACCGACGATACCTCCCCAGTTTTTCCTGATTCTGACCCCGGCTACTGTTTTTCTTGAGTCTAGAAATCCCTGGGTAGTCCGACAATGACTTAGGTCACAGTGAATCCGCGGATGCTGCAGATTTCAGCCCTAAAATTGGTTCCACCAGCTTCTGTGAAACCTTAGACAAACCGGTATAGGAGCTGATGCCGTCCATTAATATCGCAACCACATCGGCCGCCGTATAGCTCGAAGCACCTGGCTTCAGAAATCGGGCAATTCCACTCAGATCATTTCCGGACGTGATCAGAGGCATCTCGACGTAACGCCCGTTTCGCACCTGTGGATGGTCGATATTGGCCATGAGTGCATTGCACAGGCACTTCTTGCCAAAGGCGTTTTCTGCTTTTCCACCCTTTGCCACGTAGGTGGTCACCGGCTCCGCTGAGCAGCGATAGTCGATTGTGCCCGCCGGGGTGCGGTACGCTTCTCGCAGGTAGCCAAGATCGCAAATACGAGGGCGAACCGCATAGACTTCGTCCTCCGACAGTGAACCCTCCAACTGGGCAATCTTGAAAGGAAACCGGGTAGGCGAGGCTATCGGATCGGTGAGTACGCGCGCGGTTCCACCGCGGACTTTTTCGAGGAGCAGCTGCTTGTAGCGATCTTTCAGCCCGGATTCCCTGCAGAACGCAAAGGCAGTCCCCACTTGTACTCCCGCGGCACCCAGAGCCAGCGCCTCCGCCAGTTTCTCGGGCGCGCCGTATCCTCCGGCAAGCCAGAACGGGACCCCGAGACTCCGGACCTTTTCGATATCCACCGCGTCACGCTCGCCGTAGATCGGTTCTCCCCTCTCATCGAGCTGCAGCTTCCCCCGAGGCGGGGCATTATGGCCACCGGCCGTACAGCCTTCGATCACAAAACCATCGACCTTTCCGTCAGCCTTTTTCAGCATCGTCGTCGCCAGCGTGTTGGAAGCGATGATCGCGAGGAACCGCGGTCGAGCGAGTGGCGGTGATCGACGCCCCATGAACTCCCGCGGCGCAAAGCACATGGTCCGGTCATCCTCGTCATGCGCATCGGTGACCTGAAGGAGATAAGTTGCAGGCTCATCGTTGGCGAAGCGGTCGAGTACCCCAGGAACCGCGAGTGGCACCCCGGCTCCCATGAGAATGTATCCCACCCCGGCGAGCATGGCGCCGTAGATGGAAGGCAAGTGCGGGAGCTGAACCTTTTCAAGGTAGTTGATCCCAACCGGATTCTCGTGTCCTTCGCGCGCGAGAAACACCTCGACAAAATTGGCCACGACGCACAGCTCTCTCAGTTCAGAAGATGAATCCTTCGAGTGCGTCGGCACCGGCTTGTACGGGGCTCTTTCAGCCTTTCCTCCCGCGATGTAATACTCCCGCCAAATGCGAACTGCCACTTCAGGAATTGGAAAGTGATCGAGCGCACGGCGCACATGCCCGCCCGGGTCACCATCCTGCAAACGTCTGGCAAGGATCAAATCGAGGGCGGTTCCGGACACGACGCCGAGCTGACCGAGCCGGGATACGGCTCGCGCCAGCCGCCAACCGGAAACCCCTGCACCCATTCCGCCTTGAATAATGGAGGGAAGATGGCTCACGTTGAAACCCCACAGGGAACACGCATTGTTTCACGTCGCAGAAACCCACGACTGTCAGAGTTCTGTAATAAGTTCTGTAATAGGTGTGTTTCTCGCCCGCTGTTTTCGATGAGAGAAGAATTCTGCCGCGACGTTGAGCTGGGTCTCTGGCTTGCGTACGACGTCAAGATATCCCGCTTATCAGTCGGACTTTCCTTCGGCCGGCCATTTCGTCCGCGATAGCGGACTTGTCTTCTGCGGTCAACACGACGGCAGCCAAGGGAAAGATGACGTGATCCTCAAAACGGATATGCTTCTCGTACATCGATCGAAGCTCGCGAACCACCGTGCGAAACCTTTCGATCTCTTGGCTCGACAGGCTGCCCTGTGATAGATACTTCGTTCCCACCCGCTCCACTTCAGTGTGCAGCGGATCGGCCCATCGATGTTCCTGTTCCAATTCGTCGAGTCTGGAGAGAGCCGATGTAACTGTAGGATTCGCGACCTGGCGCAGGCGTGGAAACAACGACTCCTCTTCGTCGGCTGTGTGTTTCGGAGCGGATTCGCTGAAATAGCGCAGCGCTGATTTAAGCGCCTGATGCACATCCTCGCTTGGCGGCTGGTCAATCACTCTTGCCACGGCCTCGATCGTACCGAGAAACATCTCGATGCGGCGATGGCAGTCCGACAGCAACCCGGTAGGATCCGTGAAATGGTGGGCTTTCGCTCCGATTTGAACTGGCATGTGCTTAGTTTATGGGTTGAAAGGAATCACGCTATGACTAAAGTCTCGAGCGCGAGTCCTGACAAGCTCTATTTGCCTCAACTGGCTTCGGCGTTCTGAAGACAGGCACCCACGGCAATATCGAAAAAGTTGTGGATCGCGGCCCGGCCCGCCTGCTCGATCAAACGCTGTTTTTCTTCAGTCCCAGCCAGCAAATCCGTTGGCAAGTGCGGTCGCCAGGCCAACCAGGTTTCCCGTTCCGGCTCAAAGTGAAACTGCAGTCCGTAGGCGGTGTTTCCATACCGAAAGGCCTGATGCGGATATGCAGCTGTCGAGGCCAGCAGAACGGCTCCCTCCGGTAAATCGAACGTATCTCCGTGCCAGTGGAATACGGAGAGAGGCGAACCCGTGTTCCCGATTACTGGATCCTGTTTCCCTTGTTCGGTCAGCTCAATAAATCCAAACCCCACTTCAGGCCCGCTCCAGGAAATACTTTCGCTCCGAGAGCATGCGCAAGAAGTTGTGCACCCAGACAGACGCCCAATACTGGCCGTCCAGACTTTAGCGACTTTTCAATGAGCCGGCACTCCTCAGTCAGGAAGGGATACTTCCGCGCCTCATAGACGCCCATGGGCCCGCCCATCACCACGAGACCATCTACCTCACAGACCTCCGGGACGGTGGCCCCGAGATCCAGTCGCCGAATATCCAGATGCTGTCCGCGCATCCTCGCTTCAGCCGCGATCAGGCCTGGGCCTTCCCAGGCTACGTGCTGCAACACTGTCCAGGCACGGGTTACCGGCGCGTTGCTCATTTGATCAGGCATTCTGAACGCGATTCACTGCGAACCGCACCTCCGGTTATCAAGTCATCCGCCCAAGCGATTCATCTTCTCCAACGTTGACCTCAAGGCCTTATGGTGCTCCTCGCGATACCACTCGGGGGCGTAGTTTTCGAGCAAGACGAACAGCTCGGCAAGAACGTCAGCAGCCGCACAGCCCGGTTTGGGCCGTGTTTGATCCGGCGGCCGGTACAGCTCGCAAATTCCCGTCTGCATGGTTCGGACCCCTTTCCCAAAGCACACGGTGCCCTGGCGATTGCTGCTGGATGCGGTGTCGAACATGAAAATCCAAGTGCAGGCTAGAAGGATCGATCCTGCCCCCGCACCCCACGCAGGAACCGTTCAGTAATTGTGAGGTCTAACCCCTGGTGCAATGCAATGACTTTTGTCACAGGTCTCAGCCAGATTCTGGCTTCGTGACATAAGTCATCGTCCTGCCGATATCGCCCTTATATCCTCGCTTTCAGACCCAAAGAGGGTGGGTGCCTATGGGCGAAATTACCTCCAACACAAGCGTCTCGGAAATTGTGCGGCGCTGTCCGAATGCACGCCGAATCTTTGACCGGCATGGTCTCAAAGGCTGCGGTGGCGAGCGCGGACCCACCGAGCCCTTATCGTTCTTTGCCGCTGTACACCAAGCCGACGTCGGCGAACTCCTGCGCGAGATCCGTGCTGAGATGGAGAACCCATCAGGTCAGGATTATGTCTACAAAGAGGCACTGCAGGACTATATCTACCGCCGGTTCTTCAAAGCGGGAATAGTGGTCGTGTTGACGGTGGGGTGTCTATGGGGCGCAATCAACCTGTTTCAGATCGCAATGGGAAACAGCTTCCTGCAATTGCGCCTGTTGCCGTCAATCCACGCCCATGCCCACGCGATGGTGTTTGGCTGGGTCGGAATGTTCGTGATGGGCTTCGCCTATCAATCCTTCCCACGATTCAAAAATACGACACTGTGGCGGCCGGAATTGGCCAACCTCAGCTTCTACCTTCTCGGATCGGGAATTCTGACAGGCATAACCGCGGAGATATTGCTTCCGTCTGCCACCGCTTGGGTTCTTGGGGCGCTGTCCGCGATTTGCGAACTTGCCGCCGTCGCCCAGTTCCTGCTGGTGCTGTACCGCACCGCACATCAGTCGATCGAACCACATAACCCTCACGAGAAATTCATCGCCTGCTCCTTCCTGTGGTTCTTCGCCGGCACTGTCCTCAATGCCGTTTTCTTTTTCGCTAAAGCTACGGCGCTGACCGAACACGATCTGATCATGCGAATCGCTTTGATTGATGGACCGCTTCGCGATATCCAACTACTAGGTTTTGCCGCTCTGATTATTGCCGGAGTGAGCCAGCGCTTCGTGCCGCAAGTGTACGGCCTCCAGAGAACTGGCCGTAACCGGCAGAACCTGATCTTCTGGCTGATGAATGGCAGCCTCGTTCTGAACATCGTGAGCTATGTGCTTTTGCTCACCACAATGAAGTTCTACTTCGCGATCGGACTGGAACTCGCCTATTTTCTTATGCCTGTCTGGGCGGCGCTCCTTGCCAAGCAGATTGGCGTATTCGCATCGCCTTCCCAGCCAGACCGCACTTTCAAGTTCATCCGGGCGGCCTACATCTGGCTGGTCGTTTCTTGTGTCATGATGCCATTCTTCCCGCTGTATGGAGTTCTCACGCAACAGATGTTTGCGCACACCTACATGGGTTCTCACCGCCATGCTTTTACGGTCGGATTTATCAGCATGATGATCCTGGGAGTCTCCTCGCGCGTTGTCCCCATTCTGGCTGGCGCGGACTCGAAGCGAATGAACTCGCTATGGGCTCCGTTCATTCTCTTCAATCTAGGCTGTGTGGGTCGCGTGCTTCTTCAGGTAATGACCGACTTCACTCCTAAGATCGCGTATCCACTCATTGGGTTTACTGGGTTCATCGAGCTGAGCGCGCTGCTATGGTGGGGCATCGAGTTGTGGCGCACTATGAATCTCACGGGGAGGACTCAATCGAGCGCATTGAACACTCCTGTGCCGTTCCCGGTCCGGTAGCAAATCCCGGCGGAAGGGTCGTTGTCCGGGACGGTCGCGTACAATAGCGCCAATGCCGGACAGAAAAGTTAATCACTGGGAATCACTGGCCAAGGTTCCGATTTTCTCCGGGCTGACAGAGGCCGAGTTCGCGTTCCTTAAGGAACGCGCCGTCCCGCGGCACTACGCCGCAGGCGAACTCATCTTCGGCGAAGGACAGCCCTGCGCAGGGTTGTATGTGGTCGAGTCTGGCCACATACGCATTTTTAAGAGCTCTTCCGGCGGGCGTGAGCATGTACTGAGTGTGGACGGACCGGGCAGTTCGGTCGCCGAATTACCGGTGTTTGACGGGGGAACCTATCCTGCCTCCGCCATGGCAGTGGAAGAAGCCGTCCTCATTTTCGTGAGCAAACAGGACTTCCATTCACTCTGTCTGGCGCACCCCCAGGTGGCGCTCAAGGTTTTGCGCGTCATCGGTGCACGCCTTCGACGGCTGGTCGGAATCATCGAGGAGCTGTCCTTCACGACAGTGCGGCACCGTCTGGCGTCGTTTTTGCTGCGGCAAGCTCAGAAGGAAGGCAAGCACACCGGCCAGGGTATTCAGATTTCCTTGCCTGCGAGCAACCAGGAAGTGGCGGCGCAAATCGGTACGGTGCGCGAACTGGTGTCGCGGAATCTCAGCCGCCTTCAAGCCGAGGGCGTACTGCAGGTCGATGGACGCAGCTTGATAATCCGCAACCTGGAGGCACTCGAAAGCGAGACTCAGGCCCCGGATTAGCCCAGCTCAGTCCCGATTCAGACATTCCTGAAGGCCGGGTGCTCCTGGAAATATTCGATGGTGTCTGCCGAGAAAACCTCGATGTGCCGGTAGCGATACGTCCTGGCGGTTCCGCAATGGGGACACCGCACCTCAAAGGGCGGAATTTGAGGCACATACCACTGGTAAATCCGCGGGCCGGAGATGACTTCAACCAGCCGGATCCTCTCGTCACAGCCGCCGCATGTCACTCCGAAATATACCGAGGTCGTCACGCGACCACCTCGCCCAAAGCCACCCGGCGGCGTGGAAGCACTGCGCCCGCCCGGCGTAGCGGGCACGTTACCTCGCACTCTCACACCGTGCAATGACTTTTGTCACGGTAATCCACTTGCACCTGGCGCAGAGGTGTGGCCGGTGGCGTGACAAAAGTCATCGTCCCGGGCTTCTGAGTTCGGTAGCGTGAGGGCAGTACACCTGCACAAAGTGCGCGGTGAGGAGAACCACGATGAACTTGAACACTGCGAAGACCGTACGCGAACTGGCTTTGGAGATCCCGGAAGCACCGCGGATACTCGAGCGATTTGGGATTGACTACTGCTGCGGCGGAAATAGATCGCTGGAAGAAGCCTGCACAGCTTCCAACATCCAGGTTGAGGAAGTGCTGGATTCACTCGAACTGGCCGCGCACACCGCTCATGCAAACGAGAAAGAACGCAACTGGCAATCGGAACCCCTGGCCGAGTTAGTTGCCCATATCAACCATACGCACCACAAATATACGCGGGAGGAAATCGCCCGGTTGGGGCCGTTGTTCGCAAAAGTGGTCTCGGTACATGGCAAGAACCACCCTGAACTGGAACTTGTAGGGCGCATTTTCCGGGAACTGGGGCAGGAACTCACGACCCACATGATGAAAGAAGAGATGGTGCTCTTCCCCTACATTGTCCGGATGGAAGAATCGGTGATCCAAAAAGAGCCGGTCGTGCCACCCCCTTTTGGTACGGTGCAGAATCCTGTAGCGATGATGATTCATGAACATGATTCCGCCGGCGAGGCGTTGCGTGCGATGCGGCAGGCCACGGCCGCGTATACCCCGCCAGGTGACGCGTGCATCAGTTATCAGACGCTCTACACCGCTCTCGAACGCTTCGAGAAGGACCTGCACCAACACATCCATCTCGAAAACAACATCCTGTTCCCTCGTGCAATCGAGATGGAGAGCGGGAACTAACTACAAGGTCTATGTCCGCACTGCCCACACGTATCGAGAACCATGCCGGGCGGCCGCTCAGCTCGGATGAGATTTTTGCCATCACGGCCGCCCGTGAAAAGAGCCTGTCTCGCTTACTCATGGTCTACATCACAACTGGCTTGTTGTTCATGCTTTTGCCCGGAACATTCCTGGGCGTGTGGAATCTAGTCGCTATCAGCGGACGCCGCTCGGCAGATTCGGTTGCTCCCGGTTGGATCCAGGCGCACGGACATGCGCAGATTTTCGGCTGGATCGGAAGCTTCATCCTGGGAATTGGCTTCTACTCCATTCCGAAACTGCGGCGCATGAACCCATTTGGTCTCTCGGTCGTTTGGGGCACCTGGGCGCTTTGGACTCTGGGTGTGACTCTGCGTTGGCTAATCGGTGTCTATCAGTGGCACTGGAAGTTATATTTGCCCTTCTCCGCCGGGCTGGAACTGGTTGCCTTCTTGATCTTCTTCCGGACTATATCGAGCCATCGTCCGCAAGATTTAGGTACCAACAAACTGGACGACTGGATTTTCGTCGTGATCGCGGGTTCGACAAGCTTTCTGTTGACTCTTCTCGTCAATCTGGGAGCTGCAATCTTCCTCGCATATCGCGGGCATTCGCCGGATCTGCCAGCCGGCTTCGATCAACGATTTCTCGTGCTTGAGACATGGGGATGTCTGGTTCCCTTCGTCTGGGGGTTCAGTGCCAAGTGGCTCCCCGTCTTTCTTGGGTTACGTCCGCCACACGGGAAGATGCTGCTGTCAGCAGTGGCGCTGAATTCAAGCGGCGTGGTCGCGGCCATGGCGGGTTCGCTCCAAACCGCGGTTTCGTTACTGGTCGCGGGCACCATCGCCGCCACCTTTGCGCTCCGCCTCTTTGAGCCGTCAGAGCGCCCCGCCAAGATCAAGGGTGTCCACACAAGTTTCCCTATTTTCGTTCGTCTGGCATACCTGTGGGCGATTGTTGCTGCCTTGCTGGGCATTTGGGCTTCCTTGGCGAGCTACTCTTCTGGGATTTGGGGGGCCTCCCGCCATGCCCTGACCGTGGGCTTCCTTGCGCTGATGGTGTTTGGCATCGGGCAAAGAGTGTTGCCCGCGTTTTCCGGCATGCGTCTACTTTTCAGTACGAGGCTGATGTTCCTGGCGATGCTGCTGCTCTCGCTCGGATGCCTGCTCCGCGTAAGCTCGGAGATCTTCGCCTATCAGGGCTTTCTCCGCTCCGCCTGGTCCTGGCTTCCGGTTTCGGCGATCACCGAAATGACCGCGGTCACGCTTTTCGCAGTGAACCTAATCATGACGTTCGCGCGGCGGCCACCGTCGGCCATGATAGCGCTGGGTAAGACAACACCCGGCTCGCTCACTTCGGAGGACTGAGATGGAGCCAAGATTCGACTTCGACGAGCGTCCCTTCGTTGTGATCTGGGAGACCACACAAGCCTGCGATCTGGCCTGCGTCCATTGCCGCGCCTGCGCTCAGCCTCTGCGCAACTCTCTCGAACTGAGCACCGACGAAGCGCGGAGGCTGATCGATGAAGTCGCTGCACTCCGGGCTCCTGTGTTCGTGTTGACCGGTGGCGATCCTCTGAAACGGCCCGACATCTTCACGTTGGTCGAGTACGCTTCGACTCACGGGGTGCGGATTTCTCTCACTCCGAGCGCGACACCGCTGCTGACGCGGGAAGCCATTCACAAGCTGAAAGATTGTGGCCTGGCCCGGCTGGCAGTCAGCCTCGATGGGCCAACGGCCGAGGTCCACGACGTCTTTCGACGGGTGAAGGGTTCTTACCAGTGGACGTTGGATGCGGTGCGGTGGGCCCGCGAAATCGGGCTTCCCGTGCAGATCAATACCACAATCACACGCCACAATTTGCAACACCTCGACGCCACAATCGCCTTGCTGGAGCAACTCGATATCGTGCTGTGGAGCGTTTTCTTTCTGGTTCCCACGGGCCGCGGTTCCGCCATCG
>Ga0335070_10008923_pt1 | contig 11773 bp, 13 predicted proteins | sample Lox_Sample_13_FD_206722 | JGI IMG/M metagenome (GOLD analysis project Ga0335070, IMG submission 206722) | Soil microbial communities from Loxahatchee National Wildlife Refuge, Florida, United States - Lox_Sample_1.3 | ecosystem: Environmental > Terrestrial > Soil > Wetlands | place: USA...
GCCGGGGGTTCCACCAACGTCTCCGGTTCTCCGGGTACGTCCACGGCGGCGCAGCTTGGCTACGGGCGCTTCGTGTACGTGCAGGGGTCGAACATCTCGGCCTCTGGCATGGTGGCCATGATCGTGCCCCAGTCGCTGCCCAACTCGGGCGTCGTCTATCAGGCTCAGGCCTGCACGGCGGCGACGAACTCCATGTGGCCCATCGGAGTGGCAGCGGCTGTCCTCAATGCCACGAGCCAGTACGGGTGGGTCCAGGTGGAAGGCGTGTGCGATTTCGTGCGGTTCACGAACTCGTCCATCGCTGCCGGGATCAACCTCTACCAGGGCGCGACTGCGGGCATCCTGCATTCGGCTTCTGGTGGTGACGGCTCCTGGTACCGTGGCATCGTCCCGGTCCAGTCCTACACCTCGTCTCAGGTGGTCGGTACCTGCCTGCTGATGAACCCGCAACTCAACAACCTGTCGGCTGTGCAGTAGCAGTACGGGGGGGCCGGGTGAGTCCGGTCACTCGGTCCCCCTTCTTCGCCCGGACACGGAGAACATAAATGCCTCTGATGGCAGATCAAGCGGCCATGGAAGCCTACGATGCCCAGCGGGGCGATAGGCTCAAGGGCTGCGTAATCCAGTTCTATCGAAGCGCCCTTCAGGACACGGAGAAGTCGAACATCGAAGGCCGTCCCATCTTCAGGGACTGCGACATGATCCGCATCTTCACCCCCGGGGACCCGACCAACATCATCGAACGAGAGGTCCGCTCCGAGGACACCGACAACTGGGCCAAGGAGTGGTCCGCCTACAAGAAGGGCATGGACGCCCCGACCGAGGGCACCCCTCTCGACCAGTTGCCGTTCTTGACCAAGGGACAGGTGCTGGAACTCAATGCCGCTCATGTCAGGACGGCAGAGCAGTTCATGGACATCGCTGATGGCAACCTGTCGAAGTTCATGGGAGGCCAGACCATCAAGCGGAAGGTGAAGGCTTTCCTTGAGGCCGCTGCCGGTGCCGCTCCTGCCATCAAGATGGCTGCGGAACTGGAGAAGCGGGACAACGAGATCAAGACCCTTCAGAACGCTCTCGCGGACCAGGGCAAGAAGATTCAGGAACTCCAGGCCCAGAACCCGAAGAGGTAACAGATGGCGACAGGCACGCAGACTGACACAACCGTAGCAGTCAGCGAGTCTCTCGCCTCTGCCAACAGCAATACCGTCGTCACCGCTCCTAGCCTCATCTGGGATACGGCAGGCGATATCGTCAACCAGGCACTGATGGAGATCGGACTGCCTTCAGCGGGGTCCGATCCCTTTAGCTCGACGGACCAGAACGTAACGCAGGCCTGTGCGCTACTGACCTCCTGTGGGCGAAGCCTCGTCCACATGCGTCAGTGGACGCACCTCATTCAGGAATGGTCGTTCACGACGGTAGCCAATCAGGGCCAGTACCCGTTCCCCCCTGACTACCACAACATGATCGACCAGTCGGGGTGGAACCGGACGAACCGGCTCCCCCTCGGCGGTCCCATGTCGCCGCAGGAGTGGCAGTACCTGAAGGCACGCCTCGTAGGCGTCGTCTTCACGGTCCTGTTCCGGCCCCGGGACCAGACCATCTATATCTACCCGGATGTGAACACCCCGGGCGGCTACCAGATCAGCTTCGAGTACCTGAGTCGCTGGTGGGTCTCGGATGGAGTGGCAGCGCCGAACACGCCTGCCCGGGACAACGTGGAACTGTCCACGGACATCGTCTGGTTCGATAGCCAGCTCATCATGCAGTACCTGAAGCTCAAGTTCATGCAGGCCAAGGGCTTCGATACCACGGCTTACCAGCAGGACTTTGACGAGACCTTCGAGCGGGTCTGCGGCGACGACGCCATCAGCCCAATCCTGAACATGAACAAGAACATGACCGCGCTCCGCGAACCGCTCGTGGGCGCTCAGTCGGTGCCGATCACTGGCTATGGATCGTGAGGAACTTCAAAGGAAGATTGCAACGCTTCTGCGTACCCCGCAGGCGGATCCGTACGATTCCGTGTACGGGCAGGCATACAAATACGTTACCTCTCACCAGCAGGATCCGGGCCTACGCGGAATTATGAGCACGGTGGCATCAAGGGTACTTCCGCCTCCAATGGACCCCGCCATGTCAGCCATGTTCATGGCCGGACCGATGAGAATAGTAGGGCCAAGGTTTAACCCTATCCTATATCACGGCGGCCCTGAACCAGTAACCAAACCGGATCCAAATAGATTTGGAGAAATAGCATCCGAAATGGGAAGAGGGTTTTCGACGACCCCGGTCAAGTCGCTAGCTGAGGAGTATGCAACGCAACATGAAGCCCCTGGGGCCATAATCTCTGAATATCGCTTAAAGCCGGGGGAGAAGGTATTCGAGACGGGTCATAGACCTGATACGGCACTATCGTCCGATATTCGATCGATAAAGGAATGGCTTGGTTCGCTGCCAGATGACACCAGATTTGAATCGACCGCCTTCAGTCCATCCGAATTATCTGACTCGTTGGAGCACGGTTGGTCGCCATCGTGGATAGATGCAGCAACTGAATATGCCAAGGCACACGGAGCCAATACGAATGCGTGGGCATTTTCCTCAAGCAAGCCCACAGAGTTTACAACCAGAGATCCATCTGCTCTCGCATTCAAAAGATCTAGTCCTGTGAAGGGTTATTGATGGGCATCCCGAATCCCATCCAGCAGTGGTTGTCGGCGGGCAAGAAGCCCGGTCGTCGCATGCCTACGAGGGCCACGAACCAGGGCATCCACTACCCTGCACCCATCGGGGGCATCAACGCCAAGGACCCGGCGCGGGAGATGGACCCCCACGACTGCCTCTACCTGTACAACATGATCCCGTTCCAGTACGGCTTACGGGTCAGGTCTGGGTGGCACGAGTGGTGTACGAACCTCACGCCTAACGTCTCGACAAACTACGGGGTTTACGATAACGGTTCCCCGCTCAAGTTCAGCCTCTCTGCCCCGATTGGTGGTGCCCAGATCGGAGAGTGGGTATCGAATGACCCGCTTGGTGTCCGTTCGGTGCCCTTCACGGCGAGGGCAGAGAACGGGTCTGGGGACAGGTTCTTCGCGGCAACGAAGACGGGGATCTGGGACTGTACGCTGTCGTCCTCTAGCCCGACTCAGGTAGTCACGTTCCCCACGCAGGATGCGTACTCGGGCATCGGGACTTCCTACGCCTTTGCCAATGCCGGGGGAGCGCACTTCCTCGCCTACACGGATGCCACGAACGGTCTCTACGTCTACTCGGACCAGAGTCAGGACTGGGTCAAGGCCGTCTCGACCATGGACTGCACTTCGCTCTGGTCGAGCAGCATCAACGGGACATGGAATGGAAGCCAATCCGTTACCGCAGGCCAGTATTACTACACCGGAAATCTCACCGGCTTCACCATCAAGTACACGACCCCCAGCGGCACGACCATCCCCGTTGACTCTTCCGTGGCGTACCTCTGCACGCAATCGGGGGTTACGGGTGCCACAGATACTGTCTCCGGTCAGACGGGCACCGGCATCACCAGCGGAACCGCCGTGTTCCGATGGATTCCCTCGATAGCCCCTTGGTGCGTTGCCGTTGACAGCAACAACAATCCGATCCTGAACCGGGTGGACCCTGCGACCTTCCGGTTCGTGATGTCGTGGAAGAACCGGCTCTTCTTCGTCCAAGGCCAGAGTCAGACGGCCTACTTCATGCCGTTGCAGCAGATCGGTGGTGTGGCGTCACCGCTCTACTTCGGATCGAGGTTCCGTTATGGCGGTAACCTTGTCGGCTTGTGGGATTGGACAGTTGATGGCGGTGCCGGGATTCAATCCTACCTTGTTGCCATCAGCAAGGGCGGAGATGTCGTCGTGTATCAAGGGACTGACCCCAGTTCCACGAGCACCTTCGCAATCATGGGAACATGGTGGGTCGGTGACATCCCGCCGGGGCGAAACGTTTGCACTGACTTTGGCGGCGATCTGTTCATCCTGTCGCGCGTCGGATGCCTGCCCCTTAGCAAGCTGGTGGCTGGATACATGATCCGTGACCCCAACATCTACGCCACGGAGAAGATAAACAACCTCTTCAACATCCTGATGACGCAGCGAGGCAGCACCTACGGCTGGAGCATCAAGATCCACCCTGCCGATAACCTGCTGGTCATAAACGTCCCCGCCATTCCCGGGACCACTCGTCTGCAACTCGTCATGTCTCTCGCCAGCAAGGGATGGGCTGAGTACACGAACGTTCCCATGGCCTGCATGGACAACTGGCACGGGAAGTTCTGGTTCGGCACCGAAGACGGCCGGGTGTGCGTGAATGAAGGATATGTAGACGCTCAGAGCCTAGACGGGACGCTGTCGGCGCCAATCGACTTCAGTCTCCTGACGAGCTATCAAGATGGTGGAGTGCCGAACAAGAAGCGTTTGCACATGGTGAGACCGTTGTTCTCCACCGACGGGAACGCTCCAACGTACTCCGCTCAAGCCCGCTTCGATTTCGATCTGAGTGATATCGGTGCGGTGCCAATCGGCCCCATCAGCACGCTAGGAGCCTTTGACACCGCTGTGTGGGATTCGGATACATGGGACGAGAACCCGGACACTACCGGGCAGTTCACGGGGACTGCCGGGATGGGCACGGCTGCTGCTATAGTGTTCCGTGGGACGGCGGACGGGAACGTGACGTTACTGGGCTTCGATGCGCTGATGGATCAAGGCGGTTTCCTATGATCGTGCAGGGCGCACATCCAAGCCACTACGAGTGGCTCGTGAATAGGACGAAGGGGTCGGTCACCCCCGACTTCAAGGCCATCGAGGCCGTGGACGAGGCTGGGCGCATTCACGGCATGATCGGCTACTCGGGATGGACCGAGACTGCCGTCGTGATGCACATTGCTCTCGACAATCCCGTGGCGTTCCGACACCTTGTCCAGCCTGCCTTCTGGTATCCCTTCATCATGTCGAACAGGTTCATCAGCATCGCCGTGGTGAACAGCGACAACACCCGGTCCATGAACCTTTGCAGGCATGTGGGATACCGGGAGGTCTACCGGATGAAGGACGGCTTCAAGGTAGGAGTGGACCAGATCCTTTACGAGATGCGCCGCGATGAGTGTCGCTGGATTCAGCCTTCGTGGCGGAGGGCAGCCTAATGGGTTCGATTGGTGGAATGTTTGGAGGCGGTGGAAAGGGGGGGTCTACCAAGCCTCCAGACTTCGCCAATGCCGCAGCGATGACCTCGCTCTCGTCTCGGCCAGACTGGCAAGGACCGATGGGTGGCCAGTCGTGGCAGATCGACCCGAAGACGGGCAAGGCCACGATGCAAGTGAACTCGGCCTTCCAGCCCACCTACAACGCCTTGCAGGGAGCGACCCAGCAGGCTGCGAACCTGGACCCGACGCAGGCCAGAAACCAGGCCATCCAGTCGAACTACAACCAAGCGGCTAGCAGGCTAGATCCCCAGTGGGGACAGAACCAGCAGCAGTTCCAGAGCCAGATGGCGAACATGGGCGGATCCGACAATCCCATGGCAGGAGCCCAGGCGGCAGGGAACTTCAATCGCGCTCAGAACGACGCCTACCAGAGCGCGATGAACAACGCCATCCAGATGGGAAACCAGACGCAGCAGGTTCAGCAGGCGCAGCAGATGCTCCCCTTCCAGCAACTCGGGGCACTACAGGGCGCGCAGTCGTCCAGCATGAACGTCCCGATGGGCCAGGCGGCTGACTACTCCAAGGCAGCGGAAAACCAGTACACTGCCCAGAGAGCACAGGCTGCGCAGCAGGGTTCCGGGAAGGGCAATCTTCTGGGTATGGCTGGAGGGATCGCGGGATCCATCTTCGGTGGACCGCTCGGTGGAATGGCAGGGAGCGCCCTAGGCAATGGCCTAGGTGGCGCTCTTGGCGGGGGCGGTGGAGGAGGTAAAGGCTAATGGCAGACGAAGACCTGATCACCCAAGTCATCCTTCAGATGCTCGACAGGAATCCCGATCTCATCAACAAGATGGGACAGGCGGGGCAGACGGCACCCATCAACCAGATTCTTGGGAACCAGCAGCAGCAGGCTTACGAGCAAGCTAACCAGCGGCTTCAGTCTGGCGTGGACAATCTAGGGTGGGACAAGTTCGGATCGATCCTGGGTGCTCATAACCCTTTGGATACAATGGCATCCGGTTTCCAGAAGGGTGTAGGCATGAGGCAGCAGTACACGCTGCCCCAGCAGATGATCGCCAACCGGCTGAACCTCGGCGCTACGGGAGCAGACTTCACCCGGGCACTTGCGACTGCTCTCAGGAACCGTCGCCAGGAAAGCATCGATCAGGCGCTAGGAAGCATTCAGGCCCAGGCCGCAGCCCAGGGACAGCCAGAGCAGTCAACGGACACGCCGCATCCCTACGACTTCGGGGAGTTCTACGGCCCTCCGACGGCGCAAGGGTCGGGACCCGGACTACAGGGACAAGGGCCTGGGAACACTCCGGTCGGGGTAGCTCCTCGCAAGCCTCCGGTGAACCCTTGGGCGAAGCCTCCTCCGATCGATCCGACGGGGATCTACAACCCTGGCGCTGGAGGCCCTGCCTCGGGGAGTTGGTAAGATGGAAGACATTCTGGACATCCTGAGTCGAGTCAATCCGCAGGCGCTCCAGCAGGTAGCTCCTCCTGCGAAGCCTGACATGGGGCCGCTCGGGAACGCTATCGGCAACATCAATCCCCGTACCATAGGAACGGGATTCGCGGGGCAGATCCTCGGTGCTCTCGGAAGCCCGGAGCCGCTCCAGAACATCGGCAATGCAATGGGGCAGCAGTCGAGCGAACTGATGAACCGTGGCGTGGGGCTCCAGCAGGCCCTGGCCATGCAGAACCTGAAGGGCCAGTACGGACTTGCGAACACCGGGGTCAAGGCGCAGAGCGGTCAGGACATCGCTGGGCTCAAGGCGAGGACGGCCATCGAGCAGCAGCAGATGAAGAACGTGACCGCGGAGAGCATCGCGGACAAACGCATCCGGGCGATGATGCTCGCTCTCCAGGCCCACGGGAATCAGTTCTACATCGACCCTCAGGGACAGCACTGGCTACAGAACAAGATCACTGGCGAGGTGCGCCCCGTCCCTGCTCCGGGCGAGTGGATGCAGTACGAGCTTGGCGGGGGGCAGCAGCCGCAGGGAGCGGGAAGTCCTAACATCAACGTGAGCGTCAACGCAGGAGGTCAGCCGCAGGGAGGTCCCGCGCAGTTCACGACTCCTAAGAACCTCACTCCTGCCCAGCAGAAGGACATAACAGGCTTCGATTCGGCGCTGAACCGAGTCAACATGCTAGAAGAGTTCATCAAGCAGAATCCGGATGTACGCACCTATCCCGGCGCTGCTGTGCTTCACAAGGTGGGACAGGCAACCGGCCAGTACGACCCTCGGTTTGGCCAGCTAGAGACTCTATCTGGTGAGCATCTACTGAAGGGCATCAAGGCAGATGTAGGCGGTCGTATCAGTAACTTCGAGATCAAGTATGGCGAGGGCCTCTTTCCCAACGTCAGCCTGCGGCCCCAAGAGAACTTGGCCCGAATCCAGACCATCCGAAGCCTCCTCATGGCAGACCGCGACAACTACCTGAAGACGGCTGCTCTCTCGGGTCAGCGCACGGGACAGTTCAAGCAGGGAGGGCAGCAGCAGGTTCCGCAAGGTAATGCAGCGCCTCAAGATCCTTTGGGAATCCGGTAATGTCTTCCCTCGAAGAACTCGGCCAGAAGGTCAAGGCCAAGTACCCGGGCGTCTATGACGACATGCCCGATGCCGAGGTTGCGACCAAGGTAAAGGCCAAGTTCCCAGGGTCCTACGACGATTACGTGGCTGCTGCTCCGAATGAACCAGAGGAACCGAGCATCGGACAGAAGGTTCTTGGCACCATCCGGGGTACGCCCGGACAGGTGTGGGGCGAGACCGAGAGGGCTGCTGAGGCTGGCATTCGCTCTCTGCTAGGAGGAACCTCGTATCACGAGGCCCGTAACAAGATCCGGCAGCAGGAGGGAGTCCCTACGAGAGAGTCTGAGGGGTTCCTTGCCACTCCCCAGCAGCAGCCGATCCTTCAGAAGACCAACCTCCAGTCAATGCCCATGGAGGCACTGAACGTCGCCGGTCCTCCGATGGATATCAAGGGGGGCCTTGTTCCTATTGGCGCTACTACGCCGAGGACTGGATGGCTTCCCCGGACGCTGGAGGAGGCATCGGCAAGAAAGCAGTTCGAGGGCCTGAAGCTCCCCAACAGTGCCGTCAACCTGATGCATGAGCAACTCCAGACCCCCGTGGGCGACGTTGCCGTTCCTGCCGGGCGTGCCCTTCGTAGCCTCTCTGAGCCGATTACTGGACAGCCTGTCGTCGGTGCCACTACCAGCGCAGCAACGAACCTACAGCGGCTTACCCGCCTGGAGCAGGCCTCGGGGTCCAAGATCGGGGAAATCATCAGCAAGGTGGATCAGGTCGCCCCGGACAAGGCCGTAGATGTCGAGGCCCTTCTGGCCAAGGCACAGGAGCAGGTTCCCTCCGGTATCGTGCAACAGGTTCTTTATGGGGGCGGATCCAGCAGACGAGCGGGGTCCATGCTCAGTCGCCTGCGGGACTGGTTCGGAGAAGTAGGAAAGGAAAGGGAGCCCGCACAGGGCGAACTTGGACTGCCGCAGGGACAACTCCAGCCAGGGCCAGAGACAGTCCCAAGTTACGGGCCGATCGGAGCGGAAGCGGAACTCTCGCCTCGCGTCCCCAACGAGAACGCTCCAGCAGGACAGAGCGTGGCTCGCCAAGGAGAACTCTTCTCTGGTGGCAGTTTCCCGGAACCCAACTTCGAGCACCGTGCCACGGCCAGCGAACTGTGGCAGTTCACGAAGGGCCTCGGCGACAAGATTTTCAACAAGGCGTCTGAGCGATACCCGGGCTTAGACAAGGGCGCTTTGATGGAGAAGATCAAGACAGACCATGATCTCGCCTTCATGTGGAATCTGCGCAAGGTCGCCGCAGAGCAGTTAGAGGCTGCTGTGGCCCAGCACCGACCGGACCTGCTATCCGAGTTCCAGGCCAGCAAGGATACCTTCGGGAAGACTCAGGTATTCAAGCCCTGGCTGACGGACCTCTACAACGCGGAGGCGACCGGAAAGGCCAACGAGGGGTCCAAGGCGGCTTACCGCCACGTTGCTTACGCTGGGGCTGGGGCTGCTGCTGGAGGCGTCACTGGAGGCCCTGTCGGTGCTCTCATCGGAGCAGGACTTGGTGCTTTCGGTGGCGAGAAGATGCACAACATCGTTCAGCAGCACGGCGATCCCTTCCTGGCAAGGACGCTGTACCTGCTATCTCAGCGCCCCTCCCTGCCTCCTGCTGCTTCCGGGGTAGCCACTGGCGGTGCGCGTCCGACAGCAGGAGCCATCGCCAGGCGTGCCCTCTTGACCAGAGCATTACAAGGACAGATTGGAGGCTTCCATGCGAGATAGCGCCGAATTACTTTTGAGCGCGGCTACCTATGTGTGCGCTCCACTGGAGGTGAAGCGTGCCTAGGGATTCAAATGGGAACATGACCCTTGTTGTTGGGAATCCCGTAGTATCGAATACTGCGATCAGTTCCTCGTGGGCCAACGCAACCCTAAGCGATTTGGCCGCTGAAATACAGGATTCCCTCTCCCGCTCTGGCAAGGGCGGCATGCTGGTGTCGTTCAACTTCGCCAACGGTACTGTAAGCAACCCCGGCATCACCTTCACCAACGACACGACTACGGGTGCCCGTCTCAATGCTGCGGGCGACCTACGGATCGTGGTCAGCGGAGCGGATGCGCTCAAGATCCTTAGCGGCGCCGTGAAGGTGCTAGGCACGCTTGAGACGAGTAGCGGAGTAACGATCGACGCGGGAGGGTTAGCGCTTGCTGCTGGTGGTTTGAACCTGACCGGAACAACGATCACGGCGAATCAGATCACCTCTGCCACTGCGGACGCTGCAAACGCCGTCGCTTTCACTCTGAACACGACCAACTCGATAACCAACGGCACAGCGAAATTGTTGTCGCTCCAGAACAACGGGACGGCCCAGGTAACGATCGATCGGTTGGGGAACATTGTCGCCCTGGGAACTCTTACGGCTTACGGATATAGCGCAACGCATACCGGATCCGGAGCGCTGTACGCTTCCGCCTACGCCACTTGGAATGGATCGGCGTGGACTGGAATCACCGGAGCCGTTGGGTCGATAACTCAGAGCACGTACACTACCACTTTCAATTTCACTGGAACGAACTACACTTCATCGTACACCATCATCGCGCAGACGAATCCGAACGATCCTACTAACGTGTGGGTCCTTGAGCCAGCATCGCAAGGAACGAGTTCATTCCAGTTGCTGTGGAAGAAAAGTGGCAGCGGATACACGGCGCCCAACACTGGAGCCGTCCTGTACGTAGCGGTGTTCTAGCAGGCAAACAACATGACGTTCACCATAGACCCTGCCTGGATCGTAGCCATAGCGTCTATCCTGACGCTGGTATTCGCATCGGTGTTGAGGCTCCATGTCGTCCTATCGAAACTCGTCATCGCTCTCAAGCAACTGGAAGATCACAACGAGATGATCCGTGACCACGAGAAGCGCATCGGTCATCTGGAAGGGGCAACTGGGATCGCCGTTAACCCCAGCGAAGAATGAGCGACCAAGAAGGGACCTGGACCTACAGGCAGAACACCGGGGAACTGCTTCGTAACGGAGTCGTCATCGCAGTAGGGTACAGTGGCTATGGGTCGTGCATGAACGACGACGACTATCAGATGCTTCAGGACCAGGGACCGATCCCGGTGGGCTTGTGGCAGATAGGCAGGCCGTATGACTCTGACGACTGTGGGCCATACGTGCTGCCGCTCCAGCCTATGCCGGGGACGGACACGTTCGGTAGGTCAGGCTTCCTCATCCACGGGGATCGGCTATCAGGACCCCCCAAGAGTGCGAGCCATGGATGCATCATCCTGGGCAGGGCGATTAGAGAGCAGATTGCGGAGAGTGGCGACAGAGTCCTCGAAGTAGTTGCATTCTAAGGAGAAACATATGCCTAGTATTCCCGATTGGGGCAAGAAGGTTCTTGCGGTTCTCGCTGCCGTCTGTGGTGTGGTTATCATCCAGTGGCCGGGGACGGTCTACGCGCAGGCTGCCACGGTGGTTCTGGCGCTGCTCTCGGGGCTGGGCATCACCTCGGGAGGGACCTCGAACCAGAGAAGCGACGTTGCCCGAGACGTACACACTCAACTCGTGGACAAGAAGGTGATCTCATGAGGGGTAGTCTCCAAGAACGGTTTGAGTCCAAGTGCGAGCCTGAGCCTACTTCAGGGTGCTGGCTTTGGACCGGAGCCGTTGATGGAGATGGCTACGGGGTACTCTACAATTCAGGGGATGACCGAAAGACGCATCGAATCTCTTGGATGATACGATTCGGACCTATCCCCAAGGGAATGTCTGTCCTTCACAAGTGCGACAATCCCCCATGTGTTAATCCTGATCATCTCTTCTTAGGAACTGCACTCGACAACATGCACGACGCCATGAAGAAGGGGCGCGCCAAAACGTGGGGAGCACTGCAAGCAGCAAAGACTCACTGCAAGCGTGGGCATCTTCTGTCTGGAAGCAACGTTATCGTCGAAAAAGGAAAAGGCAGGCACTGCCGTACGTGCCAAAATGCGCTAAGGCGCGAAAATCGAAAGGCTAAACATGCGGTTTCTTAGACTGAGGTTGTGTGCTGCACTGGTTGCCGCATCT
>Ga0335070_10008924_pt1 | contig 11772 bp, 9 predicted proteins | sample Lox_Sample_13_FD_206722 | JGI IMG/M metagenome (GOLD analysis project Ga0335070, IMG submission 206722) | Soil microbial communities from Loxahatchee National Wildlife Refuge, Florida, United States - Lox_Sample_1.3 | ecosystem: Environmental > Terrestrial > Soil > Wetlands | place: USA: Florida...
GAGAACGCTCGGCTGATTTGCTGGGTCACGTATCATCGTGATCGTAGCTCAACATCTCGCTTCTCATGTCAATTTCATATTCAAGGCCTGCCTGACACCCATCCAGGAAATTAAATATTGCTTCGAGTACCTCCTGAAGGTGCGTGAGTTCAACTGACTCGGGAAGCTTATGTAATGTGCTTTCGCCTGACTTATCTCTACCATAACGGAGATTCTGGCCAGACTTATCGACCGCATGAAATTTTTCAACTATTTGTTCAGCCGCTTGTAACTCTTCCTGAGGCCCCTCTGGCCAATAAGCCTGCACAACTTTCTTGAGGGCATTCCAAAGTTGACTGAGATTATGGGTTCTCAAAACGTCAGAGATTTTCTTATTTTTTTCGATTAATTGAAGTCTGATGCCCTGCCTGATGATTGTCTTCATTTTCAGTTCGAGACAATGCCTGTACAAGTAAGCTATCGGCAAAAAGAACTTTTCACCACGTTCCCGATCCTCACCGCGGTTGAGTTCTTTGACAATCTTGTCGCCGGCCTCTTTGAAAGCCAGTGCAAAGAAAGAATCATCGACCTCCCTCGAAGCAAGCCAATGGAGCGCTGCCCAGGTGGAGGAACTAAGGTCGATGGTTCCGGCAAGGAAAGGATTGTCTCCCTTCCTGGGCCAACGATGCTCTTCATCCATATGCTCTGACCTCTGATCGGATGACCACATCATCGCACAGCATTAATATCTGCTGGCAGCTTGCGAAGGCTCAGCTCCTTGAGCTGGACTTTCGTGCTCGCGTTGTCGATATCGATGCCCACCAGCTTGCCTTCGGCATCGTAATCGAGAACCACTCCTTGGGAAATCTCTGATGTCGTATTGATAACAACTGCCGATATATCAGGCTATGACGCGGTAGTCCAGCTCTTGTTATGGTTAGGAGAGCGCTGTGTCGATTGGCTCATCTCTCACTTTCAATATGCTTGTTCACCAAATAAAGCTGCACAAGCGCTCCTTTTCAAAGTTGACAACCAGATCGCTGCGTTCTAATATTCATCATCCTTTCTCCACGTTTCAGCCATTAACATTTTTGCCAGACACTACCAAGAGGCTGCTATGAGGTACAAGATCGGCATAGACGTCGGAGGGACCTTCACCGATTTTCTTCTGACCCGTTCTGACGGCCAATCAGGCACGTACAAGGTGCTTTCAACTCCACGGGATCCCTCTATTGCAACTATGCAGGGGATTGCCGAGATGGCCAAAGACGAGGGAATGTCCCTCAAAGACTTCCTCGCCGCGGTGGATGTGATCGTCCATGGCACCACCGTCACCACCAATGCCGTCCTAACTTATACGGGAGCCAAAACCGGGCTCCTGACAAGCAATGGTGTCAGGGACGCCCTGGAAATGAGACGAGGTATACGCGAAGAGCAATATAATAACCGTTTCACCAACGTAAAACCCCTCGCGCCCAGATACTTGAGGGTCCCGGTTGGAGGTCGGCTTGACTACAGAGGAACAGAAATTGCGCCCCTGGATGAATCCGGGATTCGGGACCGCGCGGAATTCCTCAAGAATGAAGGCGTAGAGGCAGTCGCAATATGCTTTATGAACTCCTTTGCCAACAGGGAACATGAAGAGCGAGCCGCTAGCATTGTGCGAGAGCTGCTTCCTGAAGCCTACCTCTCGGTTTCCACCGACGTGTTGCCCGCGATCCGGTTCTATGATCGTGTATCGACCACGGTCCTAAATGCTTATGTCGGACCCATCTTGAAAAGGTATCTCGATAGCCTGGTCAAGAAACTGGACGAGGCCGGTTTTCCCAATGTCCTGCTAATAATGCAATCCAACGGTGGTGTTACTTCGCCCGCGTTCGCTATGGATCACGCGGCCACGACACTGCTCTCAGGTCCTGCCGGAGGACCTGTGGCGGGCATCGCATACGCGGGAATCCAGGGTTACAGCGATTCCATAACAATGGACATGGGAGGAACTTCATTCGATTGTGCCCTGATAAAGGATGCCACACCCTTTACCACCAGCGTAGGTGAGATTAATAGGCTCCGGCTGGCGCTCCCCATGCTCAACGTGGTTACGATAGGCGCGGGAGGCGGTTCCATCGGATGGATAGACGAGGGCGGTTTGCTAAGGATGGGGCCTCAGAGCGCTTCGTCTGATCCGGGCCCTGCCTGTTATGGAATCGGCGGCGAACTGCCCACATGCACTGATGCAGACTTGATTCTCGGTTATCTTGATCCGAATTTTTTTGCCGGCGGCAGAATGCCCTTGTATGTGGACAAGGCCAAACAAGCTATCGAAGAGAAAATCGCCAAGCCGCTCGGATACGACCCATACCAGGCCGCGGCCGGTATGTACAAGGTGATCAATGTGAATATGGCTTCTGCGGTCCGGGAAGTCGCGGTGAAGCATGGCCAAGATCCAAGGGACTTTCCTTTAGTGGTGGCCGGCGGGGCAGGACCGAACCATGCCTGTATGATTGCTCTTGAGTTAGAAAATCCTGTCCTTATAGTGCCGAGGGAATCCTCCATTTTCTGCGCGGCAGGAATGCTCATGTCCGACCTCAAGCACAATTTCGTCAGGACTTATGCGGTGCTGCTTCATGACGCCGACCCACAAATATTCGGGCGTCTGTTTGATGAGATGAGACGAGAAGGTAAGCAGTTGCTGGTATCCGAAGGGATCCACGAATCAGACATTGAATACCGATATTCGCTGGATCTGCGGTACGTAAAGCAGTACCACGAAGTGGAAGTGCCTGTTACTGCACAAGAAATAGATCTTTTCAACATCGAATCCATGGCAAAAAAGTTCCATCCGGCCCATAACGCGCTTTACGGTTATTCCCTCGAAGACCAAGGGACGCCCCTGGAACTTATCAACATGAGACTTGTATGCATAGGAACTACTGAAAAACCGAAGTTCCAGGGACAGGATTTGGCGACCGAAGATGCTTCGCAGGCGTACAAACGTGAACGGCAAGTATATCTTCCCAATCAAGGTGAGTTCCGTGAAGTCCCGGTGTTTGACGGCCTCGCGCTCCAATTTGGGAATCGAATTGAAGGGCCGGCCATTGTCGAGCAGGTCAACACAACCACGTTTGTAGCGCCGGAGTTCAATGTCTTAACGGATCGTTTTGGGAGCTTCACCATGTATCTCAAGGATCATGAAAAGGAAGTCAAAAGGAGGATCCTGTCATGAGCAGAGAGATTGACAAGGTACTCGTCTCCATTTTGCAGCGTCGTCTGAAGTCCATCACTGAGGAGATGAGCATTGCTCTGACCATGACCACCCGATCGCCGATACTCTGCGAGGCAAAGGATTTTGTCACAGGCCTGTACGATTCCAAAGGAAGAATGCTGGAGCAGACGGAAAACCTTCCGATACTCTCCTTCTCGCTCGGTCCGGTTTGCCAGTACATTGTGAAATATTTTGGTGAGGACATCTATCCAGGCGATGTCATTTTCCACAACGACGTTTTTTCCATGGGCAATCAGAACAATGATGTCGCAGCGTACAAACCGATCTTTCACAATGAAACCTTGGTGGGATGGGCCGCGTGCAAAGGACACCAGGCGGACATAGGGGGAGCGGTCCAGGGCGGTTACAATCCGAATGCCACAGAAGTCTGGCAAGAAGCGCTGCGCATACCGCCTGTCAAAGTGTACGAGAAGGGAAAACTTCGCAAAGACGTCTGGGACCTGATTTTCGCCAATATCCGGCTTGACATAGTCCAGGAGGACATGCGAGCGGAGATCGGTTCATGTGTTGTAGGCGAACGAGGCATGCTCAACATCATAAACCGCTACGGTCTTGAGAATTTCGAGTTCCACAAAGAATACTTATACGATTCTACCGAAAAGATGATGCGGGCCGAGATCCGTACCATTCCCAACGGAGTGTACCGTGGGGAGTCCACTTGCTATTATGATGGGAAAAACCCGGGCTCCAAGTATCAGATCAGGGTGGAAATAACGGTTGAGGACGAGCAAATCACCTTTGATTACTCGGACACGGATGCTCAGACAAACGGGTTCGTCAATGGGACCTACACGTCCAGCGCTTCAGCCACCATCCTGACTTTTCTGCAAATGGTTAATCCGGATATTCCTCACAATGACGGCATGGTTAGGCCGTTGAAGATCATTATTCCGGAGGGGACCATTCTGAACGCGGCCTACCCCGCGGCGACAACCTATGGGAACCATCTGTGCCCCAACAATGCCGATGCAATAATGAGAGCACTGGGCCCCGTGATTCCTGACAGAGTCACGGCTGAATGGAACGAACTGCTCTGTTCGCTCACCACCGGCATAGATCCCCGCAAGCGAACCGCTTACGTGGACATCGGATTCATGGGCCTGAAAGGCGGCTCAGGAGCCATCAAAGGGGTGGACGGATATGATCACATCGGCATGATAGACGCATCGGGAGGTGTCTTGGACCAGGACTACGAAATGTTTGAGCAACAAACCCCTCACCTCCTCTTGAAGCATGAGTTCTGGGAAGATTCTGCCGGGCCGGGTCAGTGGCGCGGGGGACTCGGCGTTGAGACTGAATTCATGATCGGTTCCGACGACACTAAAGTGGTGACATTTGGAGACGGCGATGTGGAACCTGCCCGAGGGGCGCACGGAGGAATGGACGGCACTCTGAACAAAATCGAACTCACTTACCCAGACGGCAGGAAATATCTTTGCACAACCAAGGACTTGGTCGAGAGTGTACCCACGGGGACAGTATATTATCAACAAGCCGGCGGGGGCGGGGGATACGGCGATCCGTTCCTTAGACCATTTGACAAGGTGGTTGAAGAAGTCCGTAATGGCGTGATCTCGCCTGAAGCTGCGAGAAGGGATTACGGCGTAGCGGTGGACCCGGTCACCTTCGCGGTTCTTTCGGAAGAAACCGACCGGCTTCGTTCCTCTCGTGTCAATAAGTGATGATGAGGTCTATTTCTATCCGACGAAAGCGCATCGAGGTCCTTGCATGAAAACATTCATGCCTTCATATTCATCTTACGAAGAGCTGGCCGACTTACAGCGTCGGGGCCTTCAGTGGACGGTGAATCATGCGTACAATGGGTCCGAATTTTATCGGGCCAAGTTGGATGAGGCGGGAGTCAAGCCGGAGCAGATCAAACACCTGGACGACTTGAAACGACTCCCCTTTACCACGTCCAAAGATCTGGCCGCGGGCTATCCTTTTCCTTTGCTGAGCGTTCCGATGAGTCAAGTGGTACGTCTCCACGCCTCATCCGGGACCACAGGAAAGCGGAAAGTTCTCTGTTACACCCAAAAGGATATCGATGACTGGGCGCATTTCTTTGCCCGATGCTACGAGATGGCCGACCTTACCCATGAAGATCGGGTCCAGATATGTGTCGGCTATGGCGTCTGGACCGCGGGGGTAGGGTTCCAGCTCGGATGTGAAAAATTTGGCGCCCTTGCCATACCCGCAGGACCCGGCAACCTTGATATGCAGATGGAGTTCCTTGCAGACTTTCAGACCACGGTCATGTGTTGCACTGCATCCATGGGACTTTTGCTGGCCGAGGCTGTGGAACGCCAGGGCATCCGAGACAAGCTGAGCCTAAGAAAGATGATTTATGGGTCCGAACGATCATCGGACGCGATGCGAGATAGGATAAAGACACTGCTGGGATTAACCGACATGTATGACATTCCGGGTATGACGGAGCTTTACGGTCCTGGGACCGGCCTGGAATGCCGCGAGCACGACGGGATGCATTACTGGGCCGACTACTACATCCTGGAGGTCCTCAACCCGGAAACGCTGGAGCCTGTGCCCGTGGGAGAAGTCGGCGAAATGGTTGTAACCACATTGAGAAAGGAGGCGGTCCCGCTAATTCGGTATCGCACGAGAGACCTGACCGCTTTAAAGCCGGATCCATGTCGGTGCGGCCGCTTACTTCCGCGGCATGACCGGATCATGGGAAGGTCCGACGACATGTTTATCATCAGAGCGGTCAATGTTTATCCCGGACAGATAGACAGCGTGCTCAGCAGTATTGAAGACATCGGGAGTGAGTACCAGGTCATACTCGAACGTCGCGACGGAAAAGACTTCATGCTACTCAAAGTTGAACGTTCCCGTAACGGTGACCCTGCCAATGATACTCTGATCACTGCTGATGTGACGGAGATGGTCAAGAAAAAGATCCTGGTGACTCCGGAAGTCCAGGTGATTGAATACGGGGCATTGCCTCGAAGCGAACGAAAAACAAAACGAGTGTTCGACAACCGGGAAATGTGAAAGTCGGAGAAAGCAGCATGTCAGAAAGAATTTTCGCACATTTCCCTGGAAGGACCCTATAATAAGTTATGGCTCACGATTTTGTTTTTGCTTACGGCTCCAACATGAACCGGTCAGATCTGCGGGCTTGGCTGGAAGCCGATGGGTTCGATTCTTCCCTCATCATCGAAGCGACGCCGGCTACTCTGGACGATTACGACTTTGTTTGGAATTTTTATTCGACCTCGAGGGGCGGCGGGGCCGCCAACCTGGAACCCAAAGAGAAATCGACAATTTGGGGAATGCTTATTGAATTTGATGAAGCCCTGTTGAAAGCGTTTGATCGGAAAGAGGGGCATCCGTTCTTCTATTCGCGAGGTGACGAACGAATCTCTGTCCGTCGTGCAGACAATGGAAAGACCGTTTTCGCGTGGTTGTATATTGCCAGACCGAACAAAGGAAACAGACGGGATATTTGGCCCTCGCGCGATTACAAGAAAATTGTTCTCAATGCGGCCACGTTCTGGGGTTTCCCAGAGGATTACATCGAAAAAATCAAGGCTTGGCCGACGCAGTGAGCACTTTTGACCATCTGTGGCTCAATGCCCATCGCATAGGCTCATCAGCTCCATGAGCAAGCGCACGTCTTCTCGTGCGATCTCCAACTCCAGCGGACGAAAGGTATTCCTCATTTTTGTAGGCTCCCATCCCGCAGGAGGCGAACGCCACGCTTCTCTGTGGTTCTGCAAGGCGGCAGCCTTACTCAAAAACTCGTCACAGGGGCAAAACGGGCCGTAAATAGAGCGTACATCCTTGACTAGTTGCTTCAGTGCTCCGTTGTAGAGTTCCCGTCTTTCCAACGGATCAGAATAATCTCTAAAAATACGTGTGTTATTCAAAACAAACGCTTCTATGATCTTATCGCACTTTTCCCCTGCCAATGCTGTCCCGGGTGCAAAAAGCAGACTGCAAAGAATGAGTTGAATAACTTGAGAAGCCCGCCGCCTCACCGGCTGTTCCTCTATCCTTTTTGTTTGCGGGGATTATGGTACTCATTTAACTCCGAAACCTCAATGCTCAGACAATGCAGCGCTCCGGTTTTTAACCTTCCCACATGCGTAGTACAAGTTCGCCTTCGGACGGTGAAGATGACTTCGTTTAAGATCAGCACTGACCCCGCGTCTCGCGAGGTCAGTGGCACCCAAGTGTCAACTAGCATCGGTATCTGGGTGCCACGGACCTGAGCACGCTCAGGTCCATGCCGGATCGAACAGACTATTCACTGTTGGAAAGCGAACTCGGCTTTTTGCATATTCCAAGCGAAGCCGGTTGGTTCTTCTTGCGAGAAATTCGTCAAGCTCGAAGATCATTTTTCTTGACATGTTTTGTCGAGTGCGGCGTTAAGGAATCAATGATATTTGATCAAATATCAACGATCTTCTACCTCGCAAGCACAAAATAATAAACAAACCCAAATTTTTCCCACACCAAGGCTCTGTTGTTGCCCCCATTCCACGAACAGATCCATAGCCATTATAAAGATTAACGACCATAGGCCGAAATATCCACAGAACAGCGGAAAGTCCGACAAAGATTTCGGCAGTCGATGTGCCTGCTTCAAAAGACGATCACTGTGAGTCTGCTCGGACCGTGGACCCCTATCGTTAGGGTCATCTCGATGTCCCCGGTTCTGCTGGGACCGGTTTCCAAAGTGATATTGGTAGGAGGAGAGTCGCCCAAAGACGAGAAGAAATCGTCCAGGGTCTCGTGTATGCTCTCCTCGGATACCATAGCCACGTGGTGCGTGCATACCAGGCCGGCCTGAACGGGCTTTCCTCCTTGGCTGGTCCAGACAAGGCTCCCTGTTTCGGCCACCGCCGCGAAGACCTCTTCCACACACGCGGAGGCCGCTGTATAGTCGCGAGTGAGTTTGTCGGGAGACAGTTTGATCGCTTTCTCCTGCTCAGTCACAAAAGGGCAGAAGATCAGGTCACTCCCGGCCAAAATCCTTGCCAGGACGCCGTTCAATTCATCGCTGCTGCTTATTCGAACCGGTTCCGCGGCGGCTTTGGCAGTATTATCGATGAACAGATCGATGATTTTTCCCCGTGTCATGAAACTATCTTTCGGAATGTTTTGGAAACAGGCCGCGGAATGCGGTCGAGTGAGTCTTTCGGTCCGATCTTTCTTGCAATAGGCCACAGAAGGTGTGCAGCGGCTTGCCCCAAATTAAAAAGGGATGAGGATTGGGCGACCATGCCGAAGCCCGCCATGCCCATTTGTTCGAGCCTAGAAGTAAAACCTTTCTCCACCCTCTGTTCCCGCAAGCTGTGCAAGAGTCTCGGGAGCGGTACCTTCACCGGGCAGACATCACCGCACGCGCCGCACAGGGTCGTGGCGTCGAGGAGAGGGTGAGCCCTCTCCATTCCATCCAGTAGGGCTGTCAACACGATTCCCATGGGTCCGGGATATGTGGAGTCATAGGCATGCCCTCCAACCAGCCGGTACACGGGACAGGCGTTCAAGCAGGCGCCGCAGCGAATGCACTTGAGCATTTCTCGGTATTCGCCCTTAACGATTTCCGACCGGCCGTTGTCCAACAAGACGACGTGCATCTCCTCGGCGCCTGTAGATTCCCCAGGCTTTCTCGTACCGGTTATCACCGACATATAGCTGGAGAGTATCTGCCCTGTGGCAGACCGTGGAAGCAAGCGGATAAATTTTGGTAGGTCCGAAAGCGAAGGAACAATCTTTTCAATAGATAACACTGCGATGTGGACAGGGGGAATAGAGGTGCACATCCGTCCATTGCCTTCGTTAGTGACGAGAACGATGCTGCCTGAGTCGGCTATCGCGAAGTTAGCGCCTGATATTCCCGCTTTCGCGGAAAAGAATTCCTTTCTAAGTATCTTCTTCGCAATCGCAGCCAGAACCATTGGATCGTCCGAATACTCGCACCCGAGCTTTTCCGCAAAAAGTTTACCTACTTGTCTGCGATCCTTGTGAATCGCAGGGGCAATGATGTGAGAAGGTCCTTCTCCTGCGATTTGTATTATGTATTCGCCGAAATCAGTCTCCACCACTTTGACACCCTGTTTCTGCAGGAAATCATTTAGATGGATTTCTTCACTGATCATGGACTTTGATTTCACCACCTTTGCTATGCCGTGGCCTCGCAGTATGGAAGCTATGATTTCTCTCGCTTCTTTAGCACCCTCGGTCCTGTGGACCTTGGCGCCCGCTCTCGTGGCATTTCTTTCAAAGAGATCGACGTAATCGGACAGATGGTCGAGCACACGCAGACGCAGATCGGAAGCTTGATCTCGCCATTCTTCAAGGGGCACGGCTGAGACTGTTTCCGCTCTTTTTGTCGCGAACGTCTCCGTGGCGTTGCGCATGGCCGCCCGTAGAGCAGAATCGCTTAGTGCCCTTATGGCATTGGCTCTAAAGGGGACGCCGGTTACGGGATCGCTCATGTTAGACCTTCCGCCAGGACCGCCGCTATATGCTTGACCTTTACGGGACTGCCCTGCCGCCTGAGCGCATCAGCGATATTCATCAGGCACCCATGATCGCATCCCGTCACCACATCAGCTCCGGTGCTCATGATGGTCTCTACTTTTTCATCGGCCAGTGCCATGGAAATTTCCGGCATTTTTGCCATGAAGATCCCTCCAAAGCCGCAACAGCGATCCGCGGAGGGGAGTTCGATGAAGTCAGTCCCTTTCAGGGACTTCAACAATAGACGTGGCTCTTCTCTGACGCCAAGCTCTCGCGTGAGCTGACAGGAGGCATGGTATGTGATCTTGCCCTTTCCAGTCAGGCCAGCCTCATGGGCCTTCAGGACATGGACAAGAAACTGGCTCAGCTCATAGGTACGGCGTGCTATAGCCTCGGCCTTTTCTCGCATCTGCCAATCGTCTCGAAATAACTCGGGATAGTGATTCTTAACCATAGATGCGCAGGAACCGGATGGGATCACAATGGGACCGTCGGTCTTTTCAAAAACTGAAATAAAATGTCTCGCTGCCATCCTGGACTCATGGCTGTACCCGCCGCTGTCGGCAGGTTTGCCGCAACAGGTCTGTCCCGCAGGATATCCCACATCCACTCCGAAATAGCGAAGCAGTCGGAGAGTAGCCTCACCGGTTTCCGGAAACATCGTGTCGATAAGGCAGGTACCAAACAATTGAACTCGCATTGACACACCTCAAAAGGGAGACAGGTCCTCCCGAGGAATGAACAGGAATTAATGCCGGCCGTCAATGAAAAAAGTGGCACGGGTGAGCGTATTCTGGGGTATTAGGCCCAATGGGAACCGCCGGGGCTTATTAATCCTTGCGGCACTTCAAATACAAACTCGTTTAACGGGGACTTCCCGATGTTCGTTCTTCCATGGACTTTGCCAAAAGCTCTACGGGATGCACCACGCGGATCAGTTCCGATTCCAAATTGCCGGAGATCTGGAGACGACATCCCGGACATCCGGACGCTACCAGGTCGGCGTGCGTGTCTCCGATGGCTTCGATCTTCTTGTTGGTTATGCCCGAGGCCACGTCAGGATGTTCCCACTGAAAGGACCCTCCTCCTCCGCAACAGGTATCGGCGCCAAACATTTCCACAAATTCCAGCTCCGGAATCATCTTCAATAGATCTCGGGGCTCTTCTTTCACTGCTTGGCTACGGACCAAATGGCAAGGATCATGATAGGTGACCCGACCCTGAACCGGCCCGAGAAGTTTCCGGATATCGAAACGTGACAGATATTCTGAGACGTCCAGCACCTTGCTTGCCAGAGCCTTCGCTGCTTCAGTATTTTCCCCCATTTCTTCCAAAATGTGTATGTATTCCTTTTTGAGGGCAGATCCACACGTAGCGCAGTCTACAAGGACCGCATCCACGTTCCCTTCATTGAGTATCCGGAGATTGGTTCGAATGTTATTCAATGCCATCTTCCTGGCGCCCGACAAAAAGATCGGCAGACCGCAGCACATCTGCTTCTTGGGGATGACCACCTCCACGCCTAGTCGGGTCAAGACTGAGATCACTGATTTTCCAACATTTTCGAACAGATAGTTGGTGGCACAGCCAACGAAATAAATCACTCGCCCCACCTTTTCTTTGTCCGGCGAAATAGTCTCGGGATATTGTTTGATCAGGGGGACAGGATTGATTCGCGGAATCTTGGCATAGGGAATGGTACCCAGCTTACCAGTCTTTGCAAACAGGGACAGCAGAGTGGTACCGAGAGTTCTTCCCCAGAACATGGCAAAGGGCAGAAGGCGAGAACCACTCAAGAGATGAAACACCATGCGCTTCTGCCACGGGAGCCCGAACTTGTCTTCCAGCTCCGCCCGCATGGCCTTCAGGAGGCGATCTATCTTCAAACCGCTGGGGCAGTTTACGCTGCAAGTCTCGCACAGCAGACAGGTGAATAGAAGATTGTGAAAGTTTTCGGATGGATCCAGTGTTGCGTCGAACACCTTCTTGATCAACTGCACCTTTCCTCGTGGGGA
>Ga0335070_10008926_pt1 | contig 11768 bp, 10 predicted proteins | sample Lox_Sample_13_FD_206722 | JGI IMG/M metagenome (GOLD analysis project Ga0335070, IMG submission 206722) | Soil microbial communities from Loxahatchee National Wildlife Refuge, Florida, United States - Lox_Sample_1.3 | ecosystem: Environmental > Terrestrial > Soil > Wetlands | place: USA...
ATGTCACGCGGGCGTGAAGCGGAGACCGGGGTCGGAACGAATGAGGTCGGGCGAGCGAAGTAGTCTCGCAGCGGGTTAGGCGTTAGCGCACCAGGGCGGGCGCGGCGGCCGCGGTCTTGATCTTTTCCAGGTGCTCGTAGATGTCGGCGCTGGTGCAGGCTTCGTAGTAGCGCAGATCGGTCCAGCGTTTGAAGCCGAAGGTGTGGGGATCGACCAGGGCCGCGCGGCCCTCGCGCACCACCAGTTTCTGGAAACCGCCAGAGGGCAAGGGCACGACGCCGCTGTAGAGCCGTATCGGCTCGCGTCCCCAGATCATGGGCAGTTGCAGGTTGTCGGTGCGCAAGGAGATCTCCTGGCGGAGTTTCTCGAACGCCGACGGATCCAGGTGCACGCCCCCGATGTTGTAGCGCACCAGGAATTCCTCGGGATCGTCGCCGTTACTCCCGCCTTCCCCGCTTTGGAAGGCGAAGACGTTAAAGGGAGTGGGGTTCTTGGCCAGGCAGCGGCGCGCCACCCGATTGCAGGACGAGAGGCGGTCGCTTTCATTCAACGCGGGCGAGATCATCACGCGAGTGGCGCCATCCATCAGGTAGAGCGGCGCCGAGTCCTGGTAGGCGATGCCGATGCCGAGTTCGAGCGTCGGCAGCCCGGCCTGGCGCGACTTCTCGTTGTAGGCGTGCACCACGCCGATGATTTCCCGGGCCAGCGCGCAGCAGCGCGCCACCGCAAACTGGGCCTCGCCCGGGCGCTCCAGGATCGCCAGGATGACGGCGTCGCCTTCGATGAACACTTTTTCCGCGCCGAACAGCGGCAGCAGGCGGTTTACCGGCTCGTAAAAGTTCAGGCTGAAGTAGGAAGCCGGGTTCAGCCCGCGTTCATAGAGGGTGCGGGTGAGGTGGGTGGAATCGCGCAGGTCGGCCTTGAGCACCACGTGGTCGAGCACCTTGTCTTCGGCAGGCTTCTGTTCTTCCGGAAGCAGAAATTCATAGAGGGTGTTGTTGATGGCGGACAATTCGCGGACCTTGGGGTTGGTGATGACGTTGACGCGCTCCATGGCCGCTGTCAGCGCCTCCAGCTTGCGCACGTCGCGATGATAGCGAATGAAGTCCACCAGGAAGCGTCCGGCCACCTTCGCCCGTTCGCTGCCGCGGCAGCCAAGCACCCGCTTGATGGCATCATGCATCGCCTCCACCGAGAGCTTGCCCTGCTCGGCCAGCAGTTCTTCCACCCGCAGGCGCTCCGCTCGCTGGATCAGCGCATTCTTCAACTGCTGGGCGTTGATGGGCGGGGAATACTCGGGAAGGATGGGCACCACTTCGTAAGCGGCGATGACGTGCTGCATCATGCCGTGCTCTTCGAGCGTCTGCCGCCATGCCTCGAGAACGGCCTTCTGCGCCCGGCCCTTGGGGTCGGCTTCGTCGGGCGTGCCGCCAGCCGCCAGTTCCTGCGCATTCTCCGGGACGCTGAGAGCGCCGCGGATGTCGCACTCGTCACTGAGGTCTTCCAGTTGCAACGACTTCAGGAACAAACGCGCGATCTCCAGGATGGCGAAGAAGCGGTCGGGGTCGCGTTCATAGTTGCCGAGCATCACGTAGTGCTCGGCGTTCAGGTAATCGTCGCGGCCTTCCTCGGTGAACAGCAGCCGGTTGATAAAGATCTCGTGCACGCCCGCGTTCTCGTCACCGAAGAGCGAACGCCGCATGCGCGCCAGACTTTCCTTCTCGATGTCGCGCTGCAGGCGGAACAATTCCTCGCCCACCCTGCGCAGCACCATCTTCTTGTTCATCTGCAGGCGGGCGAACCGCTCCTGCAATGCGTGGGTGCGCGCAGGCTGGGAGTTCTTCTCCTGGTTCACGCGGGCGCGCACACGGTCCAGCACCTGGTTGAACTGGCCCAGAAGCTCGGACTTGAGGAACTTCAGCACCGCCACGTGCGCCAGCAGGTCGAGGGTGATGTTGCCCTCGCCCTTGGCGCGGCTCAATGCGACGGTGTACAGCTCGGTAAGCGCCCGCCGGAAGTCGCCTGGCTCGGCTGCGTTGCGCTTGCGCACCGGCTTTACGGCCCAGGCTGGACGGGAACCGGCCTCGTTCTCGCCGGTGAGCTCCTGGACGTCGCCATATTGCACGATGAGGCGCCAGAGATGTTGCCGCGCCAACTGCGTGAAGCGGGGGCTCAGGAAGACGTCGTGCCGCAGGTTATCGACGCCGGGCAGCAGTCCGTCCAGCGGCACCGCAGGCGTGTATTTTGCCAGCTTGAGGTAACCGGCATATTCCGCCAGGTCGCGCCGTTGAAAGATCTTGAACCGCGCCATAGGTGATGATGTCCTACCCCTTTCGTGGGACGGTTGTCACCACCAAAGTTTGTTGCCGGGAGGTGCGGAACACACAGATGCGTCAGGCAGACTGATCCTGGGTCGCATTCCGCTGTCAGGAGCGTAGCATGACGCTGGAGTGGGCCAAAGTTACCGAGGTTACCTCAGTGGAGTGGGCCCTAGCGCGCGCCGGGAGCGGCTTCACTCTTTTTACGTGCGGCCTCGAACTCGTCTCCGGGCCGCCAGGCGGGCAGTTCCGGAAGGCTGGCCGCTTTCCAGCCCAGCACGAAACCGAAGCGCGCCATAATGGCGTCGCCGCTGAAGTCCATCTCCGGACGGTATTGGTCGCTTGGCTGGTGATAGCGCTTCTGCTCGTACTCCAGATTCTGCCGCGCTCCCCAATCCGCAGTATGACCCCTGAACTTCTCCCCTTCCTTAATACTGAACGCGGGGACACCCACTCGGGCCAGGCTGAAGTGGTCGGAGCGGTAATAGTGGCCGTTTTCAGGATGAGGATCGGGACGAATCTGCAACTCGAACTGCCGGGCCGTCGCTTCTACCATGGGATAGAAGGTGGTGCGCTCGGCGCCAGGGATCGATACTTCCTCGGCCGTCCCAAGGGCCAGCAGGTTGTCGTAGTTCAGATCAAGGGCGATCCTGCCCGCCGGGATGGGAGGGTGATGGCCCAGGTATTCCGAGCCGCGCAGCCCTTGCTCCTCGGCGGTGACCGACGCGAACAGAATCGAGCGCTTGGGGCGCTGCGCTGCCGACGCGTACGCCCGCGCCAGCTCCAGCAGGATACCGCAGCCGGTACCGTTGTCCATGGCTCCGTTGTAAATGTTGTCGCCGGACTTGTCAGGGTGGATCCCCAGGTGGTCGTAGTGCGCGGTGTAGATCACGGCCTCGTTTTTCAGCTTGGGATCGGACCCGGGCAGCATGGCAAGCACGTTATTGGAGGTGAACGATCGGACTTTGCTGACCACGTGCGCCTTCAGCGTGAGTGGCAAGAGTGCGGGTTGGAAGTCGCGCGAGTTGGCCTGGACCAGCCACTGGTCAAGATCCTGGCCGCCAGCCTCGGCGATCTTGCGTCCCGTTTCGAAGGAGACCCAGCCTGCAGCTTTCAACCTAGGTCCTTCCGCCTTCAAATCGGAGTTTTCACCCGACCAGGAATTGCGAACCACTTCCCAGCCATAGCTGGCCATGTCGGTCTTGTGAATGAGGATGGCAGCCACCGCGCCGCGACGCAGCGCCTCCTCGTATTTGTACGTCCAACGACCGTAGTAGGTAAGGGCCTTGCCGGCAAAGAAGTTGGGATCATCCGAGGGAGGTTCGTTCACCAGCATCAGCAGCGCCTTGCCGTGCAGGTCGACGCCCTTGTAGTCGTCCCACTTGAATTCCGGGGCCTCAATGCCGTAGCCGACAAAGACGATGGGAGCGTCGATCTCGCTCTCCGGCTGCTGCGATTGGTCGGTGGCAACGTAGTCCTCGAGGAACCGGAGCGTCATAGGGTTGCCATGCTCGGGCACGATGGCGAAGGCGGTCTCAGGCTGTGTGGTGACCCCGACCAGCGGGACCTGCTGCAGATAGCTCCCGCGGTCGCCGGCGGGCTTCAGACCATACAGCTCGAATTGAGTGGCGATGTACGCAGCCGCAATGTCGCCTCCGCGCTGTCCCGTGCCACGGCCTTCCAGCAGATCATCGGCGAGGAACTTCACATGTGCCCGGATTCGCTCCGCATCAATGGTCTTCATCGCGGCCAGCGCCTCTGCAGGGACGACGTTGGGATTGGGGGCGGCGGGACCGTGCCTCCGCTTGGTGGTCTTGCCTGCAGCGCCGGCGGCCGTGGAAACCGCCAGAGTCAACACGAGGACAAAAAAACATTTGCGCATGGCGCATCCCCCAACTTCCAAGATAGGAAATTAAGTATTTTACGGTATGAGTGTGAGGATAGCGCCTCCCCAACTACCAACATCAAACTTTCTACGGCGATGATGTCACGAGGTAACCCGCCCCGCGGGTCAGTTAAGCGAGCTTCAACCCGCCTTGGAAGCGGGAACGTCCTCGCCTTTGTGGAAAAGCGGCTGGATTGGCACGCCGCTGGCGCGGGCAACGTCAGCGTTGAGGGTTTCCATATCCCGCTTGTCCCAGCCCACGATGGAGAGCTTCACCTTGCCGTCATTGATCAGGAAGATGGAGGGCACGTTGGTGAGATCGTATGCATTCGACGCCGGATAGCGGTCCACCGGGTCAAGCAGCAGCGGAAAGGTGATGTCGTACTCGCGCGCGAACTCCTCCGTGTAATCCTGCTCGTCCTGAGAGACCCCGATGATCGTGACCCTGTTGCCCGGATACGCCTTGTAAATCCGCTCCAGGTAAGGAAGGGTGAACTGGCAGACCGGGCAACTGATCTTGAAAAATGCCGCCATCACCGGGCCGCGCTTGAGCGCTTGCCGCAGCGAGAGCTTCATTCCCCGCGTGCTGGGCAGATTGATTTCCGGAGCAACAGTCCCGGCAGTCAGAGCTGGCATCCTCACCTCCGTTATCGATCTTTAGATGAGATCATAGCGCCGCAGGATTTTCTGCGTAAGGCCGGTCAAGGGCAGCCGTTCGAGTTCTGCCAGTTTTATCCAGCGCCCTGCCGCACCATTTGCCCCGGTCGCCAAGTAGACGCTCACCTGGTAATCCGTGTTGGTGATGGCATGCCGCAGCCGCAGTGCGGGCGCACCAGCGCTGGGCCGCATCTGCGGCAATTCCCACATCCCGGGCATCAAGGACTTGTGGTCTTCCCTCCGGGCCAGAAAGACACTCCGATCGCGAACGGTCAGCATGTATGCCACCGATTTCTTGCGCCGGAGCGGCCGTGCGCCCGAAGTACCAGTGCCACGCGTCCGGCACCAGGCGAAAACCGGGCACCGGTTGCACCGTGGCGTTTGCGGCAGGCAGACAGTCGCGCCCAGTTCCATCATCGCCTGGTTGAAGTCGCCCGGCCGGCGCGGTTGCATCAGTTCCTCGGCCGCCCGCCATACACCTTGCTTTCGCACCTGGAAGAGCCTGGCCAGCACGCGCTCGACGTTTCCGTCCACAACCGCGCAGGGCTGGTCGAAAGCAATGCTGGCGATGGCCCCAGCGGTGTAACGGCCGATCCCGGGCAAGGTTGCCAGTGCCGTCGCGGTTCGGGGAAATCCACCGTGCTTGGCGAGGCGCCGGGCGGCGGCGTGCAGAGCGCGTGCCCGCCGGTAGTATCCCAGGCCGCTCCATGCTGCGAGCACCTCCGGCAACTTCGCTGCTGCCAGCCGCTCCACGTTTGGGAAGCGCTGGAGAAAAGCAGGGTAGCGCTCCTGAACTACGGCCACTCGCGTTTGCTGCAGCATGATTTCAGAAATCCAGACGTGGTACGGATCACGATCGGCGCGCCAGGGAAGCTGTCGCTGGCTGCGGTCGAACCAGCGGAGAAGCCGCTGGCGAAAGCCGCGCCGTTCCTCCGGAGTAAGAATCGTTCCTGGAGATTTCATGGCGACGCTGCGTATTCTATCCTGCGCCCGTTAGCGGGGAGCGTTCACCACGGCCTCACTGTGCGCGATGGCCAGCCAGCTCTTCGTTACCTGCTGCCACACGGTCATCATGCGGATGGGCGCAGAGGGAAGCGGCTGACCTTTATATGTCCCCGTAATCTGCGCGGTATAAGTCACAACCAGGTCGGCGCCGTTGGCGGTAGTGTTGAAGTCGCCGAGCGCGTAATCGGTGAGCGAAAGCGACTTAAGGTAATCCACGGTGGCGGCCCGATCCCGGGTTCCGCCGGAGTAAAGCGAGACAAAACTCGGCGCGAGGCGGCGCTCGACTTCCGCCCAGCGCTTGTCTTTCACGTCACGCCACAGCAGCCGCTCAAACTGCTCAGCGCCAGTTGCGCTCGACCAGGAAGTTGCCGCCTTCTCCTTCCACATCGTGCAGGCTGAGCAGGCGGCCACAGCCGCAGCCAATCCGCAGAGGAACAGCATCCGAGCGTTCGCCATTGCAGACATTCTACGCCGCCCCTCCATAGGCGAGCTGGTGCTTGCCCGGTTTGCGGCGACTGGCTCGCGAGTTGGCTCTGAAGGTGCTCCGCATTGACCCGCGCGTGCAGGGCGGCGATAATCACAAGGCCTGGCACTCGCGTAAACCCGAGGTGAAACTTGGCACGAGATCCCAAAGATCGCGCCTCCCGCATGGAAGAAACCGGGCGCAAGATCGGCCGCACTCTGGGCGAAGCCGAGCGCCGCATCCAGGACGAACTGCAGCAGGTCATCGACTATCTGGACAAGGAAGTCGTGCCCACGGTGCGCAACGAGTCTTCGCGCGGCCTGCGGATCGCAGCCGAGAAGCTCAGCAAGCTCGCCGATCTCATGGACCAGCAGCGGCGACCCAAGCCCTGAGCCTCCGCCTCGCAGCGGCACTGCTGGTGTGCGTCCTGTTCCTGGCCGGGTGCGGCGAAAAAAAGCCGGTCAGTGCCCGCATGCCGGCGCCGCCGCCACCGATCACTGCCGCGCCGGCGCCGCTACCGCCGCGGAGCGAGAAGTCTTCGTCGCCCGCTATCACCGTTCCACCCGACGCCGTCCCATTGTTCACGGAGACGGGTATGGCGAGCTGGTACGGGCCGCCCTACCACAACCGGCAGTCGTCCAACGGCGAGACCTACGACATGAACGCCATGACGGCGGCGCACCGCACGCTGCCCCTGAACTCGGTGGTGCGCGTGACCAACCTGCGCAGCGGCGCCGCGACCGTGGTGCGCATCACCGACCGCGGTCCCTTCGTCGAAGGCCGCGTCATCGATCTTTCGCTCGCCGCCGCCAAAGCCATCGACGTGTGGCGGCCGGGAACGGCCCCGGTCAAGCTTGATGTTCTGGACACGCCCGCTTCGCTCGAGAGCGGCGGGCGCTGGTGCGTGCAGATCGGCGCCTTCCACCAGCAGATCGCGGCGGAGGAACTCCGCGAGCGCCTCTCCCGCCGCTACCTCACGGCCAAAGTGCTGGACTTCCCCAGCCCGGCCGGCGACTGGTGGGTGCGGGTGCGCGTGCTGGACGACGATCGCCGTCGCGCCGAAGAGGTCACCCGCGACACGCATCCAGACGAGGGCTCGGCGTTCCTAGTGCGGCTGGACTGATCCGCTCCTGGCGAGCGATGCCCGTGTTTACCGCCAGGATATCCCCTCCCCCCTACCTAGGCTTCTAATGGAATCATCGACTTACGAGGCTTGATCCCATGAGATCCCATCGTGATCCGATGAAACAAAGGACTTACCCGCAAGATCCCATCCGCAAAGGACTTAGGTGCGCTTTTCGGGCATTCTTGCGCTGGTTGTCAAAGAGCCCCGATTCGCCCAGGTTATCGTTCTAGATAACAGGGCTGTGGACGCGAGCTGAACTGGCTACCGCGTAAGCCACATGGCCTAATTTCTTAATGATATACATTAATATATGAGATTAGCAGACTTGCGGCACGCTGTCAACGAAAATCGGAGACCGCGGGGGAGACGCCCCCTATGCCACCTGAAAAGATAACGGGACCTAGTCCCATCCCCAGACGTCAGTGACGTCTTTCACGCGTCCGTCGCGGCCGAAGGTCACGGTAAAGGAGAAGTGTCGCGGGGTGTCGTTTGTGAACGTATATCGCCAGCGCCACTCGTAGCCGTCCGACATTTTCTGCTTCATCAGTTCCAGGGCTTCGTCCTCGGTGAGTTCGTGTCCGCGATAACCAGGCCCGTCGTACCAGCCGAATTGCCCATTCTTATGCCCGGTAAGACTCGCATAATGGATCCCCGCCTCGTCGGACACATTTTCCGGCAGCACAGCGTGCGCCCGTATGCCACACCCGCCCTGCACCAGGGGCAGGACTTCGTCTACCGTCATTCCGACCCGCACCTTGTCACGCTCCGCCTTGGCCTGCCTCGCGTAGTAGCCAAGGCCGAGGATCATCACGCCGAGCATAACCACGATGAAAACAGCCGCTCCACCACCCAGCATGACTGTCTTCCGCACCGCCCGCCGCCAGAGTGGCTTCTGCGGACCGGCCTCGGGCAACGGCTGCGATTCGCCGGCGACCCCCGCTGTCGAGGTCAGCTCGACTGCGGGGCCTTCGATGCCCTTGCCGCCCCAGCGGTCCCAAAGTCTCCAGAGCCAGTAAAACGCCACCCAAAGCACGATCCAGACCACCGCCGCCGATTCATCCGCTATCGCCTTCGCGAGAACGAACGCCGCCAGCGACGTCGCGCCCAGCCGCAACAAATACCACTGTGCCGACCGCCGAGTCCGTGTGCACACTGCCCTGAGGCCGATGCGCTTCTTCTGCCGCCACACGGAGCGGAACACAGCCCCGGCAATCAGCAGGACAAATAGAAGCCCATACGTCATCGTCAGGAGCTGTGATTGCATTCGTCCTCTGCCCTATTTGTGGATGGTATCCCGCTATTTGGGCCGGACGAGCGTTACAAAAGGCAGTGCACCCGCAGACCCTTGCTGGGATCAGGCCCCAGCCGGGTGTCCCAGACGTGCGTGCACGTCCGCTCCGGGCGGGTGGGAGCAGGACATGTGCTTGGATTATTCATGACGGATGGCTGAGCCAAGCGGAGAGGCGCGGAGCGCCGATATGTAATAGCCCAGACCGGGAGGTCTGGGTCAGGATTGTGAAATCTCATCAGCCCCGGCCGGGGCGACACATCGGTGGTGCCGCCGCGCCGCGGCTCACGACCTCGCTTAACCGCTTTCCCAGGCCTGACGGCCTGGGCTATTGCATTTCGGCCCTTCGGGCCTTCTGCGTATGTTCCCACCTGATGAATAAGCAGGCGGCTGGGGCTCGCGTTCTTACTCCACTTTACCCGGCGCTTACCGCGCTGGGCTAACCCAATGCCGCCCTTCGGCCCTTGGACTGCGCTGAGGGCTCGGCCTCGCGTTGCTCGGCCTCGGCTTGTGGGCCAGGTTGGACCACTCCCTCATTTGAAAGGCAGTTCTCACGCAGACCCTGAACCCCTTCGGAATGACAGGGAATTAGAGGTCCCCATTCGTGTCAAACCTCGAGCACACGAGTGATCGCCGCTATCCCGGCGGCCAGCGCAGCACGCGGCCTCCCAGCAGGTGCAGGTGCAGGTGAAAAATCGACTGGCCGGACTTGGGCCCGACGTTGAAAACCGTGCGGTAGCCGTCCTCAATCTTCCGCTCGCGCGCGATCTGCGCCGCGATCAGATGGCAGTAGCCGATGACCTCGGCGTCTTCCGGCGTGGCCTCCTTAAGGCCAACGATGTGTTTCTTGGGGACGATGAGAACGTGCGTCGGGGCCTGCGGACGGATGTCCTCGAAGGCGTACACGCGCTCGTCTTCGTAGACTTTCTTCGACGGTGATTCGCCCCGGATGATGCGACAAAAGAGACAGCCCGGCATGGCTTGAAATACTACCGCATCGGGCAGGCGTGTCTTCGGAACCCACATCTGCCAAACTCGGGCAGAGTGTGGGGCACCGTCCGAACCCACACCTGCCAAAGTCGGGCAGATGTGGGGGGGCCGTCGCGTGTATCACGCTTCCGGCTGGCCCGGGGTTCCTTCCAAGTGCTCCTCGGTGGCGCCGTGGCGGCGCAACAATTGCGGCAGGTTCTGGGAGAAAGCCGAACGCGGCATGACCGCGTCGCATCCCGCTTCCAGCCCTTTCACCTTCAGCTCGCCCTGCACGTGCGAAACGAAGCCCACGATGGACGTTCCCTTCTTCAACCGCGACTTCAGCTTGGGGACCGTGGTCAGAGGCTTCGCGCTGGTGTTGTTCAGATCGAAGATGATCAGCGAAGGCTGCTCCTCGCTGGCTGCAATGCTGTCCAGTACATCCTTCTCGGTCTTCACAAACTCCACCTTCACGTTGAGCTTGCGCGCCGTTTCCTGGACCTTGGTGCGGAAGAAGAGGTCGTCAATGAAGGCGAAGATGCGGGTGGTGGCATCCTCACGCGCCGGCAGCGGCTCGACCTCGGCATGCTGGAAGAACCCGGTGCTGCCGGTGGTCATGGGTCCGGGACGGAAGCGGCCGCTGCCGCCCAGCCCATTGCCTCCGCCGGGCTGGTTGTTGCGATAGCTGTGGTCCATGGGACCGACGAAAGCAGCGCCGCGCCCGCGGCCTCGACCGGAGCGGCCGCCGGGCTGCGCCTGCCCGGGGTGACCTCCGCCGCCATGCTTGCGCCGGCGCCGGCGTCCTCCCCCTCGGGGAAAGTTTGGTTTGTTCATGTTCCTCGCGTGGCCGCGGTGCGCGGCCTCTGTGCCTTCCTGGTTAGTCCATGCTGAAGTTTGCACTCGGCTGGAGGGCGCAACTGCAGCGTCTTGGGGGAACCCGATGCGAATCACGCTCCCTCACGCTCGCGGCGTGACGGGAAGCCCCGCTTGTCAGGGCAATCGAAACTACTCTCGCTCGTTCAGCGCTCTGGAACTTCTGCGCGGATTGCCAGCACGGGAAGGTGCGGCCGCTTGGAAGACAACTCTCATGCTACCACGGCGCCGCGCCAGTGCAAGTGGAAAACGAACGCTGCCGGCGTGGCTGTCCCAATTCAGTGACAGATGAACTAAGTAACCGAAAGGATGTCAAAATTCTGCCAAAAGAAAAGGGGCGTCGCAGGACGCCCACAAGGGAACTTTCACCTTGATTCCGCGAGCCAAAACAGGCTCGGTGCGGACCTGCTTCGGAACCCTCCCCCCTATTTCAAAGGTGCTCCGCTACAGGGCCCGCACCCCCCTACTAAGCAACTCATAAACCACATTGCCGCGCTTGATAACATTCAGGTTACGGCCAGCCGAGGCCAGCCATCTACAAGTTTCTATAAGTCACCCGCGCCGGCCTATGGGTTTTCGTAGCCACTCGGTCGCCGCATGTTGGCATCCCGCCTGCATTTCTGGTATAGGAGCCAGATGAGCGACTCCGCGCACAAAGCCGTAGTCCGGGAATCGTTCACACGGCAAGCCGATGTATATGCGGTCACGCCGACAGTAACCGACCCGGCACGCATCGAACGGCTGGTGGAGGCTGTCCATCCCGCGCCGCTATGGCGCGTGCTCGAGGTCGCCTGCGGTCCCGGCTTCCTTGCACTGGCCTTCGCGAAGCGCTGCCGCGAGGTCGTCGGCCTTGATCTGACAGATGCTCCGCTGGCAATTGCTGAGAAGAATCGACGTGAGCGCGGTTTGCCCAACGTGCGCTTTCAGCGCGGCGATGCCGATCACCTGCCCTTTGCCGACGCCGAATTCGACGCAGTGGTCTGCCGCTTCGCCTTCCACCACTTCCAGGAGCCCGGAGGCGTGCTGCGAGAAATAGCGCGCGTCTGCCGGCCACTGGGCAAGGTTGCCATCGAAGACCTGGTGTCGAGTGAGCATCGTGCGCGCGGCGATTATCAGAACCGATTCGAGCGCCTGCGCGACCCTTCGCACACCCGCGCGCTTGCGCCTTCCGAGCTGCTCGGATT
>Ga0335070_10008927_pt1 | contig 11768 bp, 7 predicted proteins | sample Lox_Sample_13_FD_206722 | JGI IMG/M metagenome (GOLD analysis project Ga0335070, IMG submission 206722) | Soil microbial communities from Loxahatchee National Wildlife Refuge, Florida, United States - Lox_Sample_1.3 | ecosystem: Environmental > Terrestrial > Soil > Wetlands | place: USA: Florida...
CCCGGCGCCTCGACGGGGCCGCCGTCGGCACGCGTCACGGAGGTCGGCGCCTCCGTCATGCCGTAGCCGATCGCGACGTCGCGCCCGAAGCGCGCGCGATACAGCACGCGGAACTCCTCGGGGCAGGTCGCGCCCCCGACCATCGGCTGCGTGAACGAGACGAGCTGCTCGGGGCGCACCGCCGGGTGCGTCAGCAGATCGTGGATCACGGTGGGCACCGCGGCGAAGGAGCCGATGCGCTCCTTCTCGATCCACTCGGCGACGCCCACGGCGTCGATGCGGTCCATCGCCACGCAGCACGAGGCGTTCTGCCAGGCCTGCACGGGGCCGAGCACGATCAGGTTGAGGATCGTCATCGGCAGCACGACGCCCTGCGGCACGCCCTGCGGATGCACCTGCAGCGCGGCGCTCACCGCGCCGGGCAGGAGGATGTTGTGCTGGCTGTGCACGGCGCCCTTCGGATGTCCGGTCGTGCCGCTGGTGTAGGCGATCGCCGCCGGACCCCACGGATCGATCGCCGCGTCGACGCGCGCGTCGCCGGGCTGTCGCGCGACGAGCGACGCCCAGTCGCCGTGCGGATTCCCGGGCTCGACGCGGAGCAGGTGGCGCAGCTCCGGCAGCCGCGCGCGGAAGGGCGCGAGCTCCGCGGCCACGTCCGGCGGCGCCAGCAGCAGCGCCGCCCCGGAGTCCTCGAGGATGTAGGCCTTCTCGGGCGGCGCCAGCACGCGGTTCACCCCGACCCACAGCGCGCCCATGCGCATCGCGGCGAGGAAGGCGACCACGATGTCGACGTCGTTCGGCAGGCACGCGGCGACCCGGTCGCCCGCCCGGATGTCGAGCGACGCCAGCGCCGCGGCGGCGCGATCGGCCTCGCGGTCGACCTCCGTGAAGGACAGGCGCCCGTGGCGTCCGACGAGCGCGGGGCGCGCAGGATCTCGCGCGAGCACCGGGTCGAGGATGCGCGCCACGCTCTGCACGGGCCCCGGGATCTCGGGCCGGCGCCCGGGCGGGGCGAGGCCGGCGGCGGCGTAGTCGAACATGGCATCGCGTAGAATACGCGAGACCGCGCGGCGACCGAGGCGTCGCGAGCGCGGCGGAGGCGCGATGAAGGTCGACGGCGGACTCATGGTGACGGATCTGCACAGCGTCCCGGCGCGCGCGCGGGACCTCGAGGCCAAGGGCTACGACGGCGCGGTCAGCGCCGAGATCGCGAGCGACCCCTTCCTGCCGCTCCTGCTCGCCGCCGAGCACACCGAGCGGCTCGAGCTGATGACGTCGATCGCGGTCGCCTTCGCGCGCAATCCCATGCTGCTCGCGCAGATGGGCCACGACCTCAACGCCTTCTCGAAGGGGCGCTTCATCCTGGGCCTCGGCTCGCAGATCAAGCCGCACATCAGCAAGCGCTTCAGCATGCCCTGGAGCCATCCGGCGGCGCGCATGCGCGAGCTGATCCTGGCGATGCGCGCGATCTGGGACTGCTGGTACCGCGGCAAGCCGCTGCAGTTCCGCGGCGAGTTCTACACGCACACGCTGATGACGCCGATGTTCGCGCCGACGAACACGCAGTACGGACCGCCGCGCGTGTACCTCGCCGCGGTGGGCCCGCTGATGACCGAGGTCGCAGGCGAGGTGGCGGACGGCCTGATTGCGCACGGCTTCACCACGGAGCGCTATCTCCGCGAGGTGACGCTCCCGGCCATCGACCGCGGGCTCGCCCGGGCGGGGCGCAGCCGCAGCGAGTTCTCCGTCACCTGCCCCGTCTTCGTCGTGACCGGCGCCGACGAGCGCGCCTGGCAGGCGAGCCGCGCCGCGGTCTGCAAGCAGATCGCCTTCTACGGCTCGACCCCCGCCTACCGCGGCGTCCTCGAGCTGCACGGCTGGGGCGCGCTGCAGACGGAGCTCAACCGGCTCTCGAAGCTCGGGCAATGGGACGCGATGGGGAACCTGATCGACGACGCGATCCTCGACGCCTTCGCCGTGGTGGCGCCGCCCGATCAGATCGCGGCGCGGCTCCTGCAGCGGTACGCGGGCGCGATCGACCGCGTGCTCTGTACCTTCGCGGGCGCCGGCCTCGACGAGCGAAAGACGATCGCGACGCTGCGAGGCTGACGCGCCGCCGCGCGAGGAGATGCCGCCGTGAGCCTGGCCACCGAAGAGCGACCCTACGTCGCCATCACCGCCGACACGCACGCGGGCGCCGCGATCGACGCCTACCGCGAGTACCTCGACCCCGGCTGGCGCGCAGAGTTCGACGCCTGGCGGGGGTCCTACCGCAACCCGTCGGAGAAGCACGTCGGCGGCAAGAAGACGAAGAACTGGGACTCCGCGGAGCGCAAGCGCGATCTCGAGCGCGACGGCGTGGTGGGCGAGGTGATCTTCCCGAACACCGTGCCTCCCTTCTACGCGCACGCCTTCCACGTCTCGCCGCCGCCGTCGCCCGACGAGTACGTGCGCGCGCGAGCGGGGACGCGGGCGCACAACCGCTGGCTCGCCGAGTTCTGCGCCGAGGAGCCCGCGCGCCGCGCCGGCATCGGCCTGATCCACCTGAACGACATCGACGACGCCATCGAGGACGTGCGCTGGATCGCGGAGCACGGCCTGCGCGGGGGCGTGCTGCTGCCGCTGCCCTCTCCCTCCGAAGGACACCTCAAGCCGCTGAACGATCCCGTCTACGACCGCCTGTGGGCGGTGATCCAGGACGCTGGCCTCGTCATCAACCAGCACTCGGGGCAGGGATCGCCCAGCTACAGCGAAGAGGGTCAGGGCTCCAAGGCGCTCTGGGCCATGGAGATGTCGTTCTTCGTCCAGCGCGGCTTCACGCACCTCATCATGGGCGGCGTCTTCGAGCGCTTCCCGAGGCTCCGCTACATCCTGACCGAGTCCGGCTGCGCGTGGGCGCCGAACGTCATGCGCATGATGGACATGATGTACCTGGCGTGGAAGGCGGGCGCGATCGGCGAGATCGACACCTCGCGCGACCCGGCGCTGCGCGAGCTGCCGAGCTTCTACGCGAAGCGCAACTGCTGGTACGGGGCGAGCTTCCCGTCTCCGCAGGACATCCGCGGGCGCGACGTGGTCGGCGTCGACAAGATCCTCTGGGGCAACGACTACCCGCACTACGAGGGCTGCTTCCCCTACTCGCGCGAGAACATGCGCTTCGCCTTCGCCGACGTGGAGGAGGGCGAGGTGCGCAAGATGCTCGGCGAGAACGCCGCCGCCCTCTACGGCTTCGACCTGGCGGCGCTGCGGCCGGCGGCCGCTGCGGTGGGGATCACGCCGGAGCTCGTCCGCCAGCCGCTCGAGGAGATCCCGGCCGACTCGACCTGCATCACCTTCATGCGCGCGCGCGCAGAGCGGGCGGCCCGCCGTAGTCGAACAGCACCTTGACCGCGCCGCTCCGGCCCTGGTCGTGGCAGGCGAGGAACGCCTCGCGGTACTGCTCGAGCGCGAAGCGGTGGGTCACGATCGGCACGGCGGCGAGGCGGGCCTCGCGGATCCACTCGAAGTACCACTCCATCGCGTGCTGGCGGCGCCCCTGCCAGGTCTCCATGCCGAAGGCGTTCGAGCCGCACAGCGCGATCTCCTTGAAGTAGAGCGGCGTCCACTCGAAGCGGCGCGGCGGCTCGACGCCGAGCGCCACGACGCGCGCGCGCGAGCGCGCCACGCGCAGGCCGATCTCGAGCGTGCCCGGCGAGGTCACGGTGTCGTAGACGACGTCGAAGCCGGTGCCCAGCATCGGGAGGCCGCGCCAGGGCTCGTGCAGCTCCGCGCCGGTGAACTCCGCCGCGCCGTCGACGACCGCGCGCGCCGGCGCATGGGGCAGGACGCGCTCGGCGCCGAGCTGCGTGGCCAGCCGCGCCTGGTGCGCGTAGCGCGCGACGGCGGCCACGCGCACGTCCGGGTGCAGCGCGCGCAGGATCGCGATGGCGAGCAGACCCAGCGTCCCGCAGCCGTACACCAGGGCGAGCCGGCCGCCCGGCGGATGGTGGAGCACCGCGTGGAGCGACACCGCGAAGGGATCCGCGAGCACCGCGACGTCGTCGGGGACGTCGTCCGGCACCGGAATGCACTGCGACTCGTGCGCGGGCACGCGCGGCGCGAAGCCGCCCGTCGCGCCCGCGCTGTTCCCGTGGTGGATCCCGGCCGGCAGCACGCCGCGCGTGAAGTTCGTGCACTGCGCCAGCTCGCCCTCCGCGCACCAACGGCACAGCGGCAGGCCGCGGGGCGCGCACGAGAGCCAGGGATTGAGCACCACGCGCTCGCCCACGCGGCGCGTGCGCACGGCGGGGCCCACCGACTCGACCACCCCCACGACCTCGTGGCCGAGCACCTGGGGAAACGAGATCAGCGAGGTCATCGGGTTGTCGGTCGCCCCGTTCATGAAGACCTGCTTGTAGTCGCTGCCGCAGAGCCCGCACAGGCGCGTGCGCAGCACCAGCCAGTCGGGCGCCGGCAGCCGGGGCTCGTCCACCTCTCGGAGCCGGATCGGCGCGAGCGGGCCGACGAAGGCGCGCGGCGAGAGCGCCGAGAGCAGCTTCGTCGCGACGAGGCGCGGGAGCGAGTTCTCGTAGACGAGGGCGCGCATCCGGGCGTGATAACCCGCAGCGGGCGCGTCGTCGAGGCCGCCGCGCCGGGCGGCAGCGCCAGCGGCGGCCACGTTCTATCCTCCTGCGCCCTTTGCGCCGTCCGCCCGACGGGCGCTCCGGGGTGGGAGAGCGACGCTGTACCCCATCGTCGAAGAGGAGCTCGAGCTGCTCCGAGCCGTGGCCGCGGTGCTCGACGCCGGCGACGGAGCGCCGCGCCCCGACGAGACCGCGATCCTGCGCGACCTCGAGCGGCTGCGCGAACAGATCCTGTCGCAGCGCGAGGCCAAGGACGCCAACTCGCTCGCCGAGCAGTGGCACCGCCAGAGCGCCCTGCTGCGCCAGATCCGCAGCTCGGCCGAAGCCCCGAGCGTCGATCCGCGCTCACCCTACTTCGCCCACCTGCGCCTCGAAGAGGCCGGCACCGAGCGCGATCTGTGCCTCGGCCGCGCCACGCGCATCGAGGCCGGCGTGCGCATCGTCGACTGGCGCCACGCGCCGATCAGCCGCGTCTTCTACCGCTATCAGCAGGGCGACGAGTACGAGGAGGAGTTCGGCGGGCGGACGCGCAGCGGCACCATCCGCGCGCGCCGCACGGTGCGGATCCGCGACGGCGCCCTCGAGCGCATCGAGGCGCCGGAGGGCGTCTTCGTCGCCGACCCACGGACCGGGGGCTGGGAGCGCGTCGAGGCCAGCCAGCCGCGCCTCGCGGGCGGCGAGGGCTCGGCCCTGCGTGCCCACGGCCAGGGCGCCGCGGGCGCGCGCCGCCTCGGCACGGACCTCGAAGGGACGCGCCGCCGGGCGGACAAGCGCCTGCCCGAGATCACCAGCCTGATCGACGCGAGCCAGTTCGAGCTGATCGCGAAGCCGACCGGCTTCCTCGCGATCCGCGGCAGCGCGGGCTCGGGCAAGACGACGGTCGCGCTGCACCGCATCGCGTACCTCGCCTACGAGGATCCGCGCATCGACTCGGAGCGCACGCTCTTCACCGTCTTCTCGCCGGCGCTGCGCGAGTACGTGCGGCACGTGCTGCCGGCGCTCGGCGTCTCGCGGGTGCGCATCGCCACCTTCCGCGAGTGGGCCCACGAGCAGCGCGTGCGGCACTTCCCGCGCCTGCCGCTCGAGCCGCGCTCCGACGCGCCCGCCCACGTGCAGCGCCTGATGCTGCATCCGGCCATGGCCGACGCCCAGGAGCGTCACGCGCTCGAGGTGGAGGGCTCCGCCACGCCGGAGCAGGCCCTCGACGACTGGGCCAGCGTCCGCACCCGCCCCGACCTGCTGTGGAGCTGCTGCGAGGCGCGCGCCCCGGGCGCCTTCCGCCGCGCGGAGATCGAGCGCGCCGTGGAGTGGTTCCGCCGCCGCAACGAGGAGCTCTTCGCCTGGCTGGCGCACGAGCCCGAGGTGGAGAGCGCGCTCGAGCCCGAGGACGACGCCCTGCTGCTGCGCGCCTGGCAGCTGCGCGTGGGGCCGCTGCGCGGACGCGGCGGCGCGCCGCTGCGCTATCGCCACCTCGCAATCGACGAGGTGCAGGACTTCGCGCCCCTCGAGGTGCGGATCCTGGTGGACTGCGTCGACCCGGATCGCTGCATCACGCTGGCGGGCGACACGCATCAACACGTGTCGGCGTACAGCGGCTTCACGCAGTGGAGCGCCTTCCTCGCGGACCTCGGCATCGCGGGCAGCTCGCTCGAGACGCTGCGCGTCAACTACCGCTCGACGCGCGAGATCATGGAGTTCGCGCAGCAGCTGCTAGGCCCCCTGCGCGAGGACGACGCGCCGCCGAGCTCGCCGCGCGAGGGTCCCCCGGTCGAGTTGTTCCGCTTCACCGACCGGGGAGCCTGCGTGGGCTTCCTGGCCGATGCGCTGCGCGAGCTCGCGCGCGCCGAGCCGCTGGCCTCCGTCGCGGTGCTGACACCCGACCCCGAGTCGAGCGCCGCCTACTTCGAGGGGCTCTCGCGCGGCGACCTGCCCGCGCTGCGGCGCGTCGAGCGCCAGGACTTCACCTTCGCGCCGGGCGTCGAGGTGACGGAGATCGAGCAGGTGAAGGGGCTCGAGTTCGACTACGTCGTGCTCGTGGACGTGACGCCCGATCACTACCCGGACGCGCCGGCCGCGCGCCGGCTGCTCCACGTGGGCGCCACCCGCGCGGTGCACCAGCTCTGGGTGAGCTGCGTCGGGACGCCGTCGCCGGTCGTCGCGGGAGCCTGGCGCTGAGGTTTGCCGCCGGCGAGACGCCCGTGAGAGACTGCGCGGGTGACGTGGCGTCACTGCGCCCTCGTGCTGCTTCTCTCGGGCGCCGGTCTCTCCTCGGGCTGTGATCGACGCGAGGCCGCCGGCCACGCCATCTTCGCGAGCCCGCAGGTCCACCCGATCGCGCTCGACGCGGACGGGCGCCTGCTCTACGTCGCCAACACCACGAGCAACAGCGTCAGCGTGATCGACACGGCGAGCCGCAGCGTGCTCCGGGAGATCGACGTCGGTCTCGAGCCCGTGTCGCTGGCGCTGCGTCCGGACGGCCGGCAGCTCTTCGTCTCGAACCACGTCTCGGATTCCGTCAGTGTGATCGACACCGACGCGCGGAGTCCCATGCGGCACCGCGTCGTCGAAACCGTCCAGGATTTCGACGGGCGCGGCGCGACGCGCTTCGACGAGCCCGTCGGGATCGCCTTCGCGAGCGACGCCAAGGCCTACGTGGCGCTGTCGTCGCGCAACCAGATCGCCGTGCTCGAGCGCGGCGCAGCCGGGCGCTGGCAGGTACGCCCGGCGAGGATCCGGATCCGCGCGCAGGAGCCGCGCGCCATCGCGGTCCGCGATGGGCGGCTCTACGTGGCGGCCTTCGAATCGGGCAACCAGACCCGACTCTCGGTCTGCGCCCGAGGCGACGATCCTCCCCGCTGCACCTTCGGCCCGCTCGATCCGCCGTCCGATCCGCCGCGCGCCTTCTCCGTCCACATCGTGAGCGATCCCGACTCGCCGGATCGCGACGTCTTCGTGTTCGACACGCGCGACGAGTCGCCCGTCGACGTCGTCTCGCACGTGGGCACGCTGCTCTACGGGCTCGCCGTCGGCGCGAAAGGGCGCGTCTTCGTCGCGCACACCGACGCGCGCAACGGCGTGAACGGGCTGCGCGGCGGGAAGCTCGTGGACCTCGACAACCGCGTCTACCTGAACCGCATCGCCGCGATCGACTGCGGCGGCGCGAAGTGCCGCTTCGACCCGGACCGCCAGCTCTGGAACCTCGAGCCGTTGCCGCCCGCGCGTCCCGCCGACGGCCGTCAGCTCGCGACGCCCTTCGCCATCGCCGTCGGCGACGACGACGCGACTGTGTTCGCCACGGCCGCGGCCTCGGACCGCCTCTTCGCCGTCGACGCGAAGAGCGGCGCGGTGCGCGGCGTGCTCGACGTAGGGCACTTCCCACGCGGTCTGGCACTGCGCTCGGATCCCGCGTCGCGCGCCGCCGAGACCGCCTACGTGCTCGACACGCTCGACGACCGCGTCGACGTGATCGACGTCCGCGATCCCGATCGGCTGCGCTGGCTCGCGAGCATCCCGGTGGGCCACGATCCGACGCCGGACGAGATCCGCCGCGGGCGAATCGCGTTCGAGACGGCGCGCGCCTCGAGCTCGGGCACCTTCGCGTGCGGGAGCTGTCACCCCGACGGCCACATGGACGAGCTGATCTGGCGCATCGGCGGCGAGTGCTCGACGCAGCTCTCGCCCCTGTGCGGCGAGCCGTTGCCGCGGGTGACGAAGCCGATCCGCGGGCTGCGCAACACGCTGCCGCTGCACTGGGACGGCGCGCTCGGCGATCCCTACGGCGGACCCAATGGCGCGGTCGGCGTGAACGGCGACGTGGCCCCGAACTGCACGCTCGAGCACGGGGACCACGACTGCTTCCTCCATCTGGTGCGCGCGAGCCTCGGGGCGGTGATGTGCGATCAGCGCGGCACCTGTGAGCCCGGCGGCGCACGGCTCTCCAGGGTGGAGCAGGACGACATGGCGAGCTTCCTCGCCAGCGTCTGGCTGCCGCCGGCCCGCTCTCGCGCGATCGACGACCACTTGAGCCCGAGCGCGCGCGTCGGATTCTCGCAGTTCTACGTCGACCAGGGCGGACTCGATCGCGGCACCTGCGCCGACACCACGCAGGGCTGTCACGTGCTGCCGCTCGGGGCGTCCACCAACGGGAAGAATCCGGTGGTCGGCGCCTTCGACGCCCCGAGTCCGCTCGGTCTCACCGACCGCTACGTGCAGCAGTCGCTCGGCGGGAATGCGTCGGACAAGCTGCTGCGCTTCATGAACGCGCCCTACGGCCTGAGCGGGCCCTTCGCGGGGACGCCGCCTTCGAAGTTCCCCTACGACCCGGAGATCGGCTACGACGAGGCCTCGACCTTCGCCGTCGGCTTCCTCTACTTCCGCGTGGACATGGGCGTGCCCGACGCGGTGGACCTGTTCCAGATGATCGAGGAGGAGAGCACCGGGTTCTCCGGCGCGACGGGCCGACAAGTCGAGCTCGATGCCGCGACGCTCGCGGACGATGCGCGCGACGCGACCCTCGCACTGCTCGAGAGGCTCGAGGCCGCCGCTGCGCGCGGCGTGGTCCGGCTCGCGGGCGAGGCCACGCGCATGCAGCCGCAGCCTGGAGCAGCCGAGCCCGTGGACTACCGCGCGGAGGATGGCTCGTACTCGATCGCCGGCTCGGCCTGGACGCGGAGCGCGCTGCTCGACGCGGCACGCCGCGGCACCCTCGCCGCCACGCTCACGGCGCAGCTTCCGGAGCGCTTCGGCGAGGGCATCCACCGGCAGCCGCTGCTAGCCACCGCCACGACCGGGCCTGGTCCCACGGGCGACCCGCCACTGCCGGTGCTGGCGGGAGCCCATCGCTTCGCGCTCCGCGGCATCGACGTGAATCCGGACGCGCGGACCTTCGTCGACGGCGATCGCGTCCCGGGGTATATCCGCTGCCTCGACGGAACTGCGGGAACCTTCTGCGAGAACGAGCGAATCGAGCTCGAGCTCGACGCCCCGCCGACCGAGCCGGGCCTGCACCTCGTGCAGGTACAGAATCCCGACGGCCCGCTCAGCAACGAGCTGCCGGTGTGCGTGCCGCCGATCGAGAGCTGCAAGTGACGCACGCCGGGGCGAGCACGCCCTCACAGCGAAGCTCTCACCGCCCGCGATACACCGGCGCGCGTTTCTCGAGGAAGGCGCGCACGCCCTCGCGGTGGTCCTCGGTGCGGAACAGCTCGGAGAGCGCCGTAGCGACCCAGCTCCCGAGCGCCTGCCAGTCCGGGTCGAGGGCGCGCCGCAGTCCCTGCTTGATGCGGGCGATGGCGAGCGGCGGGTTGGCAGCGATGCGACCGGCCAGGGCGAGCGCGGCGCCGAGCAGATCCGCGTGCGGCACGACGCGCGAGACCAGGCCGATGCGCAGCGCCTCCTCGGCATCGATCACCTCGCCCGTCCACAGGAGCTCCGCGGCCTTCTCGCGGCCGACGAGCCCGGCGAGGCGCGCCAGCCCCGCGACGTCGCAGACGAGACCGCGCAGCACGAACAGCTCCCCGAAACGCGCGCGCTCCGAGGCGACGCGCAGGTCCGCGAGCAGCGCGAGCTCCATGCCCCAGCCGACCGCCGGCCCGTTCACCGCAGCGATCACTGGCACGTCCGTCGCGAGCAGCGCCTCCGCCGCGGGGGTGAGGCGCGGGGCGCGGGCCAGCGCATCGGCGGGCGGACCGCCGGGTGCGGCCATGATCTTCTTCACGTCGTCGCCGGAGCAGAAGGCGGGATCCGCGCCGGTGATCACGAGACAGCGCGCCGTGCAGCTCTTCACCGCGTCGCGCAGCTCCCTGTAGGTCCGCGGCGTGAGGGCGTTGCGCGCCGCGGGGCGATTCAGGGTGACGATCTGCACGTCGCCGCGGGTCTCGAGCCGGAGATCCTGCGCGTCGCTCATCGGATGCCTCCTGCGAGGGCCCCTCATTGCGTGACCGAGGCGTCCACGTCGCGAACCCGAGGTCGCGCAGCGTAGCCCCGATCGGGTCGGCGCGGCGGCGCGCCCGGGCTAGGGAAGCGTCAGCCCGATCCCTGCGCCGCGATACCAGTGATCGCGCGGCTGCTCGGCGAAGTAGAGGTAGCGGCGCTTGGTGTCCTTCGCGAAGCGCCAGAGCGCGTCGCTCGCGTGGGCGTTGTCCGAGAGCACGAGCGCCGTGTCGGAGAGCCGCGGGCGCGCGAGCTCGTACTCCCGCATCTCGTGCTCGGGGTGGTGATGGCTGTCGTGGATCAGGAAGTCGATGCAGGCGAGGTTGCCGAGCAGCGCGAGGGAATCGCCGTGCAGCACGCTGGCCACCCGCGTCCACGGCTCGGCGAGGAGCCAGCCCGCCTGCGGATTGATGTCGATGCCGAGGTAGTGGCCCGGCGAGCCCTCCGCCGTGTTGCGCAGCAGCGCCGAGGCGAGCACGCAGGCGCCGAGCCCCTTGTCGACGCCCGTCTCGACGACGAGGCGCGGGCGGAACACGCGCACCAGCACGTACCAGCCGATGCGCCGCGCGTAGCGCGGCGAGGCGTCGGAGAGGTTGGCGTCGGGCGAGGCCAGCGTGGCGTGCAGCACGTGGGCGTGGAGCGCCGCGTCGTCCTCGAGCTCGCGCATCAGCTGCTCGACGCGCGACAGCTCGGCGCCCGTCGCCTGCACGAGGAACGCGGCGAGCTGCTCGCGGTTCCGGGGCGTGAGGTCGTAGGTGAAGTTCGTGACCTCGCGGGAGTCGCGCCACCAGCGCCAGGCGAGGTGTGCCTCGTGCGCGACGTGGCGCCAGGCGGTGCGGGCGCGCCAGCCCGCCACCAGCACGGGACCGAGCCAGGGCAAGCGCACCAGCCGGCGCGCGCGGCTCACTCCCGAGGCGGGCTGCGCTCCCATCCTGGACCCTCCGGCGCGGCGCGCGCCTGGCCCCCCGTATCGGCAGAACGCCCCGCGACACGAGCGGAGCGGCTCGCGAAAGCGCGCGGCGACCCGCGCGCAGGCGCGGGCGGGTCCGGAGCCTACGACCCCGCCACGGGCCGCGACGCGTACTTCAGCACGCGCACCTTCTCCATGGTCACGAGCCCCTCGCCCACCATCTCGTCCAGGATCTCGGTGAGCCGCGCCATGCGGTCCTCCGAATCGACGATCTCGATCACGACCGGGAGGTCCTCGGAGAGGCG
>Ga0335070_10008928_pt1 | contig 11768 bp, 7 predicted proteins | sample Lox_Sample_13_FD_206722 | JGI IMG/M metagenome (GOLD analysis project Ga0335070, IMG submission 206722) | Soil microbial communities from Loxahatchee National Wildlife Refuge, Florida, United States - Lox_Sample_1.3 | ecosystem: Environmental > Terrestrial > Soil > Wetlands | place: USA: Florida...
CTTCGCCACGTCCTCTGGCGTTCCGAAGGCGACGAGTTCGCCGCCTCCGTCGCCGCCCTCAGGACCCAGGTCGATGATCCAGTCGGCAGTCTTGATGACCTCGAGATTGTGCTCGATCACGACGACCGTGTTGCCGTTGTCGACCAGCTCGTGAAGCACCTCGAGCAGCTTCTTCACGTCGTGGAAATGCAGGCCAGTGGTGGGTTCGTCGAGTATGTAGAGCGTGCGTCCGGTTGCCCGGCGCGACAGTTCCTTCGACAGCTTCACCCGCTGGGCTTCTCCGCCCGACAACGTCGTTGCCTGCTGGCCCACGGAGATATAGCCCAGACCGACCCGCGTCAGCGTGTCCATTTTTTCGCGGATCGACGGGACCGCCTTGAAGAGCTCGGCCGCCGCCTCCACCGTCATGTCGAGCACGTCGGCGATGGAATGATCGCGGAACTTCACTTCGAGAGTCTCACGATTGTAGCGCTTCCCCTTGCAGACGTCGCACTGGACGTAGACATCTGGAAGGAAATGCATCTCGATCTTGATGACCCCGTCGCCCTGACAGGCTTCGCAACGCCCGCCCTTGACGTTGAAGGAGAAGCGGCCGGGCTGATAGCCACGCGCCTTTGACTCGGGAAGCTCGGTATACCAGTCGCGGATCGGGGTGAACGCGCCGGTGTACGTCGCCGGGTTGGAGCGCGGTGTACGTCCAATAGGCGACTGATCGATATCGATCACCTTGTCGAGATACTCAAGGCCCTCGATCCTGTCGTGCGGCGCAGGATGCTCCCGGCCCTGGTTCAGTTTGCGTGATGCGGCCTTGTAGAGCGTCTCGATCGTCAGCGTGGATTTTCCGCCGCCCGAGACGCCGGTCACGCACGTAAGCGTGCCCAGGGGAATCGACGCTGTGATGTTCTTGAGATTGTTGCCGCGCGCGCCGACGACCTTCAGCCAGCGGTCGTGCGTCGCCGCGCGCCGCTTCGCAGGGACGGCAATCTGCTCCATGCCGGTCAGGTACTTTCCAGTCAGGCTCTTGGGCGAGCGCATGATGTCTTCGGGGGTGCCTTCCGCCACGATCTCCCCGCCATGGATTCCGGCGCCGGGACCCATGTCGATCACGTGATCGGCGGTGCGGATCGCCTCCTCGTCGTGCTCGACGACGATCACCGTGTTTCCCATGTCGCGAAGGCCCTTCAGCGACTCGAGGAGCTTCTCGTTGTCGCGCTGATGCAGGCCGATCGACGGCTCGTCGAGCACATAGAGAACGCCGGTGAGACCGGAACCGATCTGCGAAGCAAGCCTGATGCGCTGGCTCTCGCCACCGGACAGCGTGCCCGAGGAGCGGGCCAGCGTCAGGTAGTCGAGGCCGACATTGTTCAGGAATTTCAGGCGCGCACGGATCTCCTTGAGAATGCGCGCCGCGATCTCCTGGTGCTTCCTGGTCAGCTTCTTGTCGAGTTCCCGGAACCATTCGTCGGCATGGCGGATCGACTGGTCGCAGACCTCGCTGATGTGCTTGCCGGCGATCTTCACCGCCAGCGCCTCCGGTTTCAGACGATAGCCCTTGCACACGTCGCATGGGCTCGTGTCCTGGAACCGCTCGAGTTCCTCGCGCACCCAGGAGGAATCCGTTTCCTTGAAGCGGCGCTCCATGTTCGGGATCACACCTTCGAACGGCTTCTTGGTCTCGTAGCGCCGCAGGCCATCATCGTAGATGAACTTGATCTCGTCCTCGCCGGACCCGTGGAGAACAATCTCCTTGGCGCGCTTGGGCAGATCGCCCCACGCATCGTTGAGCGAGAACTTGTAGTGGCGGGCAAGTGCCTCGAGCGTCTGGAGATAGTACGGCGATGAACCCTTCGACCACGGCGCAATCGCGCCCTTGCGCAGCGATAGCGTCTCGTCCGGAACGATGAGGGCCGGATCGAAATAGAGTTGAGTGCCGAGACCATCGCAGGCCGGGCAGGCGCCGTGGGGATTGTTGAACGAGAACAGCCTCGGCTCGATCTCAGGGATCGTGAACCCCGACACCGGACAGGCGAATTTCGACGACATGAGAAGCTGGCGGGGCGAACCGTCCTTCTCCTTCTCGTCGGCGAACTCGACGATCACGAGGCCGTCGGCGAGATTGAGGGCGGTTTCTATCGAGTCGGGCAGGCGGTTGCCCAGATCCTTCTTTACCGCGATGCGGTCGACGACGACTTCGATGTCGTGCTTGATCTTCTTGTCGAGTGCGGGAACGGAGCCGATCTCGTAGTACCTGCCGTCGACCTTGACGCGCTGAAAGCCTTTCTTCTGAAGTTCGGCGAACTCCTTGCGGTATTCGCCCTTGCGGCCGCGGACGATCGGCGCCAGCAGGTAAAGACGCGTTCCCTCGGCGAGCGCCAGGACACGGTCGGCCATCTGGCTGACGGTCTGGCTCTCGATCGGAAGCCCGGTGGCCGGCGAATATGGCACGCCGACTCGCGCGAAGAGCAGGCGCAAATAGTCGTAGATCTCCGTGACAGTGCCAACCGTTGAGCGAGGGTTGCGCGAGGTCGTCTTCTGCTCGATGGAGATCGCAGGCGACAGGCCTTCGATGTGATCGACGTCCGGCTTCTGCATCAATTCGAGGAACTGGCGGGCATAGGCCGACAGCGATTCCACGTAACGGCGCTGGCCCTCGGCGTAGATCGTGTCGAAGGCGAGGCTCGACTTGCCCGAGCCGGATAGCCCGGTAAGGACCGTCAGCGTGCCGCGTGGAATCTCGACATCGATATTCTTGAGATTGTGCTCCCTGGCGCCGCGAATGGAGATGTTCTTCAGCATCGATTGCCTTCAGTCGAAACGCGCACTCTGGCGGGCGGGCCCCGGGCCTGCAACCGCCGCATTGTCATGATCCACGAGAGTTTCCGCTTGGAAGAATTTGCCAAACGCTGGACGGGCACATTTGGCGACGAAATCCCGCGAAAACAACCCTAGAATCGTGTAGAACATAACAAGAACACTGACCGGAAGGAAAGTCTAGACCGGAACTGAACAGGATTTTGGCAGGAGCGTTCAGCTCACGCTTTGCGCGTGGCGGAACAGGTTTTCCGGGTCGTATTTGGCCTTCACCGCTCTGACACGCGCGAGATTCTCCCGCCAATACGCGCTCGGCCAATCGCGCAGATCGAGATCGCAGTAATTTACGTACGCCCCGGCGGAAAAGGGTCGCATCGTGGCATAGAACCGGCGCAGGTCCGCGACGCGGCGCTCGCCGGTGCCTGCGTTGCCCCAACTCGTGTAGTACTGAATGCAGAAGGCGGTTCCCGCACGATAGGCGAAAGCGGTTGCATCTTGCGGGACACGATCGATCGCGCCCCCATAGGCGTCGCAGATCACCAGCACCTCACCGGCAGGAAGCTCGGCAAGGCCTCCGATCAACGTGTCGATGCCGGTATCCGGCAAGCGCCCTCTGATGAAATCGGACTTGCTCTTGAAGAGGACCGACGCATGGTTCCAGCCTCCCGAGAAATGATTGATAGCTGACATGTAGGACATGGATGCCATAGCCAATGGAATGCTCGGCTCGGCAACGCCGGTCAGGGCTCGTAGTTCGCGGCGAAGCTGGACGTCCGAGCCGAGCGATTGCCCTGCCATGTGAAGCGACAGGCGACCATCTCTCCGCTTTGAGAGTCTGAAGATGCCGGTAATGTCGTCTGGCGCGTTGTTGGCCCAGTCCTGCCAGTTCCGAAAGAGCGCTGTTGCGCTCCTGACATCCAGGGTCCAGGTCACGCTGTAGACGGCCATTCTGCCGATCGGTGCGAGACGGAAACGCAGTCGCGTCGCCGCGCCAAGCGTGCCGCCACCGCCGCCACGGCAGGCCCAGAACAGATCGGCATTGTTTCGCATGTCGGCAAGAATGGGCTTGGCGTCGGCATCGATCAAATCGATTGCCTCCAGGGAGTCGCAGGCGAGTCCGCGCTTGCGCGCAATGAGACCAAACCCGCCGCCGAGCGTGTGGCCAGTGACGCCAACGGTCGGGCATGATCCGCCGGGAAAGCCCAGGCCGCGCCCGGCCGCAGCGCGGTAGATTTCTCCGAGCGTGGCGCCTGCGCCCGCAGACAGGAGATCGCCATCGATGGAAACGTCGTTCATGAGCCGTGTGTCGATGACGACGGCGCTGCTTTGAGAGAAGCCTTCGTAGCTGTGGCCGCCGCTTCGCAGCGCAAATGGCAGATTCCTGGTCCGCACCCAGTCGATTGCCTGTGCCATGCCGCGCGGCGATCTCACCAGAATCCGCAGGGCGGGCCGAAGCTCGGTCCGCAGGCTGTACGACGCTTGGAATCGTTCGTAATTCGCGTCGCCCGGGCGAATCACGAGCGCATCCGAAGGCGCGAACGCGGGCGGCGGTGGCACCGATGCAGCGCGCGAGGTTCGCGACATCACGGGCAGTGCCAGCAGTCCGGCGGTCACCGTGCGGCGCGTGGGGGTCATCGAGTCACATCTTGAAGGGTTGGAAAGCGAAGCGAAGCACTATTGTATGACAGCCGTTGCGCCGGAGCGATCAAGGCTTGCGGCCTGTCTTTGTGAGCCATGCCCCACGCTCAAGTTCAGGAACGCGCCAGTCTGCCCTACCGCGCCGATATCGATGGACTGCGGGCGCTCGCGGTCATTCCGGTGGTGTTCTATCACTTCCATGTCGCGCCGTTCCGTGGCGGCTTCGTCGGCGTCGATATCTTCTTCGTCATCTCGGGCTATCTGATCACCGCCCTCATCCACGCCGAGATGCAGACGGGCGAGTACTCGTTGGCCGGCTTCTATGAGCGGCGTGTCCGCCGCATTCTGCCGGCCTTGTTCGCTGTGTTATCGGCGTCGGCGGTCGCGGCGCTGTGGCTGCTCTTCCCAGAAGATCTTAGCCGCTTCGGTGAGAGCATGGCGGCGACGGCGATATTCGCGTCGAATTTCGATTTCTGGCAGCAGTCCGGCTACTTCGACACAGCTGCCGAGAGCAAGCCACTGCTGCATACCTGGTCGCTGGCGGTCGAGGAGCAGTTCTACCTTGTCTTTCCACTGCTGCTGGGGCTCTTCCGCACGGCGCCGCGGCGCGTGCTCCTGTTGCTGACCGGCGGGCTGGCGGTTGCGTCGTTCGCGTTCGGCGTCTGGGCGGTGCGATCCTATCCCATAATGGCGTTCTACCTGGCGCCCTCACGGATATGGGAGTTGATGCTCGGCGCCATCCTGGCACTCGGTGCCTTTCCGGCCGCGCCGCGCTGGCTTGCGGAGCTATTGTCGGTAGTTGGGCTCGCATTGCTTGGATTGGCGGTGTTCGGTTTCTCGCCTGATAGCGCAATGCCCGGAGAGAACGCACTGCTGCCCTGTGGGGGTGCCGCGCTGCTGATCTACGCGAACGGCGGTGGAAGGACGGTGATCGCCAAGGCCTTGTCATGGCAACCGGTGGTATTCGTCGGCCTCGTTTCCTATTCGCTGTATCTCTGGCATTGGCCGATCTTCGTCTTTGCTCGTTATGAGAGCTTCGCGCCGCTTCGAATTGATCAAGCGCTCGCTTGGATCGCGTTGTCTGTCGGGCTGGCCGTCCTGTCTTGGCGCTTCATCGAGCGTCCATTTCGCGACCGCAGGCGGTTCTCGCGCAGGGCGGTTTTTGCATACGCGGGCACAGGCATCGTGGCCTGCCTGGCATTCGGCGGAGCACTGGTCGCGACCGGCGGATTGCCGGAGCGCTTTCCGCCGGATGTGCAGCGAGTTCTTGCGGAATCGAAGGATCGCGACCCGCGCGATCGGAGCTGTGGCGGGATCACTCTGGACGATATTCGGGCCGGGAAGGTCTGCGTCCTGGGTGATCCACGAGCAAAGCCTTCCTTTGCGCTGTGGGGCGACTCGCACGCGGCATCGTTGATCCCGGTCGTTTCGGCGGTTGCTGCCCGCCGGGGAAGGGCGGGGTACTATGTTGGGCATTCAGGATGTGCGCCGCTGCTCGGCGTCATGACGTCGGACCAGCCGTCGCTCCGCTGCGCGCGCATCAACGCCGCTGCCCTGTCGCTCATCGAGCGCCGCGGCATCGGCGAGGTGCTGATTGCGGGTCGCTGGGCCTACTACGACCGCGGGCGTGGCACCGCCGCAGATCCCCGCGAGGAAAGGCGCCTGACCGACCTCGACGCAAGGCAAGAGGACGCGGATCAGCACGCGGTCTTTGCACGCGCGCTGGAGCGCACGGTAGCAAGCGCCGCGGCAAGTGGGCGCCGGGTGGTCCTTATTGCCGATGTTCCGGAGATCGACGGCAACGTGCCGATGATGTTGGCTCGGATGATGCTGCGCGGCCGGTATTTCGATGCAGGACCCACGCTTGCTGCCTACCGGTCGCGGCAGGCCTTCGTGGAGCGGGAATTTGCCAGGCTGGCGCAGCGCTATCGCCTCACGATCGCTGAGCCAGCATCCATCCTGTGCGTCGGCGGGCGCTGCGCTGTCGCCGCGGACGGGCGGCCGCTCTACCGCGACCATCATCACCTCTCGGTATTCGGCGCTGACCGTCTCGCGCCGCTGTTTTCTAAGCTGTTGTAATTCCTATGATTTGACAAGGAACAGAAAGCGAACAACAATACCCACAGCCGCGGACTGGCTCTTGGTGGTGTGCTCAAGCGCAGGGGCTTAGGTTCGCGCCACGAACAAGGAGAAGGTCATGGCGGGCAGCGTCAATAAGGTCATTCTGATCGGCAATCTGGGCAAGGACCCTGAGGTACGCCGCATGACGAGCGGCGAGCCGGTCGTGAGCTTCTCGCTGGCCACCAGCGAGACTTGGCGCGACAAGGCAAGCGGCGAGCGCAAGGAGAAAACCGAGTGGCATCGCGTCGTCATCTTCAACAAGAACCTGGCCGAGGTCGCGGAGAAGTATCTGCGCAAGGGCTCCAAGGTCTACGTCGAGGGATCGCTGCAGACACGCAAGTGGACCGACAAGGACGGTCAGGAGAAGTACACGACGGAAGTCGTACTGCAGAATTTCCGCGGTGAATTGACCATGCTGGACGGCCGCGGCGGCGAGGGCGGTGGGCGCGAACGTGTCGGCGCCGGCGAAGCGCCGGCCCGCTTCCAGCGCGACGACATGGACGACGAGATTCCATTCTGATTGCGTCGATGCGCGCTCTTCCCGGGCTTGTGCTGATACTCGCGCTCGCGGGCTGCGCGACGTCATCCGGCGAGCGAGCGCAGGGCTTCGTCAAGCCCGAGCTCGCCAGTGCCTATATCCCCCTGGAGGGCATTTCCTATCTGCTCGTGCAGAGCCGCGGCGCAGCGTTCGTGATCGCGCCCGGAATAGCCGTGACCAACGCACACAACGCAGGCATCGTCGCATCGCAATCGGTGATTGGAATCTCGCGCAACTACGATCTACTTTATTTTCGCGTCGATCGGAGCATCGCGATGGCGTCCTCCTCGCCCTGGGCTGGTGAGCGCGTGATTGCCTACGGCCAAGGCGCACATGGCGAGTTGCGCCGGGCGGAAGGCGTCGTGCGCATGCTCGATGCCCCGGTCGAGGCCCGCTGTCGCACGTGTGCGATTCAGGCGGCGTTCACATTCGAGGGCGATGCGGGCCCCGGATTCAGTGGCGGACCGGTGGTCGACGCGCAGAGCGGAAACCTGGTCGGCGTCACCTTCGGCTATCTGGACCCGAACGGTCGTCGACTGATGTACGCATATCCGATGACCCGGGTTCGCGACGAATTGGCAACCATATTGGGCCACTTGCCCGCCCAAGCCGCCAATTAGTTGCCGTCGGCGGACGCAACAGATCAACAAGCGATGAGTTATGACCCCGGGGCTTTTGGGCTTCGAGGTCTGGTCACTTGGTCGCGCAGCGCAATACGGAACCTGGCGCCTCCGCAGCGCTCAGCGTTTTTCGGTTTTCGCTCGCCCAGATGGTGATGGCGACGCATATATCGGCGCTCACGCCACCGCAGACCGGACGGCTCGCGGTGGAAGCCTTTTTTTGCATCAGCGGCTTCCTGATCACGATGGTAGCGAACGGCCGCTATGAAGGCCGCCCTCTCGCCTTTCTCGCAAACCGCTTCCTGCGCATCTATCCGACCTATTGGGCATGTCTTGCCGTGGGGCTTGCTGTTGTCCTGATGGTTCCCTCCAGCAGTGTCATCCATCCATCCCTGGTGGTTCCGGCGAGCGCGGCGGACTGGCTTGCCAATCTTGGCGTGTTTGGGCTGACCCAGATGACTGTGAGCCGGATATTGCCGGCCGCATGGTCTCTCCATACCGAACTCTGGTTCTATCTTCTGATTGGGCTTGTCACAGCGACGCGGCCGCGTGCGACCCTGGTCATGCTGGCAGTGACATTGGCAATATCGGCCTACTGCGCATTCTGGTGGGCGCCGGTGGCGTTTTATGGCACGCCGATCGGAAATGCCGACGCGTTCTTCATCGGTTCGGCTGCGTGGCATTTCCGCGGGCGCCTGCGGCCGGCACGGCCATTGCTGCTTGCGGGACTTGGTTTGGTGGCCTTCGAGTCCCTGGCCTGGGCGCCGATAGTCCATTCGCAAGTCCTGTATGAATTCCTCGGCGCGCCGGCGGCGGCTGCGTTTCTGCTCGGGCTTTGGAACAGCCGAATCGATCGTGCGCTATACGCAGTGCGCGGGCTTTGCGCGATGCTCGGACGGATCTCCTATCCACTCTTCCTGCTTCACTGGCCTCTGGCCGCCCTGGTCTGGAGCGTTACCGGGTTCGCGCCGAGCCCGGCGCTCTGGTTGACCGCCGGAGCGGCCTCCGCGATGGTCTCCATTGCCGTGCTTGTGGTGGTGGAGGATCCGCTCAACTGGCTGCGGGTGCGCATTCGGCACAGGACCGCAATGCCCGCTGCGTCACGCGTGCCCGCCGTCATCGACTGACCGCCCGGTTTGAAACTGCTAAGAGAGGAACAAGGTGGATCGTACCGGGCGGTCGAATGCGCGCTGACGTCTACACGGTTGTTGCGATCGTGATCGCGCCGTTCATTGGCAGTTTCCTCGCAGTTGTTTCGCTGCGCCTTCCGGCGCAAAGGGCAATCCTCTGGACGCGCTCGGCATGCGATGCCTGCGGGCACCCGCTCGGGCCGATCGACCTCGTGCCGCTGGCAAGCTTTGCCGCGTTGCGCGGAACGTGTCGCTACTGCGGAGCGGCGGTCGACCCGGCACATCCGGCGATGGAGTTCGCAGCTCTCGCAATTGCCGTTTGGGCAGCGCTGGTGACGTCCGGCTGGATTCTGCTCGCGAGCTGCCTCTTCGGCTGGGCCCTGCTGACGCTGGCGGCAATCGATCTGCGCACTGGCCTGCTACCTGACATGCTCACGCTGCCACTGCTTGGCGCCGGTCTTGTCGTGGCCTATGCAATCGAACGTGCCTCGCTCGATGCGCACATTCTTGGTGCATTCTTCGGCTTTGTGGCCTTTGCGCTCCTTGCAATGGCATATCGGGGTCTACGCGGGCGCGAAGGCCTCGGCCTCGGTGATGCCAAGCTCCTCGCGGCGGCTGGTGCCTGGTTGGGTTGGATCGGGTTGCCCACTGTCATATTGCTCGGGGCGGCGATCGGCTTGGCATTCGTGCTGGCGCGAAGACTGGCCGGTAAGGAGATCGATGCCACCACCCGCATCGCATTCGGGCCGGCGCTTGCGGTCGCCGCCTGGATCGTGTGGCTCTATGGTCCGCTTGTGCCGGCCTGACTATTTCCAGGACAGGAACCAATACGGCCGCTGCCTGTCGCCGGTAAACTGCACGGCCGCCTCGCGCACGACGCGGGCGGTGCCGATGTGCGCTTCCACTACGATCGTGAACGTGCTCCCCGCGCCGCCGACGGGTGACGAAGACGGGGCCGCGGTGCTCGCCATGCGCGCCTCGTTTCGGCGTTTGATCAGGTCGGCAACCGATTGCCGATCCATGTCGGGAAGCGCGAGCAGTGTCTCGGCCGGCGCGACGTCCATGTTGACCGTGCCATCGCGACCATAGACCGTGATGGCGGGCCGGATTCGTGCAAGGAGGTCCGGCGGAACCCCTATCGCCGCCAGCTCATCGGTGTTTCGGAACGCCAGGGCGCCCGGACCGCGTCGTTCGCTCACGCTGTTGCGCCGGTCGAGAATGCGGTCGGCGAGGTCATCGGCCTCGCGGGCGGACGCTCCCTGCGACTCGAAAAGTCTCGTGAGAAGGCCGCGGTCGGCGAAGTTTATGTTGATCTTGCCGCTTTCGTCCTGAATCCACAGGCGTACCGGCACGCTCGCGAAGACGAGGCTGCGCGGCGTGCCGTCGACGCGCGGTTGGTGGTCTCCGCGATCGTCCATCAGTTCCAGGACTGCAAGGTTTACGACCGCGTCGTCGACGGCGCCGCCGCGCGTCGCGTTCCACCGATTGCGATCGACATAGGCAGTGCTCACGGCGGCCGTCAGCATGGCCGCGGCCATAAGGGAAAGAATGGATACACCCCACAGAACCGACACGAGAGCGAGGCCGCGGTCGTTGCGGCGCTCCGTGCCTTCGGCGGTCATTTCTGCAACAGGGTCTGCAGCGACGGAAGCTTGCGCCGCAGTTCCTCGGTGACGGCACGTGCCTTCTGTAGATTGTCGACGACATGCGGCGTGATCAGCACGATGAGTTCGGTGCGATCGATCTTGTTGTCCTTGGTTCCGAAGAGACCGCCGACCACCGGAATCTCCGACAGATAGGGAAGACCCGTGCTGCCGCGCGTCTTGCTGTTCTTGATGAGGCCGCCAAGCGCTATGGTCTCGTTGTCCTGGATCGCAATCGTGCTGTCGATACGGCGTTGCGTGATCGTTGGCGAGTCGAGCGTTGAGGTCGTCGTATTCGATACGTCGCTGACTTCTTGGGAGATGTCCATCAGCACCATGCCGCCCTGGTTGACTCGCGGTGTGACCTTCAGGATGACGCCGGTATTGTGGTACTCGATCGTGTTGACGATGGGCGCCTGACCGGCAACGACGCTGACCGCCTGGGACGTCGCAATCGGCACCTGATCGCCGACTGTCAACGTCGCCGTGTGGTTGTTGAGCACCAGGACTTCCGGAGATGAGACCACGTCGACGCGGGTCACCTGCGAAAGTGTGTCCAGCACGACCTTGATGTTGCTGCCTTCGGAGAAGATGTAGGAGAACCCCGGAAACACCGAGCCGATATTCACCGAGTTCGAGTTCGACAGAACAAACTGGTGCTTGTCGCTTGGCTGGTAGAAGTACTGGATCCCGTATTTCAGGTCGTTGGTCAGCGTGACCTCGGCGATTGCGGCTTCAAGCAGAACCTGCAAAGGCGCGACGTCGAGTTGCCGCAGCGCGCTCTCGATGGTCGCATAGTCTTGCGGCGTGCCGTAGATCACAATGGCGTTGTTCGTGTCGTCGGCGGTGATGGTAGGCGCTCCTGGCGGAATGATGGCTGTGTCCACGTCCGTCACGTTGGAGCTGTTCGATGGCTGTGGCGGCGGGGCGGACGGTGGTGCCGTGCCCACCCCGGCAGTTGGCGGAGCCGGCGGGTGGTCGGCCGCGTCGCCATTCTCTCCGCCGCTGTTGTCACGTTCGTTGTCGCGACCGCCGCCGTACAGGACCTTCTTCAAGACGCTCGCGAGATCGCCGGCACGGCCATTCTGCACGGCATAGACGAATATCCGCCGGTCGCTGCCGACGCCGGGTCGGTCGAGGCGCGCGATCCAGCGCTGCATTTGATCGAGGTAGCGCGGCTGGGGCGAAATGACGAGCACGGTGTTGAGCCGCTCGATCGGCACCAGCTTGACGATGCCGTTCAGCGGCCCACCGACACCGCCTAGCA
>Ga0335070_10008929_pt1 | contig 11766 bp, 9 predicted proteins | sample Lox_Sample_13_FD_206722 | JGI IMG/M metagenome (GOLD analysis project Ga0335070, IMG submission 206722) | Soil microbial communities from Loxahatchee National Wildlife Refuge, Florida, United States - Lox_Sample_1.3 | ecosystem: Environmental > Terrestrial > Soil > Wetlands | place: USA: Florida...
GGTGTCCTAGGCCTCTAGACGATGGGGACCTGCGCCAAGCCGGAGGCCGTTTCGACCCCGGGCGCGCCCCCGGCGGAGCGCCGCGATCCTGTAGCGGGTCGGGGGCCAAAAATCAACCTTTCCGGCCCCCTGCCGCCGCCCGAGGCTCGGCCCGGGGCGCGCGCCTTTGGCCCTACCCGCGCCCGGCCTCCTTCGGCATAATCCCGCGCCTTGCCGGCCGGAATCGCGGGGGTTCGCGGGGTCGGGCGCCCCAGCCGGTGCCACCTTAGCCTTCGCGCATCGGCCGGCGGAGCGCTCTCTGATCGCGGGCGCTGTCTGCAACCTGTTTCATCCACAAGGGGACTTTCGAGATATGAGCAAGATCCAGCGGATCGGCGTCGGTGCGCGTCTCAGCGATGCCGTGATCCATGGCGACACGATCTATCTGGCCGGCCAGGTCGCCGACAAGCCGGTGCCGTCCGTCACCAAGCAGACGCAGCAGATCCTGCGCGGCATCGACAAGCTGCTGAAGCAGTGCGGCTCGGACAAGTCGAAGATCCTGAAATGTAACATCTGGCTCTCCGACATCCGGTTCTACGACGAGATGAACAAGGTATGGGACGCCTGGGTCTCGAAGGGCAACCAGCCCGCCCGCGCCACCGTCGAATCGCGCCTCGGCGGCCCGGAATATTGGGTCGAGATCATGGTGGTCGCGGCGAAGTAAGAGGAACTGCCCCCTATCTTCCTCGCTTCCTCGCGACTTACCCCCTCCCAGGTCAGGAGGGTGAAAGGTCGAGTTGCGACCACTGCATCCGTCGTGAGCGCCCCGCCTCCCAGAGATGAGGGGCCTTTTCCCTGATCTCCTCGTAGCGGCCGCGCGTCAACAATTCATATCCAAAGAATTGGAGCAAATCGGGCTCTCTCGCGAGGGATGTGCTTATGGTTTCGACCTCCGGGTACTCGAAGAACGCGATATTGCGCGCATTCAGATTGACAATGCCTCCGTAGCCCGCGGCCTTTCCAATGAAAGACAGCGCGTGATCGACCGGTCGTCGACCGGGAAGCAGCCGCGAGACGGCCCGGTCGACCGTCTCGGGCGAGCTGCAAAAGGATTCGTAGGAGATCTTTGGCACATCGGGAAAGGCTTCGATGTTCTGCCTCTGGCGACGCGCCCGGAATAGCCAGCCGGAAACCAGCGTCTCGATGGTCGCTGGATTGTCCTGGGTCTTGTAGCGGTACATGCAGGATCCGCAGTAGGAGTATGGATCCGAAATCGAGTAGATGAAGCGCGCTTCGGCGCCGAAAGCCTCGCGTATCGCGCTCACCCGCAGCATGTTCGGGGGCGATGCCTCAAGAAACACGCTGTGGCCCGATGCCCGCAGCAACCCATCCCATATGCTCTTGATGAACCGCCAATCGAATTGTCGCGTCTCATCCCATGGACGATCTCTCATGATGGGTGCGACTTCCGGTGCGAATTGCCCTTCGTTGTTGGTGAACGGAGGAAGGTAAAAATCGAAGCGCTGCGCGATATACTGGCTGATGACGCTCTTCCCAGAGTTGTTTGGCGATATCAAAAACAGATACACAGCTTCTTTCTCCCGAATCGCCAATCTCGCCAATCGACAGCCGCGCTCCAGATACTCGGCCCGTTCGCTGCCTGACAGATCCCTTTGGATCGTTGAGACCAGACCGAACGAGCGAGCCTCCACGGTGAGACACTATTCTCACTGCGCTGGCGCCGCATCCTCGATTACGAATTGCACGTCGTCGCGGCCCTGCCAGCGGTCCGCGCGCAGATGGCCGGCGAGATGGAGCGCCGGGCCGCCGGTCTGCGCCAGCGCGCGGCCGAGCTCGCTGTCGCGCACGCGAAACGCGATGCCCTTAAGCCGACCGTTGCCGCCGCCGGCGAGAATGCAGCGCAGATGATTCTCGCCGACCGGATCGGCCTTCACCACCCGCACCGCCGGGAGCGCGAAACGCGGCTCGGCATTGCCGCTGCCGAAGGGTGCCAGGCGCTCCAGCATCGCCATCAGATCGACGGTGGCCGCCCCCGGCTGGAGCGCGCCGTCGAGCCCCAGCTCCGGCACCAGCGCGCCGCCGCCGACATGGTCGGCAACGCGGGCCTCCAGGAATTCGCGCAAAGTGCCGACCCTGCCCTCTTCCACGGTGAGCCCCGCCGCCATCGCATGGCCGCCGCCATTCACCAGCAGCCCCGCCTGGCGCGCCGCCAGCACGGCCGAGCCCAGATCGAAACCGGGAATCGAGCGGCCCGAGCCCTTGCCGATGCCGCCCTCGAGCGCGATCACGAGCGAGGGCCGGTTGTAGCGGTCCTTGAGCCGGCTCGCGACGATGCCGATCACGCCCGGATGCCAGCCGGCCGAGGCGCAGAAGACGAGATCGGGATGGTGCGCGCCACCCTGCTCCACCGCGGCGATCGCCTGCTCCAGCACGACCGCTTCGATCTGCTGGCGCTCGCGGTTGAAGCTGTCGAGCTCGGCCGCGAGTGCACGCGCTTCCGCCGCGTCCACGGTCGCGAGCAGCCGGGCGCCGAGATCGGCCTTGGCCACGCGCCCGCCGGCATTGACGCGGGGGCCCAGCAGGAATCCCAGATGATAGGCCGAGGGGGCGCCTTCGAGCCGCGCCACGTCCGATAGCGCCGCCAGGCCGGCATTGGCGCGCCTGCCCAGCACCTTGATGCCTTGCGTTACCAGCGCGCGGTTGATGCCGGTCAAGGGCACCACATCGGCCACCGTCCCCAGCGCCACCAGGTCGAGCCATTGCAGCAGGTCGGGCTCGGGCCGGTTCGGGCCATACCAGCTCGCCGCCCGGAGCGCGCGGTTGAGCGCGACCACGAGCAGGAAGGCCACGCCGACCGCCGCGAGCTGCCCCAACCCCGCCGGTTCGTCGAGCCGGTTGGGATCGACCACGGCCGCCACGGCCGGCAGCTTCGGCTCGGCCTTGTGATGGTCGATGATGATGGTCTCGAGCCCGGCCGCGGCCGCGCCCTCGAGCGGCTCATAGGCGGTGATGCCGCAATCGACCGTGATCACCAGATCGATGCCCTGTGCCTTGAGCTTCAGCAGCGCCGGCAGATTGGGCCCATAACCCTCGGCCAAGCGATCCGGAATATAGCGCTCGATCGGATGGCCGATCGCGGCGAAGAAGCGCTGCAGCAGCGCCGAGGAGGTGGCGCCGTCGACATCGTAATCGCCGAAGACGGCGATGCGCTGGCCCTGCACCAGCGCCTGGAGCAGCCGCGCCACGGCGCGGTCCATGTCCTTGAGCCGCGACGGGTCCGGCAGCTGGTCGCGCAGCCGCGGCTCGAGGAAGCCCGCCACCTCGTCGGGTCCCACCCCGCGCGCCGCCAGCACGCGGCCGACGATCTCGGGCAGCCCATGGCGCTGCGCCAGCATCAGCCCCAAGCGTTCGTCGGCCAGCCTTGCGCGCCAGCGCTTGCCCGAGAAGGAGCGCTCGACGCCGAGGAAGGCGGCCGAGGGAGCGGCGTCAGGATGGGGAGCGGTCGCGGCCATGGAACCGGGAGTAAGACTAACACCGATGACGCGGAGTCGAGGATGTAGATGTCGGGGACAACGGCAACGTCAGCCGGGCTTCACATCCTCAGGCTCGCATTCGTTGCCGCCACCGTCGCCTCGTTCACCAGCGCGAACAAGCGGTTGGATAGTTCGTCGTAGATTCGGCCCGTCTCGTCCTTGAAGGTGAGGTCGTTCCAGGAGCCCATGGCGCCGAAGACCCAGGCCGCTTCAGCGGCGCCCAGGAGCTGGCGCGCGGGCAGATCGAGCCCGTCCTTATCGCCGAGCTTGTCGAACCAGCCTCCGGCAAGCAGTTGCCCGCCCGCGAGGCGCTCGGTCGCGAGCCGGAAGCTCGCGGCGAAGTTCTCGAGCTGCTGGGCCTCGGCGAAGCGTGTGATGTCGGCGAGCGCCGCGGCGAGATCGGCGCGGATCTCGGCGACGCTGCGCTCGGGCTCGCCGGCGACGTCGAAGCCCGTTGCGACCCGACCGTAGGTCACGATCCAGATCTTCTTGGCCGGGTCCCTCTGGTCGCCCACGGCCCACCGCGCTTCCCAGAGATCGGCCGCGTCACCTTTGATCGCGGCAATGAGGCGCCGGCCGCCGCCGCCCGCGAATCCCACCAGCTCGCGATCGCGCTGCGTGCCCTGGCTCGGCACATAGAGCAGGCGCAAGCCCGTCCGTCCCTCGCCCTGGATCTTCTTCATCCAGGCGAGCGGATCCTCGGCATAGGCATCGGCGATCGGCGCCTGGTCCGGCCCGCTCAAGGTCACGAAGTGGACGCGGCTGCAATAGCGGAACACCGAGGCCTCGGGCCAGAAATCGGCCAAGCCCTCGCCGCGCAGGAAGCGATTGCCGGCGATGGTGAGCGCGACAGCCTGGGCGATGGGGGCCTGCATGACGTCAACCTCCCAAACACACCACGCCCCCTCCCCTTGCGGGAGGGGGTAGGGGGAGGGGTCCGCGCCGATGAAGGCTTGCGCACTGATCGATCGCGCGTCCTCCACCCCCTCCCTCCCCTCCCCCGTCAAGGAGGAGGGCTGGGGTGAACCTGTTACCGCTTCGCCGGGTCGCCGCCGGGCTTGCTGGCGAAATGGTGGCTGGCCTCGATCAGCCGCACGGTCGCGGTCTTGGAGCGCATCACCATCGAATGCGTGGCAGCGCCGCCCTGGAAGCGCCGCACGCCGCGCAGCATGGTGCCGTCGGTGACGCCGGTCGCCGCGAACATGACGTCGCCCCGGGCGAGCTCGAGCAGACCGTATTTCCGATTGAGATCGGTGATCCCGAGCTTGCGCGCCCGTCCCTTCTCGTCATCGTTGCGGAACAGGAGCCGCCCCTGCATCTGGCCGCCGATGCAGCGCAGGGCCGCGGCCGCGAGCACGCCCTCCGGCGCGCCGCCCGAGCCCAGATAGATGTCGATGCCGCTGTCGGCCCGCGAGGTCGCGATCACGCCCGACACGTCGCCGTCCGAGATCAACAGGATGCGGGCACCCGCCGCGCGCACCTTCGCGATCAGATCCGCATGGCGCGGCCGATCGAGGATGCAGGCGACGATATCGGAGACGTCGACATGCTTGGCCTTGGCGAGACTCTTCAGGTTCTCGGCCGGGGCGGCATCCAGATCGACCACGCCAGCCGGCAGCCCGCCGCCCACCGCGATCTTGTCCATATAGACGTCGGGCGCGTTGAGGAAACCGCCCGCCTCGGCCATGGCGATGACAGCCAGCGCATTGGGTCCGCCCTTGGCGGTGATCGTGGTGCCTTCGAGCGGATCGAGCGCGATGTCGATCGGAGGGCCGCCGGCACCGACCTTCTCGCCGATATAGAGCATCGGCGCTTCGTCGCGCTCGCCCTCGCCGATCACCACGGTGCCGTCGATATTGAGCCCGTTCAGCGCCTGGCGCATCGCATCGACGGCCGCCTGGTCGGCCGCCTTCTCGTCGCCGCGTCCCATCAATCGGGACGCCGCCAGCGCCGCGGCTTCGGTGACGCGCACCGCCTCCAGCGCCAGATTGCGATCCATCTCGTGCTTCGCCATCGTCTTCGTTCCTCTTGGCTGCCCTGGTTTGGGGTCCGGCCGTTTCTCCCGGCCGGTTGTCCCGCTCTGGTCGGTCGCGATCAGGCCGACAGTGATTCGATCCGGATCATCCGCGGCGGCTCTGCCACGGTATCGAGCTTGGCGATGCGCGCGAGGGCCCGGCGCATCGATGCCTCCTCGGTCTCGTGCGTGGTCAGCACCACCGGCACCACCTCGTTGGGCGCCCGGCCCCGCTGCAGCATCGCCTCCATCGAGACATGTTCGTCGCGCAGAGCGGCCGCGACGTCGGCGATGACGCCCGGCTGATCCTTGACCATGAGCCGGACGTAATAGGCGCCATAGTGACGCTCCATCGGCGCCACCGGCAGCTTGGCGAGCTTGGCCGCCGGAATGGCGAAGGTCGGCAGCGGCCGGCGGCGGGCGAGATCGATCAGATCGGCCACCACCGCGGAGGCCGTCGGCCCCGCGCCGGCACCGCGGCCCTCGGCCACGTTCTGGCCGACATAATCGCCGATCGTCACCACCGCATTGAACACACCCTCGACATGGGCGATCGCCGTGTCCAGCGGCACCATGGTGGCATGGACGCGCTGCTCGACCCCGTGCTCGGAGAGGCTGGCAATGCCCAGGAGCTTGATGCGATAGCCCAGCTCCTGGGCAAAGGCGATGTCCACGGCCGAGACATGGCGGATGCCCTCGACATGGACGCCGGCGAAATTGATCTCGCAGCCGAAGGCGACCGAGGTCAGGATCGAGAGCTTGTGCGCGGCATCGACGCCATCGACGTCGAAGCTGGGATCCGCTTCCGCATAGCCCAGGCGCTGCGCATCGGCCAGCACGTCGGCGAACTCGCGCCCGGTGCGGCGCATCTCGGTCAGGATGTAGTTGCAGGTGCCGTTGAGGATGCCATAGACGCGCTTGATGCGGTTCGCGGCCAGGCCCTCGCGCATCAGCTTGATGATCGGGATACCGCCCGCCACCGCCGCCTCATAGGAAATCGACACGCCGGAGGTCTCGGCCAGGCGCGCGAGCGCGTTGCCGTGATGGGCGATCAGCGCCTTGTTCGCCGTCACCACATGCTTGCCGTCATGCAGCGATTTCTCGACCAGCGCTTTGGCGACGCCGTCGGAGCCGCCGATCAGCTCGACCACCGCATCGACCTCGGGATCGACCGCCAGCGCCAAGGGATCGTCGACCCAGTGGACCTGCGACAGATCGATCCCGCGGTCGCGGCTGCGGTCCCGCGCCGAAACGGACTTGAGGCGGATGGGCCGGCCGCACCGCTCGGCCAGCAGGCCCGCATGTTCCTGCAGCAGTTTGACGGTGCCGGCGCCAACCGTACCCAGACCGGCGATGGCGACCGTAAGCGGTTTTGTCGTCAAGGAGAGAGATCCTTCATGGCAAAGAAAGGAAAGCGGAAGCCGGAATGCAACGCTGGCGGCCGATTGCCGGGGCGACACCCGCTCGAACGGGAAATCTCGCCCTCGTCTCGCCTGCGCTCACAAGGTGAGAAAGATCTCGGCGCGGCGATTGCCGGCGACGCCGGTTGCGGCGGTCTCGGCATAGATCGGATGGCTGGTGCCGTAGCCCGCCATCTCGATCGCGGACGGCTTCACCCCATCCGCCATCAGCGCCTGCGCCACGGCCTCGGCCCGCCGATAGGAGATCTTGTCGTTGAGCGCAGTCGCGTCGCCTCCGCCGATCGAGGCATGGCCGACCACCCGCACTTTCCCACCCTGGGCCCGATAGATTTCCGCCACCTGGCGCAGCACGCCGCGCGCCCGCGCGTCGAGCTTGGCGGAGGCGTTCGCGAAATAGATGATCGCCAAAGGCTGGCCGGCCGGCGGCAGCGCGACCTCTTGCGCCGAGGTCACGACCGCGGCCGAGCCGAGGGGCGGTTGATTGACCGCCGGCTGATAGCCGGCCGGCAGGTTGGCCGGCGGCGGATAGGGGATCAGCTGATAGGGAGGATTCTCGGGCGTCGGCTGATAGACGACCGGACGCGTCGGCGCCGTGCCGAGGGGCACCAACGGCGCCGGCGGCACCGGCGCGCCGCCGATCACGCTGAGATCGACCGTGACGGCGCTGTTACTGCTCGGCTTCGCCGCTTGCGGCTTCGCCTGCGGATATTGAAACGGCCCTTGCGGGACGAGGCTGCGTTGGGTGCTCGGCGTGCTGACCGGCTTCGGCGCCGCCACCGTGTCCTCGTCGCCGCCGCCGGCCAGGGTCGATGCGCCGGCCGCCCCCGCCATGGAGATCTGCGTCACAGCCGGCCCGGACGGCGCCGCGTTCGATTGCGGCTGGGTCGATGGCGGTGGGGTGGGCCCAGTCTGCGTGGGCAGCGGCTGCGACGTCACCGGCGCCTGGGGCGTGGCCGGCATCGCCGGGCCGGCATCGGTCTGGGTGTTGGTGCCGCTGTTCGTATCGCTCGCAGAAGGCGGCGTGATGGTGGGGGCGCCGAGGCTGGTGCCGCCGCCTTCCGGCGTGATCGGCTGCGGCGGCGGCGGTGGCGGCACGGACGTGTTGGGCTGGCCGCTCAAGGGCTGGTCGCTATAGACCGCATTCTTTCGGTCGGAGATCAGCCCGTCCATGATGGCCTTGCGCTCCGCCGGCGTCGACGCCGGGGGCGGCTGGTTGGGCACGGTGCCGAGATTGGGGAAAGAGGCGTCCCCGGCCGCTCCGGTCGCCGGAGCGGGCCCCGGCGGCGGCGTTTCGCTCGAGGAGCAGCCGGCCACCAGGACAGAGAGCATGAGGAGCGCGGCGGTCGTACCCGCAACCGTCCATGGCCGCTGCCATCGCCATGCCCGTCGCCGCCCCTCGGCGGCCCGTTTCGCCTTGATCATCGCTGCCTTGCTCGTCCCTGTTGCCGAAGCGCCTCCCGATCAAGCCGCCGGGGGGCGTGCCCTCACACGCTATGCGCCGCTTTCCTTGTCGCTCGTCCGGTATGCCCGTTTCCGGGACCGCTTGCACCGGCGATTTTGCCCCTTTTTATCGCCCCTTGCGCCCCAGAATCGCGGTAAAGGGTGTGTAGCGATATCATTGGCATGATCTTCGGCGCAGAGGCCGTTTTCGGCCGTTTGCGCCCCCCGGGGCAAGCCGGGCCGGCATGATAAGGAAGGCGTTATGGGTGATCAACAGGGCGAGGAAAGAAAATTACCCGACCCGGTGGAATTGTCGCGGACGATGACCCAGATCGCCGAGCAATCGCAACGATTGGTCACCGACTTCCTGCAGCGCCAGAGCCAGGCCAGCGGCGACGCCTTCGGCATGTCGGACCCGCTCAATATCGGCCAGGCCTTCCTCGAGATGACCGCGCGACTGATGGCCCAGCCGGAGAAGCTGGTCCAGGCGCAGATGTCGCTCTGGCAGGATTACATGAATCTCTGGCAGACCACCGCCCGGCGCATGATGGGCGGCCCGGCCGAACCGGTGATCGCACCCGCCCCCGAGGACCGCCGCTTCAAGGACTCCGCCTGGCAGGACAACGAGCTGTTCGACTTCGTCAAGCAGTCCTATCTGCTGACCGCGCGCTGGCTGCAGGCGACCGTCAAAGAGGTCGAGGGGCTCGACGACAAGACGGCGCGCAAGGTGGAGTTCTATACGCGCCAGTTCGTCGACGCGATCGCGCCCACCAATTTCCTCATGACCAACCCCGAGGTGCTGCGCGCGACCGTCGAGAGCCATGGCGAGAACCTGGTCAACGGGCTGAAGAACCTGCTGGGCGATCTCGAGCGCGGCAGGGGCGAGCTCAAGATCAGCATGACCGACCAGGAGGCGTTCGAGATCGGGCGCAATGTGGCGGTCACGCCGGGCAAGGTGGTGTTCCAGAACGACCTGATCCAGCTCCTGCAATATGAGCCGAGCACCGAACAGGTCTACCGCCGGCCGCTCCTGATCATCGCACCCTGGATCAACAAGTATTACATCCTCGATCTGCGCGAGAAGAACTCGCTGATCCGCTGGGCCGTGGGCCAGGGCCACACGGTGTTCGTGGTCTCCTGGGTCAATCCCGACGAGAAGCTGGCGCAGAAGACCTTCGAGGACTACATGCTCGAAGGCCCCATCGCGGCGCTGGACGCGATCGAGAAGGCGACCGGCGAGCCCGACGCCAATGTGATCGGCTACTGCCTGGGCGGCACGCTGGTCGCCGCGACGCTCGCCTGGCTCACGGCCAAGAAGAAGGCCGATCGCGTCGCCAGCACCACCCTGCTGACCACCCTGACCGACTTCCAGGAGCCGGGCGATCTCGGCGTCTTCATCGACGAGGAGCAGCTCCTGTCGCTCGAGGCGCGCATGAACGAGAGGGGCTTCCTCGAAGGCGGCGCCATGGCCAATACCTTCAACATGCTGCGCGCCAACGACCTGATCTGGTCCTTCGTCATCAACAACTATCTGCTGGGCAAGGAGCCGTTCCCGTTCGACCTGCTCTATTGGAACTCGGATTCCACGCGCATGCCGGCGGCGATGCACAGCTTCTATCTGCGCAAGATGTATCAGGAGAACCGGCTGGTGCAGCCGGGCGGCATCACGCTCGCCGGCGTGCCGATCGACCTGCGCAAGATCAAGACGCCGACCTTCATGCTCTCCACGCGCGAGGACCATATCGCGCCCTGGAAGACGACCTATGCCCTGACCCAGATCGTCAGCGGCCCGATCCGCTTCGTGCTGGCGGCCTCGGGCCATATCGCCGGCGTCGTCAACCCGCCCGAGAGCCGCAAATATCATCATTGGGTCAACGACCAGAATCCGGCGAACCCGGAGGATTGGATCGCCACCGCGACCCAGAAGCCCGGCTCCTGGTGGCCGGAATGGGCCAGCTGGATCGCGGCCTATGGCGGCGACAAGGTGCCGGCGCGCAAGCCCGGCGACGGCAAGCTCAAAGTGATCGAGGACGCGCCCGGCGCTTACGTGAAGGTGCGGGCGGGAAGTTAGTGCCGATTGGGCGCTAGACGAGACCGGCATCCACCCCCCCACCCCAGCCTCCCCCTCAAGGGGGGAGGTGAAGAGACGGTGTGCGGTTGAGCGATCGCGCCTTTGCTTGCTTATCTCCTCCCCCCTTGAGGGGGAGGATTAAGGTGGGGGGTGATCGAGGAACGCGTTGGCGACTATGCAGACGACACTTCCCCTCGCATCGCGCCGCCGCAATCTCGCCGGAATCATGGACTAGGCGTAACCTCATGATCCGAAAGAGACTGATAGCGGGAACCGGCGCGCTGGCGCTCCTTCTCGCGATTTCCTTTGGTCCCGCCCGGGCCGCGGCCGAAGGCTGGTCGGTGGTCCCTGCCCCTTCCGATGACGAGCCGTTCGACGCGGCCTCCGTCACCAACGAGGCGGGCGATAATCTGATCGTCTGGTCGCGCAAGGTGGACGGCCATGTCCAGGTGTTCGCCGAGCTGCATCCGGCCGAGGGCGTCAAGCTCGCCAAGGCGATGCCGGTCTATCGCATCGATGACGGCGCGCCGATCGATACGGACGAGATCCGCGCCCGCGGCGACGCCCAGAATGCGATGTGGGCCCTCACCAGCGAGCGCACCAGTTTCTGGCTGTTGTGGGACTCCGACACCGAGGTCGCCAAAGCCACGGATGCGTTCCATCCCTGGTTCGTCGGCAAGGAGCTGCATCTCTCCGTCATGACCAATGACGGCAGCATGCGCGAGATGCTGTTCCCGCTGAAAGGCTCCGCCGCCGCCATCCGCAAGGCGACGGGCGTGCGGGCCGAGTAGCGCCCCTTTCCTCCCTTACCCTTTGATGGGGAGGGCCATCGCATGTCGCGAGGCGAATGAGTCCCCTCCCCCCTTGAGGGGGAGGTTAGGGTGTCGTCCGTCAAGAACGCAGAGCTCGCTACGGCAAGAAGGGTATCCGAGTGCAGGGACGTCCTGGGAATTGCAAGGACGGGCGGCTCTTGGCGGCCGGATCGGGATGCCGGCGACCGAGGCCGGGCCGCGCCTCCGGCATTTTCGGCCGGCCGCCGGGATCTCCCGAGCGGCCCTTCTGGACGGTCATGGGTTTCACTTCCTCCCCTGGGGTTTGACGGGTTCGCTTGAGAACAAGGCCTTTGCAAGGATCCGCCGGCATCGGCATTTTCCAAGTCACTGGAAGGACGTCTTTTTTCGGACAATGATCCGTTTATGAGGCGCTCGAAAAACAAGCTCGGAACAAGGCCGTATCAAGCAAGGATCAAGCGCCTGACGGTGGCGGCCACGGGCCCCTCAGGATCGC
>Ga0335070_10008930_pt1 | contig 11765 bp, 15 predicted proteins | sample Lox_Sample_13_FD_206722 | JGI IMG/M metagenome (GOLD analysis project Ga0335070, IMG submission 206722) | Soil microbial communities from Loxahatchee National Wildlife Refuge, Florida, United States - Lox_Sample_1.3 | ecosystem: Environmental > Terrestrial > Soil > Wetlands | place: USA...
TTCCCATCATTCGCTATCAGTGAACGTATCAACGTCTGGGTTTCTTCAGGTGTTTGTTGTATTAACGGAATAACACTGCGTTCGACCCAACAAATCTCCGGAATACCTGTTCCTCAACGTTATTTTTTAAAGGGGTTATTGACGAGCAGGTGCGGGTTGAAATAGTGGTTTCCGGTAAAAAGGTCCATCGCAGTCTCAGTTTTCTTCCGTCGATATGAGGGAAACATCATAGGTCATGAATATCGTTTGCCTGTTTCAGACCCTCGAACACCGAGAAACCGGTCTTCTGTAATCCAACCGTTGCGATATTTTCCGGTGGAAAACGTCCCGGTATTCGTACGACCCGCACTGCCTTGATGCGTTCGAGGTTACGTACTACCTCTTCCACCTGCCCCCCGTCGAGGTGGGTCCGTTCGAGGATCTGCTGGGGGCTGGCATGTCCGTGGAACTCGCTGCCAAGCAGCCAGATTACCCAGTCCTCATCGGTATGGATGAAATCGGGCCTGAACATTGTTAAATTCCCTTCTTATAGTTGCTGTTTAGCAGGTATTGCCGATAAAGCTCTGTAATGTTCATGGGGTCTTTTAGGGAATGCTGTATTCGGGAGACTGTAATTGTCCGGGTCAGACCGGAAGCTAAGACACCAGGACACCATCACCGGACCGTGGTGAGCTGTTATCTGCCCTTTTCCCCGGCCTTGATGTGTACTCGGTTCATGCACTTCCCCGCATTTCTCTTGGAATAATGGTAGATAAAAATCAAGAAACATAGTGCAAAGGATCGGAAAGGGAACATGATGTCACTTGACACCACAGTTAACCTTTCAGAATCCGGATCGGTGACATTATCGATCTCGATTTATTATTTAGCAGATGATTATTGATCATTTTATAAAAATGTCGAAGATAAACGCTTATAAGTGGAATCAAATCGAAAATTATATCACTTCACATGACTATAAGCACAATGCCTCAGGAGTAAAGTGCACCTTGCACCACATTCCCGTAACATGGCGAACAAACCGATCCAACCGGTAAAATCAGTTTGCGACAAAGACGCCAATCGCGGGGCCGAACATGTCTCTCCCGGCTATGATGCTCTGGCATAGTGAGTGTGCTATCCAAAACGGCGAAAGGACCGCATACGATAAAAACAGTACACCGGAGGGCCGGACAAATGAAGGCAGGGACAGATGCCGGAATGCAGGTAATTTACCCGTCAAAACGGCGAAAGACTGGTAAATGACGCAATTCCAGGGCCGAATATGTGAAGGGTGGATTTTGCCTGGGGCACAATTCTGTACCTGGTCTTTCTCCATTTATTTGTATAATTTTCCAACCGGATAGATATTGTTAAGAAACCGGGAATTTCCAGGGCCAACGAACTTTCAGGATTCCAAAAAGAAATTATTCTTCTTATTTCTTTGGCATAGCAAGCGCAATTCCTGCCCTGAGGTCATCGTCGTTGAACGGCTTGCGGATATACCCATGCCGGCTGATCTTCTTGATCTTCCGGATCGTCTCATCATCTGCAAGAGCAGTCAGAAATACGATCGGAATTTTTGATATTTTTCTGATCATCCCGGCCAGGGCAATACCGTCGATCTCATCGCTTAGTTTGATATCCATCAGGATCAGGTCAGGGGTGTTTTGTGAAAGATAATCGATAACCAGATTTGGATTTTCTATCTTTCCCATTACATCGTAACCGATTTTATTCAGTCTTAGTTCGGTCAGATTTGCAATTATCCGGTCATCTTCGATTATCAGGATCTTCGGAACGGTCATGTCACCATCCTGATTGTGAAATAATCCCACTCGCTATAAAAGATTTTCTATAGTTTAATTTGAAATTCTCAAATAATGGAAAAAGAGAGGATATTTGGGGTGAAATCCCTCATTTAGATGTGAACAAAAAGGGCGGACGCAGGAATTCAACGGAACCGTACTTTGACAGGTGCGAAAATGTCGGGTTGAAAAAGAGGTCCAGGGATTAAAAAAATGCTTTACCGTAAGCATTCACCTGTCTGAATTTTGTTCATTTGCCTGATATCGAAAATAATAGTTAATATACCGGAATAAGTCCCGGGTTATTTCCTGTTAAAGACCTTCCTCCCCCCGGGGTAACAATATAGGTATTTTCAGATCCGACCATGCCAACTCCCGAAATTCCCTTTTTTGGCTCGAGTGCGAGCACCATGTTCTCCCTGAGGGGTTCGGCAAATCCGCGTGCAATAACAGGGATTTCATCTACCTGCAGGCCGACACCATGACCAAGGAAGTTTGCCTTCCTGGTACCGAATCCCATAAAATTTTCAAGAAACCGGAGATCGAGGTCATTCATAACCAGGTCGAATATATCAGATGGACTTACCCCGGGTTTCAGAGACCCGGCCATTGTTTTTTCTATGTCAACGCACTTCTGCTGTATTTCGATTATCTCATCGGGCATTGGTTCTCCAAACGCATAGGTCATCGTCTTGTCGGTCTGATACCCTTCCACACCGCAGGCATTGTCAATAAACACGAGGTCACCCTTTTTCAATATCCGTTCCCGGCTCCCGAGTACGGGGACCGCGGCTCCTATACCGTAACATCCGCCCGGCCCGTCAAATGATGTGGGATAAATTGAGCTCTCGCCGAATCCGAGCTGACCCACGAGTATCTCTGTCCCGAACATGCCGAACCTGACAATTCCCTGGTGCCCTTCCTTTACCATCCTGTTAAAAACTTCTGACCCGAATTCTGCTTCATTCATGCCTTCCCGGAGCATTTCAGGTATGCAATCCTCAAGCACGTACCGGTGGATTTCCCCTGCCTTTTTCAGAAACGATAATTCATAATCACTTTTTATCGCCCGCACCTGCATTACCGGTGAATCGAGTGAGATAACATGCCGGAAGGGAAAATATTTCCTGAACCTGGTGCATAACGCCAGCGGTACAACTTCTGTTTCCATATATATCGTCTCGGGCACCTTTGGGGAACCCTTTGCAGCATCACGGAACCCCGACATTGGTCTTATGTCGGGAAAAGATGATTCATTCATCGCCCGTTCATGGCTCCTCCTGACCCACAGGACAGGATCTTCATCTCTGGGGATCAGGAGCATCCCGTCCGGCATTGTGCCGGTAAAATAATAGAGATTGATCCTTCCGAAGATCGCCGATATCTTCCAGTCCGGATTCTGACGATCCATGAGAGAAAGAAACCGGTCCATCCTCCCTTCCAGTTCAGGCAGCGGAACCTTGTTGTGCATACCATGTATTGGCGACAGAGGTATTTTACTAATACCAGAGGCGCTGTGATCAGGTAAACATCGCTGCAGGTTTTCCTGTCCGGAATAAGAGGGACCACGTCAATTCAGGGTCAAATTCACGTCTTTATTGTCTACCTGTTCTCCAGCCTCTTCCCCGGGCCCGGCCACGCTCCTGTTCTCGTCTTTATTTCATACCTTTTCCTGTTCTTCCATTTGTCCCTGTTCCGGTACTCTGTTCCATGTCCGCCGCCTGTTTCAATACTAACCCTCTCCCCTTTTTTTCCTTATGGTTCTCGTTACGTGTTGTGTATCCCATTACCATTTTCGGGTCTGGAAGATAATACGACTTGTACCGGTTATGGTTATTGTTAAAAGAAGGTGGATCTCTTATCTGGTTTGATATTTTCCGATACTCACCATTATTCACTTTTTTCTCCACAGAGAAGGGAAAAAACTCCATATTTATAAATAATATCCACATTGGAAAACCCTGCTTCCTCAAGTAAGGAAAGGTGTTGCCCGAGGCTGTCAAGATTTTTATGATGGTCCGGGGCCTGGTGATGAGAATAGACGAAGCTCTCCATATCCACCTCAATGCCTTTCTTTGCCTTCTGGTCCCGGATCCATTCCAGCCAGAGTGTGATGTACCAGTCTTCCAGGGAAGCTGGAGGCAGGACGCTGTCAAACAGGAGAAACCAGCAACCTGGTTTCAGTTTTTCGTAAATAAACCTGAACAACTGCCCTTTTTCTATCGCACCGATATGATGAATGGCGAGCGATGATATGATAAAATCACATTCCGGAATATCTCCGCCATTTTCAAGTAACTCGTTAAAACTTCTGTTGATAAACCTGCAGGCCTGGCACCCGGAAAATCTCTGCCTGGCACGGTTTATCATCTCTTCGGAGGCATCAACGAAGACCGGCCTGATTCCCGGATCTTCTTCGAGAAGAGCCCCGGTAATTACACCGTCTCCTGACCCGAGATCGAGGACGACGGGGGCCTTGTTCTTTGAAACATGGAACCGGTAAAAAGAACGGATTATTTTTTTCAGCCGGGATCGCTGGGGTATCTGGGCATCTGCGATAAGCAGATAATGCCGGGTAAACTCGTCATTCACCCAGCTAGTATCTTCAAATTCAGTCATCTGACGAAACCACTTTATACTCAGGCATCAGAAGAGAAAAACTATCGGAATAACACGGTCAAGGGGATGTACCGCTGGTGAGCTTCAGATCGATGAAACCTGCTAGCTTCCCGGCCGGATTTATCCCAAAAATTGTTTGTTATTATCCATTATCAAACGGTAAACGGTAAGGCAAATTCACTTGAGAGGAATTTATTGCTGGAACTCTTGTACGACGAGAAAGGAGTTGTTACGAAATCATTCGCCAGAAATTTGTTGCTCGAGTCTTTGTAGGATGATAATGGCGTGATAACGAAATCGTTCGCCAGAAATTTGTTGCTCGAATCTTTGTAAGATGATAACGGCGTGATAACGAAATCATTCGCCAGAAATTTGTTGCTCGAATCTTTGTAAGATGATAATGGTGTGACTATAAACTCATTTGCGAGTAGCTTATTATTCGAGTCTTTGTAAGACGAAAGAGCAGTAATCGCGAATTCGGATGATAACAACTTACCATTGGAGTCCTTATACGTGGCATTGTCGGCGTATGCAGCACCTGCTGAAAGGATGACCAGCATACAGATTAAACCGATAATTTTAGGCATGTGGGATTCAAGCATCTACATTTCCTCAAAAATTTCATTATCATTACATCATCATAATGTTATCGACTTAAAAATCAGGAATTGAAATCTTTTTGAAAATACCTGACTTTCGTATTCGGATCCGGGATGAAATCCTGTATCGGTTATAGTGTGACGGGGGGGTTCTGCTCCATCGCAGAATACACTTCCCTGAATAATTCCCTGGTTTCGAGAGCTTCCTCCCGGGAAAGTTTCTGGATCGCAAACCCCACATGGACAAGAACAAATTCACCGATCGATACATCGACGAGATCCAGCCGGACTTCCTGTTTTAAGTCACCATAGTCCACTATACCGATATTTCCTTCCTTGATCCCGATTACTTCAGCAGGGATGGCAATACACACGGGAACGCTCCTTATCCATGTACTATCGGCCTTTCAGGGATAAAAGAATAATGATGGGGTATCATGGAGTCCTGATATTTCTGTCCGGGTTCACATCATGTAATCTCTATGTCGAGGAATCAAAGGTCCATATGCCTGTCCTGGTGATCTCCATCCCCTCTTTGGGATAGTCCATCATTAATAGGATCGCCGTTAACATATGATTCGTGGACAGTATTACCCATGCGTTGCTTGTTGCAGCACTCCTAACGGCGGTGGGTAGTCAGGAATTTGTATTGTTCGGTATTCTCGGCGCCGTGATCCTTGACGCAGATATTCTTTTCACATTCATCTCAAGAAACCGGCCATCATTGTACCTGTACATTCATGGAGGAGCTGCGCATAGTATTCTGGGATCGACGATAATGGCAGTTTGCGCCTATATCGTCTTCTTCCTGCTTTCAATTATCGTTACTGGTACTATGCATTATCCAGCCATTTTCACCTTCGGGATTCTTGCATTGGTATGTACGGTATGCGGTGCCTGGTCGCACATAGCACTGGATTATCTCGCAACTCCAGGCATCCCCTTGTTCTGGCCCCTTTCAGAAAAGAAATATACCGCAGGCATATTTGCGGGTCCGAGTTTCTTCATGATTATTGTCAGCTGGATATTTATTGTTCTTCTCGTCGCTGGGATAATCCCTCTAACCTACCTCCCAGTATACGGGATCATATTCCTCGTCTTCCTCTGCATCCGCAGCATGATCCGGATTATTGCATTCGTCCGCGTATCCGGTGACACATACCCCACATTCAACCCATTGCGCTGGATGGTCATCCGTAAAGAAGGTGGTTCATGGTCGACTGGATTATTTTCCCTGAATGGCGGTACTGTCGGTGAGGTAAAATATTATCCGGAAAATACCGGAATTACAACCGATGAACTGAGGAAGATCGAAACTCTTCCGGAAGTCCGCAGAGTCAGGTACCATTCGTATTTCACGGTCGCCGAACGAAACGGGGATACGGTTACCATAAAAGATCCCTCACGGGAAAACGGGACTATCAGGTATCCACCATATTATAAGAAAGTCAGCATCGCGGCAGATGGAAGGATTATCAACGATTAAAATATCATTTGTTCGTGATCGCTTAAACAATGAGCAACCGGAACGGAATACTTTGGGTTAACATATCATGGGAGACTGATATATCAGGGTTCCGGAAGCCAATGGGATATCCGGTATAAATCGTCGCAGACTTCCTTAACGACGATAGGTTAAAAAAATATTCTTCCGATCATGTCGGTACTTTTTGACAGACCCAATCGGCCTCGTGTACAAGGTAGTCTACTGACGATACTTTTTGTACGCTTGTTCAACGGTCATCAGGTCATCAATATGAATCTCTTCGATTGCGGGGATCACGGTGTAGAACATCGTGAAAGATCTGGCAATATGCATACGCCAGAGCTGAGATCCGGGGTACTTCCTGATGCACTCGATGTCTGCATTGACATGGGGATATTGGTAGAGTCTGTCCATATACTCTCTTGCTATTCTTCGACTCTTGTCTGGCAGAGAACGGAAATATTCCTTTACACGGCTATGTACTTTTATCTCCAATATATGACCTTTCCTTTAGCGGTCAAGATCATCAAGGTCGATGAAGTCGCCGCTATTTTCAATTTTATCGGTATCTTGTATGAGTCGGAAACGTCCTGCCTCGGTCATAAGCCTCTGCAACATGGCGTCATATGACTCTCCTGCCTGGCGCTCATCATGTAGCGCTGACCAGGTCGATGGAGATACCGGTATTCGTTTAGTCGCCATTTCTTTCTCGGCTATGGCGGCTTCTGTTCTTAACTGCATCTTCATTTCACCTTAGTACATCTTTGATCGAAACCGCTTACCCAAAAAATTTGTAAGCACTTACAATATTGTAAATCTTTACAGCTAATACTTGTCAAAGAATTGTACGAGAAAAAGTCTCTGTGCTCGTATTGAAATATCCATGAAAATATACAAAATTAAGAAAAGGATTGAGAACCTCCTTTCTGACGCCGAGGAAGAGATTTGAACTCTTGAGGTGCAAGCACCAGTGGTTTTCAAGACCACCGCCTTTCCGGACTAGACTACCTCGGCCCGCTCTATACTATTGGGGAGATCATATAAAAAAGGTATCCGGTTTTCCAGGACCGGCCTGTTTTTACTATCGCAGAATCGTCTGAAATTATAGATATCCGGCCATGCCGATTATGATCTCCTCCGATACGCAAGCAGGCCACCGGCTATTGCGGATACGACTGCCCACGGGGAAAGAGGTGTTTTCTTTGTTGTATCGGGGACAGCAACCCCTGCCGACGCAAAACCTGCAGGAGCCACGGAATCAGCTTTTACGTCATTTGCATTCTCTGCGTAGAGCGTGACAGTTCCCGAATCCGAGTATTTGTTGGGATAGACCATGAAATACCTGTCATTACTATTTCCCTGCACGGTCACTTCCTCAGGGAAGTCATGTCCCTTATTATTCATTTTTACCCGTTTACCCGAGTCGTCCATGTATTCGATTACCCAGTCTGTACCAGAAGATGTATAAACCCGGACCGGCCCAGGTTTTGCAGACACGGTGAAATATGCCGGCTGGTCTCGCGATGCAAACGAACTTGCCGACGAGAGGGACGATGCCGTCGCCTGTGGGATTGATACCGGTACGTACTGGGTCACATCCGGGACCTCTCCCGATGCCCGGGGGAGAACCCTGATTATATACGTACCTAAATACCCTTCCTGGTCGGCCATCCTTACTGTGTAATTGCCTGTCGCGTTAATCGGGGTCTCTTTGGAAAAAGCACCTGAAGCGGTTGTCGTGATATAGGCAGGTCCGAATATAACAGCACCATCAGGGCCTGTGATCTGAAGCTCTATTCCTCTGTTGCTGACATGTTTATCAACGCCGGTTACGATCAGATTCCCGTTTGGGTATTGCGTTAAAGGCGACGATAAGGTCACTTCATCCGAGCGATCTTTCAGCTCGATCACTCTCAGTGTTACTGAATTTCCAAGGTACCTGACCTGGCTGATAGGGAGGACTTCGATTTTATAGGTTCCCTTCACGTATCCAACCGTCGGAAATACAACCGAAAAATTTTGTTCCTGCTGGATGACAACCGATCGCGTATCTTTTACTTCAGTGACATAATCAGAATGCGAAAGGGTTATATCAAACGATGTACCCGGCGGGAGATTTGTTGTACCGTTCACTGTTATAGGTTCCCCGGTATTCAGGGATGCGGGAGCGAAAATTGAGATCTCATAGGCAGCGACCGGTCCCGCCAGACTGATTAATAAAATTGCGATGATGAGGATCTTTTTCATCAGATAAGCTTCAACTACTATACTGTTAATGGTTGCCTATCACGAAGATAAGCCTCTCGCATGCTTTCCAGGAACCGACAGATATGAAAACCGGCAGCTTAAATCGCTGACAATAATTCTCCGGACAGCAGGCTGCTCATGGAACCGTTGCCTGATGTGCAGCTATCGGCATGAGCGATTCAGTCCAGGTTCCCCAGAGCTCCTTGCAGATAGTATTATCAGGCAGCTCAGGTATGTAGCCGCCAATTTTTCATTGCCTGAAATCGAAATGGTCAAGCTCTATTCATCGGGGAGTTTTTTTGACCCTGACGAGGTTCCGCCGGAAGTACTGCATGAGGCTGCAAGCCTTTTCCGGGGAAAACTCGTAGTGGCTGAGACCCGGCCCGAATATATCAATGCCGAACGTCTCGGCGAATTTATTTCGATGATCGATACAGGCAGATTTCATATCCCGCTTTACACCGCCATTGGAGTTGAAACATCGGATGATACTATCCGGGAAAAATCAATCTCGAAGGGATTTTCGTTCGGGGAATTCCAGGACGCTGCATCGGTCGCACGGAAGGCAGGGGCCGGGGTCAAGGCCTATCTTCTCATGAAACCGCTGTTCCTGACCGAAAAGGAGTCGATTCAGGATATGAAACACTCGATCGCCGATCTCGACCGGCATGCCGATATGATATCCATGAACCCGTGCAATGTCCAGAGAAGGACCGATATGGAGTGGTTCTGGAAACAGGGCGCATACAGGCCTCCGTACCTCTGGAGCGTTGCTGATATTCTTGTCTCAGTTCCCCGGGATCTCCTGTGCGACCCGGTTGGGGGGGGGCACCAGAGAGGACCCCATAATTGCGGAGAATGCGATCATGGGATAATCGCTGCGATCCGGAACTATACGCTTACCGGGGAGCGTGAACACCTTAAATCTCTCATCGAAACCGGGTGTGAATGCAGAGCTGAGTGGGAGTTTATCCTTGAGACGGAAATGTCCTGGTGCATGCCACTCACCCGTTGATCCGGAATATCCTATAACCTGGCTCCGTATTTCCGGGGAACAGGAATTATCAGCCAGGATACAGAAAAAACTGGGATTCCAGACAGATCCCGACTACATTATTCCAAACATCCACCGGGAGACCCGGACTGGATGTCGAGTTGTTTTGCAAGTAATGGAAGGAATGTCCCGGCATCGCTGACAACCCCGATCGCCTGCATGGTACCCCGGTCCATCAGTTTTGTTACCGATGAAGGGTTGATATCGACACAGACCGTTTTGACATAGGATGGCAGGCAGTTTCCAACGGCTATCGAATGGAGGAGGGTTGCGACCATGAGCACCATGCTGCAGTGCGTTGTATATTCCCGCATCTTATCCTGTGCCTGCATCACATCGGTGATCACGCCGGGGAGGGGACCGTCATCACGGATTGAACCGGCAAGAACATAGGGAACATTATTTTTCACGCACTCGTACATGACTCCGCTCCTGATAATTCCCTGATCAACAGCATTTTTAATGGATCCTGCCCGCATAATTTCGCTGATCGCGTAGATATGATTTTTATGCCCCCCGGTGACCGGTTTTCCGGTTGAAATGTCCATTCCAAGTGACGTGCCGTACAGATTGAACTCGATATCGTGGGTGGCAAGGGCATTACCCGCAAAAAGGACGTTAATATATCCTTTCCTGATGATCCCTGCAAGTGCCCGGTCTGCGCCGGTATGAATGATTGCAGGCCCTCCGACAAGGGCTATTTTCCCTCCTTTTTTATGGACTTCCAGGATCTCTGCCGCTACCCTGGCGATAAGCGTTTCACTGGGCCGCTCGGATGATACCGTGCCATGCATAAATTCGAAGTTGCTCTGCTCACGGGGCCGTTCGGGAGGAATGATCCGCACTCCCTGCTCCCCGACAACCACCTTGTCCCCTTTCTTCAGCTTGTTGAGAGGCGTGCACAACGCGATGTTCTTCCCGGTATCGATCACGATTGTGCAGTCCATCTCGATTCCCTGCACGGGAATCCATGTATCCATGTACTTGACCGAGGTAGGATGATTTGTCGTGGAATAAAAACCCTTGGGAACGACGCAGTCAGCTTCTGCCGCAACTAATCGTATCTCTTCTGTTTTGACAAGCCGGGCACCATATCGGTGAAGTTCGGATATAATTGAATCAAGGGTTTCGTCACTGGAAGCATTCACCCGCAGACGTGCATAGCTCGGGTCGGTCTTTTTCTTACCCACATTAAAAATAAGGATTTCGAAATTGCCGCCCATATCCATGATCTTATCAAAGATCTTGGTCATTATGCCTGAGTCGATAATATGCCCCTCAAGCTCTATCTCCCGCGACGCTTCCATGGGTGAATATGGGCGCTGATGCTATTTTATTTTATTTCTGGCACAATGCTGTCATATTTGTCCTGGCAGGTTTCAATATAGAGAAAATAACCATGCCTGGATGTGAAATGAAACCGGTCTTTCCGGCCCGTTCAGGGGCGGCACTGGTCCACTGGAGGATCCGAAAGATAAACCCGTACTGTTTCGAGGTCTTCACGGGTATTGACATTAAAAGCCAGTCTCGCATCCCGGATCAGTAACGCCAGCTCTTCCTGCGATCGATCAATCAGGTCACCACGGAGGATGTTAATTCCTGCAGGAGATGCATCCATTCCTTCTATTTTTTTGATGCATTGATCGGGATCTCTGTGGCCATACGATGCCGGCACCCAAACGGAGAGGGCTTCCTTACCGGAATCCAGGTACGAACGATATATAGACCCGATATGATCCGCAGTCAGACATGGTATGTCTGAGACACAGGTGAAGAAGGGGCCCGGTTCCCCTAGAATTCCAACCGCTTCACGAAGATCCTGTATATAGTCATTTCCCGACGTCCGGACACAGTCGTACCCAAGAGCCCGGGCCCAGTTATACGTATAGGGCGTCTGATAGGACGCAACGACGACAACATCATACCCGCAACATCCGAATGCCGATATTACGTAGTCGATCATGGGTCTCCCA
>Ga0335070_10008932_pt1 | contig 11763 bp, 9 predicted proteins | sample Lox_Sample_13_FD_206722 | JGI IMG/M metagenome (GOLD analysis project Ga0335070, IMG submission 206722) | Soil microbial communities from Loxahatchee National Wildlife Refuge, Florida, United States - Lox_Sample_1.3 | ecosystem: Environmental > Terrestrial > Soil > Wetlands | place: USA: Florida...
TCGCCAGCAGGCTAATCGCCATCGCCATCCTCCGCGACCGTCCCGCCCCGGACCAGACGGGGGAGTGGGATCGTCGCCGGGTGCCCCGCGCCGACCGCTCGGGTTCGCTCCAAGGCGGCGCGGGCTTCTCCGATCCCGTCCCGGAGCGTGGTCCCATCCACCCCAGGGGGATCACCGCACGTGTTCGCCAGTAGCCCGGCGGCCGATGTCAGCTTGGAGGCCGCGGACGGCCAGTCCTGCCTGGTCAGGTAGTAGCAGCCCATCCCGGCGTGGATCAACCCCTGCAGGAACCGCCGTCGCGCCCCCACCTCGCCCGCCCAGAGATCCTCGAAGATCTCCACGGCGTCGAGATACCGTCCCCCTTCCCAGTGGGCGACCCCGACCCAGAAGGCGACGTCGGGGGCCGCGACATCGGGCACAGATGCTGGCTGAGCTGTCTCGGTCATTGCCTCTCGGAGGAGAGGGATGTGAAGCGAGCGTGAGGGCCGGGAGGCCCCCCCACCGGGCCTATAGGGTGCCACAGGGCGGTTGTCACGCTACCAGACCTAGCAGGGCCCGTCAAGGCGACAGGCGCCCCCGGGTCGGGGCGCCGGCTCGCGCGGCAGGGGCGAGTATCCCTGAGGGTCAAGCCCTTCCGGGCCCCGCCACGGCCCTCCTCGGTCCGAGACCGCGGGCGTCGTCCAGCCGGGAGCACCTGTCCGAAAAGCCCAAAGGCCCCCGGAAGGGTTCCCCCGGAGGCCTTTGCCTCTCCGCCGCGGCTGTCGTGGTCAGCCCAGCTTTCCACCGCAGCCCGGGCAGAATGTCGCATCCGCAGGGGCCGGCTTTCCGCACGTGGGACACGCCTTGTCGGCGGCCGCGGCGACCTGGCCTTTGGGTTCCTCGGGCTCGGGCTCGCGCTTCTCCGATGCCTCCTTGAACCCCCGGATGGCCTTCCCCAGGGAACTCCCGATCTCCGGCAGCCGACCGGCCCCGAACACCAGTAGCGCGATCACCAGGATGACCATCAGCTCCGGCATGCCCAGACCGAACATTGCGACTCCTTTCGTCGCCCCGCGGGCGGTCAGTGCATGCTACCACTGCAGGGCGGCGGGGTGTCAAGGAAATAGGGGAGCGACGGCCGCACGCCGCCTCAGAATCGCAGCATCATCTCCCGGTAGATGGCCGCCGCCTTGACGACCTGCTGGACCTCGACGTATTCCGAGACCGTGTGGGCCTGCGCGATGTCCCCGGGCCCCAGGACCACGCAGGGGATCCCGGCGGCGGAGAACTCGGCGGCATCCGTGCCGTAGGAGACGCCGCGGATGGGATGCTCGCCGTCGATGCGGCGCACTGCCTCCCGCGCGGCCTGCACCACGGGTGCATCGGGCGAGGTCTCCATGCTGCCGAAATGCTGGTAGGGCTCCTCGAGGGTGACCTGGAGGTCCGGATCCTCTGCCCCGAGCTCCCGGAGCAGCGCCGCCAGCGTTTCCCGCACCGCCGGCCAGTCCTCGCCGGGGTTCAGCCGGCGGTCGATCTCGATGGTGCACCGGTCGGGGACAATGTTCACCTGCAGGCCCCCGTCGATCCGCCCCACGCTGAGCGTCGGCACGCCGACCAGGGGATGGCGGTGCTGCGCCAGCGAGGGCACGATGCGCTCGTCCAGCGCCCGGATCACTTTGGCCATCTTGCCGATGGCGTTCACCCCGGCCTGCGGGTTCGAGCTGTGCGCGGAGCGCCCGACCGCCACGATCTTGAACCGGGCCGCCCCCTTGTGGGCCACCACCACGTCGAGGCCGGTCGGCTCGCCGATCACGGCGCCGTCCGCGCGGAACCCGGAGGCGACCAGGGCCAGGGCACCCTCGTGTCCCAGCTCCTCCCCCATGGTGAGGGCCAGCGTGACGGTGGCCGTCCGCTCGGCCGATGGCAGCACGCTCTGCAGCGCAGCTAACATGGCCGCCACCGAGGCCTTGGTGTCGCAGGCCCCCCGGCCGTGGAGCCGGCCCCCCTCCAGCCGGGGGTTGAACGGATCGGCCTGCCCCGTGGACGGGGGCACGGTGTCGGTGTGCGCCTCGAGCAGCAGATGCCGTCCCCCGGCACGCCCGGCGGCGGTCACGAGGACGTTCGGGCGCCCCGGGTGGATGGGCGTGACCGCCGGGGTCAGGCCGAGTGCCCGCAGGCGCTCGACGAGATAGTGCGCCACCTCGCCCTCGCCCGTGCCCGTCCCCATGCGGGGATTGACGCTGGGGATGCGGACCAGCTCGGACAGCAGCGTCGTCACCTCCGCCCGATCGATGGCTGCCTCAGCCATGCCGCCCCCTAGCCTGCATTATTCGCGAAAACAGCTCGCGAACAATGCAGGCTTAACAATAGCCCTTGTGGCTGCCGCCATGCATCATCTCCTCACGGGAATTGCCCCTGCTGCGTAAGCCTGGATTATTCACAGTTCTTTCGTGAATAATCCAGGCTAGAGCAGGCGCTGCCCGCCGTCCACCGTCAGCACCTCTCCGGTGACGAAGTCACTCTCGAGCAGATACACGGCGGCGCGGACGACATCCTCCGGGCTGCCCAGCCGCGCCAGGGGGATGCGCCGGATGGCCCGCTCCCTCTCCTCGGAGGGCGTCTCCTCGGGCAAGAGCACCGTCCCCGGTGCGATGGCGTTCACTTGCACGGCCGGAGCCAGCGCCTTGGCCAGCCCCTGGGTCAGCGCGATCAGACCCGCCTTCGACACCGAGTAGGGCAGGAACTCGGCCCAGGCCCTCATGCCGCCGATGTCCGCCAGGTTGAGGATCTTGCCGCGGCCTTGGCGGAGCATGATCTCCCCGACCCGCCGGCTCAGCAGAAACGGGCCCTTGAGGTTCACGCCCAGGACCCGGTCCCAGTCCGCCTCGGTGAGCGTGGCAAACGGCGTCCGGTAAAAGATGGCTGCGCTGTTGACCAGGACCTCGATCCTGCCGAAGGCCTGCATCGTCGCCTCGACGATGCGCGCCACGTCCGCCGCCCGCGAGAGATCCCCCCGCACCGCGATGGGCTTGCCGCCGATCCGCTTGAGCTGGGCCAGGAGTTCCTGGGCCTCCCGCTCGGAGGTATGGTAGTGAACCGCCACCTCGGCCCCGCGCTCCGCCAGGGCCAGGGCGAGGCTTCGCCCCAGGCGCTTCGCTGCGCCGGTCACCAGGGCGACCTTGCCCTCGAGCTCCATCCCGTCACTCCTCTCCCCCGGCTCGCCCCTTGGTCATAGCTTCATTGCCGTTTGCTCCTTTTACGGATCCGCTCCAGGGCCCGACGGATGGTCGTGCCGGTCAGCATCGCCAGCCCTTCCGGCCGGCCCGGCTGCGCCCCGAGCGAGCGGAGGGCCACGGCCCCCGCCGCGTCCACGATCGACGCATCCAGGCGCTTCCCGGCCAGGAATCGCTCGACCTCCAGGTCGCGCCGCGGCGCCGATCCCTCCCCTGCGTGGATCAGGCGCATCCCGCAGCAGGTTGCGAGGTCATCCTCCATGATCAGGAACGCCCCGACACCCCCGCGAGGGGCCCCGGCCGCGGGCGCTGAAGCTCGGAGATACGCGCCCCCCGACCGGGGGGGCGGGGACGGCAAGCGGACAGTCACCACGAACTCCCCCGGGTGCAGCCCCAGCTGCGGCCACCCGGCGACGAGCCCCTCCACCGACATCTCGGACCAACCGTGCGGCCCGAAGATCCCGACGGCCGCCCGAAGGCAGACCAGTGGCAGGACCAGGTCCACGCCCGGCCGCTCCCCGGTGAGCGCCTCGCCCAGCGTGCCGGGCCTCTCGGCCGACCCGGGGGTGCCGGGGTCCAACCCGTCCACCAGGATGGGGTACGTCCCCGGGATGGGCGGGAACGAGAGCAGGGTCGCCAGGGGCACGGCCGAGCCCGCCGCGAGCCCGACCCGCTCGTCGTACTCCAGCCGGTTCAGCTCGGGAATCCGCGAGGCGTCCAGCACCAGCGAGGGGGAGGCCCCCTCCGCCGCCGCCCCCACGATCAGTTCGGCCCCCGCGAACCGCGGCCGGGCGCGCTCGTCGGCGGCCATCAGCAAGGCCGCGGCCTCGTCCAGGGTCTCTGGGGTGAAGCGCTCGACCGGGCTCATGCGCCCCCCCGGGCCTGTGCCCCGCCGGCCCCGGAGGCGGCCAGCCACGCCGTGATCTGTGCCACCCGCGCTGTCATGCGCGCTCCCTCTGCCCTAGCGGGCGGCGGCCGCTTCGGTCGGCGTGAACAGGTGGCACGCCGCCGTGTGCTCCGCCTGGATGGCGAGGGTACGGGGATCCTCGCGGGCGCAGATCTCGCCGATCCGCCTCGGGCAACGGGGATGAAACCGGCAGCCGGGGGGCACGCGGAGCGGACTGGGGACATCCCCCTCCAGCACGACCTCGGGACCGCCTTCCCCTGCCTCGAGGTCCGGCACCGCACGCAGCAGCGCCTCGGTGTACGGGTGCCGGGCCGACTCGAAGAGCGCCTCGACCGGCGCCGTCTCCACGATCCGCCCGAGGTACATCACCGCCACCCGGTCGCAGATATGGCGGATCACGGCCAGGTTGTGCGAGATGAAGAGGTAGGTCAGGCGCAGCTCCTCCTGCAGCCGCTCCAGCAGGCTCAGGATCTGGGCCTGCACCGACACGTCCAGCGCCGAGGTCGGCTCGTCCAGGACCAGCAGCCGCGGCCGCAGGGCCAGGGCGCGGGCCAGCCCCACCCGCTGGCGCTGCCCCCCGCTCAGCTCGTGGGGAAAGCGGTACATGTGCTCCCGCTGCAGCCCCACCGTCTCCAGGAGCTCCCGCACGCGTCCCCGGAGCGCCCCCCCCGACAGCCCCTCGTGCACGATCAAGGGCTCTGCCACGGAGCGCATGATGGTCCGGCGGGGATTCAGCGAGGACTGGGGGTCTTGGAAAATCATCTGCATCTGGCGGCGGAGCCGCCGCATCTCTCCGTCCGGGAGGGTCAGGATGCTCCGCCCCTCGATGCGGATGTCCCCCGCGGTCGGCGCCACCAAGCGGAGGATGGCCCGGCCGACCGTGGACTTGCCAGACCCCGACTCGCCGACCAGCCCCAGGCACTCCCCCTCGTCGAGGTGAAGGCTCGCCCCGTCCACCGCGCGAACCACGGCCTTTGATCCCCCCAGCCAGCTGGCAGCCGGGCGGAAGTAGACGCTGAGTCGGTCAACTTCGAGCAAGCGTCGGGACATGGCGCGGGACCGCCCTCCGGGGGGCCGGGACGGCACAAACTAGCATGCTGTCTCCGGGGGCGTCAATGGCACCCGGCCGGGAAGCAGCACGATTTCATGCACGCGGCCGGCCCGCACAGGGGGGCCTGAAGGCGGCGGGCGGCCGCCAGAGCAGCGGGGGTATCGGATCCGGCCGGATGAGGACAATCCGTCGGGAGTGGCGAGCTTCCCCGTCCGCCGCACGCCCCGCCGCCATCCCGTTCTGAACGGGTAGAGTGGGCGACCGCTGGTCGCAGGGGAACTTCCCACCTACTCCAGGGGATCGTGCCGAGATCGCTACGTTCCTCCCGTGACGGGGCACCCCGGTCTCCCTCCCCAGATCCGAGGTCGTCAGCCTCGACCAGCGCCGGCCTCCACGCGCTCTCCCGACTCTCCCCCGCCAGTCGCTGGGTCAGACTCCGAAAGAGCGCGTATCCGGGCACTCTCTCGAAAAGAGACCTCTCGACCCGCTCTCGAATCGTCCGTCCTGTCGCGGTCCGGACGGCAGCCCCGACGAGGAAGCATACGGTCACCACGAGGAGCAGTGCCAGACCATTCTCAGCAGGGAGGCCGGCCGGAAACAGCGTTGCCAGTGGCTGCACGAGCCCCACGACCGATTGCATGGCCTTGAGCAGGAGCAAGAGTGCGAGGTACAGCGGCACGACGAGAACGAAGCCGCCGAGCAACGCGCTCACCACGTATTCCCGGACATGCTTCATGGTCGGCTCCTCTCTTGGTACGAACAGAGTCCACGCCCCGATTCACCGCGACCACAGGCCAGACCCTAGCCTAGAAAGACGGAAGAACGCGAGAGCCGCCGGGAGAGGAGCACTAGACGGAAGTTGTGTTCAGCCCCAGCGTCCCCTCGTGTGCATCACGGCAGGCGGGCCGCGGTGCGGGGCTATTTCGGGGGGCGAAGGTCGTGGCGCTCGACTTCGCGGCCATGGCTCAGGGGACCCCGGGGAACCGGGCCAGCAGATCGTGGAGCGCCGCCGCCTCGCGTTCCTTGAACGCGATGGCGACCCGGAGCTGCTCCAGGTACTGCTCCAGGGTCTTGCCGCCGAGCGACACCTGCTTGGCGGCGACGAAGGCGCGCACCTCGGCCTCCAGGGCCGCTGTCGTGAGGCCGGTGACGCCCTCGCACATCCGGCGGAAGCCGCCTTGGGGGAACCGGCGCTCCATGGCCTCCCAGTTGGCCTTGACGAACTCCCAGGCCTGGACGCGGGAGTGCACGCCCATCAGCATCGCGCGCACGAGATAGGGCGCGTCCTGGGTGCGCACCGTCTCCGTCAGGGTCATCTCCATCGTCCGGCGACCGAGGTCAGGGTCCCGGAAGATTGCCAGGGCGTGGAGGTACCGCTGCTCCTCCTGCGGCGTCCGGGCCCGCCGGTAACGGCCCAAGAACTCCTCGTACTCGGCCTTCCCGCCCCGGTGCGCCAGGATCGGCACCACGGCCGCGGCCACGTTCGGATCGACCGCCAGGCTCTCCTCGCCGAGGCGTCCCCGGTACCCGGCCGCCGTCTCCTGCGCCCCCGGATCGTCCCCCAGGATCCCGAGCGCCCGCAACAGGTCCCCGCGGAGCTGACGGACGAGATCGCTTTCCCCGGGTCGGGGCGACCAGCCCAGCTGGTTCGCCGCCGGCCCCAGCCGGTCGCGCACCAGCGCCTGGAGTCGCGGCCGGTCGTCCGGCTCGATGACGCGGTTCAGGTAGGCGAGTGCCGCCAGGATCGCCGTCCACACGCTCCGGTCGGTCTCGTCCCGGAACCGGGCGGTGAGATCCAGGAATGCCCCCACCGGCACCAGGCCCGGCAGGGTGCACGCCCAGGTATCGTTGACCAGGTTGAACCGCTCGATGGGCGCCAGGACGGCAGATGGCTCCGCCGCCAGCCGCGCACGCAGCTCCGCCCCGTAGTCCACCCGGTAGAACCCATGGCCGCCCGCGTTGACCACGACCCAGTCCGGCTTGCCGGGGAGCGCCAGGCGCTGCTCGGCGCCCTCGAGGAGGAGGCGCCGCTCCTCCTCCTGCCCCTCCACTCGCACCCGGAGCGTGAGCGGCACCCGCCAGGGATCTGCCGCCTCCCCCTCGTCGGCGAGATAGGTGAAGCGGCGCTGGGAGAAGCGGAGGGTCCGCCCGTCGCCCTCGACGGCCACGGCCACCAGGGGGTAGCCCGGGCGGAAGATCCAGGCATCCATCATCCCCGGAATGTCCTGGTCGGCGGCGGCGCCCAGCGCCCGCCACAGGTCTCCCGTCTCGGCGGTGGCGTACTGGTGCGCGCGCAGGTACCGCCGCACCCCGTCCCGGAAGATGTCCGGGGTGAGGTGCTGCTCCAGCATGCGCAGGACCGATCCGCCCTTCTCGTAGGTCAGGACGTCGAACATGGCCTCGGCGTCCTTGGGCGCCACCACCGGGAACTCGATGGGACGGCTCGACCGCAGACCGTCCACCTGCAGGGCCGCGTCCCGGGAGGTGCCGAACTGGATCCACCGCTGCCACTCGGGCCGCCAGGCGTCCACCGCCAGCATCTCCATGAAGGTGGCGAAGGCCTCGTTCAGCCACAGGCCGTTCCACCAGGCCATGGTCACCAGGTCGCCGAACCACATGTGGGCGATCTCGTGGGCGACCACGTCGGCCACGCGGGCCCGCTCGGCGTGCGTGGCGGCGCGCTCGTCCACCAGGAGCGCGGTCTCGCGGAAGGTGATCGCCCCCAGGTTCTCCATGGCGCCGAAGGCGAAGTCCGGGATCGCGATCAGGTCCAGCTTGTCGCCCGGGTAGGGGATCCCGTAGTACTGCTCGAAGAAGCCGAGCGAGAAAGCCCCGACCTCGAGCGCGAAGGCGGCCAGGTCCCGCTTCCCGGGCGGGAACCAGACGCGGAGGGGCGTCCCACCGATCTGGCGGGGCTCGGTCGCCTCGAGGCGCCCGATCACGAAGGCGACCAGGTACGAGGACATCCGGATCGTCGGCACGAACCGGACCGCCCGCTTCCCGCGCTCGGGCAGGTGCTGCTCGCCGAGCACCGCCGTGTTGGCGATCGCGGCCAGCCCCTCGTCCACCACCAGCGTCACGTCGAACACGGCCTTGAAGGCCGGCTCGTCCCAGCAGGGAAACGCCCGGCGTGCGTCCGTCGCCTCGAACTGGGTGACCGCCAGCGCCTCGATACCGGCGGAGTCCCGATCCGCACCCGCCGGCGGGGCGGGCGCCTTGTAGGTGCTCCGGTAGAACCCCCGGAGCTTGTCGTTGAGGCCCCCGCGAAACGCCAGGTGCAGCCGCCAGGGGCCCGGCGCGACCGGCCCGGGGAACCTGACCGATGCCCGCTCGGCCTCGGGGTCCAGCGTCACGGTGCCATCGAGGTCGGCCCCCGCGTCGTTGCAGATCCGGGCATCCTGCAGGATCAGGTCCGCGGCATTCAGGACGATCGTGTCCGTGGGTTCGCGGACCGTGACGTGCACGGTCTCGCTGCCGACAAAGGTCCCGGCCGGGAGGTCCGGCTCCAGCCGGATCTCGTATCGCTCCGGGACAACCGTGGTGGCCAGCCGATGGGCGTCAGTCGGGGGAGTGGCCACGGATCAGCTCCTCCATCGAGGCTGTGAATCGCGAAGCGATTCACCCCTTGAGCTTTAGCAGGAACGCCTCCACCTCGGCGCGGCCGGGAAACGAGGTCTGCGCGCCCCGCTTGGTGCAGGCGAGGGCGGCGGCGGCGTTCGCCAGGGGGAGCGCCTGCTCGTAGCTTCCCCCCACCGCCAGGCCCATGGCCAGCGCGCCGTTGAAGGCATCCCCGGCTCCGGTGGTATCCACCGCCTCGACCGGGAAGGCGGGATAGTGCATCGCCGAGGTCCCGTCACAGAAGAGCACCCCTTGCCGCCCCAGCGTGACGACCACCCGCTTCACGCCGCGCCCCAGGAGCTGCTGGGCGGCTCGGGTGGCATCCTCCGGCGTGTTGACCGCCGTCCCCGTGAGGACCTCCGCCTCGTGGGCATTGGGGGTGAGGCAATCCACCTGGGCGAGCACCCCGTCGGAGAGCGCTTGCGCCGGCGCCGGGTTGAGGATGGTGGTCACGCCCCGCTCGCGCGCCGCCGCCAGCGCCCACTCGACCGTGGGCACCGGGACCTCGAGCTGGCAGAGCAGCACCTGCGCCCAGGCGATCGACGCGGCGTGCTGCTGGGCGACCTCGGGCGTCAGCTGCAGGTTCGCCCCGGAGGCCACGGCGATCTGGTTGTGCCCCGCTCCATCCACCATGATCAGGGCGACGCCGGTCGCCGCATCGTCCCTCCGCACCAGCCCCTCGATGGAGATCCCCTCCTGCTCGAGCTGCTCGGCGATCTGATCCCCCTGCGGGTCGGCGCCGACGCACCCCACGAAGCGCACCTCGCCCCGGAGCCGCCGGGCGGCCACCGCCTGGTTGGCCCCCTTCCCCCCGTGGCTCGTGTAGAAGGTGCCCCCGGTGACGGTCTCCCCCTCCCTCGGGAGGGTCGGGACCGCCACCGTGAAATCCATGTTCGCCGAGCCGATGACCAGGATCCGCGGCATACGCACTCTCCCTTCGTCCCCCTCGCTCCGCCTGGGCCGTCTCCCGGCGCTGGCTCTGGCCTCGCCCCCCCCGGCTGGCGGTAGGCCACAGCCTATCGCGGGCCGCGCCCGCAATCAAGCACTCTCATCGCAACGCCGGGGGGACGGGGAAAGAAGAGGGGGAAGGCGGATCAGCGGAAGAGGTTGCGGATCCAGTCCAGGACGCCGGCCAGCGGCCGGGCGAGCACCTGGACGCCGCAGTCGGCCACCGGCTCCGTCCCGGCGCGGAAGGCCTCGGCCAGCGCCGGCCCCTCGCCGCACCCGAAGGCCACCGGCTGCCCCGTGTCGCGGTTGACGTCGACGAAGACAACCCCGGGTGGGGGCGTGAAGGGGCGGGGCGGCGCGCGTCGGACCGCGCCCTGCATCACCTCCGCCCAGATGGGGAGCGCCGCCTCGGCCCCGGTCATCCCGATGGGAGTGCCGTCGTCCTTCCCGACCCACACCCCGATCGCGAGGTCGGGCGTGTACCCCACGAACCACGCGTCCCGCAGCCCGTCGCTGCTGCCGGTCTTCCCGGCCGCGACCTCGCTCAGGCCGTAGCGGGCGCTCGACCGGCCGGTGCCCTCCCGCATCACGCCCCGGAGGAGATTCGTGACCAGGAAGGCGGCTTCCGGGGAGACGGCCGGGTGCGGGGCGGGGCGGGACCCGGGTGCCTGGACGTCAAAGGGCGGCGGGGCGGCCTCGAGCGCCGTCGGCGGGACGTAGACACCGAGGTTCGCGAGCCCGGCAAAGGCGGCCGTAATCTCGAGCAGTGTTACCTCGGAGGTGCCGAGGGCCAGCGAGGGCACCGGGGCGAGCCGGCTCGTGATGCCCATCGCCCGGGCCGCCTCGATCACCCGCGGGAGACCCACCTCCTGGGCGACGCGGACGGCCGGGAGGTTCAGCGAATCCTCCAGCGCACGCCGCACCGTCACCGAGCCGTGGAAGCGGTGATCGAGGTTGCGGGGCGCCCAGCGGGCATCCCCGGCATCGAGCGCCAGGGGAGCATCCGAGACGAGGGAGGCAGGCGTGAGCGCCCGGCGTTCCGCGGAACCGCCCGCGTCGAACGCGGCCAGGTACACGAAGGGCTTGAACAGGGAGCCGGGCTGGCGGCTGGCACGCACCGCCCGGTTGTACGGGCTCCCCGCATATCCCCGCCCACCCACCAGCGCCCGGATGGAGCCGGTGGCCGGCTCCACCCCCACCAAGGCCGCCTGGAGACTCCCGCCCGAAAGGGCAGGCCGCCGCTCCAGCCGCTCGAGCGTCCGCTGGATCGCCTGCTCGGCGCTCCGCTGCAGGAGCGGATCCAGCGTCGTGGCGATGCTGATCTCCCCGGCCGACGGCAAGGTGAGACGCTGGCGGATCTCCTCCCGCGCCAGGTCCACGAAGTAGGGCGCCGAGATGCGCCGGGCGGGCTGCCAGCGCACGGGCTGCGCCTGCGCCTGGCGGACGGCGGCCTCGCCGGCAACCCCCGCTTCTGCCATGGCCGCAAGGAGGGTGTTGCGGCTGGCGCGCGCATCGCGGGGGGCGCCGGCGAAGATGCGATTCGGCGCACGGATGGCGGCGGCGAGCAGCGCCGCATCCTCCAGGCTGAGCTGAGAGAGGCCCCGGTCGAAATAGTGTCGGGCGGCGGCACCGACCCCGATGACGCTGATCGGGCCGTCCTGGCCCAGGTAGACGCTGTTCAGGTAGGCTTCGAGGATCCGAGGCTTGGAGTAGCGCAGCTCCAGGAGCAGCGCGATGAGGGCTTCGCGCGCCTTCCGGCCCCAGGTGCGCTGCCCATCCAGGAACAGGAGCCGGGCGAGCTGCTGGGTAATGGTGCTCCCGCCCTGGTGCACCCCGCCCCGCCGGAGGTTCGTGACCGCCGCCCGGAGAACGGCCCGCCAGGCGATCCCGGCATGCCGGATGAAGTCTCGATCTTCGGCCACCAGCACCGCGTCCACCAGGTGCCGCGGGATCCGATCGAGCGGCACCCAGGACTGCGACCGGCCCGCGGTCCCGGGCAACACAGCCAGCTCCGCCGCCCCGGCCGT
>Ga0335070_10008933_pt1 | contig 11762 bp, 12 predicted proteins | sample Lox_Sample_13_FD_206722 | JGI IMG/M metagenome (GOLD analysis project Ga0335070, IMG submission 206722) | Soil microbial communities from Loxahatchee National Wildlife Refuge, Florida, United States - Lox_Sample_1.3 | ecosystem: Environmental > Terrestrial > Soil > Wetlands | place: USA...
CGCGAGCGCTTCATCAACAGTCTTGCCCTTCACCCACTCCGTCGCAAGCGAGGAGGAGGCAATGGCCGAACCGCAGCCGAACGTCTTGAACTTCGCATCTTCAATGACGTTGGTCTCCGGATTCACCTTGATCTGCAACTTCATCACGTCGCCACACTCCGGGGCGCCCACCAAGCCGGTCCCTACATCGGTGCTGGCTTTGTCGAGCGAACCCACGTTGCGCGGGTTGTTGTAGTGGTCAATTACCTTATCGCTGTATGCCATTGTCTCGCTCCTCACCCCATTTACGTTTCAAACTCGATGTTTCAAGATTCTTGCAATCTGCTTTAGTGCGCTTCTCCCGCCCATTTGACGGTCTTCAGATCGATGCCTTCCTTCGCCATCTCGTAGAGCGGCGAAAGCTCGCGCAACCGCTGCACGGTGTCGACCACTCGATCGGCGACGTAGTCGATTTCGGCCTGCGTGTTGAAACGGCCAATGCCAAACCGAATGGAGCTGTGCGCCAGATCGTCGCCGGTCCCCAGCGCCTTCAGTACATAAGATGGCTCTAAGGTCGCAGAGGTGCACGCCGATCCGCTGGAAACCGCGATATCGTTGATTCCCATCAGCAGCGACTCGCCTTCCACGTAGGCGAAGCTGATATTCAGATTGCCGGGCAGACGGTGTTCCATCGAACCGTTGACGTAAACCTCGTCCAGCCGGCTCATGATACTGTCCCGTAGACGATTCCGAAGTCCAGCCAGCTTACAGGATTCGGTCGCCATCTCTTCCGTTGCGATCGCGCACGCCTTACCGAGGCCGACGATGCCGGGAACATTTAATGTCCCGGAGCGCATCCCGCGCTCGTGTCCGCCGCCGTCGATGATCGGCACCAGTTGCACGCGCGGATTCTTGCGCCGCACATAGAGCGCGCCCACACCTTTCGGGCCATAGAGCTTGTGGCCCGTGATGGACGCGAGATCGATGTTCATCTTGTTCACATCGATGGGAACCTTGCCGATGGCCTGTACTGCGTCCGAGTGGAAGATCACGCCGCGCTCGCGGCAGATCTTTCCAATTTCGGCCAGCGGCTGCAGCACGCCGATTTCGTTGTTCGCGGCCATGATCGTGACCAGGATCGTCTTGTCGTCGATGGCGCGCTTCAGGTCGTCGAGATCGACCAGGCCATCCTTCTGCACCGGCAGATAGGTCACACGGAATCCAAGCTTTTCAAGATGCTTGCAGGTATCCAGTACCGCCTTGTGCTCGGTAACGGCGGTGATGACGTGGTTCCCCTTTTCGCGATACATCTCCGCTACGCCCTTGATCGCAAGGTTGTCGCTCTCGGTCGCGCCCGAGGTGAAAATGATCTCCTTCGCGGTCGCGCCGATCAGTTTGGCGATACGCTCGCGCGACAGCTCAACCGCTTCTTCGGCTACCCATCCAAACGGATGGTTCCGGCTGGCCGCGTTGCCAAATTTCTCCATGAAATAGGGAAGCATCTCCTCGAGAACCCGCGGATCCATCTGCGTGGTCGCGTGGTTATCCATGTAGATGGGCAGCTTGATTCCGTCGGGAACGTGCCGCTCTGCTAATTCCAAGGTATTCGTCGGGGTCGCCGTCTTTACGTCCGTGCTCATGATTGCTTTTTCTCCTGCATGGAGCCGGTGGTCGCCGGCTCTACGATAGTTTCACCAAGTCCGCCGCCTTCACTTCAATGATCTCGGGCTCTTCTTTCATCTGCGAAATCTTGATGTTTCTCAGAACCTGTTCGATGCTTTCATTCACCTTCCGCAGCGGTTCACGCACCGTGCAACGATCGCTCTGGCCGCATTCCCCTCGCACCGTGACGCATGACGTAATAAAGAGAGGACCGTCAATCGCCTGGATCACCTCGAATGCCGAGATCGTTCTTGGATCGCGTGCCAGCGTGTAACCGCCATTAATCCCGTGCTGCGATTGCAACAGTCCAGCTTTCACCAGCCGTTGCAGAATCTTCGCGAGCGCTTCCTGGGGGATGCGGTACGCCTCCGCCACGTCCTTCGCGCTGCACGAACTCTTGTCGCCGCGCTCCGCCAGATGCTTCATGGCCATGAGTCCGTAATCGGCTTTTTTAGTCAGCTTGAGCATTGGCGAAAATACGACCTCTTCAGTCGTATAAAATCCCGACTCTTTCGGTCGCATTTCTATTCTAGTCTCGAATGAGCCTGTCGTGCAACCCCTGGAAATGAATGGCGATTTTTGCTAGTTTAACCGCAACTTTATAGGGCTGAATGGCTTACAGGTCTGGCCATTGGTACCGCCCTAAACGCTCACAGGGCACTTGACTTCCCTGTTGGTCGGTCTAAAATACCCGCATTTTCCGGGAAACGGCGCTTCGCCGAATCGCGGAGGACAAAGACAGCGCGGAGTGTATGACGCCTAGCCCGCCCCCCAAGCCTCCTCAGAAGGTCACCCGGGATCAGTGCAAGCATCCCCAGGTGCAGATCGTCTCGCGCGACGAAGATTCCGAATATGTTGAGTGCAAAGAATGCGGTGAAGTCTTCGAGTCGAGCGAATTCAAAGACATGGCGATCGAAGAAATGAAGACCGAGGACGAAGCCTAATTGGCTTATCCCTCCGTCGGTCCACGCTGAATCGCGATCAGCAGATTCGCCGCTTTGTCGACCCAGAATTTTTTCTTTGGCGGGATCACGGTGGTCGCGCTGTATTCGGTGACGACTGCCGGCCCCCTCAAGAACCGTCCCGATGCCAGGCTGCCGCGCTCGTAGACCGGCGTTGCGAAGCTTTTGCCGTTGAAAAAGACCTGGGCCCGCTCGATTCTTGAACCGCGCGAGCGCGGACGCAAACCATCGCCCCGGGCGATTCCCGGCTGCGGAACCTTGAGGCTGGCGCGCAGTCGCAGCGTGACCAGTTCGATCTCGCGCCCGGGATGGTGGTATCCGTAGCGCAGCTGATGTTCCTGATGAAATCGTCGCGCGAGATTCGTTTCCGCGGGCACATTGAGTTCGTACCCTTGTCCGCGGTACCGGAGATCCAGACTGCGCTCGCATGCGGGGGCGCCGCGCCAACCTTCCGCCCTGAACTCTCTCTTCGCATGCAGTTCGAGCTTGCGAAACTCAGCATTGATCCGGGCCGTTTCCACGCCCGAGATTCTCCACAACAGCGTTCGCGAAAAATCCTTCACTACGTTGCTCGAGAGAATTCCAAATGCCGACAGAGCTCCCGGGTGCGCGGGCAGCACGACGGTTGGAATCGCCAGCGCTTCCGCCAGTTCACAGGCGTGCAAGCCCCCGGCGCCGCCGAAAGCCACCAATGCGAATTCACGCGGATCGTAGCCGCGCTCGATCGACACCACTCTAAGAGCGCGCTCCATGTTGGCGTTCACCACGCGAATCACTCCGGCGGCAAATTTTTCGAGGCTCAACAGCGATCCCTGATCCTTCAACCAGCGCGCCGTGATGCTGCGCGTCCGTTCGAGATCGAGTGGGAACTCTCCTCCTAAAAAATGCTCCGGGCGCAAGCGTCCGAGCAGCAGGTTGGCATCGGTAACGGTGGGTTGGGTGCCGCGACCATAGCAGATCGGTCCCGGATCGGCACCCCCCGACTCCGGGCCCACTCGCAATGCTCCGGCCGAATCGAAGCGCGCGAGCGACCCGCCGCCCGCCCCAACCGTGTGGATGTCGAGCATTGGCACGCCGACCGGAAATCCCGCGACCTCGGATTGTCCGCCGGGGTGCGCTTGTCCTTGAACCAGGGCGACGTCGGTCGAGGTTCCGCCCATGTCGAAAGAGAGGATTTTCACCAGGCCGCTCCGCTTGGCCATCGCAGCCGCTCCCACCAGGCCGCCGGCCGGACCAGAGAGCACGGTTCGCACCGGTTCGCGCGCCGCCGACTCGACCGCCGTAATCCCTCCGCTCGACTGCATCACAAAAATCCGGGTGTGCTTCGATGTCGATTTTGCCGGCAGCTCTCGCACCCGTTTATCGAGCCGTTCCAGATAACTCTGCATCAACGGTTGCAGGTAGGCGTTCACAACGACTGTGCTGGTGCGCTCATACTCGCGAAACTCGGGCAGGATCTTGTGCGAGACCGAGAGCGGGCCGAGTCCTTCCAGCGCCCTGGCGACTACGGCTTCATTCGCCGGATTCGCGAAGGAGAACAAAAATGAAATGGCGATCGCTTGCGGCTCTAACTCTCGTACCGACTTTTCGACTCGGGCCAGTTCCTCGCGTGTCGGAGCTTCCAGGATGCGGCCTTCCGCATCGGTTCGTTCTTTGACGCCGATCCGAAATTTTCGGGGAACGAGCGGCTCGATGCGGTCGAAAAAGAAGTCATACAATTTCGGGCGCGCCTGTCTGCCGATCTCGATCACATCTTCGAAACCGGATGTGGTCACGAGTACGGTCCGTGCCCCCTTTCTTTGCAACAGCGCGTTTGTGCCAACGGTCGTGCCGTGCAGCAACGTCACTCCCGCGCCACTGCCAATTTTCCCCAGCGCCTCGGCGATCGCGCGCGACGGATCGTCCGGCGTTGAAAACACCTTCAGCGTCTTCAGGGTGTTGCCTTCCACCCACACACAGTCGGTGAAAGTGCCGCCCGTATCGATCGCAATCCGCGTAACCTTGCCCGATGCAGTGGCCATGAACAGGGAAGACTACCATTGCCGAGTCCATGCGGTAACCAGGCCTTTCGTGATTGCCCCGGTACTCGGATGCACAACCGTCTTGCTGCCAGTCTGCCGTATCCTGAGTGGGAAGAAAAAGCGTTCTCGAGGCCGATCTCGTGCGGAAAATGTGGAGAATTTGGCTGGTGCCCGGCGGCGTTCTGCTCGCTGCCGTGATCGCGCTCGTCTACACCCCGCTTCTGTCCCGGGTCGCTCCCTCGGTCGGCTTCTACTACTTTGCAGTATTCGCCTGCGGGCTGCTCCTGGCATGGCGCTTCAACTCCAGCCGCGTCCTGTTTTGTTTACTGGTCTTGCTTCTGGCACAGCGTGCAGTGGAGTTCTTCGCCGCTGGACACGGAACTGCCTCCGGTCCCGGTCGCGGCGCGATGCTGGCAATCGCCATATTGCTGCCGCTCAATTTCGTCGCGCTCTCCTGCATGAAAGAACGCGGGCTTACGATCGCGGGGGCCGCGCCCCGGTTCGGCCTGCTTCTGCTTCAGTCAGTCGTGGTGGCTGTGCTATGCCGTCCGGAGAATGTGGGACGCACGGAGCCTTCCGACATCGGCCGGTTTCCGCTGTGGGCCGCAACCGGTTTTGCCGCCGCGATCGTCGTCTTTGCAGTGCGCTACTGGCAGTCCCGCCAGCCGATTGAAGCGGGATTCGTATGGTCTCTTGGCGCGCTCTTCCTGTGGCTCTATTCCGGCCCGATCGGAAAGACCGCCGACGCATTTGTCGCCACCGCGGGATTGATCCTGGTCGCCTCGGTTATCGAGACCTCCTATGTTCTCGCCTACCACGATGAACTCACGGGCATCCCAGGACGCCGTGCCTTTAACGAGGCCCTCCTGTCGCTGGATCAGAGCTACGCCATCGCAATCGTTGACATAGACCACTTCAAGAAGTTCAACGATACCTACGGACACGATGTGGGCGACCAGGTTTTGCGATTAGTAGCTTCGCGCCTGGCCGAAGTCGGAAGCGAAGGGCGCGCATTCCGCTGCGGAGGCGAGGAGTTCGCCATCATCTTCAAGAACCTCGCCGCCCGGGATGCCGCCGAAATTCTGGAACCTTTGCGTGTCAAGATTCAGAATTCCAGTTTCCGCCTGCGCGGACCGGAACGGAGAACCATGCAACGCCCGGAATCGGATCGGAGGAAGATTACCTCGCGAAGGTCGAAAAACGCCGCTCCCCTTACGGCCGCCGAGGACCTCTCTGTGGAGGACCTCTCTGTGACCGTGAGCATTGGTGTGGCGGAGCCTGGAGCGCGTTATCGTCAGCCGGAACAGGTCATCCAGGCCGCGGATCAGGCGCTCTATCGCGCCAAGCACAATGGCCGGAACCGCGTGGAACTCGCCTCAATCGCGTCTCTGAAGATTGCCAAGCGAAAGCGTGCCAGCGCATCCCGAGGCTAGCCGCACTTTCGTCTCACCACTCCCGCAAATGAATGATCAGCAGGATAAGCGTTGCCGCCAGCGGCACTCCCAAGCCTACGCGCAGGTTTCCGGTGGCATTCGAAACCACCCCTACCGTCCACGGGACAATCGCCGGGCCAAGAGCAGCGAGAGAGAACATTACCGGTCCAACGCTCCGGGCCGCCGGTCCGAAATGATGGGAAAGCCGCGCGACCGTGATCGGATACAGAATCGCGAAACTCACGCCGGTAATGAGCGCGCTCAGGATCACCCCCGCCGGCGACCTCGATCGCAGCATCAGCACAATTCCCGCCGCCCCCAGGCCGAATCCCGCCCGCAGTACCCATTGTTCGGTCACACGCTTCAGGACGAAGTTGGCCGACGCCCGCCCAACCGTGAGTGCGCACCAGAAGAACGCCGGCATCATCGGCCCCATCTTCGCTTCGCCCATGCGCGTTACATAGGAACCGATCCAACCGCCGACCGCCGTTTCGGCTCCCGGATAGAGAAAGAAGACGACCGCAAAGAGCCAGAAGGCAGGAGTCTTCCAGATCTCACGCCAGGGAGCGGAGGCGTCTGTCGATTTGACTGGACCCGGAAACGGCAACCGATAGACGCCGATTGCCAGCAAGATCGGGAAGATGGAAACCGCGCCAAGAAACAGCGGCAGAAGTTTGTGGGCATACGCCCACGCAATCGACAGCGAACAGAAAACCGCCCCCACGCCCCAGTAAAAGTTCAATAGGCTAACCGCTGCTGCTCGCCCTTGCGGACTCAGTTCCGCAATCATCAGGTTGTCGGTCGGAATGATGAATCCCAGACCGAGGCCGTAAACGGCCACTGCGCACATTCCCAGCCATGCCGGTCCCGAGTACAGCGTGGCCATCCCGACCGACATGAGCACGAGGCCCAGCAAAAATGCCGGACGAAACCCAAGCTTCGCCAGCAGCACTCCGGAAAGCTGAACGCCGACGAGCGAGGCGAAGAACTGAATGAGAAAGAGATTTCCCGCCTGCGTGTCGTTCAGCGACCAACGCGCAATCAGGATCGGCAGCATGGGCCCGAGGATGGTGTTGAGAATTCCCGTGGGCACAAAGGCGAGTTGCCCCGCCACGACCAGCTTTCGGACATCGCTGGCGTCGCAGGTTGGTTGTGTTGCCAGTGCCATAGGAGTAGCTCCCAAAGCGGCAGGGAATCATCAGCATACCCTAGCGCCAGAGGGAAAGGCGCAACGTGCAAGCATCAGTACAGTACGACGAGAAATTGAACGGGCAGGGCGGCCCTCGGGAAGAGATCGCGATCGACGCTGAGCCAGACAGCGGATGGCTCATTTGCGGACGCAGTTCGCGAGACGCATCCAGCTCTGTCTCTGCGTCAAAGACCGATGGCGAGAACGTGTTAAACTCGGAAATCCGTCGGGAGAGGGACTCCAACCAGCTCTCGTAATAGCTCTTCGCTCGTCAGCCGAGTCGCGAGATCGTCCAGAACGGCGCGGCAGTCCCGGAACTGGCGCTGAAGCGCCTCATTGCCCATGGCCTCAACCAGGACGTGCACATCCGAGGCGAGCGCCGCAGGGTCAGGCTGCAGGACCGCCGACACGTTCAAACCGATCGGTGGACCTTCATTCGGAATGCCGTAGAGGCCATAGAAGCGGCGTAGCACGTCACCGAGTTCGTCGGCAGAGTCAGGCATTAGGTTCCTTGCGTCATTGTCAGTTTGAGCCGGAGAACTTTAACGATCAGGAATCTTGGCTCGGGAAGGTCAATTATTGGCCGGCCTCAACCGTGAGCTTCAGACCCATTGCCTTGGTTACGGCAGACAGCGTGGAAAGGCGCGGATTGCCTTGAGCCGACAGCGCGCGATAGAGACTTTCACGCTCGACTCCAGCAGCCTTCGCGACTTTGGCGATGCCGCCGCGGGCCTCGGCGATCCGGCGCAACGCCATCAGCAACACACGGGGTTCGTCTCCGTCCTCCAGTGCCGCACGCAGGTATTCAGCAGCGAAATCCGGATCCTCCCGAAGCTGCCGAATCATCGCCACATCGTGGGAGATGCTCGCTCTTGTGCGTTTCATCGCTTTTATGTCCTTTCCCTGTAATCGCGCAGGTACTCCATAGCACGTTCAATGTCCGCTGACTGCTTACGTTTGTCGCCGCCACACAGCAGTAGCACGCACGTCTTGCCGATCATCGCGTAATAGACGCGGTATCCCGGTCCCCAGTCGATCCGCAATTCCGAGACTCCTCCGCGAAGCAGCTTCGAATCACCGAAATTGCCAATCGCCAGACGGTCGATTCGTGTCAGAATTCGCGCCCTCGTCCGAGTGTCTGCCAGGCGTGCCAACCATTCGCCGAAAAGGTCTTTACCCGTGCGCGTGACATAACGGCGAATTTCGATCACAAGTGTTATTGTAACTTATAAGTCACAGCCGCGCAAGCGCGCTGGCTGGGCACTCGCATGTTTAGTTTTTGGCGGCGGTTTTCCAGACTTCGCAAAAACCGCCGCCACGTGAACGCGCATTGACGTTGCGGGACTTATGCTCTGCGACAGCCAGAAGATCGCGCATCGTAGCCTTCCGAGCGTGCAGCAACTGTGCAGCAGCAGAACTGAAGGGCACGTGGTAAACTGTTGATGTCCCGCCTGTTACCTCGACGGAGAGGTGGCCGAGAGGCTGAAGGCGGCGGTTTGCTAAACCGTTATACGGGCTAACACCTGTATCGAGGGTTCGAATCCCTCCCTCTCCGCCAGATACGCCTGGGTTTCTCCCGCTACATTCTCCTTCCTCGACCGTTCGGGTTACCAATGTCATCGCAGGCGTGGCCACGTCACGGACAAAGCAATCAGCTCATCCCAGACTCATTCCATGCATGTCTTTGTGTTGTCCGTTGCCAAGACTGCGATCGCCATCTGCCTGCTTGCGGCGAATTACTATTTTTGGGAATTGGTCTGGGACCACTCGGCTGGACCGGCCTCCAGAACTCACCCGCCGATGGGCAAGTGACAGCGCGGAGAAGGCGGCTCGCGCGGAATTGCTTGTTAATGCCGCCCACGCGGCAAGCAACTCGATCAAAAGAGCATTATGTAAGGCTAGAGGCGGGCCGCGCTTGGTGACGCTGGCCCAATCCCGCCTCTTCGAATCACTGCCTTCGTCTCCTCCGGCCGCCCTTCGACTGCCAGGAGATGGACAATCCGCCGGCAGCAAGCCGAAGGCATTCTGCTTGGTGATTCGATTCGCCCTTCAAACTAGTTCTGCAGGTCGTTGAAGTTTTCACACGAAACGTTCGGGTGCCAGTTGACGAACGCTCCGTTCGGGTTGTCCTTCCACGCCCAGACATGCAGCGTGTAGAACGAGGGCAGTCCGAAGCGGTTGGGGGCTTCGAACAGGTGGAAAAGCTGCCCCATCAGTTGCGGCGGGCCAGCGTGCTTCGCGTCCCACTTCTTGGCGAAAACCAGAAAGTCTGCGCCTGTCAGTTTCAGGGATCCATCGGGTTGCGCTTCGTAGATGACGATCTGCGGACGGGTAGGATCGAGAACGCCACCGTTCACCAGAGCGCCATTCACGAAGTGAAGACCCATGGCGCCCGAGGTATCTCCGCTCACGCAGCCGAATTGCAGGGCATAGCCTTCGCTCTGCGCCACCGCCACATCTTTGAAGCGCTCAGTCGCCTGCCGGACAGTCTGGAGAAGGATGCTCGCCTTGCTCTTTTGTTCCGGCGTCATTTCTTGTTGGGCTGACATCGTATGCGAATGACCCTCTTGCGCGAAAAGGCCTGAAGGACCAACGCCCATCAGAACGAGAGCGAGCAGTCGCGTCGCGAATCGTCCAATCTTCATCGTAAGAAAACCTCCTGAAATCGTGAAATGTGCGGGGTACGACCGGCCTGGGACACACAAATTGCGTCGATCGGCACGGTCGATCCTCTGTCAGGGTTATCGCAAGCGGAGAAGAAAAGACGACAGGCATTCGTTCTGCGTAATCTCGACCCTTCAGTAGTTGCTCGCGGCGGTGCGGGGAAACGCATCGAAAGTATTGTGTCTGAGTGCCTTGGATGGCGCACTACTCACGCGAGTAAAAGTTCGTAAACCCTAAGGAGTCATCGACTTCGCGATGCTACAGTTAGATATGCGTTACCTGTTCAAGGGGCGGCGCCGGCTGGTAATTTTGGCCGCGATTTTCGCCGCCAGTGTTGTTGTGGCTGCTTTCGGCCAATCGACGGCAAACTCTTCCGCAAGCGATGTCAAAGTTTCGCGCGCCGTCGGCACGATCAAGCAAGTTCAAGCGGACTCAGTCACCATCACTGCCGATTCCGGCTCCGAGGTTACTGCCCGCCTTAGCCCGACCACGCGTATTCTCCGTGTCCCCCCCGGAGAAAAGGACCTGAAGAACGCGACTCCCATTCAGGTCAAAGACCTTCAGCCCGGAGATCGCGTGCTGGTCCGCGGGCAGGAATCGGTTGCCGACCACTCCATATCGGCGCTCGCGGTCATCGTCATGAAGCACGCGGACGTTTCGGCGAAGCAGGAGCGCGAAAAGGAAGATTGGCAGAAGCGCGGCGTTGGCGGCTTGGTCGATTCCGTCGATACGGCGACCGGTAATATCACGATTTCTTCGAGCGGCTTCGGCGGGAAGAAGATGATTGTAATCCACGCCGCTAAAGACACGGTGGCTCGCCGCTACGCAACCGGATCGGTCAAGTTCGACGACGCTCGTCCTGCGCCGCTCAGTGAGATCAAGGCGGGAGATCAATTGCGAGCCCGCGGCAACAAGAACGCGGACGGCAGCGAATTGACCGCAGAGGAGATCGTCTCGGGGACATTCCGCAACATTGCGGGAACCATCACAGTCGTCGATGCCGCATCCAACTCCGTGACCGTGCAGGATGCCATCCGCAAGGCTCCGGTCGTGATCAAGCTGTCGGCCGATTCGCAAGTGAAGAAGATTCCGCCCGAAATGGCGCAACGGATCGCCATGCGATTGAAAGGGGCCGGAGGCGAAGGCGGACATGCATCGGGTGTGCCGGCAACAGGCTCGCCACCAGCGAATTCTCAATTTCCGCGCGGCGCGGGAGGCATGCAGGGCGAGCGCGGCAATGGAACACCCGACTTGCAGAGGTTTCTAAGCAGGCTGCCGGACAGCAAGCTTTCGGATCTGCAAAAAGGCGACGCGGTCATGATCGTTTCGACTGAGGGAAAAGACTCAGGCGAAGTGACCGCCATCACCATGCTGGCGGGCGTTGAACCAATCCTCACCGCATCGTCCGCGAAGAATGCCGCCATGATGCTCTCTCCTTGGACGCTCGGTGGATCGAATGGTGAAGCGGAAGCTGCTCAGTAGTTCGCGTGCTCGTGCATTCTGCCTGGAAGGGAATCGGTGTAAGTTGAACCATCGGTCGATAACAATCGCCGCGTTTTTGATCCTGCTGGCGCTCTCGCCGCTGGCGCAGTCGCAGACCGCCACACTTCGCGGACAGGTCACGGACCCCTCAGGTGCGGTGGTTACGAATGCCACCGTGACCGCGTCGGCTACAGGGGGCCAGCCGCATTCGGCCACGACCAACCAGGCCGGCAATTACGAAATCGGCAATCTTCCGCCCGGCAAGTACACAGTTACGGCCAATGCCAAAGGCTTTGCGCCCTACGGGCAAACCGATGTCAACGTCAGTTCCAATCCGACGCAGTTCAATATCTCGCTCGAGATCGCGGTG
>Ga0335070_10008934_pt1 | contig 11762 bp, 9 predicted proteins | sample Lox_Sample_13_FD_206722 | JGI IMG/M metagenome (GOLD analysis project Ga0335070, IMG submission 206722) | Soil microbial communities from Loxahatchee National Wildlife Refuge, Florida, United States - Lox_Sample_1.3 | ecosystem: Environmental > Terrestrial > Soil > Wetlands | place: USA: Florida...
TGGATTTCCGGCCGCAAGGAGAAGCCGGCGCTCAAACAGATCGAAGCACCAGACGGCATGGTTGCGATCGAGTCGGTGCACTCCGAGCTTGGTACGTACTACCTTTACGCTGAGGGCAAGGTGCCGATTCTCTTCACCGAGAATGAAACAAATAACGAGCGCCTTTTCCCTGAACATCCGAATATGAGCCCTTACGTCAAAGACGGTATCAACGACTTCGTCATAGACGGGCAACACAATAAGGTCAACCCGGCTTTGATGGGGACAAAAGCAGCGGTGCATTACCGCGTGACTGTTGATGCCGGCAAGGAGAAGGTGATCAGGCTGCGTCTCACCGCTGTGTCTTCCACCAAACTGTTCGGCCAGGACTTCGACGCGCGTTTCGCGGAGCGCCTGCACGAGGCAGACGCGTTCTACGCTAAGGTGATTCCGTTGTCCCTGAGCGCCGATGAAGCCAACGTGATGCGCCAGGCGATAGCCGGCATGCTCTGGTCCAAGCAGTTCTATTACTACGATGTCGACCGGTGGCTCGAAGAGCACGGCGCTGACCCCTTCAACCCGAAGCGGCACGCTCCCCGCAACGACCACTGGCACCACATGTACAATGCGGAGATTATCTCCATGCCGGACAAGTGGGAATACCCCTGGTACGCGGCGTGGGACCTGGCATTTCACATCCTCCCGCTGGCCCTGGTAGATGCGGACTTCGGCAAGCAGCAGCTGGATCTCATGCTCAGGGAGGACTATTTGCACCCCAGCGGGCAACTTCCCGCGTACGAGTGGAACTTCGGCGACGTCAACCCGCCGGTGCACGCCTGGTCGACCATCTTCACGTATCGTGCGGAGAAGGCCCGGCAGGGTAAGGGCGACGTCGAATGGCTCGAGCGCTCCTTCCAGAAGCTCCTGCTCAACTTCACCTGGTGGGTGAACCGGAAGGACCGCACGGGCAGCAACGTCTTCGAGGGCGGCTTCCTGGGGCTCGATAACATCGGGGTCTTTGACCGCAGCGCGCCGCTGCCGACCGGTGGCTATCTTGAGCAGGCCGATGGCACTGCCTGGATGGCGCTTTTCTGTCAGAACATGCTCGAGATCGCCATACAGCTGACACTGGAGCGACCAGCCTATGCGGAGATGTGTCTCAAGTTCGTCCAGCATTTTTTGTGGATTGCCTCGTCGATGATCCACGCCGGCGGGGACACGGGCATGTGGGACGAGGAAGACGGATTCTTCTACGACGTGCTCAGGCTGCCGGATGGCAGGAGTCAGCGCCTGAAGGTCCGCTCCATGGTGGGGTTGCTTCCCCTGTGCGCGGTCACGGTCTTCGAAGGGGAACTCAGAAGGAAATACCCGGAGATGCTACACCGCCTAGGCAGGTTCCTCGCTGCGCGCCCGGAGCTGACGGCCTTCATCCACAATCCGGCCAAGCCCGGTCATGCGGACCGGCTGCTGGCTGCAGTCCTGAACGAAGAAAAGTTCCGTCGTGTGCTGGCGACGATGCTCGACGAGAACGAATTCTTAAGCCCCTACGGCATCCGCTCCCTCTCCCGCTGGCACGCCGAACAGCCCTTTGTGTTCCGCGTGGGGGACCAGGGATACGGCGTCTCGTACCTGCCGGCAGAGTCGGACACGGGCATGTTCGGCGGCAATTCCAACTGGAGGGGTCCCATCTGGATGCCCGTGAACGTTCTGATCGTGCGGGCACTTCTGCAGTATTACGCATACTACGGGAACGATTTTACAATCGAATGTCCCACGGGCTCGGGCCGCACGATGAATCTGTATCAGGTCGCTGAAGAGATCAAGAGCCGGCTCGCAAACATCTTCCTGCGGGACAACAGTGGCCGGAGGCCGGTCTACGGGGGAACGCAAAAATTCCAGGAGGACCCGCACTGGCGCGATTACCTCCTGTTCTACGAGTACTTTCACGGCGACAATGGGGCCGGTCTTGGTGCGAGCCACCAGACCGGATGGACCGGCACCATTGCCCGGCTCCTGCATCTGTTCGCGACCACAACGGCGGACCAGGTCCTCGAACTGGGCAAGATCGCCGGGGTCACGGAAGTGCAGGAGACACGCAAAGGCTAACGTCATGCATCAAGCGGCACCCTTGACTCGATCTGGCCTGACCACGCCGCGTGCTGCGGCCATCGCCGGTATCGTTTTTTCGGTCTTGCTCATCATCAGCCTGGTGCTTATCAGGATTTCCGTTCCGGACGATCCGCAGGAGGCGGGGGCATGGCTTCCTCAGAGCTGGAAAACCGTCAGTCTCGCTCTGCACCTCCTGCCCTTCGCCGGTATCGCCTTCCTCTGGTTCATCGGTGTGCTGCGCGACCGGATTGGTGCATACGAAGATCGCTTTTTTGCCACCGTGTTCCTCGGTAGCGGGCTCCTGTTTCTTGGCATGCTCTTCACCTGTGCGGCGGTTGCGGGAGGTGTCATGATGGTCTACGGATCTACCCCCGCCGCGCTGACGGGGTCCGGCATATACACGTTCGGCCGCACGGTAACTCAGCAGATCATGCAGGTTTATACGATGAAGATGGCGGGGGTGTTCATGATCTCAACCTGCACGGTCTCGATCCGCACCGGGATTTTCCCGCGTTGGATGGCGCTCCTCGGTTACGCGCTGGCGCTCCTGCTCCTTTTAAGCCTCGGGTATCTTTCCTGGGTTCCGGTGGTCTTCCCGCTGTGGGTGCTCCTGATCAGCGTACATATACTCCTGGCGAACCTTAAGCCCGACCAGGCATTGCGTCTCAAACAATCGAATCAAATGAATCAGTGAAGGAGTTGCAGAGCCTTTCAACTCAAGAGGAGACCCTGTGGGGTACTGGAAGCGAAGGAGGAGTAAATGCCCGACTGGACACATAATCCTGTCATCTATGAAATCAACACCTGGGTATGGTTGGAGGAACTTAAGGCAAAACATGGCAGCTCTGTGACTTTGGCTACTGTGCCCACTGCTGAGTGGGACGCGATCGCCCAACCCGGAATGACCGCGGTGTGGTTCATGGGTGTCTGGGAACGGAGCCCCGCGGGTATCGCCATTGCGAATCAGAACAAAGGACTTCTTGAGGGCTTCCGGAGAGCCCTATCCGATTTCAGACTTGAAGACAACGTGGGGTCTCCCTACTGTGTACGACGCTACGCGGTGGACGAACATCTGGGAGGACGGGAAGGCCTTGCTATTGCGCGGCGGGAACTGGCAAAGCGTGGCCTCAAACTTATCCTCGATTTCGTTCCTAACCATGTGGCGCCGGACCATCCGTGGACTATCGAGCATCCCGAATACTTTGTCCAGGGGAATGCCGACGATATGAGGAACGATCCAATGTCCTTCATCGAGGCAGAAGAAAAGGTCCTTGCCTGCGGCAGGGATCCCTACTTTCCTGCATGGCCTGACGTGGTACAGCTGAACGCCTTTCAGCCGGGGCTCCGGCAGGCGGTTAGCGAGACTCTCATTGATATCGCCGGCCAGAGCGATGGTGTGCGCTGTGACATGGCCATGCTTCTCATGAACCCCATCTTCGAACGCACCTGGGGCAATCGGGTTGGCAACAGGCCCTCGACCGAGTACTGGCACGAGGTTATTCCCGCGGTTAAGAAAAGCTATGCGGACTTTCTCTTTATCGCCGAAGCATATTGGGATCTTGAGTGGGAACTCCAGCAACAGGGGTTTGACTACTGCTACGACAAGAAACTCTATGATCGCCTGGAGCATGACAATGCGGAGAGCATACGCCTCCATCTTTGTGCGGACGCCGCGTATCAGGATAAACTTGTCCGTTTCATCGAGAACCATGACGAACCTCGGGCCGCCGCAGCCTTCTCGTCGCAGAAAGAGAGGGCTGCTGCAGTGACCATTGCCACCATACCGGGAGCAAAGCTCTTCCATGAAGGACAATTCGAAGGGCGAAAGGTAAGATTGCCCGTGTTTCTGGCCAGGCGGCCCGAAGAGCAGCCGGATGAGGCTTTACAGGCTTTCTATAAACGACTTCTTGACGCTATCAGTGCACCTCTCTTCCGCGACGGTCAGTGGCTTCTCTGTACGCGAACGGGCTGGCCTGACAATCAGAGCTGTCAAAACATCGTGGCCTGGAGCTGGGCAGCCAATGATGACCGGTGCCTCATTGTAGTCAACCTCGGCGACAGCAGCGCTCAGGCGCTCGTTCAAGTACCCTGGCAGGAGGAACGAGGAAACATATGGCGCCTCGAAGACGTGTTGTCTGGTGCGACCTATAACCGAGACGGAAACGAGATGCGGAACCCCGGGCTGTACGTTGATTTGGCGCCGTGGACTTGCCACTTCTTTCGCTTGTATGAGGTGTGAGACTTGCCACTCATCACTGTTTTTTACACTTGCCACTCATCACTCTGCAAATTCCAATATCCAAATCCCAAGCTCCAAACAATATTCAATTTCCAAGCTCCAAAAGGTCCCCTCTTTGGATATTTGAGATTGGCAGATTGTTTGAGATTTGAACATTGAGATTTGGAATTTATGAAATAGGCACCTTGGGAAGTCGTCATGGCTAGAAAAATCTTGATACTTGTTATCCTGCTTGTTGCGTGCGTGACGGTACGTGGGGTAAGTGCTCAAACAAAAGGAGCGCTGCCTGGAACGAAAGGGGCAGAGAGTTCTACCAAACCGGAAGCAGCTTACACGGATCCCCTCGGACGCAGCACGCCCCAGGGCACGGTCCTCGGGTTCATAAAATCGGCCAGACAGCAAGACTATGAACAAGCTCTGCAGTATCTCGATACCAAAAAAACAGGTATAGCCGCGCAAAAACTCGTCGTGGCGCTCCAGGCCATTCTGGATCGCGGATTCTCCGGCAGAGTTCCGCTGTTGAGTAATAAACCGGAAGGTTCCCCGGAAGAGAACCTCCCGCCTTCCCAGAATCGTGTGGGCACCGTAAACACACCATCCGGCAGTTTTGATATTCTCGTTGAACGGGTGCAGCGGGGAAAAGCTCCGCCCATCTGGCTTTTCTCTGCCGAGACTCTGAAGGATGTCCCGGACTACTACCGCGAAGTGGGTACCCGTACCGTCGAGCCGTACCTACCGAAATTTCTGATCAACACCTGGCTTCTCTGGTTTCCTCTGTGGCAATGGCTCTCGGTTCTTCTGGTCATTCCTTTATCGTTTATCCTCGCCACGCTGGTAACTCGCCTTCTCGCGCCTCTGCTCTTGCTGGTTGTGCGCAGGATAGCAGGAGCTCGTGTTGACCGTCATGTGGTGGGTCTGTCCGGTCCGCTTCGTATCCTCATCTTCGCCCTCGCCATCTGGTGTCTTTCGTTGTTTGCCCATTCGGTCCTGACGAGCATCTTCTGGGCCTATGTGGCCACAACCCTCACCATAATCGGCGCGACGTGGCTCGGTATGCGTTTCATTGATATTGTCTTCAGGCTGAAAGAGTCACAGTTGGGAATTACATCAACAAATAAGATCTCCATGGTGCAGCTGGCGCGGAAGCTGCTTAAGATCCTGGTGGTAATAAGTGGCACTCTTGTGATCCTTTACCTTGCGGGTGTTAACCTGACTGCCGTTCTGACCGGCCTTGGGGTCGGTGGTATTGCAGTGGCTTTTGCCGCGCAGAAGACCCTGGAGAACCTCTTCGGCGGCATTATGGTCGCCTCCGATCAGCCCATCCGTGTCGGAGATTTCTGCAAGGCCGGCGATTATTCAGGCACGGTGGAGGACATTGGCCTGCGTTCCACCCGTCTCCGGACGCTCGACCGGACCCTGGTCTCAGTCCCCAACGGACAACTAGCCGTGATGAGCCTCGAGAACTTTACATTGCGGGATAAGATATGGTTTCACCACACCCTGCAATTGCGCTACGAAACCACATCGGACCAGCTCCGCTGTATCCTCGCCGAGATCAGAAAGCTGTTGTACGCGCATCCGAAGGTTGAATCAGGCTCGGCCCGCGTGCGCTTTATCGCGCTCGGTAAATCGTCTCTCGATGTGGACATCTTTGCGTACGTGCTGGAAACAGAGTACGCATACTTTCTTTCGGTACAGGAAGACCTGCTGCTGCGCATCATGGAGATTGTCGAGACGAGCGGCAGTGGTTTTGCGTTCCCTTCCCAGACCACCTATATTGCGCGCGATAGAGGCCTCGATCTTGCCAAACAGGAGCAGGCGATGGCAAAAGTGCGTCAGTGGCGGGAGCAGGGTCTTCTGCCATTTCCTGATTTTGCACCTGAAACGATTGTGGAAATAGACAACAGCCTTGAATATCCGGCGCCCGACTCGGCCGTGCGAAAGCAAAAGTGAGGAGAAGCTCTAAAGACTGCTATCGAAATCCTAATCAGTGTTGAATGGCCAGAGTCCAAAATGGAAGTCGATTCTGATCTTTGGCTTTGAACATTTGACCATGTGAAACTTGTTTAGAATTTAGATATTCGACATTCGGATTTGCATTGTCACTCAAAAGGGAGGTGTTAGATCATGGCGGTAACAATTCAAAAGGAAGAGGGAGACTTGAGGGTTCTTCGCATCTCAGGTATGCTCAAGAAAAAGGAGTTTGACGCCGTGATAAACGCTGAGGCGCGATCGTGGGAATCCCAGACCCACGTGAGACTGCTGGTTCTCGCCGAAGGCTTTCAGGGATGGGAACAGAATGAGGAATGGGGTGATCTTTCTTTCTTTTTGAAATACGGGGACCGGATCGACAAGATTGCAATCGTTGCCGACCCGAAATGGGAGGACGATCTGACAATGTTCGCGGGATCTGGTTTTCGGCGGGCACCGGTCAAATTTTTCAGGCCTTCACAGAGCATCTCGGCGCGCGAATGGCTTAAGGAATAGTGATCAGTGAATAACGGGCGGTGGTGACCATGTCTTCCGAGGTTAAGATCTATAAAGTTAAAGACTTCATACGGCGTAACGAATCGGGTGAAATAGACTTCGAGCGGTCCATGCAGATTATTCGTGAACTCGCGATCGCAGCCTCCTTTTACGCCGGTCATAATATCCTTGTTGACCTGAGAGAAACAACAATCGCCGGCGAGAGCGACATGGGAACCTTACTGAAACTGGCACTGGAGATGGCACGCTACGGCTCTGTCTTCAAGGGAAAGATCGCGAATGTGGTGCCGGACGATGAAAAAAGACTCTCGATAGCCAGGCAGTTTGAAGCATCCCTTCAAATTCAGGGATTTATCTACAAGGTATTCAGCAGCTTCGAAGAGGCAATCAACTGGTTGTCGGAAGTGACAGAAGTAAAGCCGGGCAAGGAGTGATCCATCACTGGGACACCCGCATGCTTTCCAGCGGGAAATCTCATCTTACGCTTGATTCTCACTCAAAAATATTTACATTGGATACGTAGGATATTCCGACGGCAGGGAGCGCATGAAGAACCTGTGGCTTCCAATACCTGTTTTGTTTTTCGGTATAGTACTCATTCTGCACGGCTGCGCTGTAGTGACCGCTCCAATCGCCACCGAAGCTTTTGGCGGGGCTCAATTGGCCGTGAAGGGTGCCGAGCTTCAGCAGCAAATCAGCAAGGCAGATGTCGAGACGGCCATCGACGAACCTTTTGAAAAAGTGTGGGACACCGTCATTATAACTCTGGTAAATCTTGATATTCAGCTTTCCCGCGCCGAAAGAAACACAAACGAAGACGGTGGTCTTATTGAGGCTACGATCGAGGGGCCGGCTCGCAAGAAGAACGTGAGGGTTGTTGTCGTGAAGGTCACGGAGAAGATAACGGAGATTGGTATTTGGGCGAACCACGATAAAGCACTTGCAGAGCTCATCGCGGAAAAAATAAAGACATATACGCTGTGAAACTCCTCGGCCTGTTTTGCGGCCCGGGCACAGAAACCACGATTCCTATAGCTGCCGATTCTTATTTCCCTGTTCCGCCTTACAATGATCAACGATAAGCTGCGAACCCCTCCGTGTCGTCGCGTAGGTCCACACCCATTGGAGTAGCACACTTACCTTCAGATACGACTCTGCGAGAGACAGGACATGCACGGCGACCCATACGACCCACGCCAGGAAGCCGGCAAGTCGAATTCTACCGCTTTCCAGGACAGCGAAGCCCTTGCCAACCACCGCCATGGTGCCCCTGTCAAAGTAGTGAAAGGGAGGCGGTGCTGAGGAGCCTGTGACACGAGCGTGAATCAACTTCCCCGCGTAGTGTCCCTGCTGAATCGCCACCTGCGCCACGCCGGGTAACGGCTTGCCGTGGTGATCGAGGGACGCGGTATCGCCCACAACCAGGATCTCTGGATGGCCGGGAACCGTGAGGTCTCTTTGTATCCTCACCCGCCCGGCGCGGTCGGTCTCCGCGTCCAACCATGCACCGGCAGGTGAGGCAGTCACGCCTGCCCCCCAGATCACTGCCTTGCTTGCAATCCGTTCCCCTGCTATGATGACCCCTTCTTCATCGATCAGATCCACACCCTTGCCCAGCCGCACCTCCACACCCAGGTGCTCGAGCCGCTCCTTTGCCGCCGCAGAAAGTTTTTCCGAAAACGTGCCCAGCACGCGATTGGCCATGTCCACGAGAATAATGCGCGCAGAGGTTGGGTGAATCCTCCGGTATTCCGATTGCAGGGTGGTACGGACAAGCCAGGCGAGCGCACTGGCCATCTCCACGCCGGTAGGACCTGCGCCGACCAAAACAAAGGTCAGGAGGTCCCGCTGACGACTCAGGTCTTCTTCGGTTTCTGCCTGCTCGAATGCGCCCACGATCTTGTTCCGGACCGCCTCGGCATCGGCGAGGGTGGTCAGCCCCGGGGCGCACGTCTCGAATTCGTTATGTCCGAAGTAGCTGTGGCGCGCCCCCGTCGCAAGAATAAGGTAATCATACGCGATCGGCACTCCCTGGCGTTCCCCGTTGCTGGCGAAGACGCACTTTTGAGCTTTGTCCACTCCCGTGACGTCACCCATGATCACTGTGGTGTTCTTCTGACGCCGAAGAATTCCCCGGATGGGCGCGGCAATCTGTCCCGGCGTGAGAACTCCGGTTGCTACCTGGTAGAGCAACGCCTGGAACAGGTGGTGATTCGCATGGTCAATCAGCACGACGTGCGCAGGCGTTTTTCTGAGAGCCTTGGCAGCGGCCAGGCCGGCAAAGCCTCCGCCTACGATGACAACACGGGGAATAAAATCAGTCATACCTCCTCCCATCCTGACCAGCCATGCCTGTTAGACCCTCCTTGCTACCGCGGTTTGGAGCCCCAGAGCCGCTTTGCCTGTCGGGTAGCCGGCATAGCGGCACATTGTCCCTCCTCTGTACCTCGGAGCTGTCATAGAGTATAATCATTCCAGAGACGTATAGCTTGATTGCGAGATATGCCGGGCAAGGAGCCTGATCCATGACAGGCCGGGGTAAGACCAAAGTCCTATGGACAGATTTCGTCCAGTTTGCAAGAATCTTTATGATTCGCGAATTAGTCACCGACGACAGCAACAAAGTCATCTAAGAGGTATCGGGTGAACCTGCTTATTTTTCTCATACTCTTTCCGTTAGGTATCGCGGTATTGGCTCTTGTACTTCCCGGCGGAAACGCTCTCAGGAAGACGATCGGCGTGATAACCGCCATGGTATTATCCGCCGTACCCATTTACCTGCTGATCAAATACCTCGACCAGGGGCCCGTATACTTCCCTGTCGCGAGCCACCTGGTCAGCACATTGATGCTTGGAATAGAGGTGCTCATCGCGGCATTCATCGTCTATATCTCTATCAAGGCGAAACAGTACCTGACACTGCTCCTGGTCGTGGTGCAGTCGCTGGTCATGATCGTGTTTGAGATTAGCGCAGGCGGCTCGATGGAGATCGAGAACAGTCTTTTCATCGACAAATTCTCGATCATCATGGCGCTGATCGTCGGCATCATCGGCAGTGCGATCTGTCTCTATGCGATCGGCTATCTTCCCGAGTATCACCAGCACCATAAGGAAGTGAAAGAGCGGCGCCGTTACTTCGCATTCCTTATCTACCTCTTCTTGTCCGCCATGTTCGGTATCATTTTTTCCAATAACCTCATGTGGCTCTTCTTCTTCTGGGAAATAACCACCATCTGTTCGGCGTTGTTGATCGGCTACAGGAACGACAAACCGTCAATCGAGAGCATGTTCAAAGCCCTGAAGATGAATCTTCTCGGCGGCCTCGGGTTCGTCATCGGTCTCGTTTACCTGTATAACACCTCCCATGTTATGGAACTGGATAAGCTGATCAGCCTCGATCAGAACTATGCTCTGGTTCCGGCAGTATGCATCGCCTTTGCAGGCCTGGTGAAATCGGCCCAAATGCCGTTCTCGTCCTGGCTGACCGGCGCCATGGTAGCACCGACGCCGGTCTCGGCACTGCTCCATTCAAGTACGATGGTAAAAGCCGGCGTCTATGTCATCCTGAGAGTCGCGCCGGCGCTCGAGAACACGGTGGCGGCAAAGATGCTCATGCTTGTCGGTGGTGTCAGTTTTCTCGTTACCGCATGTATAGCCATATCCCAGAGTAATGCGAAAAAGGTGCTTGCCTACTCGACCATTTCCAATCTCGGCCTGATCGTGGCGTGCGCCGGCATCAACACACCCGCGGCGATATGGTCGGCGCTCCTTCTGATCATCTTCCATGCGGTGGCAAAGTCGCTCCTCTTCCTCTGTGTGGGGGTTATCGAATACAAGCTGGACAGCCGCGACATAGAAGACATGGATTACCTGATCATGCGCCTGCCCAAGCTGACCCCGGTGATGATGACCGGCATGGCAGGGATGTTTCTCGCACCCTTCGGCATGATCATCAGCAAATTTGTCACACTCAAAGCCTTCATCGATACCAATCCGGGGATGGCGATAATCCTCGCGTACGGAAGCGCAGCCACGCTCTTATTCTGGACAAAATGGATGGGCAAGATCATCTCAATAAGGCATGGGTAAACCGTGGTCGTAGAACATCGGGTAAGCCGCTGGGAATGGTTCACGCTCGATATTCTTGCAGTAGCAACGATTGTTGTGTCCCTGGGGTTCCCGCTTATTGCCTACGGGGTTATCGATCCGTATCTCACGGAAATCTTCGAGAACGTTCCGACACCGGACCTCTTTGATGTCATAATAGCGTTCTCCATGATGGTCGGCTTGCTCATTCTCCTTCCTCTGGGCATCTTCTTTTTCGGATACGTCAATAAGAATTACAAACGGGTGGGAACCTATCTCGGAGGCGCCAATATTGACAGTATTACCTTCGAGGGGGCCATGGCTTCCACACAGACAATCAGGCTGAAGAACTACTATCTGGAGAAGTATTTTGGAGAGGATCGCCTGTTTAATGTCGGGGTTCTGGTTTGCCTGACACTGCTTTGCGTGATGTTCGGGGTGGCATTCATATGAACACTATATACGGCGTATACCAACTTATGAGCATGCCCGAGAGAATGCTCGCTTTCATTGTGCTCGCTCCTTTCGTGGGAGGGTTTCTGGCTGGCGTGGATCGAAAACTGAGTGCACGACTCCAGGGGAGGTACGGCCCCCCTCTGAGGCAGCCTTTTTTTGATGTGCTGAAGCTCTTTCAAAAAGAGAGAATCCTTGTCAACAGGTTTCAAAATTTCAGCATCGTCCTCTTCTTTCTCTTTACGCTCTTTTCAGGTGCGCTTTTCTTCGCTGGTGCGGATCTTCTGCTGGTCGTTTTCAGCCTGGCCCTGGCAGGCACCTTCTTCGCCCTGGGGGGATTCGCTGTCGGCTCTCCGTACAGCCACCTGGGCGCTGAACGTGAGGTGCTCCAGATGGTCGCCTACGAGCC
>Ga0335070_10008936_pt1 | contig 11758 bp, 22 predicted proteins | sample Lox_Sample_13_FD_206722 | JGI IMG/M metagenome (GOLD analysis project Ga0335070, IMG submission 206722) | Soil microbial communities from Loxahatchee National Wildlife Refuge, Florida, United States - Lox_Sample_1.3 | ecosystem: Environmental > Terrestrial > Soil > Wetlands | place: USA...
ACCCACGCAGCAGACGGTGGACGCCCTCATGAAGCTGGACCTGTCGGCGGGCGTGGATGTGGAGATCAAGCTCTAACGATGGTCCGTCGTCCTTAGCCCGTGGTCCGTTGTGGGCGATGCAAGGGTTTTGAAGCTGACAACGGACAACGGACGACTGACAACGGACGTACGAGTATATGGCCATGGTGAATGCACTCATCGGCAAGAAGCTGGGAATGTCCCGGGTCTTTTCCTCCGAAGGTGAGGTAACCCCGGTGACGGTTCTGCTGGTTGGACCCTGCACCATCACGCAGATCAAGACGGTAGCCCGCGACGGTTACAATGCCTTGCAACTCGGGTTCGGCTCCAGGAAACCGAAGTCCACCAGCAAGCCCGTCCTCGGTCACATCAAGAAGTCCGGCAAGGGTCCCTTTACCTGCCTCCGCGAGGTGAAGGTCTCCGAGGTGAAAGAGTTCGAACTCGGCCAGGAGCTCGGCGCCGACATCTTCCAGGTGGGCGAGGTCATCCACGTGACGGGGACGAGCAAGGGCAAGGGCTTCGCCGGGACCGTGAAACGCTGGAAATTTTCCCGGGGTCCCATGAGCCATGGCAGCATGAACAAGCGGCCCCCGGGGTCCATCGGCTCCAGTGCTTGGCCTTCTCGGGTCGTTCCGGGGAAGAAAATGCCGGGGCAGATGGGGAATCGCCGGGTGACCATGAAGAACATCAGGGTCGTCGACGTGCGACCCGACCAGAACGTTATCCTGGTCCGGGGCGCGGTGCCCGGCGGGCGGAACGGCATCCTCATGATCCGAAGGAGTGGGAGATTCTAACAGCGCCGGGGCTTTCAGGGAGGCACACCGGCGGTCGTGATCCTGCGGGAGTGCAGCGACGGAGGGGAAAGAGGCAGATCATGCCGAAAGTGGCCGTTTACAACACCAAGAAAGAGCAGGTTGGTGAGATCGATCTCAAGGACGAGATCTTCAGCGTCCCGGTGAAGCCTCACCTCCTCCATGAGGTTGTCACCATGCAACTGGCCCGGCGGCGTGCCGGAACGGTTGCCACGAAAGGGCGCTCCGAGGTGAGCGGCAGCGGCCGGAAGCCGTGGCGGCAGAAGGGCACCGGTCGGGCCCGCGTTGGCACCCGGACCACACCCCTCTGGCGAGGCGGCGGGATCATCTTCGGGCCCAAGCCGAGAGAGTATGGGCCCAAGGTGAGCAAGAAGATCCGCAAACAGGCCCTCAGAATGGCCCTCAGCAGCAAGCTCGGCGACAACGAGATGGTGGTGTTGGACGAACTGACCCTGCCGGCGGTCAAGACCAAGGGCTTTGTGGAGGTCCTGAAGGCTTTCGGGGCCGATAATGCCCTGGTGGTCATCCCGGAACGGGACGAGACGGTGGAGCGTTCGGCCCGGAACGTGCCGTCAGCCAAGGTGCTCCGCGCCGACGGCCTCAATGTCTATGACATTCTCAGGTACCGGCACCTCATACTCACCAAGGGAGCGCTCCCCAAGATCGAAACGGCGCTGGAGAGCCAGGGGCTTTAGGAGTTCGTCATGGAAAATCCCCATGCCATCATCCGTCGGCCGCTCATCACCGAGAAGAGCACGGCCCAGAAAGAGGCGAACAACAAACTGGCCTTCGAGGTGGACCGGCGGGCTAACAAGATAGAGATCAAGAACGCGGTGGAGAAGATCTTTAAGGTTCAGGTGGTGGACGTTCACACCATCAATTACCTCGGCAAGCGCAAGCGGCTGGGCCGGTCCGCGGGGCGGAGACCCCATTGGAAGAAGGCTGTCGTGACCTTGAAGCCCGGGCAGAAGGTGGAGTTCTTCGAAGGGGTGTAACACCACCGCACGCCCAAGCGGGCGTCACCGAGAGCGAGGCAATTCATGGGAATCAAAGCGGTAAAACCAACCTCTCCCGGGCGACGGTTTCAGACCTACGCCACCTTCGAGGAGATCACCCGGACAACGCCGGAGAAGAGCCTCCTCGAGCCCCTCAAGAAGACTGGCGGCCGGAACTCCTACGGGCGTGTCACGGCGCGCTGGCGAGGGGGCGGCCACAAGCGGATGTACCGCATCATCGACTTCAAGCGCGACAAGGTCAACATCCCGGCCAAGGTGGCGAGCATTGAGTATGACCCCAATCGCTCGGCACGGATTGCGCTTCTCCAGTATGCGGATGGGGAGAAACGGTACATTCTTGCCCCCACGGGCCTGCAGGTGGGGGATACGGTGATCTGCAGCGACGCCGCGGACATCAAGCCCGGCAACACCATGTCCCTCCAGAAGATTCCCCTCGGCACCATCGTCCACAACGTGGAGCTCAAGGCGGGAAAAGGCGGCCAGCTTGCCCGGGGCGCCGGCACCGGCGCGCAGCTCATGGCCAAGGAGGGACGCTACGCCCAGATCAGGCTGCCCTCCGGGGAAGTGCGTATGGTCCGCCTCGAGTGTAAGGCTACCATCGGTCAGGTGGGCAACATCGACCACGAGAACATCACGATCGGTAAAGCGGGACGGAAGCGCTGGCAGGGCCGACTCCCCAAAGTGCGCGGGGTGGCAATGAACCCGGTGGATCACCCCCACGGCGGCGGTGAGGGTAAGAGCTCGGGCGGTCGACACCCGGTGACGCCATGGGGTGTTCCCACCAAGGGATACAGAACCGTTCGGTCTAAGCCGAGTGACAAATACATCATCAAGAGGCGCTCCCGCTAACGGTGGAGGCATGAGGAGGAAAACGTGCCGCGGTCAGTGAAGAAAGGCCCTTTCGTTGATGAGTCCCTGATGAGGAAGGTGCGTCGGGCGCAGGAAGTTCAGGATCGACGCATGATCAAGACGTGGTCCCGTCGATCCACCGTCATTCCGGACTTCGTCGGCCTGACCCTGGCGGTGCACAACGGCAAGAAGTTTATCCCTGTGTTCGTTACGGAGAACATGGTCGGCCACAAGTTGGGTGAATTTGCACCCACCCGGACCTTTTACGGTCATGCCGGAGACAAGAAGAGCCGCCTGAAGGGCAAGAAGTAAGGTGGGAAGCTCTATGGAAAGCAAGGCAGTTGCAAAATACGTAAGGATAGCGCCGACGAAGGCTCGGCTGGTGGCTGAACTGATCAAGGGTAAGCGGGTAGATGCCGCGCTCACCCTCCTCAAGTTCGTCCCCAAGAAGGGAGCCCGTCTGCTGATCAAGGTGGTTCATTCGGCCCTTGCCAATGCGGAGCAGAATCCCAACATCGATGTGGATACACTCTACGTGAAGAGAGTTTTTGTCGACGGGGGGCCGACCATGAAGCGGTGGCGACCCCGGGCCATGGGCAGGGCAAACAGGATTCTCAAGCGCTCGAGCCATATCACCGTGATCCTTGATGAGGCGTAACACCGGCTCCAGGGCGGACAGCCGCGGGGATTGGGAGGAGAGCGGTCCGGTCGAGGAGATAGAGGAGGTGGAGGTTGGGTCAGAAGGTACATCCATTGGGGTTGCGAATCGGCATCATCAGGACCTGGGACTCCAGATGGTTCGCCAGGAAGGGGTACTCCAAGCTCGTTGTTGAGGACGCGAAGATCCGATCCTTCCTCAAGAAGAAGCTCTACCACGCGGGAATCTCCCGGATCGAGATCGAGCGGGCCGCCGACCAGGCTAAGCTCCGGATCCATACCGCTCGGCCCGGGATCGTCATCGGCAAGAAGGGCGCCGAGATCGAGGCTTTGAAGCGACAGCTGGCACCGCTCGTGAGGCGACAGATCCTCATCGACATTCAGGAGGTGCGCAAGCCCGAGCTGGATGCCACCCTGGTGGCCGAGAACATCGCGCTCCAGCTTACGCGCCGGGTTGCCTTTCGCCGGGCCATGAAGAAGGCGGTGGGCGGCGCGCTCAAGTTTGGAGCCAAGGGCGTGCGCGTAGCCTGCTCTGGACGCCTCGGCGGTGCCGAGATGGCGAGATACGAGTGGTATCGTGAGGGTCGCGTGCCCCTCCACACCCTGCGGGCCGATATCGACTACGGTACGGCGGTGGCCAAGACCACCTACGGGATCATCGGCGTCAAGGTGTGGATCTTCAAAGGCGAGGTCCTCAACTGAGCAGGGCCAGGGAGCTGAACGGTTATGTTAGCACCGAAGAAGGTCAAGTACCGAAAGCAGCAGAAAGGCCGGAGGCGAGGCAAGGCCTATCGAGGCTCCAATCTGGAATTCGGTGACTATGGCCTCCAGGCTGTCGAGTGTGCGTGGATGAGCGCCAGACAGATCGAGGCTGCCCGTATCGCCATGACCCGGCATATCAAGAGGGGTGGCAAGATCTGGATCCGGGTTTTCCCCGATAAGCCCATCACCAAGAAACCGGCTGAGACCAGAATGGGAAAGGGCAAGGGACCGCCGGAGGGCTGGGTAGCCGTAGTTCGACCCGGGAGAATCCTCTACGAGATGGAAGGGGTGACTGAGGTAATGGCCCGGGAGGCCTTCCGTCTCGCCTCGCACAAGCTGGGCTTTGCCACGAAGTTCATCAGCCGGGGAGGAAGCCAATGAAGGCAAAGGAACTCCGGGAACTGAGCATCGAGGAGCTGCAGGCCAAGGAAAAAGAGCTGGGCGAAGCCCTGTTCAATCTCCGATTCCAGAATGCCACCAACCAGTTGGATAACACGGCCCAGCTGGGAAAGACCCGGATAGATATCGCCCGGGTGAAGACTATCCTGGCCGACAAGCGGCGAGCGCAGTGAGGTCCCGAGCATGAAGAAACGTGGTTTGCAGAAGACTCAGACAGGCGTGGTCATCAGCGACAAGATGGATAAGAGCGTGGTGGTGCAGGTGGACCGGTTGGTGCGGCACCCCATGTACAAGAAATATGTGCGCCGGCGGGCCAAGTATGTGGCCCACGACGAGACCAATTCCTGCAAGGTGGGCGATCGCGTGCTCATCCGGGAAACGAGGCCTTTCAGCAAGACGAAACGCTGGCGGGTAAGCGAAGTCCTCGAGAAGGCTGTGGTCTAGGAGGGGCGGCTGCAGATACGCGTTGCCTCACGGATCACCCTGGTTCCAGTGGAAGCCCCCTCCGGCTTTTTTGGAGATCGGGCAACGGAGTGAATCATGATTCGGGCACAGACAAGGTTACTCGCCGCTGACAACTCGGGAGCCAAACAGCTCTACTGCATCAAGGTCTTGGGAGGCTCTCGGAGGCGGTATGCCACGGTGGGAGATATTATCGTCGTCTCGGTGAAAGAGGCGATCCCCAACGCCAAGGTGAAGAAGGGCGACGTCATGAAGGCCGTCGTCGTCCGCACCAAGAAAGAGGTTCGCCGTCCCGACGGCTCCTATATCCGCTTTGACGATAACTCGGCGGTACTCGTGAACCAGCAAAAGGAGCCCATCGGCACCCGTATCTTTGGGCCGGTGGCCCGGGAGCTCAGGGCCAAACGTTTCATGAAGATCGTCTCTCTGGCGCCAGAGGTGCTGTAAAGGGAACCGGTATGGCAGGAAAGAAGCAGTTTCACGTCAAGAAGAACGACACGGTTAAGGTGATTGCCGGTAAAGAGAAGGGCAAGACCGGCAAGGTCCTCAAGATCCTGGCCAAGAAAGATAGGGCGGTGGTGGAGAAGGTGAACTTCATCAAGCGGCACCAGCGCCCCGGCGCCCATAGCCGCCAGGGAGGGATCGTCGAGAAGGAAGGGCCCATCCACGTTGCCAACCTCATGGTGGTGTGTGGCAAATGCGGAGATCCCGCCCGGCTGGGCCGAAAAATGCTGGAGGACGGGAAACGCGTCCGCTACTGCAAGAAGTGCGGCGAGGTTCTCGAGTAACCTCGGAGGGTCGCGCTGGGGTTGAGCGCTCTCCGGCCGCGGCGAAGGGATGCTCCCCGGGTTCTCCGGATCGGCGCTCATGGGGTTGATCAGATGTCGAGGTTGAAAGAACTCTACGAGAAGGAACACAGGGTGGCTCTCACCAAGCAGTTCGGCTACAAGAGCCCCATGCAGGTCCCGCGGCTTGACAAGATCATTCTCAACATGGGCCTCGGGGAGGCCATCCAGAACATCAAAGTCCTGGACTCGGCGGTGGAGGAGCTCGCCCTCATCGCCGGCCAGCGACCGGTGATAACGCGGGCGCGGAAGTCCATCGCCTCCTTCAAGCTCCGAGCCGGTATGCCCATCGGCTGCATGGTGACCTTGAGGCGGGAGCGGATGTACGACTTCTTCGACAAGCTCGTGAATGTGGGCCTTCCCCGCGTCCGCGACTTCCGGGGCGTTTCCGACAAGTCCTTTGACGGCCGAGGCAACTTTACTCTCGGCATCAAGGAGCACATCATCTTCCCGGAGATCGACTACGACAAGATCGACAAGATCAAAGGCCTGAACATTACCATCGTCACCACGGCCAAGAGCGACGAAGAGGGGAAGGCGCTTCTGAAACTCATGGGTATGCCCTTCAAGAACTAGCCTTCTTGCCGCACCTACCGGGATGGTAGGGGCATGGGCATACCGAGGTGCCGTCTCCTTGGCCCTGCAGGAGGAGTAGACCTTGGCGAAAAAGTCAATGATTGCCAAAGCACAGAGGAAACCGAAGTTCTCCACTAGGTCGTACAACCGTTGCCCTCTCTGCGGACGACCCCGCGCCTTCTTGCGCAAGTTCGGGGTGTGCCGCATCTGTTTCCGCGGTATGGCCCTGAAGGGTGAGCTTCCGGGCGTCGTCAAATCGAGCTGGTAGGAAAAGGAGCAGATCCATGGCCACGACGGATCCTATTGCCGACTTTCTCACCCGTATTCGCAACGGCTCCATGGCCCGCTTCGAGAAGGTGGATATTCCGGCTTCCAATATGAAGCTGAACATCGCCAAGGTGCTGAAGGACGAAGGCTATATCAAGAACTACAAGCTCATCAAGGACAAGAGGCAGGGCGTCTTGCGCGTCTACCTCAAGTACGATGAGGAGAACGTCCCGGTGATCTCCGGCCTCGAGCGAGTAAGCAAGCCGAGTTGCAGGATTCACGTGGGCTATGACCAGATTCCGCCCGTGCTGAACGGGCTGGGAACGGTAATTCTCTCCACCGCCAAAGGTATTCTCCCCGACCGGGAGGCGCGGAAGCAAAAGGTGGGTGGGGAGGTTCTCTGCAAGGTCTGGTAGCGACCTGCACGGAATCCGAGACTGTCGAGGAGGACCTTCCATGTCTCGTGTCGGTAAGAAACCGATCAAGCTCCCCAGGGGCGTAACCGTCAACATCAGGGAGCGCGAGATCGAGGTGAGCGGCGGCAAGGGTACGCTCAGGCGCGGCCTGAATCCCCATGTCAGGGTGGAGGTGGCGGACGGAACGATCCGGGTGAGCGCGGGTGAGGGTAGGGAGGGCGGCGCCTTGCAGGGGCTGACTCGAACCCTCATCAACAACATGATGGTGGGGGTGTCGGACGGCTACACACGGGTCCTGGAGATCACTGGGGTGGGCTACCGGGCTGATCTTAAGGGCGACATCCTCAATCTCAGCCTGGGCTACTCTCACCCCATCGAGTTCAAGTTGCCCGAAGGCGTCTCGGCCGCGGTAGACAAGCAGAACCGCATCACCCTGACCTGCATCGACAAGGAACTCCTGGGGCAGACAGCGGCCAAGATTCGCGCCTTTCGTCGGTGCGACCCCTACAAGGGGAAAGGCGTCAAGTTTGCCGGCGAGGTGTTGCGTCGGAAGGTGGGTAAGGCCGGAGCGAAGTAATGGAGGGCCGTCGGCCACCAGCGGTCAGCCTGCAGCACTCGGCTGAGCGCTGGTGGCCGAGAGCCAACAAAGGTGACAACCATGGCAGTGGCGAAAAATCCCAGATTGGCAGCACGGCTGAAGCGAAAACGGCGCATCACCCGGCGGGTCCGGGGCAATCCGGATAGGCCCCGGCTCAACGTGTTTCGCACCAGCCGACATATGTACGCTCAGGTGATCGACGACGCCGCCGGCCGGACGGTGGCGGCCGCCTCCACGCTCAGCCCGGAGTTCCGAGGGCAGGAGAAGGTAAAGGGCAAGATCGAAGATGCCAAGCGGGTGGGCAAGCTGATCGCCGAGAAGCTCCGGGCCAAAGGGATTACTAAGGTGGTGTTTGATCGCAACGGGTTCCTGTACCACGGGCGGGTAGAGGCCCTCGCTGCAGCGGCCAGGGAAGCGGGCCTGCAATTCTAACGGAGAGGAGACGTTCCCTTGTACGACATGGATGCAAAGGAGCTCCAGCTCATCGATAAGGTGGTTCACATCAGCCGCGTGGCCAAGGTGGTCAAGGGCGGACGACGGTTTAGTTTCAGCGCCATCGTGGTGGTAGGAGACGGTCAAGGTTCGGCGGGATTCGGCCTCGGCAAAGCCAACGAGGTGCCCGAGGCGATCCGCAAGGGTGTGGAGTTGGCCAAGAAGGATATGGTCAAGATACCCCTTGTCAACGCCACCATCCCCCATGAGGTTTTTGCTCGTTTCGGGGCCTCGAGTGTTTTCCTCAAGCCCGCCTCCGAGGGAACCGGGGTCATCGCCGGCGGCGCGGTCCGTGCCATCATGGAGGCGGCGGGGATCCAAAACATCCTGACCAAATGCCTCGGCTCCCACAACCCCCACAACGTGGTAAAGGCGACCTTCAGGGGACTGCATCTTCTCCGGCATCCGGACGCCGTAGCCCGGCGGCGTGGAAAGCCCTTCGAAGAGCTGAGGGCCTAGGGCAGAGGGGGCCGGGCCAGCGGGACGCTCGCCCGGGAAAGGGATAGATCCCGGGCCCGGAGGGCACGGGGGTAGAGAGGCGAGAGACCACCGACACGGTGGCGGAACGGATGCAGCGATTCTCTAGCGGACAGCATAGGGTGGCGGTATGGCACAGGAAATCAAGGTAACGTTGGTTCGCAGCATGGCGGGAAGACCCGAGAAACAGCGAAAGATCCTCAGGAGCCTAGGGCTTACCCGCATGCACAAGACGGTCACCCTCTATGATACCCCTCCCATCATGGGTGCCATTCGCAAGGTCGAGCACATGGTGGAAGTGAAGCGAGAGGCAAGATAGCTTCAGACGAGGCAAGGTGGACGGCATATGAGACTGGATGAACTGAAACCGCCCCGGGGCGCCAAGAAGCAGGCCAAACGCGTGGGGCGCGGCCCGGGGTCGGGATCCGGCAAGACGGCTGGTCGAGGAAGCAAGGGGCAAGGCTCAAGGGCGGGGGGGCTGAAGGCGGCCGGCTTCGAGGGCGGCCAGATGCCCTTGCAGCGGCGGGTTCCCAAGCGGGGGTTCAACAACCCCTTCAGGAAGCGCTACGCTGAGGTGAACGTGAGAGAGCTCGAGCGCTTCACCGCCCATACGACGGTGGACGAGGCGCTTCTCCGGCAGAGTGGCGTGGTGAAGGGCGCGTGGGACGGCGTGAAGCTCTTGGCTACCGGTGAGATTACCAAGCCCCTGGTGGTGAAGATTCACCGCTGCAGCGGGGCGGCCCGTGAGAAGATCGAGGCGGCCGGCGGCAGAATCGAGGTGATCTAACGTGTTGGGTGGCTTCCAGACCATAGGGAAGATTCCCGAGCTGAAGCGCCGCATCTTGATGACCTTTGTCCTCCTGGCGGTGTACCGGGTGGGTGCTCATGTGCCGACGCCCGGCATCAACGGCGAGGCGCTGCGGGCTTTTTTCCTCCAGAGCCAGGGAACGCTTCTCGGCTTCTTCGACATGTTTGCCGGCGGGGCCTTCAGCAATCTCTCCGTCTTTGCCCTGGGGATCATGCCGTACATCAGCGCCTCCATCATCCTCCAGCTCCTGACGGTGGTGATTCCCTACCTGGACCGGCTCAACAAGGAGGGCGAGGCTGGCCGCAAGAAGATCACCCAGTACACTCGCTATGGGACCGTGGTCCTCAGCCTGATTCAGGGGTTCGGCATCGCCTTTGGGCTCGAGGGTATGACCGGACCCGGCGGCGAGATGGTGGTTCTCGCTCCGGGGTGGGGTTTCCGGTTGATGACGGTGATTACCCTCACGGCGGGTACCGCCTTCATCATGTGGCTGGGCGAGCAGATCACTGAGCGCGGGATCGGCAACGGCATCTCCCTCATCATCTTTGCCGGCATCGTGGCCCGTATGCCGATAGCCATCTTCAATACCTTCAGGCTTCTCAGGACCGGTGAGCTCTCCACCTTCATGATGCTTGTCATCGTCGTGATGATGGTGCTGGTGGTGGCGGCGATCATTTTCGTGGAACGGGGCCAGCGCCGTATTCCCGTCCAGTATGCCAAGCGGGTGGTGGGCCGCAGGATGTACGGCGGCCAGAGCACCCATCTCCCCCTCAAGGTGAACACGGCCGGGGTCATCCCCCCCATCTTCGCCTCGTCCATCATCATGTTCCCGGCGACCATCGCCCAGTTCATTCAGGTCCCATGGATGAAGGGGATTGCCGCCGCCCTCGGGCCAGGAAAGCTCATCTACAGCTTGCTCTACGTGGCTTTTATCGTCTTCTTCTGCTACTTCTACACCGCGGTGGTCTTCAACCCGGTAGACGTGGCGGACAATATGAAGAAGTACGGGGGGTACATCCCTGGCATCCGTCCAGGCAAGAAAACCGCCGACTACATTGATCGGGTGCTCTCCCGGATCACCCTGGGCGGGGCCATTTACGTTTCCACCGTCTGCGTACTCCCCACCATTCTGATCCAGAAGTTCCAGGTACCCTTCTACTTCGGCGGCACAGCTCTGTTGATCGTGGTGGGTGTGGCCATCGACACCGTCGCCCAGATCGAATCCCACATGCTGACCCGGCACTATGAGGGATTCATAAAGAAGGCGCGGATCAAAGGAAGACGATAAGCACGAGACCCAGGCGGCAGAGGCCGCCGCGAGGAGAGGGCTCCCCTCAACGGCGGCGGAGGGAGCCCGGATGTTTCATGAATCGATGTCGCGAGACCGTGAAGATGGGCGTGCAACCGGGCAATCGCAGGGTGCTGGTCCCGAGGCGTACATGAACGGTACGTCGCAGGGGCCGACACCCGAGGACGCCCGGAAGGACGGCCAGATCCGCGGTCGCAGCAAGCGACTCATGGAATATCCGGGCTGGGTATGGAGGAGGACTGAGCGGCGAGAGCGGCGGTAATGACCTGAGCCGCACTGGGTGGGCGAGTTACTAACCGCATTGTCTGGGAGGGAGGGTGCCATGAACATCATTTTGCTGGGGCCGCCGGGAGCAGGGAAGGGCACACAGGCCAAGATGCTCATCGACAGGTACAAGATACCGCAAATCTCCACCGGGGACATCCTGAGGGCGTCGGTGAAAGAGGGCACCCCTCTCGGGAAGGAAGCGAAGAGCTATATGGACAAGGGGCAACTGGTGCCCGACTCGGTGGTGATCGGGATCGTCGAGGAACGGATTCAGCAGCCGGATTGTCAGCGTGGCTACATGCTGGACGGGTTTCCGCGCACCGTCCCCCAGGCGGAGGCCCTGGACGAGATGCTCAAGAAGCGGAGATCGAGGATCGATCATGTCGTGAGCGTCGACGTGGCCAGGGATGAACTCGTCAAGCGTCTCACCGGGAGACGTACCTGCCGGGAATGCGGTGCAGGTTTTCACGTCCACTTCGACCCGCCCAAGAAGGCGGGAAAGTGTGACAAGTGCGGCGGCGAACTCTACCAGCGGGACGATGACAACGAGAAGACGGTGACCGCTCGACTCCAGGTCTACGAGAACCAGACCTTCCCGCTGATCGAGTACTACAAGAAGCAGGGGAAGCTGAGGCCGGTAGACGGCGTGGGTGAGATGAAGACCATCTTCGAGCGGATCACCAAGGTGCTCTCCTGAGGCGAGATGATCCACCTGAAATCTCCCCAAG
>Ga0335070_10008937_pt1 | contig 11758 bp, 11 predicted proteins | sample Lox_Sample_13_FD_206722 | JGI IMG/M metagenome (GOLD analysis project Ga0335070, IMG submission 206722) | Soil microbial communities from Loxahatchee National Wildlife Refuge, Florida, United States - Lox_Sample_1.3 | ecosystem: Environmental > Terrestrial > Soil > Wetlands | place: USA...
CGCGCGGCCGGCTCGTCGAAGGTCGAGGAGACGACCTCGCCCTTGACGGTGCGCTGCATCTCGGTGACTTCCTCGGGCCGCTCGTCGATCAGCAGCACGATCAGGTACACCTCGGGGTGGTTCCACGTGATCGAGGTGGCGATGTTCTGCAGCAGCATCGTCTTGCCGGCCTTGGGCGGCGAGACGATCAGGCCGCGCTGGCCCTTGCCGATCGGCGCCACCAGGTCGATCGTGCGGGCGGTGAGATCCTCGGTGCTGCCGTTGCCGCGCTCGAGCTTCAAGCGCTTGGTCGGATGGAACGGCGTCAGGTTCTCGAACAGCACCTTGTTGCGCGAGCTCTCGGGCGAATCGAAATTGATCTCGCCGACCTTGAGCAGCGCGAAATACCGCTCGCCGTCCTTCGGCGGGCGGATCAGGCCGGAGATCGTGTCGCCGGTGCGCAGGTTGAAGCGGCGGATCTGGCTCGGGCTGATGTAGATGTCGTCGGGGCCGGCGAGGTAGGAGCCGTCGGCCGAGCGCAGGAAGCCGAAGCCGTCCTGCAGGATCTCGAGCACGCCGTCGCCGTAGATGTCCTCGCCGTTGCGCGCGTGCGCCTTGAGGATCGAGAAGATGATGTCCTGCTTGCGGGATCTCGCCAGGCTCTCCAGGCCCATCGACTCGGCCTGTTTGACCAGTTCGTGTATCGGCTTGGCCTTGAGGGCCGTGAGGTTCATCGAGTTGCGCGAGGCGGCGAGTTCCGCCGGGCTGATGATCTCGGCATCGTCATCGGCCAAGGGTTCAAGGTCATGCATCGGTTCGTCTAAACGTCCACCGACATTCCCGCGGTTCGGGTCGCGGTTGCCGTCCCGGTTGCCGTGGCGCGGGCCCTTGTTGCGCTGTTGGTTGCGGCCCTGGTTGCCGAGATAGCCCCTCACAGGTGCTGGTCCAGGAATGCGGTGAGCTGTGATTTCGACAGGGCGCCGACTTTCTGCGCTTCGACGGTGCCGTTCTTGAACAGGATCAGCGTCGGGATGCCGCGGATGCCGAACTTCGGCGGCGTGTGCGGATTCTCGTCGATGTTGAGCTTGGCGATGCGCAGGCGCCCCTGGTACGCACCGGCGATCTCGTCGAGGATCGGCGCGATCTGCTTGCAGGGGCCGCACCATTCGGCCCAGAAATCGAGCAGCACCGGCTGGTCGGACTTGATGACATCCGCTTCGAAGCGGGCATCCGACGTATGGACTATGTTTTCGTTACTCACGCGACCTCAGGGCCTCCATGGAGATGATTTGCAACGGGTGGTTCGGCGCGGCAGGCCAGACAGTGGCACATGGGAGCCGCTCAGCGGTTACACTTGTGTCTGAAAGATTGGTATAGCGGGCGCGCAGAGGAGCCGCCGTTAGCGATATTTTTAGCCATTTCCGGGAATAACGCAAGTTCCATGACTGATGAGCATTTAAGCACCCTGAGCTTCGACAGCCTGCCGCTGCACCCCACGCTGATGCAGGGCATCGCCGAGGCCGGCTTCACGCATTGCACGCCGATCCAGGCGCAGACGCTGCCCACCGCGCTGACCGGCCGCGACATCGCGGGCCAGGCGCAGACCGGCACCGGCAAGACCGCGGCCTTCCTCGTGGCGCTGTACCAATCGCTGCTGACGAAGCCGGCGCCGGCCGGCAAGGCAAAGACATCGGTGCGCGCGCTGGTGGTGGCGCCGACGCGCGAACTCGCCGTGCAGATCCACAAGGACGCCGCGGTGCTCGGCCGCCACACGGGGCTGCCGCTGGCCGTCGTGTTCGGCGGCACCGACTACGAGAAGCAGCGCAAGCAGCTCGCCGACGGCGTCGACGTGCTGATCGGCACGCCCGGCCGCGTCATCGACTACCTCAAGCAGGGCGTGTACGACCTGCGCCACGCGCAGGTGATGGTGCTCGACGAGGCCGACCGCATGTTCGACCTCGGCTTCATCGCCGACATCCGCTACATCATGCGCCGGCTGCCCGCGCCCGAGAAGCGCCAGTCGATGCTGTTCTCCGCGACGCTGTCGCAGCGGGTGCTGGAACTCGCCTACGAGCACATGAACAACCCCGAGCTGGTGCGCATCGAGCCGGACAAGGTGACGATCGATCGCGTGCGCCAGGTGATCTACTTCCCGTCGATGGCCGAGAAGATCCCGCTGCTGGTGCACCTGCTGCGCGAGACCGAGGCGCACCGCACGATGGTGTTCGTCAACACCAAGCGCATGGCCGAACGGCTCGAAGGCTCGCTGCGCGCCAACGGATTCGCCGCGCAGGCGATCTCGGGCGACGTGCCGCAACCCAAGCGGCTGCGGTTCCTGCGCCAGTTCCACGAGGGCGAGCTCGCGGTGCTGATCGCGACCGACGTCGCCTCGCGCGGCCTGCACATTCCCGACGTCAGCCACGTGTTCAACTTCGACCTGCCGCAGGATGCCGCCGACTACGTGCACCGCATCGGCCGCACCGCGCGCGCCGGCGCCGCGGGCGACGCGATCAGCTTCGGCTGCGAGGAATACGCGATCTCGCTGCCCGACATCGAGGCGTTCATCGGCCACAAGATCCCGGTCGAGCGCTACGAGCCGGCGGACCTGCCGAAGCTCGAGCCGGCTCCCTACGTGCCGCGCGATCCGGACGCGCCGCGGCGGCGCGGCGGCGGCGGCGGCGGTCCGCGGGGCGGCCCGCGCGGCGGCCCGAGGCGCGGCGGCCCACCGCGACGGCGCTGAGTCCGCATGCGCCACGGCGTCGAATTGAACGCGTTCCCGATCCATCTCGGGCTGGGTGCGCAGGCCGTCAGCGAGCCGCGGTTCACGGGCAGCATGGATTGGTACGCCGCCTACGAGGCGCGCCATGCCAGCGATGGCGCCGAAGGCCGGCTCGTGAGCCTGCACACCTTCGCAGGACCGTGGACCGTATGGGAAATGCACCCGGCGGGGAGCGAGGTCGTGGTGTGCATCGCCGGCACGATGACGCTGCACCAGGAGCATCCGGATGGCACGCGGGCGTCGCTGGCGCTCGCCGGGGGCCAATACGCGATCAACCCGCCGGGCGTGTGGCACACGGCCGACGCCAGCGCGGCGGCCACCGCCTTGTTCATCACCGCCGGAGCGGGCACGCAGCACCGGGCGCGCTGAGCGCGGAGGCGATCAGCGCAACGGCTCCGCGTGCGGCGCGAGCAGGTCCGCCAGCGCGTCCACCGCCGTGAACTCCTCGTGCGCATGCGCCGCGCGCACCGAATCGGGCCGGCGGATCGCGCGGATGTGGCCGATGCCGGCGGCCTGCGCGGCACGCAGCACCGCTGCGCTGTCGTCCACGAACAGGCTGCGCGCGGCATCGAAAGGCTCCACGGCAGCCAGCGAGCGCCAGAAGCGCGCATCCTCCTTCGGCGCGCCCAGCGCGTGTGAACTGAAGCTGGCATGGAAGTGCCCGAGCACGCCGGTGCGCTCGTGCTTGATCGCCAGCGCCTCCGGATGCGCGTTGGTCAGCAGCACCAGCCGCTTGCCGCGCGCGCGCGCCGCGGCGAGGAAATCGCGGGCGCCGGGCAGCCAGCGGATGCGGTGCGCGTCGGCGCGCTTGAGCGCGGCGATGTCGAGTCCGAGCTCGCGGCTCCAGTATTCGGTGCTGTACCAGGGCAGCGTGCCGGCACAGGCATCGAAGCGCGGCTGCAGCACGGCGCGCGCCGCGGCTGCATCGAGGCCGCGGCTCGCACCCCAGGTCTGCGGCACCAGCACCTGCCAGAAGTGATTGTCGAAATCGAGATCGAGCAGCGTGCCGTCGAGGTCGAGCAGCACGTGGTCGATGGAGTACCAGTGGATTCGGGACAGGGCGGCGCTATTCATCAGCTTCGCTATGATGGCGTCCATGATCGCCGGCCCGCAACCTTTCGAGCGCATCGACCTGCATGCGCACAGCCATTGGTCCGATGGCACGCTCGGCCCCGAGGAGCTGGTCGCGCTCGCGCGTACGCGCGGCGTGCAGCTGCTCGCGCTCACCGACCACGACACGATGGCCGGCTGCGAAGCCGCGGCCACGGCCTGCGCGGCGGCCGGCATCGGGTTCCTGTACGGGAGTGAACTGACCAGCCTGTGGCGCGGCCGGGAAATCCACGTCGTCGGGCTGCGGCTCGATCCGCATTCGGCTTCGCTCGCCGCGCACCTGGCGGGCGTGCGCGCGCAGCGCGCCGAGCGCATCCGCGCGATCGGCCTGAAGCTCGATGCCCGGGGGCTGCCCGGCGCGGACATCGCGGCTGCGGTGCTGGCGCGCCCTGGCACGCCGACCCGCCTGCACGTCGCGCGCGAGCTGGTGCGGCGTGGCCACGCGACGGACGAAGACGATGCGTTCCAGCGCTGGCTCGGCAAGGGGCAGCCGGCCGCGGTCGCGGCGGCCTGGCCGGGCGTGGCCGCGAGCGTCGCGGCCATCAACACAGCGGGCGGCGCGGCCGTGCTGGCGCATCCGCATCGCTACAGGCTCTCGGCCGGCGCGTTGCGCGAGCTGTGCGGCGAATTCCTCGCGGCGGGCGGCCTGGGGCTCGAGGTCAGCCTGCCCGGCATGGGCATCGGCGACGCCAGCCGCGCGGCGGCATTGGCGCGCCGCTACGGGCTGGCCGGCTCCTGCGGCTCTGATTTTCACGTGCCCGGCATCCCGTGGCGCCCGCTGGGGCGCTTCGCTAAGCTACCCGAGGGCATCGTGCCCATCACCGAGCGGCTCGGGCTGGAACCGGCCCCAGGCACGCTCCGGGCGTCACAGGCGCCGGCAGCCGAATGAACGAACCAGGCGACAACGTCGATCGCGAGCTGTTCCGCAACATGCAGAAGCTGCGGGCATTGCGCATCGAGCATCGCGACCTGGACGAAGTGATCTCGCGGCTGTCGCTCGACATCCACATCGATGAACTGCAGCTAAAGCGCCTGAAGAAGCGCAAACTCGCGCTCAAGGACCAGATCCAGATGCTCGAAAGCCAGCTCATTCCCGATCTCAACGCCTGAACGCCGCCTTGCTGCAACCGCTGCTCGAAAATCCGGCCAGTCCGCAGCTCTACGGGCAATTGCTGGCGATCGTCGCCGTCATGGCGCTGTCGGTGTTCGCCGGCCGCGTCGCGCGCGGCATGTGGCAGCGGCAACCGCCGCCGCGCCGGCCGTGGCTCGCGGTACTGATGGATGGCCTGGCGCGGCTCGTGCCTTCAGGGTGCGCGACGGCGCTGCTGCTGGTCGCGCACCTCGCCTACGCCGGCGCGGCGCGCGACACCGGCCTGCTCGACCTGGCGCTGCGGCTGGCCGCGATCATGATCCTGGTGCGCGGCGGCGTGTTCGCGGTCGGCCAGCTGCTCGGTCCGCACTCCTGGCTGCACAACTGGGAAGCGCAGCTGGCCGGCGTCGTCTGGCTGGGCATCGCCTTCCAGCAGGTCGGCTGGCTCGGGGACTTCGAATCGCACCTCGATGCGATCGACCTGTTGCCCGGCAAGGCGCACTTCACGTTGTGGTCGCTCCTCAAGAGCCTGGTCGTGATCACCGGCTTCGTGCTGGCCGGCGGCCTGGTCGCGCGCGCCATCGAGCAGCGCGTGATGCGGCTGTCGAACGTGGCGATGTCGACGCGCGTCGGCATCGCGAAGTTCAGCCATTTCTTCCTCGTGGGCCTTGGCGCGCTGGTGGGCGTCAACGCAGCCGGGGTCGATCTCACCGCCCTCACCCTGATCACGGGCGCGATCGGCATCGGGCTGGGATTCGGACTGCAGGCGATCACCAGCAACTTCGTCAGCGGCTTCGTGCTGCTGCTCGACAAATCCATCAAGCCCGGCGATGTCATCAGCTTCACCGGCCTCACCGGCACCAGCACCGAGAACTTCGGCTGGGTGCAGGAGCTGCGCGGCCGCTGCGTGGTGGTGCGCGACCGCGACGGCGTCGAGACGCTGGTGCCGAACCAGAACCTGATCACCGGCCCGGTCATCAACTGGAGCTACTCCGACCGCAAGGTGCGCCTGAAGCTCCCGGTGCGCGTCAGCTACCGCGACGATCCGGAAGTGGCGCTCGAGCTGCTGGCCCGAGCCGTCGAGGGCAATCCGCGCGTGCTGCAGGATCCGCCGCCCGCGCCGCGCCTGATGGCCTTCAGCGACCACGGCATGGACCTGGAACTGCGCTTCTGGATCGCCGATCCGCAGAACGGCGTCAACAACGTGCGCTCGGACGTCAACCGCCGCATCTGGCGGCTGTTCCGCGACGCGGGCATCACGATCCCGGTGGCGCAGCATGAGGTGCGGCTGCTGGACGCGTCCGCGGCGCCGTGAGCGCACTGCCGGAAATCCCCGAGTCCGAACTCCGCTTCAGCTTCGTGCGCGGGGCCGGCCCCGGCGGCCAGAACGTCAACAAGGTCGCGACCACGGCGCAGCTGCGCTTCGACCTCGCCGCCACGACGCTGCTCGACGCGGCCGGCAAGGCGCGGCTGCGCGCGCTCGCCGGCCACCGCCTGACGGACGAGGGCGAGATCCTGATCATCGCGCGCAACCACCGCACCCAGGAAGGCAACCGGCGCGAGGCGCTCGGGCGGCTGCGGGAACTGATCGGGCGCGCGCTGGTGGTGCCCAAGACGCGGCGCCCCACGCGCCCGACGCGCGCTTCCAATGAGCGGCGCATTGCTGGCAAACTCCACCGCCAGCAAAACAAGCAGCTGCGCCGTGCGGTCCGGCACGAGGACTGACGCGCGGCCGGCTGCGACAACGACCAGCACTTCAGGGGAGAGTCGCATGATTTCCATTGGCGCGCTGTGGCTGCCGATCCTGCTCTCGGCGGTGTTCATCTTCGTGCTCAGCTCGATCATCCACATGTTCCTCGGCTACCACTTCGACGACCTGCGCGCGCCGGCGCAGCAGGATGCGATCCTCGAGGCGCTGCGCGGGCTCAACGTGCAACCCGGCGACTATGTGATGCCCAGGCCCGATTCGATGAAGCAGTTCCGTAGCCCGGAATTCAAGGCAAGAATGGAGCGCGGGCCGATGGTGATGATGACCGTCGCGCCGGGCGGCATGGCGATGGGCAGGAACCTGGCGCAGTGGTTCGCGTACCTGCTGGTGGTCGGCCTGTTCTGTGCCTACATCGCCGGCCGCGAACTGCCGGCCGGCGCGCCCTACCTGAGCGTGTTCCGGCTCGTGGGCTCCAGCGCCTTCCTCGCCTACGCCATGGCGTTGCCGCAGGCGGCGATCTGGTACCACCGCAACTGGCGCATGACGCTGGTGACGATGTTCGACGGACTGCTGTTCGGGCTGCTGACCGGCGGCACCTTCGGCTGGCTCTGGCCGCACTGAGCCGCGCCGCGGCCCGCCTCAGGCGTGCGTGACCTGCAGGATCGAGTGGCGGATCTGCTCTGACAGCACGATCTCGGCATCGCGGGCCACCTCGACCAGCACGCCGTCGAACACCAGCCGGCCCGCCTCGTCGGTGCGCAGCACGTCGCGGCTGCGCAGCAGGTTGATGAAGTTGCCGAACAGCGCGCGGTCGAAGAACTCGGGCGAATTGAAGCCGTACAGCAGGGTCATGCGCTGCGCCATGAGCTGGCAACGCTCCTCGAGCGTCTTCTGCGTGATCTCGCCGCTCCCGGCGCGGATCAGCAGCGCGATCGCCAGGTAGTAGCGCTCGATCGTCTGCACCGTCGACTGGGCGAGGAGCGAGAGCTCCATCGCCGCGTTCGAGGTCGGCGCCGGGCGCCGCCAGCCGCCGTCGCCGGCGGCTTCCAGCAGGCCGCAGCGGCCCAGCGCGGCCAGCACCTCGTCGACGACCGCCGGAATTTCATCCTCGCTCCAGCGCAGGAACAGCTCGCTGGCGATGTACGGATAGATGCGCCCGGCGAAGCGCTGGATGTCCGCGGCGCGCAGCTCGGCGTTGGCGATGAAGCAGCAGGCCATCAGCGAGGGCATCGCCACCAGGTGCAGCACGTTGTTGCGGTAATAGGTCGCCAGCACCGCGTTCTCGGCGCTCATGCGCACGAACTCGCCGGCGCGATGCGTCTCGCGCGTGATCATCTGCAGCTTCAGCCCGTAGTCGATCACCGCCCCGGGCGAGAGACCGGTGATCGTGACGCGCTCGCTGTAGGGCACGGCGCGCAGCACTTCCAGCAGCGTGCCGAGGTGCCGCTCCAGGTCCTCCTGCAGCGTCGCCTGGCGCGGCGTCGCCAGCAGCGCCAGCGCCAGCAGGTTCACCGGCGTCATGCTGGCGGCGGCGTTGATGTGGCGCATCACGGTTCCCGACAGCTCGCCGACCAATGGCGCGATCCAGCGCGGCTTTTCCTGGGAGTTGCCGGCCTGCGTGCGCCATTCCGGCGCGTGCCGGTCCAGCAGGCGCTCGAGGTACACCGGCTCGCCGAGGTTGACGTGCACGCGCCCGAATCTCTCGCGCAGCCGATGCAGGCTGCGCAGGAGCCCCAGCACGGTCTCCTTTTCCTTCGGCCGCCCCGACAGCTCGTTGATGTAGGTGGCGCCTTCCCAGATGCGCTCGTAGCCGAAGTACACGGGCACGAACACCACCGGGCGGCGCGGCTGGCGCAGGAAGCTGCGCACCGTCATCGCCAGCATGCCGGTCATCGGCGCCAGCAGCCGGCCGCTCCGGCTCCGTCCGCCCTCGATGAAGTACTCGATCGAGTGGCCGCGCGCCATGATCGCCGCCAGGTACTGCGTGAACACGACGGTGTACAGCGAATTGCCGCGAAAGCTCCGTCGCATGAAGAAGCCGCCGCCCTTGCGCAGGAACCGGCCGATCACCGGCAGGTTCAGGTTGACGCCCGCGGCCACGTGCGGGATCGCGAAGCCGTGCTGGTAGATCGCGTAGGAGAGCAGCAGGTAGTCCATGTGGCTGCGGTGGCACGGCACGTACACGATCTCGTTGCCGTCGGCGACCTGGCGGAGCGTGTCGACGTGGCGGAACTCGACGCCGTCGTACAGCCGGTTCCACACCCGCGTCAGCAGGTGCGACATCGAACTGACGAAGGTGTGCGAATAGTTGGCGGCGATCTCGTCGATGCAGCGGCGCGCCTCGAGCAGCAGCTCGCGGCGCCGCGCGCCGCGCTTGCGCTCGCCGCCGTTGCGTTCGCGCGCGGCCTGCGCCACCGCCTGGCGCACGGCGCGCGAGCGCAGCACTTCGGCGACGATGGTGCGGCGGTGCGACAGGTCGGGACCGATGCGCGCGGCGCGCGAACGCGCCAGCTGCATGCGCAGCACGCGCGCCACGCGCCGCGCCACCGCGGCGGTGTCGGCCTCGCCGCCCAGCAGGCTGCGGAGCGAGACCGGCTCGCCCAGCTGCACCATGACGTTGCGGCCGTTGACCAGCACGCTGAAGCCGCGGCGCAGGCGGCTGCCGATCGCCCAGTCCTCGGCGAGGAACAGGCGGATCAGCGAACGTTCCTTCTGCGGCGCGCGCCCCCAGTAGATGCCGGCCGGCACCAGCGCGACATCGAGCGCCGGGTCGGCGCGCAGCGCATCGATCAGCACCGCCAGCTCGCGCGGCGCGCGGCGATCGAGGCGCGTGCGCCAGAATCCGACCGGCCGCTCGAGCGCGAAGGAGGCGCGGCCGGCGCTGGCCGGCGCGGGCAGCAGCCGCCGGCGCGGGCGCGGCAGCCGCAGCTTCGCGCACAGCGTGCGCAGCACCGCCAGGTCGACGGCGCTGCGCCGCTCGAGCACGTAGCAGACCGGCACGGCGCTGTCGCGCAGGCGCGCGCCGACGTCCGCGGGCTCGAGCCGCGAGCGCGTCCACAGCGCGACCAGCCTGGCGAGCAGTGAATCCATGTCAGGGCCTGTGCACTCCCGGGGCCGCGACGCCGGTCAGCGGTACCCGTAGCGCATGTCGATGGAGACCAGGAAATGCTCGAAGTAGTAATTGATCGTCTGCAGCTGGTCGTACATGCGATGGTCGGTGTCGAGCAGGTGCAGCGTGGCGCGGTACTGGCGCGCGAACTGCACGCTGTGTTCGGGCGGCACCACCGTGTCGCGCCAGCCGTGCACGATGGTGGTCGGGCAGTCGATGAGTCCCTCGCGGAGCGGCGGCAGTCCTTCCATCAGCAGCGCCGGCGCCAGCAGGAACACGCCGCGGGCGTGCAGGAGCGAAGCGGCCGCCACCGTGACGTAGCCGCCGAGGCTCGAGCCGGCGAGCACCAGTTCGCCGGGCAGCTTCTGGCAGTGCTCGACCAGCTTCGTGACGCGGTCGCGCGGGTGGTCGATGCCGCGGTAATCGAGCGAGTCGGCGTGGTACCCCTCGGTGCGCGCGATCTCGGCGAGGCCCGTGAGCTTGCGACTCCACGGTTCGCTGTCGCGGCCGTGCGAGAAGATGACGTAACGTTCCGGCACTACGCGGAGGCCCCGTGCAACGCGGACGCATGGGCGGCGCCGGATTCGGCGGCGAGCTGGCGCAGGATCGCCGTCTCGATCTCCTCCGACACCTTCGCCCCCGAGGTCGCCAGGCGGTTGATCGTCACGCTGCGCACGCTGCTGCCTTCCTGATCGTGCGTGACGAGGCAGGACTGGAACTCGCCACCGCGCCAGGCGGCGAAGCCGAACAGCAGCCGGCAGCGCCCCTGCGCGACATCGGCGGGGGAATTCAGCCGTTCGTCGCAGATGACGAAATGGCGCTCGCTGCTGTCGCGCCCGGCGAAGGCGCCCGCCGCGCCCAGTTCCTCGAGGAACGCGCCGACCTGCTCGCACACGCGGCGCCATTGCGCGCTGCCGCCCCTGCCATGCCGGGTCCAGCGCGTGCCCTCGAGCACGCAGGCCTGCAGCCACAGCGCCAGGCGGCGCGCCGGCAGGTAGCGCCATTCGCCGCGCGCGGCGTTCTCCGGCAGCAGCGTGCGGGCGCTGCGCACCGCTCCCGCGGCCGGGCGCACGGCGTCGAAGCAGTTCACGCCCACCTGCGCCAGGCGCGCGCGCTGCACTTCATCCAGCACGATCTGCGGCCGGCAGGGGGCGCGCAGCACCGGCGTCTCGCCGGCCGCCGCCGCCCACAGCGGACTGATCTCATCGCCGCGCGCGATCAGCCCCGCCGCCGCACCGCAGCCGGCGAACAGTTCATTGCGCCCGCGCAGGCGATCGGGGGCCAGCAGCCGCGGGAAATACAGCAACGCCTGCTCGCTCTGGAAGGCCCAGTGCGAAGCACCCGTCAACGCTGCTGCCACCGAATCCCAGGAGGCCGGCGGATCGACGATCAGCAGCGCCTGCTGCGCGCGACATACCTGCGTGGCGACATGGAGCGTGGCCATGCCGATGTCCTGGCTGCGCGACAGCGGCGGCACGCACAGCAGCGAGAAGCGCGGGCCGCCGCGCAGCGCGAACAGTCCGGTGCCGCGCGTGGCATCGCCGATCACGTCGTAGTCGGTGAGGTCGGCGCCGTCGGCGCCGTCGTTCGCGGCCGCGACATAGCCGATCACCGCGCCGGGGCGCGATGGCAGCGTGCGCGCCGGCCGCTCCGGCGGCAGCGGGCCGGCCAGGCGCACCAGGCGCGAGTGCTTGAGGAAGCGCTCGATCGATCGCTCACTCCCGGGTGTGATCGACACCTGGCGCATGATCTCCTGCGCTTCGACCAGCTCGGAGCCGGGTTGCTGCAGGCGCTGCACCACCAGGTTGAACTGGTCGGATGCCTCGGGCGCGATGCCGTCGTAGTCCACCGAGGCGCGCAGGTATTCGCGCGTGCCCGGTTGCCGTCCGCGCAGCAGCAGCTGCGCGCGGCCGGCCGGCAAACGCAGGCTGGGCGCACGCGCGCCATTGACGACGCGCACGATCAGCGCCTGGCGGCCGCCGT
>Ga0335070_10008939_pt1 | contig 11758 bp, 14 predicted proteins | sample Lox_Sample_13_FD_206722 | JGI IMG/M metagenome (GOLD analysis project Ga0335070, IMG submission 206722) | Soil microbial communities from Loxahatchee National Wildlife Refuge, Florida, United States - Lox_Sample_1.3 | ecosystem: Environmental > Terrestrial > Soil > Wetlands | place: USA...
GGCAGAACGCCGTTGCGGATCGTAATCGGGCGCACGGTGCGGGTGTCGCGCCCATCGATGCGCGGCTCGCCGTTCAGTATCTGGCCGCGCACGATTCTCGATTCGAGATTGCCGAATTCCGTTTTCACATGGTTGATGAACGCCGGCTCGGCATCCGGCTGGATCAATTCGGAAAACACGCGTTCCCTGATCATCTCGATGCGCTCGCTGCGCGCCTGCTTCTGCTTTAACTGATAGGCCGAGCGCAGGTCGCTTTCGACTGACTGGGTGATCCGGTCGATCAACGCCTGGTCGGCGGCCGGCGGCGTCCAGTCCCACGGCGGGTTGTTGACCTCGTCGGCCAGCTGGTTGATCAGTTCGATCACCGGCTGCATCTGCTGGTGGCCGAACACCACCGCGCCCAGCATGATGTCCTCTGACAGTTCCTGCGCCTCCGATTCGACCATCAGCACCGCCTGCTGGGTGCCGGCGACCACCAGGTCAAGCTGGCTGGTCTTCAGCGCGTCCGCGGTCGGGTTGAGCAGATACTGGCCGCCGGCATAGCCGACGCGTGCGGCACCGATCGGGCCGTTGAACGGAATGCCGGATACCGCAAGCGCGGCCGATGTCCCGATCATCGCCGGGATGTCGGAATCGACCGCGTTGTTGGAGGACAGCACTGTTGCAACGACCTGGACTTCGTTGTAGAAACCATCGGGAAACAGCGGCCGGATCGGGCGGTCGATCAGCCGCGACGTCAGAATCTCCTTTTCCGAGGGACGGCCTTCGCGCTTGAAAAAGCCGCCGGGAATCTTGCCCGCCGCATAAGTGCGCTCCTGGTAATCGACCGTCAATGGCAGAAAATCCTGTCCCGGCTCCACTTTCTTGTCGCCGACGACGGTCACCAGAACGACCGTATCATCGAGATTGACCAGCACCGCGCCATGCGCCTGGCGCGCGATTTCGCCGGTCTCCAGGGTCAGTTGATGCTGTCCCCATGTCATCGATTTCTTTATCTTGTTCAATTTTTCATCCTTTAAGCGTCGGGGTCTTCCGACATTGCGGCACGCCGTCACCCGCACGCTGAATCCGCGGCTGCCGGAAAAGAATATGGCCGTCCGGGCGCATCACCCGATCGGCCACATGCAGTCCAATCAATAATTCACTTACACCCGCCGGGCTCCCGGCAAATGTCATTTACGCAGGCCAAGACGATCGATCAGGGTGCGGTATTTCTCGGCGTCCGCGCGTTTCAGATAGTCCAGCAGCTTGCGGCGCCGGCTGACCATGCGCAACAGCCCACGGCGCGAATGATGGTCCTTGACGTGCGCCTTGAAATGCTCGGTCAGTTCGCTGATGCGCGCCGACAGCAGTGCGACCTGCACTTCAGGCGAACCGGTATCGGTCTGCTTGCGTTGATAATCCCGCATGATGCGTGCTTTCTGCGTGGTGCTGATTGCCATTCATTTCTCCGTTGCAAAGCGGCGGCTATTTTACCTTGTGCCCGGCCGTTTTCTCAAGTAATTTTAAGATGTTGTATGGAAACCGGAGCCGCCGCTGCAAGCGGCTCACGACGCGCCGGCAAGCAGTCGGTAGGGGGCGATCTTGCCTTCCGCCAGTACTTCTCCGACGCCCAGAAAGCGGTGTTCGGCGTCATACAGCCGGACCCGTCCCGGTTCCTTGACCGCGGCGCAGCAGCTGCGGCCGGTGGTGATGCGCCGCGCCTCGGCCGGCTCCAGCAGACAGGCGGGAAGCGCCGCGACCAGGCTGTCGACCGGCAGCAGCAGGTCATCGAGCCGGTCAGCCGGGGTCGCTTCCAGCGTGCCGAAATCGACGGCTGATGCGATATCGAATTTCCCGACCGCGGTCCGTCTCAGCGCGGAAAGCATCGCGCCGCAGCCAAGGGCGTTGCCGATGTCCTCCGCCAGCGCGCGCACATAGGTTCCGCTGCCGCAATGGACGCGGATCCGCAGTTGTTCCGCCTGTTGTTCAAGCAGTTCCAGATCAAAAATCTGCACCGCGCGCGGCGCGACGGTCACCTCCTCGCCCGCCCTGGCATAGGCATAGAGCGGCCGGCCGCGGTATTTGACCGCGCTGTAGCGCGGCGGCGTCTGGGAAATGGTGCCAACGAAGCGATGCAGGGTTTCCCTGATCTGCGGCAAGTCGACGTCCACCGGCGCGCGCGCGATGATTTCGCCCTCGGCGTCGCCGGTCGTCGTCGTCGTTCCGAGTGTAATTTCGGCAAGATAGACTTTGTCGGCAAGAAACGCGCTCGAAGAAAATTTCGTCGCCTCTCCGAAGCACAGCGGCAGCAATCCGCCCGCCAGCGGATCCAGGGTTCCGCTGTGGCCGGCCTTGGCCGCGCGCAGCAGGCGCCTGGCCCGCTGCAAAGCGGCGTTGGAGGTAATGCCGGCCGGCTTGTCCAGCAGCAGCACTCCATCGACCCAGCGCGCGGAAAAATCCTTTGCCGCCATATGCAGGCTATCGCCGCTTGCTGGACGGCCGCCGCGCAGGGGTGGGCGCCACCGCCTCGTCGATCAGGTGCGAGAGGCGTACGCCGCGCTCGACGGATTCATCGTAGACGAAATGGAGATCAGGCATGGAGCGCAGCGCGAGACGATGGGCGAGTTCACGGCGCAGGTAGCCTGCGGCATGATTAAGGCCCGCCGCCGCTGCCGTTACCTGCGCATCGTTTCCAAGGAGCGTGAAATAAATCTTGGCGTGCTTGTAATCCGGGCTGACGTCGACCTCGGTCAGCGTCACCATTCCCACCCGCGGGTCCTTGACTTCGAGCCGGATCAGCTCCGCCAATTCGCGTTGGATGAGTTCGGCGACTCGCAGCGTGCGCGGAAAATCACGTGGCATCGATTCACAGCGTACGCGCGATCTCTACCGTTTCGTAAGCTTCAAGCTGGTCGCCCGCCTTCAGGTCGTCGAAATTCCTGACCGACAGGCCGCAATCGAATCCGGCCCTGACTTCCCTCACATCGTCCTTGAAGCGCTTCAGCGACGCCAGTTCGCCGCTATAGATCACGACATTGTCGCGCAGCACGCGCACCATCGAGTTGCGACGCACCAGCCCTTCCAGCACCATGCAGCCGGCGACCGTGCCGACTTTCGATATCCTGAAAATCTCGCGCACCTCGACCAGCCCGAGTACGTTTTCCTTCTTTTCCGGCGCCAGCATGCCCGACATCGCCGCCTTCACTTCATCAACCGCTTCGTAAATGATGTTGTAGTAGCGGATATCCACTCCCGACGATTCCGCCAGCTTGCGCGCGTCGGCGTCGGCACGGGTGTTAAAACCGATGATGATCGCCTTCGAGGCCAGCGCCAGATTGACGTCGGATTCGACAATGCCGCCGACTGCGCAATGCACGATGTTGACCTTGACTTCGGCGGTCGAAAGCTTATTCAACGCATGTGAAAGAGCTTCATACGAGCCCTGCACGTCGGCCTTGATGATCAGGTTCAGCACCTTGACACCACCGTCGCCGAGCTGGCTGAACATGTTTTCGAGTTTGTTGGACTGCTGCTGGGCAAGTTTGACGTCGCGGAACTTGCCCTGGCGGAACAGCGCGATTTCGCGCGCCTTGCGCTCGTCTCCCAGTACGATCACTTCCGCGCCAGCCGTCGGCACGTCCGACAGCCCCTGGATCTCGACCGGCAGCGACGGGCCCGCCTCGTTCAATGTCTTGCCGCTTTCGTCGAGCATCGCCCGCACTCGCCCGAACACCGCACCGGCGAGCACGATGTTGCCGCGCTTCAGCGTCCCCGACTGCACCAGCACGGTCGCCACCGGCCCGCGTCCCTTGTCGAGCCGCGCCTCGATGATGACGCCCTTGGCCGGCGCGTCTTTCGGGGCCTTGAGTTCGAGTACCTCGGCCTGCAGCAGGATGCTTTCGAGCAGCTGGTCGATGCCCTGCCCGCTCTTGGAAGAAACCGGCACGAACATGGTATCGCCGCCCCATTCCTCGGGAACTACTTCATGTCCCGCCAGATCCTGCTTGATGCGATCCGGGTTGGCCTCCGGCTTGTCGATCTTGGTCAATGCAACCACGATCGGTACCTGGGCGGCCTTCGCGTGATGGATGGCCTCAATGGTCTGCGGCATCACGCCGTCGTCGGCCGCAACCACCAGCACCACCAGATCGGTAACCTTGGCGCCGCGCGCGCGCATCGCGGTGAACGCCTCATGGCCGGGAGTGTCCAGAAAAGTGATCATGCCGCGCGGGGTCTCGACATGATAGGCACCGATGTGCTGGGTGATGCCTCCCGCCTCGCCGCTGGCGACGCGGGTGCGGCGGATGTAGTCGAGCAGCGACGTCTTGCCGTGGTCGACGTGTCCCATCACGGTGACCACCGGCGCGCGCGATTCCAGCGAGGCCGGTTCGTGCTGCTGATCCTCAGCCAGGAACGCGTCGGGCTCGTCAAGTTTGGCGCGCACCGCCCGGTGCCCCATCTCCTCGACCGCGATCATCGCCGTGTCCTGATCCAGCACCTGGTTGATCGTCACCATGTTGCCGAGTTTCATCATCGTCTTGATCAGGTCGGCGGCCTTGACCGACATCTTCTGTGCCAGCGCCGAAACGGTGATGGTTTCAGGTACCGGTATTTCGCGCACGATCGGCTCGGTCGGTGCTGCGAACGCATGCTGCTGATCGCCCGCTTCGGCTTCGTGCTTGGCGTGACGCTCCTTGCGCTGGCGCCAGCCCAGTCCGCCGCTGATGTCGCCGCGCAATTTGATGTTGCGGCGTTTTACGGTTTCGTCTTTCCAGACGACTTGCTTCGCCGGCTTTTTGGCCTTTTTCTCCGTTTTCGCTTTTTCCCCCGGTTTCGGCTGGGGGCGATGCAGGGTGCCTTCGGAGAGAGGCGTTCCCGTCGCCGGCGGCGCGGCCGGGGTCGACGTTTCGGGCACGGTTTCCGCCGCCGGCGCAGCCTCGGCCTCCGTTGATTTCTTGCGGCGTTGACGCGCCTGTTTCTGATGCGCCTCCTCACTCTGACGCGCAATCAATTCCGCCTGCTTCTGCGCCTCCACTTCGCGCTTCGCGATCTGCTCCGCATCCAGGATGGCCTTCTGTTCGCCCGGGACATCGGAAACGTCACGTTTCACCAGGACGCGCTTCTTGCGCACCTCGACCTGGATCGTGCGTGATTTTCCCGTGCTATCGGCTTTTTTGATCTCCGTCGTCTGCTTGCGCGTCAACGTGATCTTGGTTTTATTTTCCTTCGCGCCGTGTGCCTGGCGCAGGTATTCGAGCAGCTGCGTCTTGTCCTTCTCGGTCAGCACAGTGTCACCGGTCAGATTCCTCTTGATGCCGGCCATCTGCAGCTGCTCGACCAGAAGATCGAGCGGCAATCCTAGCTCTTTTGAAAACTGGGTTACGTTGATCTGTGCCATGTACAAGTCAGGCGAACCAAGGCGCGCGGGCGGTTATGATCAGCTGCCTGGCCCGCTCGGCGTCCAGCCCCGTCATTTCCACCAAATCATCGGTTGCGAGATCCGCCAGTTCCTCCTTGGTAACAACACCTTTTTCCGCTAACAACCGCGCGGTCTGGCTGTCCATGCCTTCAAGCGTCAGCAAATCCTCCACATCGTGTTCCAGCTTTTCCTCGGTCACGATGGCCTGTGTCAGCAGGGAATTGCGCGCCCGGCTTCGTAATTCATTGACCGTGTTCTCATCAAAAGCTTCAATCTCGAGCATTTCGTTAAGCGGCACGTATGCAACTTCCTCCAGTGTGCTGAAGCCTTCCTGCATGAGAATATCCGCCACTTCCTCATCGACGTCGAGCTTTTCCATGAACAGATTGCGGATGTGCGACGATTCTTCCTCGCTTTTCTGCTTCGACTCCTCGACCGTCATCAGGTTGAGTTCCCAGCCAGTGAGCTCACTCGCCAGACGGACATTCTGACCGGTGCGGCCGATCGCCTGGGCAAGATTCTCTTCATCGACCACGATATCCATGCTGTGCTTGTCTTCGTCCATCGTGATTTTGCTCACCTCCGCCGGCGCCAGCGCGTTGATCACGAATTGAACGGGGTCCTCGGACCACAGCACGATGTCGATGCGCTCGCCGCCAAGCTCCGAGGTCACCGCCTGCACGCGGGAACCGCGCATGCCGACGCAGGTGCCGATCGGGTCGATGCGGGAATCGTTCGACTTGACCGCGATTTTGGCGCGCGATCCGGGATCGCGCGCCGCCGCCTTGATTTCAAGCAATCCATCCTCGAGCTCGGGCACTTCCAGTTCGAACAGCCTGACCAGAAACTCCGGAGTAATGCGGGAAACCATGATTTGCGGCCCGCGGCTGGTACGGTCGATCTTCCAGAGGCACGCCCGCACCCGGTCGCCGGGACGCAGGTTCTCTCGCGGAATCATCTGATCGCGCAGCAGCCGGGCCTCTACGCGTCCCGACTCTATGATGGCGTCGCCGCGCTCCATGCGCTTTATGACCCCTGTTATCAGATGTTCGCCGCGTTGCAAAAAATCGCTTAATATCTGCTCACGTTCGGCGTCGCGGATTTTCTGCAATATCACCTGCTTCGCGGTCTGGGCGCCGATGCGCCCGAACTCCACTGCGGGCAGCAGTTCCTCGATAAAATCGCCGACCTGGATATCCCTGCCAGGATTCTGCCCCTGTGCTGCGGAGAGCGTCACCTGACGCTCGGCAGACTCCAGCGATTCGTCCGGCACAATCTGCCAGCGCCGGAAAGACTGGTACTCGCCGGTGACGGGATCAACCGCCACCCGAATATCGACATCGTCCTGAAAGCGTTTCTTGGTCGCCGAAGCAAGCGCCTGTTCAAGCGCGCCAAGAACAATGCCCTTGTCGACATTTTTTTCACGCGCCAACGCATCGACCAGCAACAGCAATTCACGACTCATATGCTTCTGACCTCTGTCCCTATATGTTCGGCACCAACCGCGCCTTTTCGAGATTGGCCAGCTCGAAAGGCAGCAACTTACCATCCACTTCCAGATCCAGTTTGCCGTCACCCACGGCGCGCAGTATGCCGGTAAAGTTCCTCTGACCGTTCAGTGCGACCCGCAGTTTGATCTGCGCTTTCTCGCCACAAAATCGGGCGAAGTCGCTCTCCTTCTGCAGAATCCGGTCAAGCCCTGGAGATGACACCTCTAGCCGGTCGTAGTCCACTCCTTCCACTGCGAATACCCGCGATAAATGGCGGCTGACATCGGCACAATCGTCTACGCCTACCCCGCCGGGTTTATCGATGAATATCCGGATCAAGCGACCCTTGGATGAGCGTTCCCAACCGACTAGCTCGTAACCCAAGCCGGCAATTATCGAACCAAGCAGTTCCGGAAAATGCATAACTCTTTAACTATAAACAAAAAATGGGCTGAAAGCCCATTCACTAAACAATAGAATTTTAGCAAAAAATATATAATTTTAAAAGGCGATGATAAATATGTACTTATTCATCCGCCGGTTCTTCCACCCCATATCCTGACCAGTAATCCTCTTCTGCCAAGGTGGTGCTTGCCGGTTGCCCCAAGAAAAATACTTATAAACCTTGCCTCATATAATTTCCCAATGCTAAAATTTTCCGCCATTTTCAAAAATTAGCCATAAAATTTGTTGACGCTTGTCAATTATATTTCTTGTGAGGGGGTATAAAATGCTTGAACCGGATACAACCACTGGAGAAGTCCTGCTGATGTACTTGGGATGGTTCGTGTGTATATTTACGCTGGTTTATATCCTGATGAAGAAAAATTCCTGAAGAAATACAAATACATAAACAATCTAATGGCGCAGGGGAGCACAAGTCAGATTGTGCCCTGAGTTGCCAAATCAGTATAAGCGAAATCAAATGAGGGGGAAGTCACAGATGGGTAAACGTCTGGTATTGATACCGCTGACCTTAGCAATGGTCGCTGTGATGGCAGCAGGAACTGTTGCGCATGCACAAGAAGCCGGAAAAGTGACCGCAAGTGTTGCCAATGGCCAAAATATTTTCACCAACGGAAAAGACGGCGTGCCGGCATGCATGAGCTGTCATGGCGATAACGCGATGGGAATGGATGCGATGGGAACCCCGCGTCTTGCCAATGTAGGCTATGCCTATGTCGTGAAGCAACTCACCGATTTTGCTGCCGACAGGCGCACCGATACCACGCTGGGAGTAATGAACGGATTTGCCAAGATACTCAGCGAACAGGACAAACGCGATGTCGCTTCCTATGTAAATACCCTCAACAATCCAAGCGAACATTCGGATCTGGCCTCTCTCAAATCAGGAGGTACGGCAGTCGGTGAGGCTTACCTCGGGAAAGGCCTTGTTCTGTATGGGAAAAGCATAGTAGAAAACGGCGTAACCCAGAATATATCCGCCTGCCAGTCCTGCCATGGCTATAACGGACGTGGTAACGACCCGATTTATCCGATGATCGGACAGCAAAAATACGTCTACCTGACCAATCAGCTGAAAAAATGGCGCGATGGGTCCAGGGCCAACGACCCGATGGGGCAAATGCGAGCGATCGCAAAAAACCTGACCGATGACGATATTAATAATGTGGCCGCCTATCTTTCTCAAGCGCCGCAATCGACCGCAGGCAACTCGTTCCTGCCGGATAATCAAACCACTCTCAAAAACGTAGTAACGAAGTAGGTTCCAGGCTTCCCGAAATCGAGTTTCTGCTGCTGGCGCGCACTTAAAGTGCATCGTCAGCAGCATCGCCATGCTTCGCCACCAAGTATGCTTGAGCTCTTCGGCCCCTCTGATTACCATCGATTGCTCGAGCCGCAGCTTCTCCTCCGCCGACTGATCGGCTTCCAAGTCCCTCCCCTCTATCAGCGTCTTCTCATAAATACAGTCAGGAATCAATGGTGCCGGTCGCTGTCTTACCGGATAGGCTAAAATACGGTGCGGTGGAATAGGCACAAGGGTAAAGGGAACGCCAAAAGGACAACGCTGGATGAAAAAGGGGGAAAAAATCCTGTTTGGAGTTTTCGGCCTGTTTCTGCTGGCGACTACAATAGGTTTTATTATGCTGGAACATATCCGGCATGTTCAAAAAACCCCTATGTACGCTATTACCGATCATTACGATTTCTCCAAGGAGGGATTGCGAGGTTCCACGATCTTCGAAAAGCGGGGCTGTACCAATTGTCATCGGGCGATGCGGGAAGGAACCAATATGGGGGTCGTTCTCGACGGCCTTGGCTCCAAATACAGTTACGATTATTTTTATAATTTCCTCAAAAGCCCCGAAGACACGTACGGGGCAAAAACCATCGATCATGGCCCACCACCGAAAATGGCTGCATACGTCTCCGCACTCCCCGATTCCGATTTAAGGGCCCTCGCCCGTTTTCTGTCGGAATTGCGAGCAGACCCAGGCGCTGCCGATTCTCCGATACCCCCGGAAGAAAAGTCGACTTTTCTTGAGTCTGTACTGCAGCGTCTGGCACCGGACAGCTGGAAAGAAAATTTTAAAGATATCCGCGACAGGGAATCCGATAAAAATGAACAGCATGCTCCGACCAATTGATGCCGCCGCAGCAGACCGCCGGGATTTCACCCGCTATACGTTGTGGTTCGTCTATAGCTGCATCGTCTATTCCATCATCGGATTCTCATGGGGATCGCTGATGGGGGGAATCCCGGAATTCCGCCATTTTGTTAACTTTACCCCTCATGGGCACCTTATCGTACTGGCCCATGCACACATTAACTTGCTAGGATGGGTCGAGATGGCAATCTTCGGCGCTCTATATTATGTAGTACCCAAGCTGACAAGGAAGCCGATATACAGCTTACGCTTGGTCAAAACCCACTTTTGGATGCACAACATCGGACTCATCGGGATGGTTGTTCTTTTTTCTGCCGCCGGCATTATCGGCGGCATATCGACATCCGATGATGTCGAAAAACAAGTCAGTCATTTGCTGGCGCTTGTAGGCATGTTCGGAACATTGGTGCTTCTGGCAAACATCATCTGGGGCTATAACCTGTTTCGGACGAGCATGGGTTGGGAAAGCATTGATGCTGAATAGGCGCATATTTTCAACTGCGATCTGCTGCATTATTTCAGCGGGTCTGGTCGCGGGTTGCGACGGATGGAAACCCGGGTTGACTCCCGGCACGCGCGCGCCGAGCATTCCGACCAAGACATTGGCGGATGTCGGAGGCGATTTCAGCAGAATTACGACATATCACCAGCCTGATGAGCGCATGTATCAATATTCCGTTGATCAAGCGTTGAAAACCGGAAAGCCGATCCTTCTGGAATTCGCAACACCCGGCCACTGTACGGTCTGCGATGGGCAACTGCAAATGCTGAAGGCATTGCTGGACAAATACCAGAATCAAGTCGTATTCATTCACCTGGATCAGTATGAAAATCCCCAGGCATTCAAAGCCTACAGGATCATCGGCGACCCTTGGACAGTGGTCATCGATAAAAACGGGGTAGTATGCTTCCAGCGGCCAGGGCGAATGCTGTACAGTGAAATGGAAGATGCCATCAAGAAAGGCTTACCGATCGCCCATCAGCCGATTTCGCTGCGACAAAACCATATCACCAGCAATGCCGGTTGAAGGTCAGATCTCTCCCGCTCTTCAAATTTTTAAATTTGGCGCGGCCATTCGCGGCAGCGCGTTTATAAACGACAATTTATGGGAGAAATATCCCCCAATATCCGTTTCGTTCCTGATCGCAAAGGCATGTTGTGGGATTTACTGCTTTACGTTCCTACTGTTGCGGCACTTGCATCGATCGGAGCCAAGCTGTGGTACGGAGGGGATAAGAATCTGGCCTATCTGCTTTGTTTTTTAGCCAGTTTTTTTCTGATAGCTGGAAGCAGCAGAATTCTGAAGACCCGGCTCATGCTGTTGCCGTCGGCTCCTGTCGCCCTCGAATTGAACAAGCAGTACATACGTTTGGAGCAGCGCGACGGAAAAGTGATCGACTTGGTAAAGGAACAGCGTTTCTACTCGGATTACTCGGGGCGTTCATTTGGAATATCCGGCCTGGACGGCCGCGGGGAACGGCTTCAATTCGTGTTTCATAAAGGACAGTTCCAGGATGCTTCGCAGTATGACGGCACCGTCGAAACCTTGAGACGTTATTTTAAATAACGTCCGGAAGCTACTGCGGTTCGTGGCATCCCATCCAATGACCTTCATTTCCTGGAGGAACGGCGATGAATGACATCTCTCGCCATATAGCCGATGACGCCGGAAACTACCGCACAAGTTATCGAGATCAGCAGGTACTCGGTTTCCAGATTCACCAGTCCCCCTACCAGCATGTGCACCGCGTAACCAATCATGATCAGGGAACTGATGGCGATTGCCAGATAAACGAACGCTTCCTTCACGAGAGATTTTCTCTTATTTGGCGGTAGCTATGGGGTTTTCTTCCGAGCGGGCGGAGAATCTTTGATCCTGATGATCACGCCCGCATCCCGAACGGCGATAGTCTCGGTCTTCTCGCCGCCTAGCATCGCCAAGTCACGGGCCAATGGCCCGTTTGCAGCTTCCTTCGGATCGAACATCAGATAACTGATTCCGTGCATCATCGTCAAAAGGATATTTTCGTCTTCCACAGGCGGAGGCAGTGGCAATGCATCGCACCCGCACGCCAGCATGGTCCGCCCCGGCCATTGACTTGCGACGCGCATGGCCCCGCCACCGGCAACATTAGAAGTGTCATGTTTCGATACATCCGTGCTTTCAACCAGGGTCTTGATTAGAGCATCGCTTGGAGACAAGAAGCCACCTTGCAGCTGCTGATATCGTGCTTTA
>Ga0335070_10008941_pt1 | contig 11757 bp, 9 predicted proteins | sample Lox_Sample_13_FD_206722 | JGI IMG/M metagenome (GOLD analysis project Ga0335070, IMG submission 206722) | Soil microbial communities from Loxahatchee National Wildlife Refuge, Florida, United States - Lox_Sample_1.3 | ecosystem: Environmental > Terrestrial > Soil > Wetlands | place: USA: Florida...
CGAAGCCGCCCCACTGGTCGGGATCAATCCGGCTCATCCGCAGCACATTAGGATGGACCAGGCCGCAGGGCAATAGCTCCACCCACCCGCCCTGTTTGCAGACGGGGCAGCCCGGACCGCCGCAGATCAGGCACTGCACGTCCAGCTCGAATCCCGGTTCGACGAAAGGGAAGTAGCCGGGCCGCAGCCGGACGGTGACCTCGCGCCGGAAAATGGCGCTCAGCAGCGTCTTCATAAAGTAAATCAGGTTCGCAACCGAGACATCGCGATCCACCATCATGCCTTCGACCTGATAAAACGTGTGCTCGTGCGAAGCGTCGACTTCTTCGTTGCGGTAGGCACGCCCGGGCGCGATCATTCGGAGCGGCGGCCCGAGCTTTTCCATGCCGCGCACCTGCACCGGTGACGTATGGGTGCGCAAGAGGCTGCCGCCATCGAGCCAAAATGTATCCTGCATGTCGCGCGCCGGATGCTCAGCCGGAATATTCAGCGCGTCGAAGTTGTGATATTCGGTCTCCACTTCCGGTCCGTCGAGCACGGCGAAACCGAGCGAGGTGAACAGGTCTTCGATCTCTTCCTGAATCTGTGTTACCGGATGGATGCTGCCCGGGCGAGGACCTGGCGCGGGCAGAGTGAGGTCCAGCCATTCGGTGCTGAGGCGCGCGTTCAGCGCCTGGTTGGAAAATCCGTCCTTGCGGGCATCGAGCGCGTACTCGAGCGACTGCTTGGCGGCATTCAAGGCTTTGCCGGCCTCGGCGCGCTCTTCCGCGGTCAGCTTGCCGAGGTCTTTGCTGAACTGGGCGAGCGACCCTTTGCGGCCGAGGACGTCGACGCGAACCGCCTCTAACGCGTCTTGGTCCTTCGCTGTCTCGATGCGTGCGAGGGCATCCGACGCGAGCTTTTGAATTTGATCGGCGAGACTCATGCGGCCGGTTGGAACAGTTGCTGCGCCTTGGCGACTTCCCAGTCCAGATGATTGATGTAGAAGAGCAGCACAGCCGGCGGATATGTGTCCTTGAACTGATCGAACGTTTTCTGCTGCCAGCCATCGGTCAGGTATTTTGAACCGTCAATGTCCTTCGCAAAGAACCCCTCTTCATTGGGGATGCCCAGGTGATCAAGAACCGCCTTGATCATGTCCAGGTGGGAGATCAACACGGCCTGGGAAAGGTCAGTCGCCAGATCCTCATCGTGATCGGTCAGGCGGGCCCAGAGTCGAGGCTCGGCCTTGCGGATGCTTTCGGAATTGAGCTTCGCAGTGTGCAGACGCGCTTTGACGCGATCGAAAAGCTGGTAGGTTTTCAGCTTGCCAATCGAAACGCTGCGCAGCAACTGCGCGAACGTCGGCTGGCCTATGCCGAGAAATATCTCACTAAGCTGCATAAAACGCCAGCGTAGCATGTGGGGGCTAAGGCAATGCTGATTCATTGCGGGAGGTACACTCGGAAATTGGCCGGGCAAGGTAATTCCGTCAGCAGAAGGCTCATCCACGTTCGCGGTATCGTCCAAGGGGTTGGCTTTCGTCCGTTCGTTTATAATCTCGCGCACCGGCTGCAGTTGTCGGGTTACGTGCTTAACTCGTCGGCCGGTGTCGTGGTTGAGGTGGAAGGATCGGCGCCCGAGCTCGATGAATTCGTGACGGCGCTTCGCCGGGATAAGCCGCCGCTAGCGCACATCGAAGATGTCGCCGTGAGCGTTTTGGATGCGTGCGGCTATGCGGGTTTCGTCATTCGCGAGAGTCTGGATGAGGCAGGGCAGTTGGTTCCAGTGTCGCCAGATATCGCGACTTGCGACGACTGTAGGCGCGACTTCCGCACCGCGGGCAACCGGCGCTACGGATACCCGTTCACGAACTGCACCAACTGCGGGCCGCGGTACACAATTACGAGAAAAATCCCCTACGACAGGCCGTTCACAACGATGGCGTGCTTTGCGATGTGCGAACGATGCATGCGCGAGTACGAGGATCCCGCGGATCGGCGGTTTCACGCACAGCCGAACGCGTGTCCTGACTGCGGGCCGTCGCTGACTCTGGCTCCCGCGGACCCCGCAGCGTCTCGGGATAGCTTAACGATCATTCGGGCGGTTCGCCGGCTGTTGCGCGGGGGCCGGATTGTGGCGATCAAAGGCCTCGGCGGTTTTCATCTGGCGTGCGACCCGGCGAACGACCAAGCCGTGCGGCTGCTGCGCGAGCGCAAGAAGCGCAGCGACAAGCCATTCGCGTTGATGGTCCCCGATGTCGCGAGCGCCGAGCGTTTCTGCGTTGTCTCAGAAGACGAGCGGGCGCTGTTGGTGAGCCCCCGCCGGCCGATTGTAATCGTGAGGCGGCGAGATGACGCTCCGCTGTCTGCCGGGCTCGCGCCAGGCAATAACACGCTGGGCGTGATGCTGCCTTACACGCCCCTGCACTATTTACTCTTTGCGGATTCGCTGGATGCGCCGCCGGAATTTCCCGCGCTCGTGATGACCAGCGGCAACTTGAGCGAAGAGCCGATCGTTACGGGCAATCGCGAGGCGGCGGGGCGTCTGCATAACATCGCCGATGCGTACCTCTTCCACAATCGCGACATTCACACGCGCGTGGATGACTCCGTGGTGCGAATCTTCGAGGGCAAGGAGCGCGTGCTGCGGCGCTCGCGAGGCTATGCACCGTTCCCGGTGAACCTCCACTTTCCTCTGGCTGAAATTCTGGCATGCGGCGCCGAGTTGAAGAACACGTTCTGCCTTACGAAGGAAAATCACGCATTTCTCAGTCAGCACATTGGCGACTTGGAGAATTACGAGACTCTCGTGTTCTTCCAGCAAACGCTGGAGCGGATGAAGGAACTGTTCCGCATCGAGCCGAAAGCAGTGGCCTACGATCTTCATCCCATGTACTTGAGCACGAAACTGGCGCTCGCGATGGAGGGCCTGGAGAAGATCGGCGTGCAGCATCATCACGCGCACGTGGCGAGTTGCATGGCGGAGAACGGCCTCCGCGAAAAGGTGATCGGCGTTGCGTTCGACGGGACCGGCTACGGGACCGATGGCAAAATCTGGGGCGGGGAATTCCTCCTCGCGGATTACTTGGGCTTCGAGCGGCGCGCTCATCTGCGATACATTCCTCTCGCGGGCGGCGACACCGCTGTACGTGAGCCGTGGCGCTTGGCTCTGAGCTATTTGATAGACGCATTCGGCCCGAAGCTGGAGAACCTGGATGTACCCCTGCTGCGGCGCATTCCGGAGAAGAAAGCGGCGGCGGTGCGCGCGATGATCGAACACGGCATCAATACGGTGGCGACGTCCGCTTGCGGGCGGCTCTTCGACGCTGTGGCCTCCATCGCCGGTGTCCGCGATGAGGTCAATTTCGAGGCACAGGCCGCGATTGAGCTCGAGATGAGCGCGCTCCCCGAGATCGATGTGCGCTACGCATTTGAGCTCAGCCAGGGGGATCCGGTGGAGGTTGATGTTCGGCCCGCGATTCGGGAGATCGTGCGAGATATTCAGTCGGGCAAGTCGATCGGCTGGATCTCCGCGGCCTTTCATAACACCGTCGCGGCGATCGTGATTGAGGTGTGCCGCAGATTGCGGAATCTCGAAGGCATCCGCAACGTCTGCCTGACGGGCGGGACGTTCCAGAACATTTTTCTGCTTGAGCGCGCCGTCAAAGGCCTTCGCGCCGAGGGTTTCGAGGTGTTCCTGCACGCGCAAGTTCCGCCTAACGACGGCGGGATCGCGCTGGGCCAGGCCGTCGTTGCGAATCAACTCTTAATGCGTCGCTGACTGACGCGCACACTGCTGGGCCCGCCAGTTGATAGACTTGTCAGCTAGTTTGGTATCTCGATCCAGGAGACTTCTATGTTGAAGACAGCGATTTGTGCTCTGCTGATGCTGCTGGTTTGTTCCACCCTGGCGCAAACGCCGCCGCTGCCCGCCACGGACGTTAGCAACGCGACCATTCAGTCATTCATCGATGCTTTGCCGCGCGATGTCGTCAGCGACCGCCCCATCCGCATCGTCGACGTCGGCGGCTATCACGTCGGTGTGTATGGCGTGTTTCGTCCCAAAACAATCAAGCAGGAGGCGAACATTCATCAAACTAAGGTGACGGAAATCTACTACATCCTCGACGGCAACGCGACACTCGTTACCGGCGGCACGCTACCCGATCCGAAGCCGCTGCGGCAGAGCAGCACGACGTTCCAGAGTTCGCGCATCGAGGGTGGCGTAAGCCGCAAAGTCACCAAGGGCGATGTTGTGATTATTCCCGGGCGCACGCCGCACTGGTTTAGCAGCCAGGATGGAGATCTTCGCTATCTGATCTTCCGGCCCGATCCGGAGAGCACGCTACCGCTCAAGTAAGCTTGTTCGCGAAATTGCGAAGTACAGCATCACAAACGCAAAGGCGGTCGCCGCGAGCGAAGCGCCTGCCAGAGCGCGGAGCAGCGGTTCTTTCCACATCAGCCGCGCGCGGGGTGTGCTGGCCAGAAATGCGGCCACGAATCCGCCGGCGAACCCGCCCAAGTGTGCCATGAAATCGACACCGGGGAAGAAGCTGATGATCACGCCCCAGATCAGCCACTGCGAATAGTACGCTTTGACCATCGATCCCACGTGCGATTTGTCCGTGAAACCGAACGCCACCATTGCGCCGATCAGGCCGAAAATGCCGGCAGAAGATCCCACCGAGAAATGTCCGGTATGGGAGCTTGCATAAAAGCCGACCACGGTCGCCGCAAAATAAAACACGATCATGCGGCTTGTGCCGTATAGCTGCTCCACTTCGGCGCCGATTCCGAATAGCGCCCACGAGTTCATCAAAATGTGCAAGATACTGCCGTGCAGAAAGCCTGCGGTAATCAGACGCCACCATTGCCCGTCCATGATCATCGCCGGCATGCTCGCGCCCCATTGAGTAATGACGCCTCGCCAAGGGCCGAGATTATCGGCCAGAAAGAAAATGCCGTTCACCAGGATGATCATGGTCGTGGTGAAGCGCGCGTGTGGGATTAAGCCGCCGAGGATTTCGCCGGGATTGCGGCGGTCAATGGCGCGCGGCCCGAGTGGAACCTCGCAGTACGGGCACACTCGGTCGCTCGTCGTCACAAAAGCCCGGCAATTCGGGCACATCCTGCGTTTATCCACGGACCCATTGTACAGTGCGGCCTCGGATCAAACCTTGGCATTGCTACAATTGAAGATCCACAGAAATTTTCGCCGCAACAGCGGAGTCTGCTCGGATGCCCAAAACGGAAAAAGAACACCGCCAGGATATCGTGGAGGTCGGCAAACTGGTCTACCAGAAAGGCTGGGTTGCCGCCAATGACGGGAACATTTCGGTGCGGTTGGACCAACATCGAGTGCTCTGCACCTGTACTGGTATCAGCAAGGGAATGATGACGCCGGACGATCTGATCGTCTGCGACCTGGACGGCAACAAACTGGAGGGCTCGCGCGAGCGAACCTCCGAGATCGCGATGCATTTGACGATCTATCAAACGCGTCCGGACATTGCGGCAGTGGTGCACGCACACCCGCCGGTGGCGACTGGATTCGCTGTTGCGGGCCGGCCGCTCACGCTCGCGCTGCTTCCCGAGGTCATCATTGGGCTCGGTTCGGTGCCGCTGGCCGACTACGGTCTGCCCGGAACGTCGGCGCTGACCGAACGGATGCTGCCATTCATCCCGCAATACGATGCGATTCTGATGCGCAATCATGGCCTGGTCTGCTACGGGGAAGACGTTTACAAAACGTACTTCAAGATGGAGACGGTCGAACATTTTGCGCGCATCACGCTGGTGGCGGAACTGTTGGGCGGGCCGAAAGCTCTTCCAAAGCAGGAGGTGGACAAGTTGATCGGTTCGCGGGAGCGATATGGGATCAAATCGCGTGCGGGAATGGAACCAGGGCGTCCCATTGCGGCGGAAGACGTGGAGGGCTGCAAAAGAATTTCAGTTACGCGCGAGGAGCTGATTGAACTGTTGGACGAGGCATTACGCGCTCACGGTGTGCTGACCTGATTCCCTACGGCCGCACTGCGGCCGGCTTCGCTAGTTCCGCGGCTGGCGCTTGCGTGCTCTGGCGCGGCCGCCAAGCGGGCAAAATCAGGACCGCCAGCAGGAATGCCAGAATCAGCTTTAAGACTTCCGAAATTCCGTAGACCGCGTGCAGCCGGGCGAACTCTCCAGCGCTGGATGAGTTGTCGAGGTGTGCGCTCAGCGACAGCATCCTCGGCGTGATGCCAAAGTGCTGGACCGCCACCAGAGCCAGCAGTGTGAGCGCTAAAGCGAACTGCACGGGCCGGCGGTTGCCGAATAGAAGCAAGGCGGTCAAAACGACTCCAAGCCCCAATTCCGCGCGCTCCCAGGCCACGAAGAACAACTGGTTCAGCTGACCGGCCATCGCGCGCAAGGCTGCATGAGTGCCGGCGTTTCCGAGCGCATCGGCCATTTGGAAGTTCTGCATCGCTACAAAGATCATGAACAGACTGCCCATAATCCAGGCTCCCAGCAGAAACGCCGCAACTCGATGGCCGTGCATTTACCTACAGTCTAACTCGCGACCGCTACAGGACTTGAGCGCGAGCGCCAGGCCCTGGTAATAGTACCAGGGCTGTGTTAACATCAACTGCGCTCGTCCCAACCCTTTGCCGGAGGCGCTGGGCTTTAGCCAGGGATTGGTCTGTACAAGGGAGGTGCTCTGATGACGATCTGGTCTAACGAACAAGAACCGGACGGCAAAAGTTCCAAGCCGGCATTTGAGCTCAGTTCGGGCGATCCGCTTGCCCAGATTCTGAATCTCGCTGACGACGCAATTATTTCAGTAGACGAAGGGCAGCGGATCGTTTTATTCAACCAAGGCGCGGAGAGAATTTTCGGGTATGTCGCCTCGGAGGTGGCTGGGCAGCCGCTCGATCTGCTCTTACCCGAAGATTTGGCTCGAGTGCACCGCGCCCATGTACAAGCGTTTGCCAATTCTCCGATCGCTTCGCGACGCATGGGCGAGCGTCAGGAAATAAAAGCGCGCAGAAAGAATGGGACTAATTTTCCCGCCGAAGCATCGATTTCCAAGGTGCAATTTGACCAAAAAACGATGTTTACGGTTATCCTGCGAGATGTTACCGAACGTGTGCTCAACGAAGAGCGCGTGCGCGCATCGCTTCGTGAGAAGGAAGCGCTGCTGAAGGAAGTCCACCACAGGGTGAAGAACAACTTGCAGGTTGTTTCGAGCTTGCTGGGGCTGCAATCGCGGGCGGTTACTGATCCGGAGCTTAAGAAAATGTTCCAGGAGAGCCAGAATCGGATTCACTCGATGGCGTTGCTCCACGAAAGCTTGTACCAGTCGCACAACCTGTCGCTGATTGATTTCCCCGAGTATATCCGGCAACTGGCGGCGCATTTGTTTCATTCGTATGGCGTTGGAGCAGAGGCAATTCACCTCCGGACGGATATGGAAGCGCTGTCCCTTCATCTCGATGCGGCCGTGCCGTGCGGTCTCATTGTCAACGAATTAGTGTCAAATTCACTGAAATATGCCTTCCCGGATGGCCGCGCTGGAGAAATTCGAATTGAGTTGCGCGCGCATTCGGACGGCGTTACGAGTCTGCTGGTGGCCGATAACGGCGTGGGGTTAAAGGCCGACGTTGACTGGGTGAACACTCGATCGCTCGGATTGAGGCTGGTCCGCACGCTCGCGCAGCAATTGGGCGCCGAACTAGAAGTAAACTCGGGTGCGGGCATGGAAGTTCGGCTCGCGTTCGCCGCAGCCGCGTGATCGATCTGCGGCCTAACGCCGCAGGACCTTAAAAGCAAACTCGCGCCCCCAGCCTTGTTGAAAAGCCAGGGAAATCCATAGCAGCGCGAAGGGCTCGAGCAGGCGCGCCTGTTGGAGCGGGCCGGCGTCTTGCGCGTCGAAGCCGATGTCCTGTGCCAATTCGTGCACGGTCTTCTTTGCGCCGGCGTCGTCTCCACAATAAAACAGCACGGGACGCTCCGAGCCGAAGGAGGCGTTCGCCATGATGTTGTTACCCACGGTGTTGAAGGCCTTCACCACTTTCGCGCCGCGCGCCCACTCAGCGACCTGCTCGGCGCCGGACGAGGTCGTGCCGACTGTGAGGCCCGAGAGATCCCCGTGCAGCGGATTGGTTGCGTCGATCAAGGTCTTCCCCGATAGATTGCCGAGGCCGGCGATAACATCTTTCGTAGCAGGCCACGGCATCGCCAGCAGTAGCACATTGTTTCCCGCGGCTTCCGCGAGTGTGCTGGCCCGCGCAGTCATGCCGGCGTCCGCGATTAACTTTTTCATATCCGCCGCGGAGGGATCGCGCGAGCCGAACACCACTCGATGGCCTTTCTGCGCCCAGCGCATCCCAATCGATCCGCCGACGTTTCCAGAACCGATGATTCCGATGGTCATGTTTTCAATAAAGCACACCGGTGCCGCACGCGGTTGCAAGATAATGGAGGCATGTCGCTAAAAATCACGACCTCTTATCTGGAAGATTCTCTCGGCGTGTTTCAGCAATACAAAAAACTTGGAGAGCGCGCCATGGAGCAGTTGACCGATGAAGAGCTGTTCACGGTTTTGGATCCGGAGTCGAATTCGGTCGCGATCATCGTAAAGCACATGGTGGGAAATATGCGGTCGCGATTCCGGGATTTTCTAACCACCGACGGCGAAAAGCCGGATCGCAATCGCGATACCGAGTTCGTAGATCCCCCGGTCTCGCGCGAGGCGCTCATCAGGATGTGGGAGGACGGCTGGAGGTACGTGTTTGGCGCGCTGGATCCGCTGACGGAAGCGGATATGGCGCGCACAGTGACGATTCGCGGCGAGGCTCATTCGGCGATGCAAGCGATTCACCGGCAGATTGCGCACTATGCGATGCATTGCGGGCAGATCGTCTTTCTGGCGAAGCATCTGAGTTACCAAAGGTGGAAGCCGCTCACGATTCCCAAAGGGAAATCGCAGGAGTACTTGCAGCTAGTGCGGGCGGGCGAAGTAAGCCAGCGCTAGCGAGCAGTATTGGCAGCCTGACGGTGAATTTCTTGAAGGCTCCAGACGCGGATCGGGTCCCGCTTTCGGGATGCCACCGCTTCAGCAGCGGCTTTGGCGCCACTGATCGTCGTAATGCATGGAACGCGGTACGCCACGGCGGAGCGCCGGATCGCTTGCTCATCGCTAAATGAGTGGCCTCCTGTTGTTGTGTAGATCACCAGCTTGAGTGAACCGGCCTTCAGCAGGTCGACCGCGTTTGGCCGGCCCTCGTTGACCTTGAAGACGGTCTTGACGGTCAGGCCCGCGGCACGCAACGCCGACGCCGTGCCTCGTGTGGCCGCAAGCGAAAACCCGAATGACGCGAATTTGCGCGCCAACTCCACAACGGCAGGTTTATCGTGATCGTTGACGCTGATGAACACCGTGCCGCTCTCTGGCAGCGGGGTGCCCGCGCTTAACTGTGCCTTGCCGAAAGCTTCGCCAAAATTCTCACCGACGCCCATGACTTCGCCGGTCGACCGCATCTCCGGACCCAGAGCCGGATCGACGCCCGGGAATTTCGCGAAGGGGAACACCGGTGATTTTACGAAGCATTGTGTGACCGAAAGAACGCCCGATGTTTGTCCGCCCGTGAGGCCGGCGAAATCCTCGAGTTTTTTTCCGAGCATCAGGCCCACCGCGATCTTGGGTAGCGGCACGCCGGTTGCCTTGCTCACGTAGGGCACGGTTCGGGATGCGCGCGGGTTCACCTCAAGCACGTATACCGTTCCGTCCTTGATGGCGTACTGAACGTTCATCAGACCGATCACGTGAAGCGCGCGCGCGAGCTTGGTTGTGTAGTCCTGAATCACCCGCAGCACATCTTGAGACAGCCCCTGCGGAGGGAGCACGCACGAACTATCGCCCGAATGCACGCCGGCTTCTTCGATGTGCTCCATAATTCCCGCAATCAGAACCGACCCGTTTTGGTCTGCGAGCGCATCCACATCGACCTCGGTGGCCGATTCGAGGAAGCGATCGATCAGCACCGGCCGGTCCTGCGAGAATACGACCGCCTCGCGCATATAGCGCCGGACCATTTCCTCGTTGTAGGCGATCACCATGGCGCGTCCGCCCAGAACGTAGCTGGGACGAACCAGGACCGGGAATCCGATGCGCCGCGCCACCGCGCAGGCTTCCTCTGCACTCGTAGCAGTGCCGTTCTCCGGAGACGGAATGTTCAAATCCTGCAATAGCCGGCCGAATAGTTTGCGGTCCTCGGCGAGATCGATATCCGCGGGATCGGTTCCGATGATCGGCACGCCTGACGCTTTGAGAGGCAGCGCGAGGTTCAGTGGAGTCTGTCCGCCGAACTGCACGATGACGCCGTCCGGCCTCTCGACATCGAAAATGTTCAGCACTTCTTCGCGCGTGAGCGGCTCGAAATAGAGGCGGTCGCTGGTGTCGTAGTCGGTGGAGACAGTCTCGGGGTTGCAGTTCACCATGATCGACTCGTAGCCGAACTCCTGCAGCGCGAACGAGGCATGGCAGCAGCAGTAATCGAACTCGATACCTTGGCCGATCCGGTTCGGCCCGCTGCCCAAGATCATGACCTTCTTGCGACCCGACGGCGCGGCTTCGTTCTCCGATTCGTAGCTCGAATAAAGGTACGGGGTGAAGCTTTCAAACTCGGCCGCGCAGGTATCCACGCGATTGAATACGGCCGCGATGCCCAGGTCCTTGCGCTTTTTCCGAACATCCATAGCGCTGACGTTCCAAAGCCTGCCCAGACGCGTGTCGGAAACGCCGTCGCGCTTGGCCTTGCACAGCTGCTGGCGGCTCACGGATTCCCAGCTGGTCTTGGCGAGCGCGGCTTCCGAGCGAATCATGTCGTGAATCTCGGTCAAGAACCACGGATCGATCGAAGTGATCTCGCTGACTTGGTCTACAGTCCAGCCCTGTTCGAATGCGAAGCGGACGTAGCTGAGACGTTCGGGGTTGGGCGTAATGAGCCGCTGAGGAATCAGCTTGGCATCGAAGACCTCGGCGGTGGCGGACTTTCCGGTCTCCAGGCTGCGGATTCCTTTGGCCAGCGCCTGCTTGAACGTGCGGCCGATCGCCATCACTTCGCCGACCGATTTCATTTGCGTGCCAAGCACCGGCTCCGCACCGGGAAATTTCTCGAACTGCCAGCGCGGAATTTTCACGACCACGTAATCCAGCGTCGGTTCGAAGCACGCCGGCGTTACCTTCGTAATGTCGTTCTTGATTTCATCCAGCCGGTAGCCGACCGCGAGTTTGGCCGCGATCTTCGCAATCGGGAATCCCGTTGCTTTGGATGCCAGCGCCGAGCTGCGCGACACGCGCGGGTTCATCTCGACGATGACCATGCGTCCGGTCTTGGGATCGATGGCGAACTGAACATTGGACCCGCCGGTATCCACGCCAATCTCCCGCAGGCAACGCAGCGCGGCGTCGCGCATCATCTGGTATTCGCGGTCCGTGAGCGTCTGAGCGGGGGCAATTGTAATCGAATCGCCCGTGTGCACGCCCATCGGATCGAAATTTTCAATGGAGCAAACAATGATCGCGTTGTCGGCGAGGTCGCGCATGACCTCGAGCTCGAATTCCTTCCATCCGAGCACGCTCTGCTCCATCAGAACCTCGTGCACCGGCGAAAGGTCGAGGCCGCGTTCCAGAATTTCGTACAGCTCCTCGCGGTTGTAAGCGATGCCGCCGCCTGAGCCGCCCAAGGTGAAGCTGGGCCGCAGAATCACCGGATAGCCGATGCGTTCCGCGAAG
>Ga0335070_10008942_pt1 | contig 11755 bp, 11 predicted proteins | sample Lox_Sample_13_FD_206722 | JGI IMG/M metagenome (GOLD analysis project Ga0335070, IMG submission 206722) | Soil microbial communities from Loxahatchee National Wildlife Refuge, Florida, United States - Lox_Sample_1.3 | ecosystem: Environmental > Terrestrial > Soil > Wetlands | place: USA...
GCGGCGATGCCGCGAAGGTGTTGGAGCTTGCGGAAGAGACCGGGCGCTATGCCGAGGAGCACGGCTTCAAGGGATTGGCAGCGCAGACCAAGGTGTTCCGCTGCTGGGCCGCGGCCGTGCTCGGCACCGGGCCCGCGAACCTCGATGCGCTGACCGCGGGTCTTGCCGAGCATATCGAGGTCAACACGCCGGAAGACCTGCCGATGTATTACGAGATGGCGGCGGAAGCCTACGGCGCCCAAGGGGAGCCCGCTTCCGGGCTACCGCTGATCGAGGAAGCCCTCATCGTCGCCGAGCGCAGCGCGCTGCGGATGTGGACCGCCGAGCTCCACCGCCGCAAGGGCGTGCTGCTGATGCAGATGACGCCGGAAAACCGGACGGAAGCCGCCGCATGCTTCGAGCGCGCCGCGGCGGTGGCGCGTGTGCAAGGCGCGCGGGCCTTGCTGTTGCGCGCTCTCACCGACCGGCTGCGGATCGCCGAGGGCGACGAACGTGCCGCGGCGCGGCGCGATCTCGCGGACCTCTGCGACAGCCTCACCGAGGGGCATGATTTCACCGACGTCGTCAAGGCGCGGCGCCTGCTGGACGCGCAGGGTTGACGGCGGCGCCGTTGGATACTGCGCCATCGCAATCGCCGCCGGCGCCGCCACGTGCCTGCACGCCGGAAGAGACCTTGCGGCGCGTAGAGCCGTTGCTCCGGCCGATGGGCATCACCCGCATCGCCAACATCACAGGGCTCGACGTGCTCGGCTTGCCTGTCGTGAACGTGATCCGGCCGAACGCCCGCTCCCTCACCGCCTCCCAGGGCAAAGGGCTCGACCTCGCCGCCGCCAAGGCTTCCGGCGTCATGGAAGCGATCGAGTGCCATTGCGCGGAACACATCGCAAGGCCGTTGCAGCCGGCGAGCATTCGGGAGATGGCGGCGACGCATCCCATCCCGGCGCCGGAATCCCTGGCGCGGCCGCGCAATGCCGGCCTCGATGTCGAGGCGCCGATGCTCTGGATCGAAGGACGGCAGCTCGGCGATGACGCCGCGGTGTGGCTGCCCTTCGCGCTGGTCCATTGCGATTACACGATCCCCGAGGCGCCGGGCGCCGGACGATTCCTGCTCAGCAGCAACGGGCTTGCCTCCGGCAACACGGCGGACGAGGCCATCAGCCATGGCTTGGGCGAGGTGATCGAGCGCGATGCGAGCGCGCTGTTCCGCGCCGATCCCCGGCTGCTGCAGGCGCGCCGGCTCGATCCGGCATCGATCGAGGATGCGACCTGCCAGGGCATTCTCGATCACCTGCGTCATCCGGACTTCGCTTTTGCAGTCTGGGACATAACCAGCGATCTCGGTGTCGCCGCCTTCCGCTGCGAGATCATGGAACGCCCCGGCGCCGGCACCGCCTTGCCGCAACCCGCCAGCGGCGAAGGCTGCGATGCCGATCGCCGCGTCGCCTTGCTCCGCGCCATCACCGAGGCGGCGCAGGCGCGGCTTTCGATGGTGGCGGGCGTGCGCGACGATCTCTCGCCCGACCTCTACGGCCAGGTGGACGACGCCGCGACCCTGGCCGGCTGGTGGCATTTCCTGGCCGAAGGCCGCGGCCGGCGGCGTTTCGACCAGGTGCCCGATCGCATCTGCCGGTCGGCGCGGGAGGAGACCGACTTCCTTTCGGCGCGGCTGCACGACGCCGGATTGCCGCCGGCGGTCGTCGTGGACCTGACACCGGAAGGCATAGACGCAATCTCGGTCATGCGGGTGGTCGTCCCCGGGCTGGAGTCGCCGCCGGAGGCGGATTGCGTTCCCGGCGCGCGCCTGCAGGCGGCGCAGGAGCGTGCGGCATGAGGGCTTGCGTCTTCCTCGGCCCCAGCCTGCCGGTCGCCGCGGCGCGGGAAATCCTCGACGCCGATTATCTGCCGCCCGCCGCCCATGGCGACATCATCCGCGCGACCCTGCGCCGCCCGAAGCCACGCGCCATCGTGTTGATCGACGGCGTCTTCCGACACCGGCCGGCGGTGCGGCATAAGGAGATCCTCTGGGCCTTGTCCCAAGGCATTCATGTGTTCGGCGCCGCCAGCATGGGCGCCCTGCGCGCCGCCGAACTGGAGGCCTTCGGCATGGTCGGCGTCGGCGCGGTCTTTGCCACCTTCCGCGACGGCGCGCTGGAAGACGACGACGAGGTCGCCGTGGATCACGGTCCGGCCGAGCTCGGCTATCCGGCGATCAACGAAGCCATGGTCGATATCCGCGCGACGTTGGCGGCGGCGCGGGCGCAAGGGGTGATCCCCGCCGCGACCGAAACCCGCCTCGTCGCGATGGCGAAGCGGCAATTTTATGTCGAACGAACCTTTGCCGGCCTGATCTCGGCCGCGCGCCGTGACGGAGTCCCGTCCCTGGATCGACTCGAAGACTGGATCCCTGCGGGCCGTGTCAGCCTGAAGCGCGACGATGCCGTGGCGGCGCTCAACGCCATGAAGACGTTTCTCTCCGAAAACCCGCCGCCCCCGCTCCCGACGTTCCGCCTGGAGCGAACGGAGATGTGGGAAGCGGATGTCAAAGCCACAATGAACCATCGCGCTGGCTAGCGAGGAGGTGCACACATATCGTTGTGCCCAGCGAGAGTGTGGTTTCCCGGCAAACGCGTTAACGGCTTCTGTCTCGAGGCAGCGACACAGAAGCGACACACGCATCGCCGGTGACAGGGCCGAGCTCGACGCGTAAGCTGCCGCGCAGGGTACCGGTCGGATGATGATGATTGGGGGATCCTGACGATGACGCTTCCCGTCGAAGTGGTGGCCGGCAGAGAAAGGCCGGACGTCTCCTACTCTCCTTCGCGAGTCACTCTGTTCGGCGTACCGATGTATATGCTCGCAGCAAATATCGGAAGCGCCACGCAAACGCTGTCAACTCCGGCGACGGTCAACGTCTGGGTACAGCCGTGCTCGTCGCAAGACGGAAAGGTCCAATTCTATTCAGCGCTGATCTACGCCTACGCCTATCAGGGTCACTGTTACAATCTTCCGGAACCGACGCTGGTCCTCGTCCAGGGACCGCAAGTCCCGGCCGTTGGCTTCGGATTCGATACCGGGACGACACCTTATTGCATGTGGCAGGTGGAAAAGCTCGACCGCACGATGCAGCTGGAGATGACCAGTGATACGTTCGAAGAGATCATCCTCAAACGAGGATTGACCGGCACCAAGCAACCGATGTCCTACGCCTCACGTGCTTCCATCTCGCATCGCGGCGGAAAGCTATCCGAATGAAGACGGCAGACGCAAAAAGGGCAGGCACGAAGAGCGATCCACCGGTCAACCCGCCTGCTGTCCAGTTCGCCTACACGGCCGACAAAGACGGGATCGTGCATCTGGACGAGGCCCTTGGCACGCCGGTTCAAAATTCAATCGCCGTGGCAATCAACATCAAAGTGACGCAGCCATTCCGCGACACTGGCCCAAAGGAGGCCCAGCTGTCCGTTGTTCTTTCGACGATGCCCTTTGCGGCGATGATCTACAATGCCACCGAGAATGCCGACCTCTTCAGCAAGAAGAACATCAAAGCGATGTGCGATACCGCACTTGAGTACCGCGACGGTTGCCCCTGCGTCTATCCGTTGGACGCGAACCCTTGCGACGATGGAACCTATCAAATGCCGGCGCCTTTGGACCCTCAATTGCCTGGCTCAGTGTTCCAAGTCACCGGTACCCTTGGGCCCTACAAGAAGGGCGAGCAAGTTAGCGGTTTCGTCGTTCTTGTCGTCGAGTCAACGTCCTAGATCTTCACCGGTCCTAGGTCCTCATAGATCTCGCGCCAATGAAAGATCTCACGCAGCTCCTGCTGATGCGCATCGCCGCTGAGCTCGTAATCGATGTCGATCAGCGCGGTCGCGACGTCGCCGTAGCCGAGGTCGTTCGGCGATAGCCGGCGCCAGGCGGCGGTCAGGCGCCGGCCGACGATGTCCCGCGCCTCCATCAGCGCCGCCTTGAACGGAAAGTGCCGGTTCAGATAGGCGCGGTCGAACAGCGCCTGGATGGAATCGACCTCGTCCGGCCGGCGGTCGAGATCCAGCATGGCATCGCGCAGGTCGCGGCCGATCAGCTCGCGGTGCAACAGCTCCTCGACATAGACATAGACGATGAAGTCGAAGATCGCGCCGGTCATCGGCCGGGAGAGGTCGTGCACCTCCGCGGTGACGTCCGACATCTTGCGGCTGTTGGCGGCGACGCGGATCTGGCGGTTCTCCGAGAGCTCGCCGATCCGGTTGAGCTCGTTCTGGGTATAGATGTTGCCGCGCGCCGCATGGAGCAGGCGGTCGAGCACGCTGTCGAAATGCATCGCCGCGAGCACGGCGACGATGTCGGCGTTGGATTCGTGGAACGCACCGAACTCCGCCGACCAGTGGCCCTCGGCCGGCAGGCCGAGGGTGGAAAAGAGCAGGCCGTGGCCGAGCTCGTGGGCGATCACGTCGAAGTTGAGGCCGTAGGGCTGATAGGCGCCGGCATCGTCCTTCCGGTGGCCGAACTCCATGTAGCCGTAGCCCGACTGGGCGTTCTCCCAGGCGATCATCGGGATCAGCTCCAGGCGCTCGTAGCTCTCCCGGAACTGCCAGGGAATTGCGGTCCCGAGATAGCTCTCGAAGATGTCGAGCACGCGCCGCAGCGAGCCATAGACATGGACCGCGACGAATTCCCGGCTCTCGACCGGATAGTGGTCGAAGTGCCCGTCCGGTCCCGGCTCGACCGGCGGATAGGCTTCGCCCTTGTAAGGCGGCAGGTAGGGGTATTCGTAGGGTGTCGGCTTATCGACCACGTCGATCACATACATCCGGTCGTCCGCGGGGCCGGCGGCGACGCTGCCGGCGGGCGGCGACAGCCAGACGACCTCCGGCTCGCCGAATCCGGCGAGGAAGGGCGCCTGCGGAAAGAGCCGGACGCGGGTTCCGAAGTCGCGGACCCGCGTATCGTGGGTGACGGGCATGAGGTACCCCTGAGCAGCACGGAAATTCTACCGCGGAAGGGAGAAATCTCAACCGTATTGGGCTGGAGCATCGGAACTTCATCCGTGCGCAATCCGCGACGCCGCGGCTGCAGGCAACCCCCACTCCAGCTCGCCCACATCTTGGGGGCGAGGGATTTCTTGAAGACGCTGCGGATCGTGAAAGCGATGGCGGCGAGAAGACGCGGCCCTAGGCCATCGCCATCTGGCGGTAGTCGGCGCGGAGCTTGGCACCGATGCCATCGGTCCCGAGCTCGCGGCCGTCGAAGCGGCCGACCGAGCGGATCTCGAACAGGGAGTTGGTCAGCAGGATCTCCCGCGCCCGATCGAGGTCGGCGGGAAGCAATGCGGTCTCCTCGACAGCGACATGGAGGGCGGCGGCGAGGTCCAGCACCACCAGGCGCGCGATGCCCGGCAGCACGCCGTCCGAGATCGGCGGTGTCACCAGGCGGTCATCGATGAGGGCGAACAGGTTGGCGCGGGCGCCGCAGGCGACGCGGCCGCCGTTGTTGAGCAGGATCGCCTCCTCGGCGCCGCGCTTTGCCGCCTCGCCCGCCGCCAGCACGTTGTCCATGGCCGCCAGCGATTTCATGCGGGAGAGCGGCGAGCCTTCGTTGCGGCGGATGCCGACCAATGTCGCGGAGCAGAGCTCCGGCAGCGGCGCATAGGCCACGGCCGAGATCACCAGCGTCGGGCGCGGATCGGCGGGCGGCGCCAGGCCGCGCGGGCCGGTGCCGCGGCTGAGGGTGATGCGGATGGCGGCGTCGCGATCGTGGAGCCGGTTCGCCGCCAGCACCTCGGTCACGGCCTCGGCGATCGCCGGTGCGTCCAGCGGCAGCGGCAGGTCGATCTCGGCGGCGGCCCGGGCGAGCCGCTCCAGGTGGTCGGCGAGGCGGAACGGCCGGCCGCGATAGGCACGCAAGGTCTCGAACAGCCCGTCGCCCAGGGTGAAGCCGCGGTCGGCGGGGTCGATCCGCACCTCGCTCTGCCGCTCGATCACACCGTTTATATAGATCATCGCGTCGCCTGCCTCGGGAGCGCGGCGGCGCCGTCACCGGCCAGGGTCGCGATCAGCGCCTGGGCCTTGACCAGGCTTTCCTGCAGCTCGGCTTCGGGGTCGCTGTCGGCGACGATGCCGCCGCCGACCTGGAAGGAGATGCGGTCATGGTCGATCAGCAGGGTGCGGATCACGATGTTGGTGTCCATCGCCCCGCCGCAGGAGAGATAGCCGATGGCGCCGCAATAGGGGCCGCGCGCGGTCGGCTCCAGCTCGGCGATCACCTCCATGGCACGGATCTTCGGCGCGCCGGTGACGGAGCCGCCTGGAAACGCGACGCGCATGAGATCGACCGGGCCGAGGCCTTCGGCCAGCTCCGCGGTCACCACCGAGACCAGGTGATGCACCGTCGCGTAGCTTTCGAGCCCGTTCAGCACCGGCACCTTGACCGAGCCCAATTTCGCCGCGCGACCGAGGTCGTTGCGCAGCAGATCGACGATCATCAGGTTCTCGGCCCGGTCCTTCTGGCTCGCCAGGAGTTCTTGGGCCAAAGCCGCGTCCTCGCCGGCAGTGCGGCCGCGGGGCCGCGTGCCCTTGATCGGCCGGGTCTCGATCATCCGATCCGCCACCTTCAGGAACCGCTCCGGCGAAGACGACAGCACCGCGGTCGCGCCGAAATCGAGATAGGCGGCAAAGGTCGCGGGGTTGTGGCGGCGCAGCGCTTCGTAGAGCGCGAGGCGCCCGATGCCCTCGTTGCGGAAGCCGCCATTGCAAGAATCGGGGGGAAGCGGCGCCTGGAAACGCTGGGTGATGTTGGCCTGGTAGATGTCGCCGGCCACGATGTAGTCGATGGTGCGGCGGACCATGTCGCGGTAGCGCCCGGGATCGAGGTCGGGCTGCGCCGCGATCGACCAGGAGAGGCGCGGCAGCGATGGACTGCGCTCGAGCCGGGCCAGCGCCCATCGGGTGCGCGCCTCAGCCCGTGCCTGCCGCGCCGCGGGCTCGACCTCCGGATAGCCGCTGGCGAACACAAAGGCGCGCCGCTCCAGGTGGTCGATGGCGACGACCAGATCGTAGAAGCCGAAATCGAGGTCGGGAAAGCCGTGGTCCCGGCGGCCATGGGGCGGCACCGCCTCGACCCAATGCCGCAGGCCATAGCCGAAGACGCCGGCGAGGCCGGTCTGGAACGGCGGCATGCCGGGGACCTGGGCCAGGGGATAGCGTTGCAGCAGGTCAGCGAGCGCATCGAACGGCGCGCCCGCGAACCGGGCGCCGTCGATTTCGACCGCCTCGCCCGACGCCATGACCCGGTGGATCGGGTCGGCGGCGATGAAGGAATAGCGGCCGAGGGTCTCGTGCCGGAGCGCGCTGTCCAGGAAGACCAGGCCGGGGCAATCGGCGAAGGCGGCCACCCACGGCATGGGATCGTCCGCCGGGTCCGCCGGGAGGACGTGGCGCGGAATCTCCGTGATCAGAGGTTCGGGAAGGGGATCTGGAACGCGCCGGGTCATGGCGCGGAAGCTAGCATTCCCGGGCGGGGGTCAAAACCATGATCCGCGACCGGGAATGACCCGGAACCGCCGTGGGAAAGGACCGGAAATCAGGAAAAAAGGTCGGAGCTGACGATCAGCCAGGCGAGCGCCAGGAGCACCAGCGCGTCGAAGGCCGCAAAAATCCGGACGCCGGTCGCGACGTTGAAGTGCTTCGACAGGCCGGGCATGGGAAGTCCCTCGTGTCAGGCGCCGTGGGTGGCGAGGGCCAGGAGGAAGACCGCAAAGCCCGCCAGTGCCGCCCGGGCAAAGAAGGTGCCGAGATCGGCCAGCGGCAGCCGCGAAAGGCTCTCAACTCGGATGCGGGGCGCTGACACGATACAACTCCTCAACGGATGCTCTGGTGGGGCGGTCACGCAAATCTGTCGTCGCACGATCGCACTGGGTTCGATCCGTCGCTATGACTTGCGTCACAGGCCGCACCCGGATGCCGTGCGCATCATCACTCTACGGGAAAATCATTAATCCCGGTTTAAGGCGCGGTCGGGATGCATTTACGGCGAAATCGCGGAGATCTCAGGATCGCCTGTTGATCCAAGGCTCGCGTCGTCAGGGGCCGAGGACATGGTTGAGGATGAGATCGATCTCGCCGACGATCTTCAGTGCCTGCTTCAGGCGTTCCCGCGAGAGGCCGAGCAGGCGCCGCACCTCGACCGCCGTCCCGGGCGCGCGCCCGGCGGCGAGATCGGCGATCTGCTGGGAGAGGATCAGCTCCAGGATCATCTCATGGGCATCGTCGATCCGCGCGAAATCCTCGCGCCGCACGAAGCCCTGCTCGACCGCGACGCGCCAGCGGTCCGGCGTCGCGGTCGCCTTGGCGCCGAGCCGGAGCGCCAGGACCCGGCCGCCGGAGACGATCGGCAGCAGGCCGCCGCGCTTCAGATCGACCCGCCCGCCCTCCTGGCGGAAGCGGCCGAAGATGTTGAGCGCCGAGCCGCGCCGGGCCGCTGTGCCGCTCAGCGCCCGGATGAAGCCGGGATCGCGGCCGAGCTCGGTCGCCGCGTCGCGCAATGCGACAGCCAGCGCGTAGTCCCCGGCCACCGGCTGGAAGTCGTAGAAGATGTCGGCGTTGAGCAGGGCTTCCGGCGCCGGGTTTCGGACCCAGAAATCGACCTCCTCCCGCCAGCCGGCGAGGTTGTGGCGAAGGTTGCGGTTCATCGCCATGACCTGGCCGCGGCAGAACGGGATGCCGGCGGCGTCGAGCGTCTCCGAGGCGCGCTTGCCGAGCTCCGCGAACCATTCATGGTCGTCGGTCTCGGCGTCGTGAATCAGGGCGTTGTCCTGGTCGGCGGCGAGCAGGCTCTCGCCCCGGCCGCCGGAGCCCAGAACCAGGTAGCACCAGAGCGCCGGCGCCGGCCGGCCCTCGGCCTCCAGCGATTCCGCCGCCATCGCGGCGGCGCGGCCGGAGATGTCGCGGAGGACCGCCGAGATCACGGCGGCGATCTGGCGTGCGCCGATCCCCTCCCGCAGGAGACCGCCGGCGATCACCGGCAGGCGCGCCTGGATCGCGCGCAGCTCCGCCGCGGAGGCGGCGCCGCCGATATCGTCGGCGAGGACCAGAGCGTGCTGGGCCCGCAGCCGCAGCAGCGCACCCACCGTGACGATGCCGAGCGGGTTGCCAGTGACCGGATCGACCACCGGCAGGTGGCGGTAGCCGCCATGCGCCATGCGCGCCAAAGCGGAGAAGACGAAGGCGTCGGGCGGCAGGGAGACCACCGGCGCGCTCATCCGGCTGGCGACCGGCAGCGCCAGCGCGGCGGCGCCGCCCTCGGCGACGGCATTCAGGAGGTCGCGCTCGGTCACGAGGCCGGCCGGCTTGCCGTCCCGATCCACCACCAGAAGCGAGCTCACGCGCAGGCGGCGCATCGTGACCGCGGCGACGGCGACGCTGGCGTCGCGATCGATCACCTGCACCGGACTGGTCATCACCTCGGCGAGGCGATGCTGATAGGGAAAGGGGTCGATTCGGCTGAGCGCCGCCTCGGCGGTCACGGCGCCGGATTCCCTTCCAGATGATGCGCCTGCGCGGTCTTGCGCCCGGTCATCTGGAACGCCATGGCCTGCCCCAAAGTGGCGATGCCCCGCGCCTCCAATTGCGGCAGCATGCGGAGATAGAGCTCCGCCGTCGCCAGCGCATCGCCGAGCGCGGTGTGCCGGCCGTGGACTGCGAGGCCGAACGCCTCGGCGACGGCGTCGAGATCGAAATGCCGCGCCTCCGGATGGAGCGCCGAGAAGAGCAGTGCGGTGTCGAGCCAGGGTGGATCCTGCCAATCGACGCCGATCGCCTTCGACGCACGCCGAAGGATGGCGAGATCGAAGGCGGTGTGGTGACCGATGACCGCGACACCCTGCAGCGCCGCCATGATCTTCGGCGCCACGTCGGCATAGCCGGGCGCCGGCAGCACCATCAGGTCGGAGATGCCGTGGACGGCCGTCGAGACCGCGGGAATCTGCCGGCCGGGATTGATCAGGAGATCGAGAATCCGGGTGCGAAAGAGCTGGGCGCCCTGCAACCGCACGGCACCCAGGGAGACGATGCGGTCGCGCTCCGGATTGAGGCCGGTGGTTTCCGTGTCCAGCACCAGGGCCGGCAGGGCGGCGAGCGGCGTCTCCGCCGTCACCGGCAGTGGAGGACGGCGGTCGTGGAGTGCAAGATCGTGCTCGACCTGGCCGAGGATCCCTTGCCCGGCGGCAAAACGGATGACCGCGCCGCCGGCATCGGCGAAGGCGCTCACGGAAGCTTCCAGGCTCTCGCCGGTGAGAAGATCGAGCCGGCAATCCACCGCGACGCCGCGGCCGCGCGACTCGGCCATCGCCGCGGCGAGCCCGCCCTCGGTCAGGAGATCGTAGACGCTGGTGCCGACCATGGAGCTTCGCTCGGCGAAGAGTGCGCGGCCCGCGGCGTTGACCAGGCTGACCAGCCCTTCCGGCGTCACCACCAGCACGGGATCCGGCAGGGCGCCCATGATCTGCTCCAGGCGGCGGTCGAGCTCGGCCTGGGCGGCGCGGCGCCGGCCGATGAGATCCGCGACCGCGAGATGCAGCCGGTCGATCGAATCCGGCGCCTCGGTCAGGATCGGCGGCAGCGGCGTGTCGGAGGCCGCGAGCGCGACATGACCGCGCAGCCGCTCCAGCCGTGCGTGAATCCGCCAGATGGAATTGGCGGCGAGCGCGATCATGCAAAGGCCGGTCGCCGCCACCGCCAACAACAGGATCTGCCGGGAGCCGAGTGTCCGCCAGTCCAGTCCGGCCGCCGCCAGCAGCACGGCCACGCCCAGGGACAAGAGGAGTCCCATGAGGATCAGGCTGCGTCTGGTGGAGCCGAGCATGGCCGAGTCTTCTCGCCGATTGGACTGCGGGAATTAGACATCGGCGGCGGACGGGGAACAAGGTGGCGCCATCGTGCCTAGGTGCCGCACCCTTGCCGCTTCCCGGGTTGCCAGCGCGCGGCGGCATCGCCAAGATGCCGCCCTTTCCGGTGTGTTCCCGCGCCGGTGCATGGGATGGATGTCGTGACCGAGAGCCTTGTCGCCGGCTGCCGCGTGCTGGTCGCGGATGATTCGCCCTTCGCGCTGGAGCTGATCAAGGCGATCCTGGAGAAAGCGGGCTGCGCCCAGCTGGTCGGCGCCGCCGGCGGCCGCGAGGCCCTGGCGCTCGCCGGGCAATCGCCGTTCGACGTGATCCTGCTCGACGTCACCATGCCCGACATGAACGGCTACGACGTGACGCGGCGGCTGCGCGCCGCCGCAGCGGGAAATCAGACCGGAGGTCAGCCGGTGATCGTGATGCTGACCGGCCGCGACATCGTCGAGGTCGATGCCGAGGCGCGGACCGCCGGTGCCGATGGCGTGATGGCGAAGCCGGTCGATCGCCGCCGCTTGCTGGCGCTGCTGGAGACCCTGCTCCAACAGCGGCGCGCCGTCACGCCCTGAGCGGAGGCGAACTCCCTTTATGGTTAAGGCAGGGCCGCAAGCCGCAGGCTGGTCTGTCGCTTGCGCAGCTTCCATCGAAGCGTCATACTTTTAGTTTAGTGGCATTCCGATGTCCGGGGCGGACTCTCCGATGGGATTGATGGCACGACTCACAGACGATGCGCCCGACGACATCGGCGCGCGCTCGCCGTTGAGCAGGTTCGAGACGGCCGACGCCGCATCGCGGGTCGTCGCCACCGAGGTCACGCCGGATCTGCACGACCACGCCACTCCGACCGCAGGGCCCCTGAAGCAG
>Ga0335070_10008943_pt1 | contig 11755 bp, 7 predicted proteins | sample Lox_Sample_13_FD_206722 | JGI IMG/M metagenome (GOLD analysis project Ga0335070, IMG submission 206722) | Soil microbial communities from Loxahatchee National Wildlife Refuge, Florida, United States - Lox_Sample_1.3 | ecosystem: Environmental > Terrestrial > Soil > Wetlands | place: USA: Florida...
TCGACAGCCTTGTCGGGTTCTTCAATCGCTGTCCCACTCGACAGAAACATGAACAGACGCTTGGTGCCGGAGAATATCAGGGACTTCAGAACATAGGGTCCAGGAAAAATGTTGATGATTCGCTCGATGAGCGAAGGCTTCGCACAGCTTGTCGTATCCAAGATATTGAATTTTCTCCTTGCAATCTTCTTGTCGTTTCCACTCTTCTCGCGAGTCTCTGTCTTCATCTTCGCACACTTACAGTCATTTTAAGCAACCCTTCCTTTTTTGATCACTTTATTGAGGTTGTGGACTTTGTTCAAGAGGTTTGCTTACATAAAAGGAGATAAGCAGCAGGATAAACGAGACCCAGATGATGAGAAGACCAAACAGAATGATCGTCAGCAGTGCTCCGATGAGGAACACCGTACCCGTTGTGTGGAACAATTTTACCCCTGTTTTTTCGGACAGTGTACTCATTGATTTCCTAAAGTAAAGGGAGGCAAAAATCGTAAATGCAAAGAGAGCAACAAGTGCAAGTATGATTGGTATAAGATACGAAGTGAGCGTGCTGATGTCCACCGCATGCTGCCAGTCTATGTTTTGCCAGGAGCTGAGATCAACGAGGTTATTGATTCCCAATGAGGTAAGAAAACTCATGGCGATGTAGAGGAGAATTCCGATAGAAACAACGACACCAATGATTTCAAAAATAATGGCGTAAATTGCGTTGTGAAAGATGTTGCCATCTTTGTAGAAATCTGCGTACCCTTTCAACGCGATAAGGACACAGACGATTCCGATGAGCATGAAAAATCCTCCGATCGACGGAAGAACACCCAGTATCAATACTAAAGCACAAATGATGCCTACGAGCCTGCTTGTTTGAATCGTCAATCCTTCCACCTCGTTTCTTCAACGACCTATAGGATGAGAATATCTTGTAAAGTGTAATAAACATTCCCCTATGAATCAATAGAAAAATTTTTATGAGATCAATCCAGATTGTCGTATTTTGGATGATCTTTACTCACATCTTCAAAGCAGACTGTATTGTCTGTGCAAACTCGTCAAGCTTCTTTTCATATCCTGTTTCGAGTGGCCCTTTTATTGCCATAACCTTCAGTTTTAATCCTTCTGATAACTTGGAGATATTCTTCGTTCTCAGAATTTCATCCATCTGTTCTAGACCTTTGTCGATAGTAGATGAGGGATTCAGACAGGTATTAACGAGGATATAACGTGCATTTGGGTTTTTTATCTCTATTTTCTGCAGAAATTTCATCATCGATCGCACGATTTTCCCAAACGAGTTCGGTGCACTAAAAATATACACATCCGATTCAGGAAGCGATTGCGGTTTGATCTCATGAATTGAGAGATGTTGGACGGAGAAACCTTTCTTCCTTAACACGGTCTCCAAATATTTCATTGCTTCTTTTCCGTTGCCATATTTAGACTCGTAAATGATACTGATGTTCATTCGATAGTCCTTATGCCAACAACGTCTCTTCGATATTTAATGTTCCCATTAGGATTACAAACTAATGCCTTACCTTTGAATTCATAGCGATTTTGCATTCTATGAAGAAAAGGTATTAAGCATTTCGTCTCATTTGGTTTTCTTTAAACGGGAAGGCAACCAATGCGTTCATATCAAATCCTTATGGATAGTGCCCATGATCGGTGTACTCTGAACCTGGTCAGCTCTGCGATGATTCATCGATATCTCGAAGAAAACGGACATAGCATCACCCAGGAGGCGAAGGATGCAGATTTTATCATCATCAATACCTGCGGAACTCTTGAACAAATGAGAGAGGCGAGTGTCGCCTTATACAACAGATACCGTACCATAAAAAAACAAGACGCGAAAATTATTCTGTTCGGCTGTCTCATAAAAATCGATGAAAAACGGGTACGCCCCCTCAATGCCACGTTAGTCAGTTTTTCAGATGGAAACATCCTGGATGACTTCTTTTTCCGTACAGCAAAATTCGATCAGATGACCCCCTATTGCGATCAGCGGACGAGAAATCTCCTCTGTGACACTGCTGGTCACCTTGATTTCTCAGGTCATCATAATTTCTACCTTTCACGCCTGTTTCTTCCGTTCTCACAAAAGATGAAATCGAACTATGATCGTTTCATCCAAGGACTTGACCATTACGACAAAATCCTTGTCGAAATAAGCCGAGGCTGCTTAGGGAACTGCCATTATTGTCCGATAAAAAAAGCCAAAGGCCCGTTGAAATCACGACCAATCGATGAGATTCTCTCGGATATACGACGCATGGCTAGTTCTTCAAAGAATTTGTATCTTGTCGCAGATGATTGCAGTTGTTACGGCCTCGACATCCGTACCAACATTTTCCAATTACTTCATGCTATCCATAACCAATTTCCCCAGCTTTCGCTTCAAATAAACTACATTAGTCCAAATCAATTAATACAACATGGGGACCTCTACTCAGATCTAGTAAGCACCTCACAGCTCTCGTATGTGACGATCCCCCTCCAAAGCGGGTCGCAAAAGGTTCTCGCCACCATGAATCGTTTCTATGATCCAAAGGAAGCGGTCGCTATCATACGGCAAATTAAAAACCGTTCACCAGGGACAATCATCGAGGGACATTTCATTGTTGGTTATCCCGGGGAAACAACCATTGATTTTTTAAAAACGCTCATGTCGTCATTATATTTTGACTATCCTCTCACCTTTCCGTATTCAGATTCAGAAGATGTCAAGAGTCACGCATTGCCGCATAAGAAATCCAAAGCAACAAAGTATCTGCGAGCTTTTGTCATGACCGTTCTCGCTAATTGGATCGTCTTTTATCGACTTCTTCAGAGAGAGACATCGTGAGAATAGTGCCCTCTGATTTCCTATGGTTTCCCATCGGGATTTGACACCCACAGGTACAAATCCCTCAATGTTGACTATTTCTTTTATTCTTTCGTATTTGGCTAACACTCAGCATCTCGATATCCACAATATTAGGCAAATTTGGCAACGTCCTGTGGCGATTGATTAAATAGTAAATTATATATAATAATAAGATAAATTTATATAATGATTTTCCTTCGGGGAATAAATATTTACGGTATTCAATGAAGGGTAACAAATGATTTTTGAACGGCTCGGAAATATTATCGTGAAACGATACAAACTAATCCTGATTCTCTGGGTTATCGCATTCCTTGTTTCCACCCCGTTAATCATGAATGCAAACCAGGTCGTGACCTATCAACAGCAGATCGTAAGCGCTGAACAAACTGACTCTGACAAAGCGTCGGCGATACTTACCGAGCAATTCCCAACAAGCACTTCCAATTCATCCATGATAATCGTGTTAGAGACCGATGATGTGTCAAGCCAGCAAACACGTGATTTCATCCTGAAACTGGAGCAGCAAGTCAAGTCCGATTCAAGTATCATGTACTTTGAACCCAATAATCCAGGTGGATTTCCTAATGACTTCATCTCAGTTTACGATGTTCAAAAGTACATTCTCACCCAAGCTATACCAGCGATAAATACAGGAATGTACCAAACGGCAGGCATGGTGAAATTCGTATGGGGATTACCAGCTCTGTACCTTCAGTTCTATCTGACGAATTTAGGAAACAACCGTAAAGCTACCGCTAAAATGAACACCATGATACAGGAGATGAGTGGTGGAGATCCACAGATAACCACTATGCTTACTGAGTATTTCTCCCTCTTCCACACCAGTTGGCTTGCAGATAGATTTCATTTAAAATGGGTACTCCACCCTCAGCTACGGGCGGAACGTGCGGCACGATCAGCCATCGCAGAACTAGCATCTACTCCTGACATGCCAAGTGCAGAGTCGGAGTTGCTGCTCGCCATCGCGAACACATTCGATATAAAAACTTTCATGGACACCGAGATGGAACGGAACTTTGCCGTGAACTATATCGCAAAGAATGCAAACATCACGGATACAAATTTCCTGAATGAAATCTACGACCTGACTGACCTTGCGAACATGTCATCAGAGAAGAGCAATGCTACTGTCCAGAATTTCGTTTCCAATGTCGTCATTCCCAACGGCACGCTTGATACCTATCCAATCCAACTCCCTGCAGATATTCGTTCATCATTCGTCAGTCCAGATGGGCATGTAACCATTATCTTACTAGCCTTCACGAAAAGCGCTGAGTGGACGGATAGCAACAAAACAAAACCTGTCATCGAAAATGTGAAAAAAATCAGAGGAATACTCTCCACGCTAAAAGAAACGGAACAAGTACAGGGTCTCGTGACTTACGTCTCAGGTGATGCACCTATATCTTTGGACATTGAGGGATCGATGTCCAAGGACCTCTCCCTTATTGAGTTTGTGACAATCCCGGTTCTCATTATACTGATGGGTCTGTTTTTTCGCTCCGTCGTCACACCGGTGTTGCCCCTTGGTGCCGTCATGGTTGCCCTTGGGTTGAGCCAGGCGGTTGTCTATTTCATAGGTACACTTGTCGCGAGTGTGGATTCCAATACGACGACGATGCTCTTTTCCATTCTTATGGGTGTGGGTACAGATTATTCTATTTTCATCATCGCAAGATTCCGTGAGGAACGTATCAAAGGTGCAACGAGAGAAGAAGCGGTAAAGACGTCAGTGACTTGGGCTGGTGAGTCCATCACCACCTCAGGTGCTACTGTTATTATCGCTTTTATGTCATTGGGGATTGCATCCTATTCGATGATCCGAGTCATGGGTTTTGTCATGGGTCTCTCAATTCTCGTTGCTCTCCTTCTTTCTCTGACTCTGGTCCCCAGCTTGCTTATGGTGATTGGGAATCGTGTGTTCTGGCCGAATAACAAACAGCGGTTCAAAAATCACGCCAAACGCATTCTGGAACGCAGGGAGGCAGGACAACGCGGATATTTCTACAAAGCTGCGCATTTTTCTGTCAAACACGCTAAAGCGATTATCCTTGTGGCAGTCGTCATTTCAATTCCAGCGACCTACATCTACGTGACAGCCGAAACGAGTTTCGACTTCATCGGAACTATGCCTCAGGTTGAGTCCATTCGAGGGATGAATGCCATGACGTCAGGCTTTGGTGCTGGCCGTATCATGCCATCTACTGTCATCATCGTGTTCGATCAACCGGTAGTACTACAGGATGGCCGTTATGACACATCGGCCTTGCAGACCATCGAGGACGTCTCTGCTGCCTTGGCGGGAAATACTATCGTTCATGAGGTTGATGGTCCTACCAGGCCATATGGCGAACCAATCGATTATGAGAATTTCGCAGCACTCTCTGCGAATGATCAGTTTAAGGTTCGAGATTTCATCGGTCAGGACAATCGAACCGTTCGTTTGAGCTTTGTTCTCAACGCGCCACCGACTTCCAAAAAGGCTGTCGATTCAATACCGGATCTACGCTCCACGGTTGAGACTTCACTTTCTGGAAAAGACGTCGTCGAAGCTTATGTCGGCGGATCGACTGCAGGGATGTACGACATCATGAAATCGATGGGCGGTGAGTTCAACCAGATGGAGATCCTTGTCGTCATTGGTATCTTCATTGTATTGGTCATCGTTCTCGGTTCACTTATCCTGCCAGCATTCGCCTTGATTAGTATAGGGCTCTCTATTTCATGGTCTTTTGCAGCGACATTCCTGATATTCCAAAGCTGGTTGGGTATTCCTATTTTGTGGCTCATACCACTCATTCTCTTTATCATGCTGATGGGTCTTGGAATGGACTATAATATCTTCATTCTGACCAGGATTCGAGAGGAGGTTCACAAAGGGAAATCTGATGAAGAGGCCATCGTGGATGCCGTGGATTGGACCGGGGGTATCATCACGTCACTTGCCATTATCATGGGATGTGCAATCGGGGTACTGATGTTATCTTCTACGAAAATGTTAGCTGAGTTCGGCTTTGCCATCACTTTCGCCATTCTCCTGGATGCCATGGTGGTCCGTACATATATCGTTCCAGCGGTTATGAAACTCCTCGGCAAATGGAACTGGTACGCACCTGGTCCCCTTCAAAGGGAACGAAAGGAGACGAAAGGAAAGATATAGTATAAAACCTGGTTCAGAGTAGGGAACAAACCAAGGGAAAAACATTGACACTGTTTTTATCTAATGCCAAACAAAATAAAAAAGAGAAAAAAAGAGGAAAGTTAGAATCCCATGAGATACCGAAGTAAGGGGAATGCCTGTGGAAATCGCATGAGTACTCTCGCAAGGAACCCATGATGTTCGATATTTTGATGAAATGGTGTGGTGAGGGTGACAGGGATCATGCAGAAATCACTACTGTTTTCCTTATTGACAATGGTGATATTTCCTTGGAACACCGTGTTCTTCTCCATGGGGGCGACCACGTCCACCTGGACGGTCACTGGCCCTTGTGCCGGGGTGAGGCCCTCACCGTACGATGGAGTGAACGTCCACGTCCCCCATGTCAGGGTGTTGTCCACGGTCCAGTTCAACAACGAATCGTTATCCCCAATATTCATCACCTGGAAACTGCCATGCACCATCTCCCCTGGTTTGACGTTCGACCAGGAGAGGCTACCGCTGCATTCCAGATTTGGGATTCGCGGAGGCGGTGGAGGTGGTGGCTCATATGGCGGAATGTATTGGGTGCGGTAGACCTCGTCGTTCATATATGGGTAGGGATTGTTGAAGGTCCAGACGATCTGCTTGTCTGGCGTGACTCGGATGAACACCCCGTTCCAGCCGGAGCAGATGAGGGTATCGCCGTTAATCATCCGTTGGCCGCCGCCAAAACCATCGGAAAAGAGGTTTTGCGGCAGCATGAACTGCCAGGAGAGATCAGTAGGGCCATAGGACTCCCCGCTAGGCGGTTGGTAGTATTCTCCTGTAGCATTGTTGATGTCAGGGGTGAACTCATCGAGACTGGAAAGATATCCTCCTGGTCGGTTGTTGCCGTTGGAGAAGACGAGGATGTTTCCTGCATGGGGAAGACCGGGTTTGACCCAGCAGACTTGGTGTTGGAGGTACAGTTTCTCATCCGCAGCGGTTCCTCGATCATACGCCTGCGGGTTTCCCCAGCGATAGAGGAGATCGCCGCCGTGGCCATATGTTCCTCCAGTGTGGCCTGCGGCTTCTTCAGTGGTCGTGCTGTGGTCGATGATCCAGATTTCGTTACAGTTATGGGCACTGAGGAGAATTTGGTCGGTTTGGGGGTTGTAGTCGATGGAGTTCATGTAGGGCCAGCCGATGTTCCATATATAGTCGCAGTTGATGTCGGCAAGCTCTGGATGATCGGCGATGACGCCATAGTTGTCTTTGGTGGCATCGAAGTCTTGGATCATGTGATCCCAAATGTGCCATTCCCAGACGATGTCCCCGCTGGTAGGTCCAGTCTGGTTGACTTGGATGATGAAATTGGGGTTGAATTGGCCAAACCAGAAAGTGCCAGGTTCGCGTCCTTTTTGGATGGCTTGGGCTGGGGATTTAATTTCTTGCATGATGATGAGGAAGTCACCGTTGGGGAGGATGGCGATGTCATGGGTGGCATAGCCGCTGTCTCGGGTATAGTGGTATTCCCAGAGGATGCTGCCGTTGTAGTCGATTTTTTGGACTCCACCACGATCGAAGTCAATGGTGGTGTAAACAGAGCCGTCATGGTCCATGTACGCATCAAATAAGGGATAATAATCACCCTGCCAGGTGTGGTTGACGGTGCCGGTCTCGTTGATGAGATAGACCGTCTTTGAATGCCAGGGCTGGTACAGGAAGTGACCTTCCTTGCCATCGAGCGGCAGGGCTTGCATCAGGTTTTCTTGGTTTCGTGAAAGAGCCCCGGAATTGAAGATGGTCGCCATGAAAAGGGCTGCGATAGTCAGCATCACGATTTTGGTGTAATTCTTATGGTTCATGTTTCTACCCTCATTTGAAATCTTTGAAGGGAGAAGGATGTTCAATGTTCTATCCAAGCGCTAATATCTATGAACGCTGGCTTCTGTATAGGAATCCCCCTTAACTTAGTAAGACTCTCTGGGCTATATAAAAATATGCCTGATCAAGTCCTTTTTCTCCTCATCGCTTCAAGATCGAGAGGATGAGCACTTGTGTGCCCTCGGCAGCCTTCATTACATCGCCGACCGTCACGGTCACTTGGATGCCGCCAAGGCCGAGAAACATACTGGTCCCGATCGTTTTCGTTCCGCCGATAGGAATGTCGATTGTCCCATTCACGGTATGATTAATTCGGTGAAGAATGCCGCCCTCGACATGGATCTGCCATACAATATCGGTCGCGTTCGCGGTGCCGTTGTTTGCGATATTTACATGGACGCCAAGACCACCTGTGATCGTGAATGAGAGTTTGGGTATCCCAGGTTCTAGTGCGAATTTTATCACCCACACGTCACCGTTGTAGTACCCGGTGGTTGACCCAGCGATGACGTACCCGCCATCACTTGTCTGCTGTCCTGCGGTGAACGGTGTAGGAATCGTGACGTTCCAGGCCTCGTTCCCGAAGCTGTCTGTCTTGACGAGCCCGTTGCCGGTCGCGATGTACCCGCCGTCAGAGGTCTGTTTCGCTGAGTAGCTGAACAACGAATAGTCATTCAGGAACGGGGTTTTCCTCCAAGTCTCATTACCGCTTGCGTCGGTCTTCAACAAACACCCCTGGTAATTCATCACTCCTGCGATGATGAAGCCGCTGTCGCGTGTCTGTTGCACCGAGTTGCCATAGTTCTTGAGCCCGGCGCGCGCTTGACTGGTGGTCCCCTCGAATTTTTTATCCCAGACCATGGTGCCGCTGGCGTCCGTTTTGATCAGCCACATCTTTCCCCAGTCCGAAACGTAGTTACAATCCGACAGCCCTGTGATGATGTACCCTCCATCGGTAGTCTCTTGAACCATATGGCCTTCTTCATCCATGTCATTTGCCCCATAGGTCCTCAGCCACTGAAGGGATCCATCGGAGTGTGTCTTCAGGAGGAACACATTTAGGGAACCGTCGGTGCTTGCGTTACCACCGCCGGTCGCGATGTACCCGCCATCGTTGGTCTGTCGAACGCAGAAGCACCATGAGTAGTTCAAGCCAGCGTAGGTCCTGTTCCATTCCTCATTCCCCTGGGAGTCTGTTTTGATAAGGACCGCCGAGGAGATGAATCCATGATTCATCCTGTGGAACGGTCGTTCTTCCCCCGAGTTCAGCATGGTCGCGTTAAAGAATGTACACCCGAGGATGTACCCGCTGTCAGCGGTCTGCTGAACAGACCATATACGCCCTGAGACAGACGGGAGTGAATAGTAATCAAACGTCTTGTTCCACTCCATGGTTCCTTTGGAGTCGGTCTTGATCAACCATGGATTCCAGAGAGCGATACCGACAGATTTGGCGTACCCCGCAATGATGAATCCCCCTTCATTGGTCTGCTGCACGTCATACGCGGCATCATCTTTATTCGGACCACCAAACGTCTTATTCCATTCTTCCTTTGGAGGAATCCCTCCCCGCATTTCTGGATGGACATCAGAAACGGTCAGATGCTGATTTGCACCACCACTGATGCTCGAGGCGATACACATACCAAAGCACAAGGCAATCATTCCGAAGACCATGCTTTTTCTAACAACTTCTCTAGTCATAAAATCGAACTCCATTGAACTTCCGATGAATGTTATAATATCAGGCAGATAATATAAATGTTTGGAACCAATAAAACTAGGGGATGGAAAGCATTGACACGGTTTTTTTAGTGCGAAATAAAAAAGAAAAAATTTGGAGTTTTTTTTATTTTACTCCAAAGACAAAGACGAGGAAGACGATGCCTGTGAACGTCTTCTGAACGCCACCGACATTCGCCATGATGGTGATTTTTCCAAACCCTATGACGTTGTCTTTTTTGGTCGTCGTTATCCCGGGATCAAGGCCGATGATTGTTCCGCTCGCGTTCTTTCCTTTAAAGACGTGTTTCCCGGTCAGTTCGATACTCCATGGTAGATTCGTTATCGGCGTAGTCCCATTGTTCTTAATCACGAGGGATACCCCATTTCCTCCCTTCACGGAAAGTATGACATTCGGATGATGCTGGATTGTGAACGTCGTGTTCTTCGTTGTTTCGATATTGCCTGCATTATCCACTGAGTAGAAGGAAACAGTATGATCTCCATCACCGGTGACAAGGAAGGATGCTGTGTAGGTCGTCCATGCGTCAGAGTCGAGCTTGTATTTTGTGTATGCAACGCCTGAGCCGTTATCGGTCGCTAACAGTGTCACGGTGACGTTACTGATATAGATCTCCTCGTTCATTTCTCCTTCTAACATGCAGGTGGTCACCGGAGGATCGACATCGGTGATATGGTATTTCCAGATGAACTCGCTTCCGGTTCCCCCGATGATCTCACAACCTTTCAACTCATTTTTCCCGTCTGTGTCAAAATCCCCGATGTTCATCCCAGCAAGCATATAGGTCGGGTCGGTGAGAGTAGCTTTCTCATAAAACTCGGTACCATTCCACCCAATGACATGAACATGGCCTGTTCCAAAACAGAACTCATTGTGCCCGTCATTATCTACGTCCCCGAGCGCGACCGATTCAATGACCGGGTATTGACCTGGATATCGGCCGTTCCAGACCTTCTGGAAGGCGCTTCCGTCCCATTCAAACAACCATCCCTGCGGAGGAGAGCTATCGCTTCCAATGCCGATCTCAGGGGTTCCATCCCCGTTGATATCAGCAACGCCACTCCCATAAACAGTCGCGCCGCCGTAGTTGCTCCATACCTGCATGGCATCCCAGCTTTGATTATCCGTGTTCCACGTCAAGGCCCAGGTGCCGACTGTGGTCCCATCGTTATGATTCGTGACATCTGCGATGATTGTAGTTTTACCAATATTGAACACATCACCGCTTGAGATCATGCAGTTTTCCATGTTAGCGCCACCCGGGCAGGACCAGGATGTTTCATAATAGAATTGTTGATTCGCCGTGTCCCAACCTAATGCAATCACATGTTGGGTATGGCCTCCATAGTACGGCGCGTTCGAAATGAGCACCTCAGTATTGCCATCCTGGTTATAGTCGACAGCGTTCACGTCGTAAACGAAATCAGTCCCGATGCCATGATACCAGTCTAATTGAGTGAGCGTCGTCCCATCAAATTTGTAGGCGTATACCCCATCGGCACTTGAGTACACCCAGGACACAACGAGAATGAGGCTCCCGTCCTCATTCAGATCAGTGATACACGCGCCAGAGGGGTCGCCTCCGGCTTCCTCCCAGGCATACTTCTGCACATAGGTTTTTTGTGTCGTGTTATAGGTCATGATGCGGCAGATCCCTGAATTCTCGTAACCTCCTATAACAAATTCGTTTCTCCCATCCCCATCGAGGTCCCCAATAAGTTGCGCAAACTCAGAATGACCCATTCCCCCGTACGCGTGGGACCATTGTAAGGTCCATCCGTCTCGGGAATCAGCGGCATGTCTTTCGTTTTGTATATGTATTTGATTCGTCGACCTTTGAGTGATGGCATTTTTATTGGTCAGGGCTTCGGTGAGCGGTGCAACCGCTGCAGCGAACATCAGCGTACAAAAAACAATACATATGATCTTTCTGTACATTTCGTAATCCCCCTATGCAGAAACAAAGTATCCTAAGTTTAAAAGGTTTTCTCCAGGGAGAAATAAGGTGTTATTCACTTTTTCTTTCCTCCGCAATGACAGTGAGTCTGAAAAAATGACGTTTTTTCTCCTGTTGAAAAAGCTTAAGTGCTCCCGTCGGGATGAGACCGCAAAT
>Ga0335070_10008945_pt1 | contig 11754 bp, 7 predicted proteins | sample Lox_Sample_13_FD_206722 | JGI IMG/M metagenome (GOLD analysis project Ga0335070, IMG submission 206722) | Soil microbial communities from Loxahatchee National Wildlife Refuge, Florida, United States - Lox_Sample_1.3 | ecosystem: Environmental > Terrestrial > Soil > Wetlands | place: USA: Florida...
GTTGACTATTATTTCCGCAGCCCCTAACCCAAGCACGCTTTCCTTGGCTTCTGTCTCATCGCCTTTCGACTGGACATTTTCGGCATACAGTAGGGGCTTGCAACCTCGAACGTGACACTGTTTCCCGATTCCAAACGCCCCGGATCGTTGCACAACCCGTTGCACAACTTTTCCCAACTGAGACGAAAAGCCCCGACTCACAAGGGGTCAGGGCTTCGTATCCTATTGAGATTTCGCTATCCGAGCGCCGAGAGGCGAATTAAAAGGGCGTTGCTCTACCAACTGAGCTACGCGCCCCACCGTCTTTCGATCATACCAGACTCGCATCGCACTCGAACCGCGCGCCGCCAGCCGACTTCGTGACCTCCCCACCTAAAACGCGGTACACTCGCCGGCAATGAAGTTCCTCGGCGTTACTTCAACCATCATCATCGCCGCGCTATGCGCAACCCTTCTGCCGAGCCTCGCACTCGCCAGGAAGAAGCCAGCGGTTCCAACCGTCCGCTGGACCGATGGCGCTCCCGGCTGCACCTTCGAACGCGACACTCAAGACCGCCTCCACTGGACCCTCACCGAGAAGGATTTCGATCTCAACCTCATCGTCGACCCCCAGGAACTGGCCAAGAGTCTTCACCACGGCTTCTATCGCACTTTCGCCCTGTATCTCGCCTTCAACTACAAGGGCGCCGGCAATTTCGACTTCCCTGCCGACCTCCGTCTCGACTACGTCCGCCATCACGACGTGATCGAAACCACGATGGACCCGGCGCTTCTGCAAAACAAATTGCAGAACGATCTCGACACAAAGGTCTTTGACACCGAGCGCGAAATCAAAAAGCATCCGGAGCGCAAGGACGAAAAAGTCGCCCGCCTCCGCATCGACGAAAAAGAAGGCGCCGAGTTCATCGAATTTCTCTCCACGCAATATCTCTCATCGGCCACGCTCAACTCCGGCAATCCCGAAGCGCACGGCTGGGTCCTGTTTCCCACAAGAAACAAATTCATCGGCCCGTGGAAAGAGCACGAAGACTTCATCCTCTCCGTCTACTCCAAGGGAAGAGTCTGGCAATTCCCCATCTCGCTACCGCCAGCGGCGGGCAATCCCGTTCTGCGCAAGCCGGAAAATTAGCCCTGAGCGTTTTCTAGCCCCTTGTCATCCTGAGCGGAGCATTGTCTTCATGAAGTGAAGACAACGCGGAGTCGAAGGCCCCCTACACCCTGAGACTCGACGTGACGCGCCCCGCACTTTTCCTCTCGCCGCCGAAATACTCTGTGTTACATTCCGAGCACATGGAGACAGCCCCAAAGTCGGCGTCCGAGCGCAAAACTCCGCCCGTGCTCTACTGTCCAGTGTGCGCCATCGAGGTCACCGACCCGCTCACCTGCGGCGACTGCTCGGCCGTAATCTGCCGCCGCTGCGGCACCGCACTAGAATCTGCCGACGAATTAGCGATGGGATGAACATCAACCTGAGATGAATCCCACGGTCACGATCCCGGAACAGGAAAAGAAAAATGATCAGCCCAGTCTCATCCGTGGTCTAGGACTCCTCGACTCCGTCCTCCTCCTCGTGAGCGGCATCGTCGGCTCCTCAATTTTCCTCACCGCCAAAGACATCGCTGGTCCTCTGCCGAACACGAAGCTCTTCTTTCTCGTCTGGATCCTCGGCGCCGCCATCTCGCTTTGCGCCTGCGTCGCCTTCGCCGAACTCGGCTCCATGTTCCCCGATTCCGGCGGGCAATACATTTATCTGCGCGAAGCCTACGGAGACCTCGTCGCGTTCCTCTACGGCTGGATGCTCTTCGCCGTCGGCAACGGGGGCTCGATCGCCGCGCTCTCCGTCGCTGCCGCGGCGTACATGGGCAACATTATTCCGACGATCTCGCAGGATCGCGTCATCTTCTCCGCCCTCGGCATCGTCTTCACACGCGCACACTTCGTCGGTCTGATCCTGATCTTCATCCTCACTTACGTAAACGTCGTCGGCCTGCGCTGGGGCGCGCTGCTCCAGAACGTGTCCACCTGGACAAAATTCGGCGCGATGGCCTTCTTCGTCGTTGTCGGATTCGCCATCGGCAAAGGACACTGGTCAAACTTCACCGCGCCAACCTCGGGCGGCCTGACCATGGGCCTGAGCCCGAGCCAGCTCATCTCCGCTCTGGGCGTGGGTTTGATCGCCGTCTTCTGGGCCTACGACGGCTGGGTCTACATCACGTGGGTCTCTGGCGAGGTGAAAGATCCACGCCGCAACGTCCCGCGCTCCATGGTCCTCGGAGTTCTCGCTGTCGGCGCAATCTACCTCGCCATGAACATGGCGTACGTTTACGCCATGCCCCTGAGCGAGGTTGCCAAACACGAAACGATAGCTCACGCCGCTGCTGCTGTTCTCTTCTCGCCCCAAGCCGCCTTCTGGCTCTCGGCCATGATCGCGATCTCATGTTTCAGCGCCGCCGCGACCTGCACGCTTTCCGGAGCGCGCGTCTACATGGCGATGGCGCAGGACGGCGTATTCTTCCGCCGCATGGCGATTGTCCATCCCAAGTGGCGTACGCCAGCCTTCAGCCTCATCGGACAAAGCGTCTGGGCCGCTATCCTCACATTGAGCGGGCACTACGATGATCTCTACACCTTCGTGATGTTCGGTATGGTGGTTTCCTACACGCTCACGGTGATCGGCCTGTTCCTTCTTCGCTGGAGACGACCCGACATCCAGCGCCCCTACCGCTGCACTGGATATCCGTGGCTTCCGGCAATCTACGTTCTCATCGGCGGCGCCTGGACGTTGAACACAATCGTCACGCGCCCGATCCAGGCGCTCGTTGGCGCAGGCATCATCCTGCTCGGCGTCCCCGGCTATCTCTACTGGAAGCGGCAAAGCCACAAAACCGTGGCGCCGGAGTAGTCCGATGTTCGAGTTGCTTCGTGCACCTTCGTGCCCTTCGTGGTCTAACTGACTTTCTTCGCCCTGCCCCCTACGAACCCGGCTTCCCAAGCCCCGTTTAGTGCTATAGTTCTCCCGCGCCGCTCCCCTCGAAGCGTCCCCCGCGTGAAGGAAGGACCACCATGACCTCCCAGCTCTGCGCCATATTCCGGAAAGCCAGCCTCATCGCCGCAACGTCATTCACTCTCTTAGGCATCTGCCACGCCGCCGGGTACAAACGAACTTACAACTTCGGAGCGGGATTCGATGGCGTCAATCCCGCCAGCCGCCTCGTCTTTGACAGCGCCGGCAATGCCTACGGCACTACCGCGGCCGGCGGCGACTCCGACCTCGGCACCATCTTCATGGTCACACCCGCCGGCGAAGAACAAGTTCTCTACAGCTTCGAGGGCGGCGGCGACGGCTCCGATCCGCACGGCGGCGTCATTCTCGACTCGGCCGGAAATCTCTACGGCACCGCAGTCGCCGGTGGCTACGGCGGCATCTGCGCCGGAGATGGCTGCGGCGTCGTTTTCGAACTCACAAACTCCGGCGGCAGTTGGGCTCTACTCACGCTCTACAGCTTTACCGGCGGAGACGACGGCTTTGGCCCCGGCAGCCCGCTCATCTGGGACGCAACCGGAAATCTCTTCGGCACCGCACCCGACGGAGGCAAGCACGGCAACGGCGTGGTCTTCGAACTCTCTCCTACCGTGAGTGGCTGGCAGCAGCGAGTCCTCCACGCCTTCACCGGCAAGAAAGACGGCGCGGTCGGATCGCTCGGCGCCCTGCTCATCGATTCCGCCGGTAATCTCTATGGCGCCGCTGAACTCGGCGGTGGTGACGCCGGAGCCGGTGCCGTCTACGAACTCTCGCCCACCGGTCCAAGCTCGTGGAAATTCACGACGCTCTATGACTTCAAAGGCATGCCCGACGCCGCGAATCCCTACGGCGGCCTCACGCTCGACTCTGCGGGCAATCTCTACGGCACAACTTATTTCGGCGGACTGTATGGGATGGGCGCAGTCTTCCAGCTCGGGCACGGCCCGAACGGCGCGTGGCAGGAGAACATTCTCTACAACTTCCAAGGCGGCACCGACGGAAGTTTCCCAACTTCAACGCTCCTCTTCACCAATGCCACCACGCTGATGGGCACGACCACCACCGGCGGCCGCCCATCTTGCGACTGCGGCACCGTCTTCAGCCTCAAGTTCGCGCACGGACAGTGGAAAGAAAAACTCGGGCATCTTTTCGGTAAGGGTCGCGACGGTTCCTACCCGAATTACGGACTAACATTCGACCCAGCCGGCAGTCTTTGGGGCAGCACGCCAGTCGGCGGCACGAACGGCGGCGGCACGCTGTTCAGGCTGACACCGTAACGACCGTTGGGATGATCAATCCGGTTTAGGGTGGCGCAGCGCTTCAGCGCTGCGATGATGCAGCGAGTTTTTCTTTTGGGGGATTTATGTCGTGTGGGATCCGTCTCTCGTTGGCCCTCGTCGTCGGAGTGGCGCTCACCGCCAGCCTCGCCGCCCAACAGCACATCACCGGGACTCTCTCCGATGGCGCGAACTACGTAATGGATATTCCCGCGAATTGGAACGGCACGCTTCTCCTCTACAGCCACGGCTACACGGCTCCCGGCTCCGCGCTCACTGCCTACGACGCGGGTGATGGCTCAACCGCCACGTTCCTGCTCAACAACGGCTACGCGCTCGCCGGCTCCTCCTACTCGACAACAGGCTGGGCCGTCCACGACGCTCTGCCCGACCAGGTTTCCACGCTCGACGTTTTCGAGTCCATGTTCGGCACGCCCAAGACCACTATCGCCTGGGGACACTCCATGGGTGGCATCATCAGCGCCGGACTCATTCAGCAATATCCCGACCGCTTCGCCGCCGCCATGCCGATGTGCGGCGTAGTCGGAGGAGCCGTCGGCTTCTTCAACGAAATGCTCGACTCGGCCTTCGCCTTTAACACGCTCGTTGCGGGTAACGGTCTGCAAGTCGTCAATCTCACCGACCCGGTCACTGACTTCAACAACGCGGAAGGCTGGCTCGGCTATGCGCAGGGCACAGCGCAAGGCCAGGCCCGCATCGCCCTCACGTCGGCCCTCGTCGATGTGCCCGGCTGGTGGGATCCAGGTTCTCCTCCTCCGTCGCCCACTGATTACGCCACGCAAGAGATCAACCAGTTCTACTGGCTCGCCTACGACGTTTTTCCATTCGCCTTTTACTATCGCGCCGAACTCGAATCCCGCGCCGGAGGCAATCCTTCCTGGAATACCGGCGTGAACTACACCAAGCAACTCCAGCGCTCGGCGGTCTATCCCGAGGTTCAAGCTCTCTACAAAGCCGCCAGCCTAAGCCTCAACGGAGATCTCCTCGCGCTCTCCAAGGCTCCCCGCATCGGTTCCGACCCTGAGGCCGAAAATTATCTAATCCAGAACATCATTTTCAACGGCCAACTCCCGGGCCCGGTCCTCGCTCTGCACACCGACGGCGACGGCTTGGTTCCCGTCGAAGACGAGCAGGCCTACCTCTCCACAGCGACTCAAGAAGGCAACAAAGCGTTAGTCCACGATGTCTTCGTCCATCGCGCCGGTCACTGCACCTTTACGCCCGCCGAAACAGTAGCCACCGTCGAAGCTCTCTTCACTCGGCTCAACACCGGAAAATGGAAAGGCCTCAGCGTCAACTCGCTTGATAATGTCGCCATCGCCCTCGGCCCTTATTACAACTACCTGTATCTGAACAATCAGTACGTCTACACGAGCCCAGCCTTCGAGACTTACAAATCACCAAAATTCCTTCGCCCTTACGACGCCTTCACCAAGTAAAACGTAGCGCCGGCGGCCCACCGGCGGTCGTGGCGGCGTCCCCGCCGCCAAAAGAGTTCACCGCTAATTTCCACGCCTCACCCAGTTGACAATCTCCCCGCAAAAGGTACAAACTTCCCGACGCCCGCCGGGACCCTCCCCATCTTGCCCGGCTATTTCATTCGCTCCGCCCGGAGGATTCCCATGCAGATCCCCTCGAGAGGTGCGCTGCTTTCTCTTGTCGCAGCAACCTTTGTTTTCGTCTTCTCCCTGTCCGCAACCGCCCAACAACACATCACCGGCACGCTCTCCGACGGTGCCACTTACGTCATCGACGTACCCGCTCCCTGGAACGGCACTCTGCTTCTTTTCAGCCACGGATACAACCCGCCCGGCCACTCCAACAATGCGACCGATGTGACCGACCCACTGACGGGTGCTTATCTTCTCGGAGCCGGCTACGCCCTCGCAGGGTCCTCTTATGCCTCCACGGGATGGGCTGTCCAGCAAGCTGTTCCTGACCAGATATCCACGGTCCAGGCTTTCGAAAGCGCGGTTGGCACACCCAAAACCATCATCGCCTGGGGAGTCTCCCTCGGCGGCATGATCACCGCTGCCCTCGTTCAGGAGTATCCCAGCCAATTCAGCGGCGCCGTTCCCATGTGCGGAGTAGTCGGGGGCGCGGTCGGAACCTGGAATCAGGCGCTGGACGCCGAGTTCGCCTTCAATACGCTACTCGCCGGCGGCTTACTTCAGGTCGTTCACATCAGCAATCCGACTGCGAACCTTACGGCGGCCGAGGGTGTCCTCATCGCCGCACAAGCCACCGCCCAGGGCCAGGCGCGGATCGCCCTCACCGCCGCGCTCGCCGATACACCCGGCTGGTACGATCCCACTTCGCCCGAGCCAGCGCAGACGGACTACACCACCCGCGAAGCCAATCAGTTCCAATGGATGGAAAACGTCGACTTCCCGTTCGTGTTTGATTACCGCGCCGAACTCGAAAGCCGCGCCGGAGGCAATGGGTCTTTCAATAACGGCGTGAACTATCTCACGCAGCTGAAAAAGTCCGTTGATTACGACGAAGTGCAAGCACTCTACACCGCCGCCGGACTCGATCTGAACGCCGATCTCGCCACGCTCAAGTCTGCGCAACGTATTCAAGCCGACCCCGGCGCTCTCACCTATCTCAAGGACTACGTCATCTACGACGGGCAGATTTCCGTCCCGGTTCTCACCATGCACACGACCGGCGACGGCCTGGTTGCCGTTCAGGAAGAAAACGCCTACGCCTCGGTCGTCGGCAAGGCAGGAGACAAAGCCGACCTCAAGCAGATCTTCGTCCACCGCGCAGGGCACTGCGAATTCAGCCCGGCAGAAATCATCACGGCTCTGCAATCGCTCGAACTCCGGCTCAGCGGCGGCAAATGGAAAAACCTCAGTCCAACAACGCTCAACAACGAAGCCAGCGGGCTAGGCCCAAGCCTGAACGTAATCGAAGTCAACGGCCAGGCAGTCGCCGCCGCTCCAGCTTTCGAAACCTACAAACCAGCGAAGTTTCTACGCCAATACGACACATTCTCCAAGTAGCAAGAAAAAAGGCGCGGGAATCAAAATTCCCGCGCCAATCTTGTGTCCAAGCTGTGTAACCCCGTGGACCCCTGTGGTAGTCGGTTTTCCTTCGTGTACCTTCGTGTCCTTGGTGGTAAGAAGTCTCTCAAACCCTAAGCAGGTGTAGCCGTCTTCCTCTTAGGATTAAAGAAAGGCAAAGGCACAACAGTAGCGGTAGTCTTCATGCGCTGCGCCTCAATCGTCAATTCCATCTGCAGCTTCGTACCATTCTTCGAGTAGTCACCACTTACACTCGCGAGCGCAATTAACTTCTTCAGCAAAGGAGAAAACGCAGTCGTAGTTGCCTTTCCGATCTGCCGATCGCCGTCATAAATAGGAACCGCAAGGCGCGAAGCCTGCGTAGGTGCTGCCGGAGACAATCCAAACTTATCAAACTGCTCCTCCACCTCCACCCAATCCACTTCCAATCCCACCAACTGCCGCTCGACGCCGTTCTTTGCGTCCCGCTCCAGCGCCCGCTTCCCAATAAAATTTTCTTTGTCGAGATGCACCATCTTCCCGAAGCCCAACTCAAACGGCGAGTACTTCTGCGACGGAATCAGCGCCTTCTTCGAGCTGATGTAGTCCACCTCGATCAGCAGCAACCCTGCCTCCACGCGCGCCACATCCAGCGCCAGCATTCCGGCTGCGTGGATGTCGAACTGCTTCCCCTTCTCCATCAACTCATCCCAAACCCGCACCGCCGAATCCCATGGAATCCAAATTTCATACCCCAAATCGCCCGTATACCCAGTCCGCGAAATGTCCACCGGCACGCCGGCAATCGTCCCGCTAGTCTTCCGGAAATATTTCAGATTCGCGATATCCGCCTGCGCCACCGATTTCAGAAGCCGCGCCGAAGCCGGCCCCTGCAAGGCCAGCGCCGCCGTCTGCTCCGAAATATCTTCGACCGTCACATCCATGTTCACGCCGCTCTGCCGGAACCACCGCAGGCTCGGGTCCGCCGCAGTCCACCGATACTTGTTCTCCTCTAGTCTCGTAATCGTGCCGTCGTCGATGACCTTGCCATCCTCATCGCACCAGCAGGCGTAGATCACCTGGCCCACCGCAACTTTATTAATGTCGCGAGTAATCACGCGATTGACCAGCCGAGTCGCATCCTTCCCGCTGATCAAATACTTGTAGAGCGGCGAAATATCGATCAGCGCGCAAGCATTCCGAATCGCGTTGTATTCATGCTCATGGTGCACCTCATACACGCTGACGGTGTAATACCCCGACCACTCGCGATAGTTCAAGCTGTGGCAGAGCGCGAAAGTTCTTTCGTGAAACGCGGTTCCGATTGGCAAGCAGACCTCGCAGTAGGCTTCCTTCGTGAACCTTAGTGCCCTTGGTGGTAGATAGCTCTTCTCAACCACGAAGGACACTGAGGAACACGAAGGAAATCAAATCCAGAATGCGGATTATAAGCGCCAACTTTCCCAGCGACAACTTTTCGTTTCTCAAATAGAATGAACGTCCATGTCCCGCCTCATCCAATGGACGGTTCTCCCCAGCGGCCTCTGATCCCGCTACCTGATTTCTCTCTTCCCGCGTATCATTGCGTTTCCTAAGACCTGACACCTAAGACCTGAGACCTGACGTACCAGGAGCACGAAGCAAGTGCCTTCATCCAAATATGACGTAATCGTGATCGGCGGAGGCCACAACGGCCTCACCAACGCCGCCTATCTCGCCAAGGCCGGAAAGAAAGTTCTAGTCCTCGAACGACGACACGTCCTCGGCGGAGCGGCCTGTACCGAAGAAGTCTTTCCCGGCTTCAAATTTTCCGTCTGCTCCTACGTCGTGTCACTCCTCCGGCCTGAAATCATCCGCGACCTCGACCTCCCACGCCACGGCCTCGAAATCCTCCCGCTCGACGGCACGTTCACGCCCATGCCGAACGGCGACTATCTCTGGCGCGTCAACGACCACGGCAAGACGCACCGCGAAATCGCCCGCCACTCGCGCGTCGACGCCGAAGCCTACGACGAATTCGGCAAAGCCATGCAGGCCATGTGCCGCTTCGTCAAACCCATCCTCGGCATGATCCCGCCCGACCCGTCGACGCTCAATCCGCGTGAACTGATGAAGCTCCTCTTCATCGGACGCCGCTTTCAGGGCATGTCGAGCGAGGACAAATACAACCAGGTCCAGCTCATGACCATGAGCGCCGTCGACTTCCTCGACCAGTGGTTCGAGACCGACGTGCTCAAAGCCACGATGTCCGCCTCGGGCATCATCGGCACTTTTCTCGGCGTGCGCTCGCCCGGCACCGCGTACGTACTGCTTCATCACTACATGGGAGAGATCGACGGCGCATTCCGGGCCTGGGGATTCGCGCGCGGCGGCACCGGCGCGATCTCGAACGCTATCGCCGGCGCGGGCCGCGAAGCGGGAGTCGAAATTCGCACCGAAGCCGGAATCGAGCAGATTCTCGTCAAGAACAACCGCGCCCACGGCGTGGTGCTCTCAAATGGCGACGAAATCCACGCCGACGTAATCTCCTCCAGCGTTGATCCGCGGCTAACGTTCACGAAGATGATCGACCCCGGCCACCTGCCCGCCGAATTCATGGAAGGCGTGAAGCGCTATAAATTCCGAGGCTCTTCCGGCAAAGTCAACATGGCGCTAGACGCCCTGCCAGAATTCAAATGTCTCCCCGGCGTCGGCGCGCATCTCCGCGGAGCAATGTCGATCTCGCCATCCGTTAACTACATGGAGAAGGCTTACGACGAAGCCAAGTACGGACACTGGTCGAGCCGTCCCTACATCGACATGGTTATCCCGACGCTGACCGACACGTCACTAGCGCCGCCGGGCAAGCACATCCTCTCCTGCTTCGTGCAATACGCCCCGTACAAGCTCGCCCCCAGCCTCAACTGGGACACCGAAAAAGAAAAATTCGGCGACAACGTCGTCAACACAATTTCCGAATACGCGCCAAACCTCAAAAACATCATCTTGCATCGGCAGGTGGTGACACCGTTAGACCTCGAACGCGAGTGGGGCCTGAGCGAAGGCAATATCTTCCAGGGCGAACTCTCGCTGGAACAATTATTTTTCCTCCGACCAGTGGCCGGTTGGGCGCAATTCCGTTCGCCCATAAAAAATCTGTACATGTGCGGATCAGCCACGCATCCCGGCGGAGGCATCATGGGCGCGCCCGGGCGGCTCGCGGCGCTTGAAATCCTTAAAGACGGGAAGGCCGCCTGATGGCTGACACTCGCGATGTCGTCATCATCGGTGCTGGGCACAATGGCCTGGTCGCCGCCTTCTATCTAGCCAAAGCCGGATTCAAACCGCTTGTTCTAGAATCCCGTCCGCAAGTTGGCGGCGCGGCCATCACCGAAGAGTTTCATCCCGGCTTCCGTTGCTCGACGCTGGCGCACTCTGCCGGTCCTCTCCGCGCCGACGTAGTCCGCGACATGCAACTCGAACGTCACGGCCTGAAGTTCGCGACAAGCGATATCAGTACGGTATCTCTCCTGCCCGATGGCCGCGCGCTCGTGCTCTATTCCGACGTCAAAAAAGCCGCGCAGGAAATCGGCCAATGGTCGGCAAAAGACGCAACCGGCTACGCCGACTTCGCCGCCGCGCTAACCAAAATCGGCAAAGTAATTAGCGAAGCCCTATCTCTCACGCCGCCCAACATCGACAACCCATCCAGCGGCGACCTCTGGGGCATGCTCAAAACCGGCCGCTCCATCCGCAACCTCGGCAAGAAGGATCTCTATCGCGTCCTGCGCTGGGGACCGATGGCCGCCGCCGACCTGGTCGCCGAATTTTTCGAGACCGAAGCCCTCCGCGCCACCATCGCCGCGCGCGGAATCTTCGGCACCGCGCTTGGCCCCTGGTCCGCGGGCAGCGCGCTCGTGCTTCTCCTCCGCGCCGCCGCCGACCCAACTCCCGCCGGCCACTCGCAATTCCCCAGCGGAGGTGCGGGCGCGATCACGCAAGCCATGGCCGCCGCCGCGCAACAAGCCGGAGCCGAAATCCGCGCGAATTCCCCCGTCGCCGCGGTGCGCATCAAAGACGGCGCAGCCACCGGCGTAGTCCTAACCACCGGCGAAGAAATTCCGGCCAAAGCCGTAGTCTCGAACGCCGACCCCAAGCGCACGCTCATGCGGCTGGTCGATCCCATTCAGCTCGCGCCCGACTTCGTGCAAAAAATCAAGAATTACCGGAGCGCAGGCACGGTCGCAAAAGTAAATCTCGCGCTCTCCGCGCTCCCCGAATTCACCGCGCTCAAGGCCCGCGCGTCGTCGAAGAATGAAGACGGCCTTCTCAAATCCCGCCTCCAGATCTCCCCCGAAATCGACTATCTCGAGCGCGCCTTCGACGAATCCAAATACGGCAACTTCTCGCGCCAGCCTTATCTTGAAATCGCCATCCCCAGCCTCGC
>Ga0335070_10008946_pt1 | contig 11754 bp, 9 predicted proteins | sample Lox_Sample_13_FD_206722 | JGI IMG/M metagenome (GOLD analysis project Ga0335070, IMG submission 206722) | Soil microbial communities from Loxahatchee National Wildlife Refuge, Florida, United States - Lox_Sample_1.3 | ecosystem: Environmental > Terrestrial > Soil > Wetlands | place: USA: Florida...
CCATGCTGGTGCTCGTCAACAACCTTCAGCAAAAGCGCCTGGAGGGACTCCTGTCGAAGGACGATCGCTACCAACGCGAGGTGGAGAATGTGGGCGATACGGCCGCGACGAACCCCTTTGCCGTCACCGGCGTGCCCGAGCCGGAGGAGTGGCTGCTGCTGGCGTTGGTTGGCGTCATTTTGGGGTATGCCGCCTGGCGCAGGCAAACGAAATCGTTAAGGAGCGTTAAGAATATCACTTGATCCTTTTTTGATACGAGGCGGTGGAGTTTTAGAAAATGCGAAGCATTTTCTAAAACTCCACTCGTTCGTTTTACGTGGCCGCCGAAGGCCGGCCAACTTATTGGTTTTGGATTATTATAATTAAAGAATGCAACACCTTGCTTTCCGATATGCCGTTCGTGAGACGATGGGGCTTGCCTTTATGGGCGTGGCCCTGTTCTGGTCAGCGGGGCGGCTCGACTGGTGGCCCGGCTGGGCTGCCCTGGCTTTAATGGCAGGCTGGAGTATTGCGATTGCCATCGTGATTCTCCGGTCCAATCCCCAGCTTCTGGCCGAGCGTCTGGGGCCACGCCGGGGCGGCAAACCCTGGGACGTTGCCATCGTCAGCAGTATGGGCCTCATCCAGTTGGCACGTTACATCGTCGCCGGCCTGGACCAGCGCTTCGGCTGGTCGGGCGACTTTTCTGCTGCGGCTCAACTGGCGGCGTTGGCTGTCTGCATTTTGGGGCATGCCCTGTTCGTCTGGGCGACCGCCTCCAATGCTTACTTTTCGCAGATTGTGCGCATCCAGACCGAGCGGGGGCACGCGGTCGTTTCAAGCGGCCCGTACCATTATGTGCGCCATCCGGCTTACATTGCCTCGATCCTGTTTGAATTGGGTGTAGCTATCCTGCTCGGTTCCTGGGGGGCCCTGGTTGCCAGCGGATTCACCACGCTCCTGCTCATCCTGCGGACCGCCCTCGAAGACCGCACGTTGCAGGTTGAGCTGCCAGGCTATGCTGCTTATGCCGGCCAGGTGCGTTATCGCTTGATCCCAGGCATCTGGTGAACTAAATTAAAAGGAGAATGTAAAGGATTCTTCCAACCGCCCGCCCCGTTCGCGTTGGCCGAGCTGGACCCGAATGGCGTGCTGCCAGAGCGGATCTATTCCCGGCTCGAGCTGCTGGCTGCCCCCACTCACGACTGGCTGAGCGGCCTGGCGTTGGGACCCTACGGTTGGGTGATGACCGCCGCCTTTGTCGTGGCCGGCTTGCTGCCTCCAAGCGGTCTTCTCAAGGGGATAATTACCATCTTTTTTTAACATATCTATCGCTTGACTAATGCCCGGAATCGAGCTATCATATTTGTAATTAATTGGGACGTGCAACAAAAAGGGTTGCTGTCGCAGTTAATTTTTTGCAGGTTTCCAGTCCTTTAGACCTTCGTCTTAGCGCCATCTTCCAATCAGCATAGCTCAATGGCGCGATTCAACCTTGTTCGCACATAGGTTTCGGAAAGGAGGTTACGTAAGACCAGGCCTGTATTTCAACCCGTAGCAGATTCTCGAATCTCACATTTCAATAGAATAAATAAGGAGCTAAAAGATGTCTCGAAATTTCGCCCGAAATATCATTTCAGTTTTAATGCTGCTGTCCATCCTGGTGGCTGGCTGCGCGCCGGCTGCTACGACCGCAGCGCCGCAGGCAACCACTGCCCCCCAGGCCACCACGGCGCCGTCCGGCGGCGGCACGTCGGTGGGTATCGTCCTCCCGACCAAGAGTGAGCCACGCTGGCTCCAGGACCAGGCTGCTTTTCAGAAATACATGGCAGCCGCTGGCTACCAAGCTGAAATCCTCTTCAGCGAGCTTTCATCCGCAACGGAGAAGACCAATGTTGAATCGCTGTTGAGCAAGGGCATTAAAGTGCTCATCATTTGCCCTCAGGATGCGAAAGCCGCGGCCGCAGCCGCTGATGAGGCGCATGCTGCTGGAGTGAAGGTTATATCTTACGACCGCTTGATCCTGGGCACAAATTCCGTCGATTTCTACGTGACCTTCGACAGCTTGGCCGTAGGCGCGGCGCAGGCCCAATACCTTATTGATCATGCCTCTGGCAAGAGCAACCCACTGTACCTGTATGCGGGCGCAGCCTCTGATAACAACGCCTTCCTCTTCTTCGAGGGCGCCTGGGAAAAGCTGCAGCCGAAAATCGCCGACGGCACGTTTGTCATCAAGAACTCCGCCCAGGCCGTTTCGCTGCAAAGCAACCCCAAGCTGACCCGGGACCAGGAATCCCAGATCATCGGCCAGATCACGACCGACTGGAAATTTGACGTCGCCAAAACCCTGGCCGAAGCCAACCTGACCGCCGCCTCGGCTGCCGACAAGGGCAATGTCTTCATCCTGGCCCCCAATGATGGCACCTCCCGCTCGATCGCCGATGCCTTCGCCGCTGACAAGGATGTCAAGAGCTACATTGTCACCGGGCAGGATGCGGAAGAGGCCTCTGTCCAGTACATCATCGATGGCAAGCAGTCAATGACCGTCTTGAAGGATGTGCGCACCCTGGCTAAGAGCGCCTTTGATGCCGCGGATGCCTACCTAAAAGGCACCACCCCGACCTCCAATGGCAAGTACAATAATGGCACGATTGATGTCCCCGCTGCTCAGGCTCCGATTGTTAGCGTGGATAAGTCAAATGTCAAGGCCGCCATTATCGATTCGGGTTACTGGCCAGCCAAAGACTTCAAGGGATTACAATAGGCTGATAGAGTAGATTAAACACAAGAATGGTGGCAGCGAAAACCAGCCACCATTCTTGTAATCTGTTTGAGTTTGGGGCGATTTGTTTCTTTCATCGGACTGGAGCGAATATGAGCACTCCGATACTTGAGATGAAGAATATTACGAAGGAATTTCCAGGCGTGAAAGCGCTGAGCAACGTCAGTTTTCAAGTCGCCGAAGGTGAAATTCACTGCCTGGTAGGTGAAAATGGCGCCGGGAAATCCACCTTGATGAAAGTGCTGAGCGGGGTTTACCCGTACGGCCAATATTCTGGGGAAATTATATTTAACGGAAAAGAGCAGCGCTTTTCCGGTATTCACGATAGTGAAGATGTGGGCATTGCCATCATTTACCAGGAGCTGGCGCTCATCCCTGAGATGACGGTCTATGAAAACGTTTACCTTGGCCACGAGATTATGACCCGGGGCGTGATCGACTGGAACGAAACCATCCGCCAGGCCAGCGAGATGTTAAAAAAAGTAAGGCTGGATGTAAACCCAGCGACCAAAGTCAAAGATTTGGGTGTCGGCAAGCAGCAGTTGATTGAAATTGCCAAAGCGCTGAGTAAAAATGTTAAATTATTGATCCTGGACGAGCCCACCTCTGCTCTGAACGAGGATGACAGCGAAAACCTGCTGAGCCTGCTGCGCGAGCTCAAGCAGCACGGCGTTACCTGCATCATGATCTCTCACAAGCTGAAAGAGGTGATCGCGATTGCCGATACGGTCACGGTGCTGCGCGATGGCCAGACCATTTGCACCCTGGACGCCCATAAAGGCGAAGTGACAGAAGGGGTGCTGATCAAGAACATGGTCGGGCGTGAAATCAATAATATCTATCCGGAAAGACAGAAAATGGCATTTAAAGCTGCGGCTGCTTCTATCGAAAAAGCGAAAGCCGCTGGGGCGAAGGTCATTTCGTATGACCGGCTGATCACAAACAGCGATGCAGTGGATTATTATGTGACCTTCGACAGCATCGCTGTCGGCGCGCTGCAGGCTCAATACCTGGTTGACCATGCAACCGGTCAAGGCAACCCGCTGTATTTATATGCCGGCGCCGCGGCCGACCCTAACGCCTTTATTTTCTTTGAGGGCGCCTGGGGTGTCTTGCAGCCCAGGATCGCTGATGGCACTTTCGTCGTCAAGAATTCGAGCCAGGCCGCCAATCTCCGGGCGAACGCCACCCTGACGCGTGACCAGCAAGAAGCGATCTTTAGCCAGATCACCACCAACTGGGATTTTAAAATCGCCAGGAACCTGTCGCAATTCAATTTAGACGTTTTAGCTGCAGCCGACAAGGGGAACGTCTTTATCCTTGCCCCCAATGATGGCACTGCGCGCGCCATTGCCGATGCTTTCGCGTCTGACAAGGACGTCAGGAGCTACGTGATAACCGGCCAGGACGCCGAGAAAGCTTCCATCCAGTATATCCTGGATGGCAAGCAGTCAATGACCGTCTTCAAGGACGTGCGCACCCTGGTAAAGACTGCTATCGACGGCGCAGTAACATTGCTAAATGGCCAGATTCCCGCCGCCCAGGGTATCTATAATAACGGCACGATCAATGTCCCGGCCTTGCAGTGCCCCGTTGTTTCGGTCGACAAAACGAACATCAAGTCTGTTCTGATCGACTCTGGCTATTTAAAGGAGGGGGATCTTCTGAAAGCTTCAACTGCGCCGACACCCTCAGGCCGATTGGACGTCGGGATCGTTCTGCCTACCAAAGATGAACCGCGCTGGATCCAGGATCAGGCTCGTTTCCAGGATGCGCTCAAAGCTGCCGGCTACAGCTTCGAAATTCTCTTCAGCCAGGGTGATCCCACCAGGGAGAAAGCGAACGTTGAATCGCTGCTGGCAAAGGGCATCAAAGTTCTGATCATCTGCCCGCAAGGCGGCGGCGAGGTTGTGCTTGAGGTTAAGAATTGGAACGCCTATAATCCGGCCGTTGGAAGAGATATCCTCAAGGATATTAATTTCAAAGTAAAGAAGGGCGAAATTGTGGGCTTTGCCGGCCTGATGGGGGCCGGGCGCACCGAACTGGCCTTGAGCATTTTCGGAAATCCGGATGGCTATCGCGTAAATGGGGAGCTTTATATTAATGGCCAGAAGAAACACTTCAGCCTTCCGGAAGATGCCATTGAATCTGGCCTGGCTTACGTGACCGAAGACCGTAAAGGCGATGGCTTGATCCTGATCCAGGATGTGAAGCGGAACATAACCCTGGCAAATCTGAAAGAAATAGCCAACCGCGGGGTGGTTAACGATAACGAAGAGGTTAAAGTAGCCACCGAATTTAAAACCTCGCTCAATATCAAGACGCCGACCATCGAGCAGAAGGTTCAAAACCTCAGCGGCGGTAACCAGCAGAAGGTATCCCTGGCCAAATGGCTGTTTGCCAGGCCTGACGTCTTGATTCTGGATGAGCCAACCCGCGGCATTGACGTGGGCGCAAAATATGAAATCTACACGATCATGAATCGCCTGGTGCAACAGGGTATGAGCATCATCATGATTTCATCTGAGCTGCCTGAAATCCTGGGCATGAGCGATCGCGTGTACGTTGTTTCTGGCGGCAAGATCACCGGCGAGCTGCCGATCGAAGAAGCGTCGCAAGAAGCAATCATGAAGCTGGCCGTAAATTATTAAGGAGGCTGCGATGGAAACGTCATTTGCGGGAAACCTGGGGAGAGTTTTGCGCCAGAACGTGCGCGAATACGGCATGTATATTGCCCTGGCGGTAATCATGGGGTATTTCACCCTTGCAACGGGTGGTAAGTTCTTCTCCTCGCGCAATATCAGTGACCTGATCAACCAGATGGGTTATATCGCGGTGTTGGCGATCGGCGTGACCCTGGTGATCATCATCCGTCATATCGACCTGTCGATTGGCTACCTGGCGGGTTTCCTGGGCGCAGTTGCTGCTATCGTCATGGTTACCTATAACATGCCGTGGTATGTAGCTATTTTGGCCGTGTTGGTTTGCGGCATTATCGCCGGGCTAATCAACGGGTTTCTGGTCGCTTCAGTGGGCATTCCGGCGTTTGTGGCCACCCTGGCCGGCTGGCTGGCTTACCGGGGATTAGAGCAGGCCTCATTGGCCAGCACCGGAACGATCATTATTCCGGATCCAACCTTTAATGCCATCAGCAATGGCTTTATTCCGGATATCCCGGGCGCAAACCTTGCTCTTTTTGGCACTCATGTCCACTTGTTAACCGTGCTCCTGGGATTGGCAGCGATTGGTTTATTCATTTTCAGCTCCGTCAACGATCGCCGTACCAAGCGGGCCTACAAATTCGAAGTGCTGCCGAACGATATGTTCATCCTCGAGATGGTATTTGTTTCGCTCCTCATCGTCGGCATTACCTGGATCCTGGCCAGCTATCAGGGCCTATCCTGGTCGGCAGTCGTGGTGCTGGTGGTGGCTTTTATCTATAACTTCATCACCACCCGGACGGTGCTCGGCAGGCACATCTATGCAGTTGGCGGAAATCCGGAGGCGGCGGCATTAAGCGGCATCAACGTCAAACGGATTACGTACATCGTTTTCATATCGATGGGCATACTGACTGCCATCGGCGGCATCATGATCGCTTCTCGCTTCCGCTCCGCCACACCTACGGCTGGCGCGGGGCTTGAATTGGACGCCATTGCCGCAGCTTTCGTGGGCGGCGCCTCGCCGGCTGGCGGCGTTGGCAAGGTATTCGGTTCGCTCATCGGCGCGCTGGTGATGGCCTCGCTGGTGAATGGCATGGCCCTGATGGGCGTCGACCAATCTGTCCAATACCTGATTCGGGCTGCTGTGCTGGCGCTGGCAGTGATCTTCGATGTGGTCACCCGCAGGCAGGCTCGCTGAATCCTGAGGCCTGGGCAAGCGTCATTTAGGTGTTTTTTTCTTTATGAGTGGGGCCATTCCAGGCCCCACTTAAACTATCAGTTATGGGCCTAATGGTTACCACTGCTGATCAAAACCTGGTTCGCAAATTAAACACTGCGGTCGTCATTAATGCTTTGCGCCACCGGGCGCCATTATCTCGAGCCGGGCTGGCTTCCTGCACCGGGCTGAACCGGTCTACCATTTCCTCAATTATTAATGATCTGCTGGCAAACGAGCTGGTACAGGAGACTACCCTTCAATCCGACCGAGTCGGCCGCCCTGGCATGCAGTTGGAGCTCAATTCCGCCGGCGGTTTTGCGGTGGGGATCGAGCTGGGAGTGGATTTTATCTCGCTGGTGGTGACCGATTTTATTGCCAACGTGCTCTGGCGGCGGCGCCTGCCTTCTGATCCAGCCGAGGGGCAGGAAGCTATCCTCGAGCGGGCCTACCAGATGACCGAGAGCGCCCTCGCAGAAGGCAGCGCGCGCGGCTTGCGGCCGCTGGGGATTGGGCTGGGCGTGCCCGGTTTGGTGGACCTGCGCCTGGGCGAGCTGCGCATCGCTCCTAACCTGGGCTGGAAAAACATTCCCATTCGCCAGATTTGGAAAGAGCGCTTTAACCTGCCAGTTTTCGTTGAAAACGACGCCAAGGCCTCTGCCCTGGGTGAATATTATTTTGGCGTGGCGCGGGGGCAAGATAATTTCATTTACTTGCACGCCGGCCTGGGGCTGGGTTCCGGCATCATGATCGATGGCAAGCTCTTCCGCGGCAGCCGCGGTTATGCCTCCGAGGTCGGCCACATGATTATCGACCCGAACGGGGAGCAGTGCGGCTGTGGCAAGCGCGGCTGCTGGGAGACGCTGGTCGGGCCGCGGGCGGTCATCCGCCGCTTTCGTCAGACCTTGCGCCAGGGTGTTCCCAGCACGGTGCTGCACCTGGCCGAAAACGACCTGGACAATGTTACCTTTGACAAGGTAGCCAACGCTGCCCTGGCGGGGGACACGGCTGCCCTGGCTGCCATGCGCGAGGTGGGCAGCAACCTGGGCTTCGGGATCGCTAACCTGGTCAACATTTTCAACCCGCAGATGGTGGTTTTAGGGGGAGAGCTGGCCTACGCCGGCGAGATCCTGCTGCCGGAGATTCAAAGGGTGGTGACTGCCAATTCCATGAGCATCCCGGCGGAGGATTTGATCATCGCCGTATCGGCCTACGGACCGGATGGCTGCGTGGTCGGAGCCGCCTCCCTCGTGCTGGACGACATCCTGCGCGAGCCAAATTTTCCTTAAAAGACGTAGATCATCTGCCAAATTTGCCGCCAAAACCAAATTAAACACTGCCAAAACCCGCCAGTTCCAGTAAAATTCCCCTACGAACTGAGATGTTTTTTTAAGGTGAGCCCATGCCTAAAAATTCGAGCCAGCCGAAGTTTTGGGAAAAATATGAGCGAGAGGACGCCGCCCGCTACCTGCTTATAACGCTCATCAGCCTTGCTCTCACCGTGGCCCTGGTGCGGCTTTTCCTGAATCTCTCAAATTACCCTCAGATCGGCGGCGGAGACCTGCACATTTCGCATGTCCTGTGGGGCGGGCTGCTTTTGTTCATCGCCGCGTTGACCCTGCTGGTTGTGGATCACCGGCTGGTCTATTATGGCAGCTCGGTTTTATCCGGCGTGGGTTTCGGCCTGTTTGTCGACGAAGTGGGCAAATTTATTACGAAGGACTATAACTACTTCTTTCCGGCTGCGGCTCCCATTATCTACATCACAATCCTGCTGACCCTTTACGCTTATCTACGCGTTCGCCGCCCCAATCGGCGTGAGGTGTTGAACGGGCTGCTCCAGGCCCTGAAGCTGATCGAAGACGATCTCGAAGCGCCTCTCAGCTCGCAGAATTGGGAGGAGCTCAAGGTCCGGCTTGCCAGCGTTGTCGCGGAGACGCCAACGGAAAGCCAGGCCCACCTGGCCCGGCAGCTCCTTGACTACGTCCAGGCTGAGAGCCGGCCGGTCCCTGAAAAGGTGAAGCCATCCTGGTGGCAGCGATTCGCAGCCAAAACGACTCGCTGGCTGAACGAGGGGCGCCTGCGGGCTCTCCTGGTAGCCGGGCTGGTCCTGCTCGGCCTGCTGGCATGGAAGAATCCGGTCGAGATCGCGCCCTGGACTCCGCCAGTCCTGGCGGCCTTCCTGCACAGCGCCCGGCTGGGCGGAGAAGTCCCGGCTCAAAGCGCTCCATGGTTGTTTACTGTGCGGGTCGTCCTGGAAGCTGTCGTTGGCTTTTTATTTCTGGTCTCGGCCGGGCTGCTGGCGCTGAAACGGATCAATTACGCGGTTGGGCTGGGTTACCTGGCGTTCCTGATCACTTTGCTGGCGCTCGATATTGCCATCTTCTATTTCGAACAATTTTCCGCCATTCTTACGGTGACATTCCAGTTCTTGGTCCTGTTTGGCTTGCTGGAGCACCGCAGGCGCTTCCCGGTTTCTTTGAAAGACTCCCCCCCATATCTGCGGGCTTTTATCGAATGGATCGAGCGGAGCTTAACCCTTCGCCCGCGTAAAATGCGCCTGTCAAAACGTACTAATTAATATTTTTCGTTTTTGGGGACGACTCCATCGTCCCCAAAAACGAAAACAATATTAATATGAAAGATATGAAAAATATTTCGCGGTGGGTAACGATACTGTTCGTGCTGGGATTCCTGGTAATCCTGGGGCTGGTAGTTCGGGCCTATTTTTCTCAATATCCCGCTCTCACCAGCGAGAACCTCGATCTGTTCATCCGCGGCTTTGGCCCATGGGCGCTGGCGGTTTATTTCCTGGCTTACGCCTTCAGCTCGCCTATCCCGTTCCTGGCGCCGGTCCTGGCGGCCACCGGCGGGCTGCTGTTCGGCCCGCTGTGGGGTACCCTGGCATCCATCCTCAGCGCGGCCGTCACGTCGCTGATCCCATTTTCGATCTCGCGCCGGCTCGGGAGGGAATGGGTTGAAGCAAAGCTAAAAGGCGGGCGGTTGGACCGGCTGATGCAGGGGATTGACCGAGGCAGCGGTTTCACCTTCGTGCTACTGCTACGGCTGGTGCCGGTCATGCCGTGGGAGCTGCAGAACTACGTTGCCGGGGTCACGCGGGTAACTGTGCCCACCTACCTGGCAGCGACCCTGCTGGGCAGCACGCCCCTGACCCTCTGCCTGACGCTGCTCGGAGCCGCCGCCCGCCAGCCCACTTCGTGGCAGTTCTTCGCCTCCATCGCCCTGACCGGGGCGGTGGTGCTGGTGCCCATCCTGATTGTCTACATCCGCTCCAGGCGCAAAGAACCTCAATGATCCGCAATCTCGCCCTGCAACGTTCAAGTAAACTTGAGATGGCGCCCATGCTTCCCTCTCGCCGATTTTAATCGACTATAATCGGATCAACCCTTCTGTTAACTCGGTTCGAAAAAGGTCTTCGCTTGTCACAACGCCGCCTGAGTCTCATCATCCTGGGCATCCTGCTCAGCCTGTTCCTGGCCTCTATGGAGGGCACCGTAGTTGCAACTGCCATGCCCACCATCGTCGGCCAGTTGGGCGGACTTTCTATTTACAGCTGGGTCTTTTCGGTCTACTTGCTGGCTTCGACCACCACTGTACCCATTTACGGTAAGCTGTCGGACCTGTACGGCCGCAAGCGGACCTATATTTTTTCGATGACGCTGTTCCTGATCGGCTCGATCCTGTGCGGGCGGGCCGAGACCATGGAACAACTGATTCTGTTCCGCGGCATTCAGGGCCTGGGGGCAGGAGGCGTGCTGCCGCTGGCGTTCACCATTGTGGGCCAGCTCTTCAGCCTGGAGCAGCGCGCCCGCCTGCAGGGCCTGTTCTCGGGCGTGTGGGGCGTATCCTCCGTCATCGGCCCTTTGATCGGGGGCTTCCTGGTAGACCAGGCTTCCTGGCATTGGGTCTTCTTGATCAACCTTTTCCCGGGCGTACTGGCGCTCGGGCTGGTCTGGCTGGTCTGGAAGGAGCCGTTCCGCAAGCCGGCTCAGAAGGTTGCGGTTGACTACCTTGGGGCAGCCCTGCTGACCCTGGGGGCGCTCAGTTTTTTGCTGGGGTTGAACCAGCTCGGCACGGATTTTGCCGGAGTGCTCCTGGCCGCCGCAGCGCTTTTCTTTGCTGGGCTGGTCTGGGTCGAGCGGCGGGTGGCCGACCCGATCCTGCCATTCCATCTCTTCCGTGACCGGCTGTTCACGGTGGCAGTGGTGCACGGACTCCTGTCGGGTTGGGCCATGTTCGGCAGCCTGAATTACATCCCACTCTTCGTCCAGGCCGTCCTGGCGACCAGCGCCACCCAGGCCGGTATCACCCTCACCCCCATGTCGCTGAGCTGGACCCTGGCGAGTATCTTCGGTGGCCGGCTGCTGCTGCGCACGGGTTACCGCACGGTGGCCCTGGCGGGCATGGTCATGCTGGTAGCCGGCACGTTCATGATGTCGACCATCAACAGCGCCTCCAGCCAGCTTCTGATCATGGTCTTCACCGGCCTGATGGGAATCGGGATGGGGCTCTCTGTGCCGGCTTTCCTGATCGCTGTCCAGAGCACCGTCCGCAAAGAGGACCTGGGGGCAGCTACCTCGACCATCCAGTTTGGCCGCAACATCGGTGGCACGCTCGGCGTGAGTGTTTTGGGCGTATTTCTGAGCGCCCGCCTGTCGGACCACCTCCTGGCAGCCAGCATCGACCCCAATTCGATCTCGCTCAACAGCCTGCTCGACCCCGTCGCCAGCGCCGGCATCACCCTGGGCGGACCCCTGCGCATCGCCCTGGCATTCTCGATTGCCGAGCTGTTTTTGATCGCTTTTGTGGCTGCGGCCCTGGCTTTCCTGTCTGTCCTGTTTGCGCCGGGCGGCAAGATCGCCCAGATCATGCAGCAGCGGGCCCTCGAACGCCCGCCGGAGGTTTAGAGGAGAATGTTTCGCGACCGGGTATATTACGCCACCCTGATCCGCACCACCCTGCCGATCGCTTTCCAGAACTTCATCGCTTCCCTGCTTAACGCGGTGGGGGTGTTCTTGATTGGCCAGTTGGGAGATACCGCCGTTGCCGCCGTGGGCCTGGCCAACCAGATCTTCTTCCTGCTGAACCTGATG
>Ga0335070_10008947_pt1 | contig 11754 bp, 10 predicted proteins | sample Lox_Sample_13_FD_206722 | JGI IMG/M metagenome (GOLD analysis project Ga0335070, IMG submission 206722) | Soil microbial communities from Loxahatchee National Wildlife Refuge, Florida, United States - Lox_Sample_1.3 | ecosystem: Environmental > Terrestrial > Soil > Wetlands | place: USA...
ATTGGGTCCCGTCACAGCCAGGATATACTTTTGCAAATTGCCAATTTCATACTGGCCGCTGAAGATCCTCGGGAAACTCGCCAATTGAGCCTTCGTCGGAATTTCCCCCGAAAATGCGGTCAGCAGCCACATCAAAGAGCCCAGTCCAAGCATCGTTGCGCCAACTCCCATCCAAATTCCCCTACCCTTGATATCGAATTTTGGATGCTCCAGGAAGAGAATGACCTTCCAAAAAATGTAACCGATTGTGGTAGCAGTAGCGGGGATCAGCGAAAGAAAATAATGACCCAGGTTTCTCCCCCCCAAAGAGGTAAATACCAGCTCGATAGGCAGCGCAACAAAAACTGCCAGCATGGTAAATTCAACCGGCGAACCAGTATCGTTGGACCGGTCATAATTATTAATCCACCTTAGAGTTATTTGTTGCCAGAGCCAGCGTATGTTCGCCATTAAGAACAATACGATTGCCGCTGCTGCGAGGTAATAAAGCTTGCTGATAAACAATCCCGGAAACACGTCCAAGGCTGTATGTTTAATTGACCACAGAAAGGGAGCGCCAACACCGATGTAACTGAGGCTATAAAAGAAAACTCCGGCCAGATACTGGCGTAAAGCGCCAACAGCCAGCCAGTATAACGTGGCAACAACCAGGGGGAGGAGTAAACCAACCATAAAACAGGCGAGTCTTTTCCAGATAGACTTCCATTCACGCCGAAGAAGTGCGATCACCGTTATCGTGAGTAGGGATGCTATGCCGAGAGAGATTGTGGTTTGCTTGGTCATGAAGGCAACAGCTGTAAGAAGCCCCGCAACAAATACCCACCGATCGAGTCTGGTCTTGAAAAAACCATAAGTGACCCCAATCAGAAGTACTTGCGGCAAAAGTCCATAGATTTCCATCAAATTCCCACCCTGAAAGATACTGGGGAGCATCACTGCAAAGATAAAAAAGACACTTGCGATCATAACGGAAAGCAATCCGAACATTTTTTTGATAACCCAGAAAAAAGCGGCCGACGACAATGCGATCCAGATGAGATTGAACCACCAGATCGCCCAGGGGGTTTGGCCGAACAAAAGGACCGCGAGCGCGTTCAGAAAAAGTCCGATTGGGGGCTTCTGTTCCCACACGTCGCGATAGAGAACCTGACCATGAACTATAGCGCTTCCAATGTAGGCATAAACCCCGCTGTCGGATTGCAACCCTTGAAAAATTGGATTCCAGGGCAGGTTTAACCATACGACGATTATCATTAAGATAATGATCCAAATAACGGTGAATACTAACTCCTTTAAGGATCGCTTCGTCTTCATAATCCTAGATATCCGCCATTCTCTTCCTAGAACATCGATCAGGGTGTACTCCTAGTCTGCCGGAAAACCTGCCTGTTCGAATGGAATTCAACGCCGGATGTCCTTTAGAGGGTATTGGGTAATCTCCTTGCTCTTTTAGCCATGCCAATCTTTATCAGGAAGTTCACAAATCCTTCGCCCGATGTGGCTGCAAAACGAATGCAATTATATGCCAACAAGCAAGCTTTATTGGACGATAAATTTCATATTAATTTGATATATCACTGGTTCCGAGACTGCCCTATTTCTACTTTACTTTTTTATAGATTATGTATTCATCAAACTTATCGGCAATTACATAATTGGACAGGATGAAAGTTCTTAATTCTTTCATTCCTGCCAAGGCCTCCGGGATGCAATTCGGACATAGCTGATCGTCGGGTGCATCAAAGGCGGGAACGGTTTGATCGTTTTGGAAACGGATGATGAGAACGGGTTGGTGAGCCTTGAGATCCTGCATGAATTGATCGAATCGGCTTGGGCCGCTTGCCGTCCGGACAAACAGGGGCAGAGGGTATAAATACCGGGAGGGAGCTGGACGACCGGTGACAAAGTTCTCGCCTGTTCTCACCTGCCAGACCAGGACGGGATCATCGGGCTGGGTGTGATCGTTGATATAAGAAACCAAATCATCTTGTGCGATGGACCGGTCCCCTAACATCCGCAGACTGGCCAAGTGCTGCCGTTGTGGGTGGACGCTGGCGAATGTGGGAAAAAACCATACCATCAGAAGTAGTCCGGTAAATCCCGCGCTGGTTGCCTGCCACAAACTCATAGCCCGCATTTCGCGGATCAATTTGTTGAAAGTGTAACCACACGCAAAGACGATTGTGGGTACCAGGGTAATGTAATAGTGGGTATAACCTCGTCCGCTCAGGGATATGAACAGGATCTCAAAGGGGATGGCTACAAACACGACCAGGAATAGTTTTTCAATGGCAAGCGGATCCTTCTCCTCCGGGTTTCCGATTGCCTCGCTTTGAACCCGATGAAAGAGCCATGCCCGGTTAACCGATAAAAACGCACAAAAGCCTGCAAAGGCGATCGCCAGAAATGGCAAAAACGAGGGTGAGCTGGATACGGTTTGAATTGCATCGGAGAGTCCGGACGCTGAACTGCCTCCCCGAATATAAAGCAGGTTATAAAGAATGACCGCATCCCAGAATTGTGGGGATGCATGGAGTCCGGCCCAGATGGCAGCGGTGACTCCCCACGGCAACACAAATCCCATGATAAATCCCAGCGCATGCTTTATCCCCGCTCTGGATTGCCGTGAAAGGAAAGCGAAGAACAGGCTCACCAGGAAAGAACTGATCCCCAGGGCGATATTGGTTTGTTTAAAAAGGGATGCCAGGGCGGTGAGAATCCCTGAGAGGAAGATCCATTGAGTCCTCCTGCTGGCAAGATGCCGATAGGTCGCGCCGATGATCAATACTTGCAGGAGAAGGCCATAGGTTTCCGTATAGTTGCCACCCATGAACAACCATGGGGTCATCAAGGTCAGGATGAAAATGCCGCTGGTAAGGCTGCCCGTGAGGAGGTCGGTCAGCTGGCTCAAAATCAGGAAAAAGGAGATCCCTGTGATCGAAAGATAAATTACATCCAACCACCAAATCGACCAAGGATTCGGCCCCGAGATGGAAATTGCCAACGCCTCGATGTAGTAGATCAGTGGCGGCTTGTGGTCAAAAAAATCACGATAGGGAAGCTTCCCTTCGGTAACCAGTTTGCCTGCATATGCAAAAACGCCGCTATCAGGTGAAAGGGGCACGAAACGGGGACTGGTCGTCAGGTGCAGCAGCAAAATGAGCGCAGGAATTGCGACGCAGGCGGCTACTACAATGCCGACTCGAAGGCTTTTTCTATGCATCCTCTTTAGCTCCGAAGGATTTGATCATGAAAAAAAGTACGTTTATATGATCCGTGAGAATAGGAGGCGATCGTCCTTCCCTACAATCTTCAACTGTGATTCGAAGAAGAATGTTTGAGGGGTTTCTGGCAAATAGATTGTCTAATCATTCCAATCTTTCATATTCTCGATCATCCACTTTGCGGTTAAATCCAGCTGCAGCGGCGTAACCGAGACATACCCGGCTTTGAGCGCTCCGAAGTCGGTTCCTTCTTCGATGACACCGGTGGGCGACCCGCCGCCGATCCAATAATAGGGGCGCCCGCGCGGGTCAACGCGCCGCTCGAGCTTGTCATGATAGACCCGCAGCCCTTGCCGCGTGACCATCCAGCCCTTGAGCTGGCTTTCCGGTAAATACGGGATGTTGACGTTAAGCAGCACACCGGCCGGCAGGCTTTCGGTCATCGCTTTCTCCACGACCCGGCGAGCAACCCGTGCAGCCGTGGAGTAGTCGATTGGATCGCTGTGATACTCGGGGCAATCTATTGAGAACGAAATTCCAGGGACTCTGCCCGTGATGACCGCCTCCATCGCCGCTGTCACCGTGCCCGAATAGGTCACGTCATATCCGATATTGGCATTGGGATTGATTCCTGACACTACGATGTCGATCTTTTCGGGCACGAAACCCATCAGCGGCAAGGCAACGCAATCGGACGGGGCCCCGTCCGAGGAATACGCAGCCGTGCCATCCGCCAGATGGACCTCCCGGACCCGGAGCGGGCGGTCCAGAGTCTTGACATGTCCCGATGCCGACCAGTTACGGTCAGGCGCAAAAATCGTTACCTGCCCCAGCGAGCGCATCTCCTGTGCCAGCGCTAATAATCCCGGGGCCTGCACGCCGTCATCATTGGTGACCAGAATGTGCATATATGTTTCCTCGTCAGGGTTTTTCCCTTACACTAGTCCAAATTGCAGCGGCAAGTTGATCCTCTTGGGTTGCATTGCGAAAGCCATCTTCTCATCCCTTAGAAAGGGCCTTGGGAAACCATCCGATTGTACCGCAATCCACAGCCCGGTCATAAAAAAACCCCCTTCCCGCAGATGGGCGAAGGGGGGATGCAGCTACGCTTATGGATCAAAAGCAAACGTCAGCTGTCATCCAGGAAAGCCATCCCGCATTTCCCCATCATAGGTTGGCGTGTCCCTCAAGGAATTTACTTCTGCGTTCCAGCGGATGTCATTACAAACCAGACGCCGCCCTTTCCCTCGCCGTTGGTATCCCCGGCCGCCTTATCGGCCGCGAAGTAATAGAGCGGCCAACCATTATAGGTGACCTGTGTCGAACCGTCCGTGCGCTGCGTAGTGCTCAGCATTGAGGCCGTTACCCCGCTGCCAGCAACCGGCGCCCCATTCGTCAGAAGGGGAGGCCAGTTCGTAGCACAACCGCCATAGCAGGTAGTGGTGCCCGCTTGATCTTTGGTGTAGATGTATAGGGTCATGCCATTGCCGTCTACCAGGTAGGTTCCAAGCGCAGCATTCTGCTGGGTCATGAGATTGGCCGCCGCGGCCGGCGGCACGGCAGTATCGGTCGCTGCCACGACAGTTGGCGCGGCCGGCATGGCGGTATCGGTCGCGGGCATCGGGGTATCCGTTGCGGGCATGGCAGTGGGTGCAGCCGGCGTAGGCGTGGCAGCGGTTCCACAGGCGGATAACAACACGGCGAGCACGGACAGAGCGGATAGGACGATTTCTTTCCTCAAACCAATTCTCCTCGTAAAGGATGCAGGACAACTTCATGTCCTGAGAAAGGATATGTTATTTATACGATATAGAGATCAAAAAGGTCTTAAAAGTCATATATATATTCAGAAAGCAAATATCACTACCTGCAATTTAGACCATTGGGTTATCACTTGCGCAGTTTTAATTCCCTGAAAAATATATCCCCCCTCCGGCTGCCGCTCATTCCTGGTCTTCGGCCGAATCAATTGCATCCCTCAGCCACAGCACGACTTCCTCCTTGGCTGGGACTCGCCCGGTGCAGACGATTTTCTCGTCGATGACCAGGCTGGGGGTCACCACGACCAGGGCATATTTCCCAATTTCAGACGGGTCGCCAACCTCTGTGATGTCGACTCCCAAGTTCGGAATCTGGGCTTGCAGCTGGCGTTGCGCGGCCAACACCAAGCGCCGGACAATGTAACGCTCCTGGGAGCGAAGGCTGAGGATTTTGACATGGGTCAGCATGGGTCGCGTTGATCCCGGACAGACCGTCCGGCAGGTGGGCTTTTTTTCTGGTGAATTCTACCCTGAAAGTCTCCCCGTGGGATTGGTTTGGAGGACAGGATCAGGAACTGAAAATCAGCGAACAGCACGTCAGTGCCCCCTCGGCCTTGCCCAGCTCGGACTCGTCCACCAGCACCACCCGGATCCCGGCTTGTTCCAGGCGCTGGCGGGTCTTCGGATAGGCGGGCTGATAGATTACGACCTCTCCGATCCTCAGGGCGTTGGCAGCGTAAGGTTCGGATGGATCCACCTCGATGAACTGCATCCCGGAAAAATGATCCAGCCCCACCCAGGCTGGGTTGACCAGCAGGGTTTGCGCGGCAACCTGCGTCAGCGCCGATTTCAGGTGCAGGCAGCCGGTGACGCGGACCCCGTGGACATGATACCCATAGGATGCCAGGAAATCCTGCAACTGTTCGATGGCAGGTTGGTTCGAGCGCGTGGACAAACCGACGTAAACGTTCTTGCCGACCACCAGCACATCGCCGCCGTCCAGGGTGCCGGGAGCCCCGATAAAAAACAGCTTGCGGTAGGGAGCCAAAGCCGAGGCGATCGACTCGACCTCGGGCCGGCGCGAACCGGCTCCAGACCGGGTGAGGACGGCGCATTCATCCAGGATGACGGCTGTGTCCTCGACGAAGACCGAATCGGGCAGGTCTGCTTCGGCGGGCAGGGAACGGACTTCCACCCCCAGGGATGCGAGCACGGATTCATACTGGCGATGCTGGCGGCGGGCTGTCTCCAGATCGATCGGGACGCGCTCCAGGTTGGTCAATTCGCACTGGTTGATCGCCGGGCTGACGCGGCGCGTGATGGCAATGAGCATTCGGTTTCCTCATGGTCGGGCGACCCAAGGGCAGCCCCTTCTAGAATTTCAGGTGCTTGACGGTCAGCCCGTCATTGATGATTTCCTTGAGGGCGTCGATGCCGATGCGCAGGTGCAGGTCGGCGAAGTCCTCCGTCACCTGCGCATCCGATTCGGCGGTCTTGATGCCTTCCGGCGTCATCGGCTGGTCGGAGACCAGCAGCAACGCACCGGAGGGGATGTGATTGAAAAAACCGGTGCTAAAGATGGTCGCCGTTTCCATGTCGATCGCCAGGGCGCGGATGCGGCGCAGGTAGGCCTTGAACTCCTCGTCGTGCTCCCAGACACGCCGGTTGGTCGAGTAAATCGTCCCGGTCCAGTAGTCGCGGCCGTAGTTGCGGATGGTGGTCGAGACGGCTTTCTGCAGGTTGAAGGCCGGCAGGGCAGGCACCTCAGGCGGGAAATAGTCGTTCGAGGCACCCTCGCCGCGGATGGCGGCGATCGGCAGGATCAGGTCACCGAGCTGGCTTTTCTCCTTCAGCCCGCCGCACTTGCCCAGGAAGAGGGCCGCCTTCGGTTTGACCGCCGAGAGCAGGTCCATGACGGTGGCGGCGTTGGCCGAGCCCATCCCGAAGTTGATCATGGTGATGCCGTCGGCAGTGGCATTCGGCATGGGCTTGTCTTCGCAGCAAATACGCACGCCGTTCATCCTGGCGAAGCGATGCAGGTAATTGCTGAAGTTGACCAGCAGGACGCACTGCCCGAAATCCTCCAGGGGGGTACCGGTGTAACGCGGCAGCCAGTTGGTGACGATCTCTTCCTTCGTTTTCATCATGGAGGCCTGTTCAGGGACGTTTTTACCCCGGGACCTTGCAGACCAGGATGGTCACGTCGTCTGCCAGGGTTTCCCCGCCGATGAAATCGGCCAGCTCCTGCCGGACCGAGGCCACCAGGTCTCTGACCGGCAGACCCGCATTCCGGGTGATCAGCTGCGCCAGCCGGTCCTTGCCCAACTGCTCCTGGCCGGGGTTGATGGCTTCGGTCAGGCCGTCGGTGTAGAGCAGCAGGATGTCCCCGGCCTGCAGGCCGACCTGCTCCGCACGGATGGTGTAGTCTTCCACTACGCCGACCGCCGCCCCGGTCGGCTGCAGCCAGGAGGCCTGACCATCCCCATTCGTGCCCTGGCGGTAGAGCAACGGAGGGTTATGACCGGCATTGCAGTACGTGAGCATCTGCGTTGCAGGGTCGAATTGACCCAGGAAGACGGTCACGAAAGTGGTCAGGTTGACGTTGTGCAGGTAATAGCGATTGACACGCTGCATCACTTCCGCGGGAGAATCGGCATCCGGGACCAGGGTATGCAGGGCAGTCTGCAGGCTGGACATCAGCAGGCTGGCCGACACGCCATGACCCATCACGTCCGCGATAACCAATCCATGCGCGCCGTTGCGGAATTGAAAGAAATCGAAGTAATCGCCGCCGATGATCTGGGCAGGGCGGCTGAAAGCAGCGATCTCCAGGCCGGGGATGGCAGGGTCCTGCTGCGGCAGCAAGGCGCGCTGGATCTCGGACGAAAACTCCAGCTCGGTCTCCAGCTGGCGCCTCTCCTCATCGGAAAGACAATCCAGGCAGATCGAGGCAGTGTAATCGATTTCCAGGACGCCCGGTTCGATCTTCCCGTGACAGACCTGGCAGACTCCCAGGGTCTGGTCGTCAACCTTCTCCATGGTCTGATCCAGGACATGCAGGTGTTCCTGCACGGGTTGATCGCCTTCGCGGGCCAGGCAGCATTCCTTCTCGGGCTCGGGTGTCGTCTCCAGCCACTCGTTCAGGTTTTGGCGCTTCTCGGATAAACTCTCGCGAATACGGTGAAATACATTGGACTCCATGGGGCACCTCTTATCAGGCAGGCAGAACATATGTTTCATTATTCTAACTGATTTTTGGCGGACTCGCAAGGCAAATATTATGCCGAATCAGGCCGCACGGTCCATATTTGATAAAGCCCCAACCTCCCGCCCTCCCCGTCCGAGAAATACGTCTCCCGGACCTGGAAGCCGCCGGCCGCGGCCAGGGCCTCCAGCTCGGCCCGGTCGAAGGCATGGACATAGCGCAGCCCGCGCCCGCCCTGCCGCCAATCCAGCAGGTAGTCGCCGCGGTCCACATCCGTCGGCGAGAGGCCTGCCGCCGACCAGGCCTGGATGCGCCCTTTCAGCCTGGTGCTGTTCAGGAACTGCCATTCGGAATGGACGAACTGCCCGCCGGGACGCAGCAGGGCCCGGGCCTTGCGCACCGCGCCCAGGCGCAGCTCCGCTCCGGGGAGGTGATGCAGCACGGCAAAGCAGGCCACCAGGTCGAAGGAGGCAGGCGGGAGGGCCCGGTCCCAATCCGGGGAGGCCAGATCGGCCTGCAGGAAATGGGCGGGGAGACCACCCAGCGGTCGCTTGGCCGCCTCGAGCAGGGGCAGGCTGAAGTCCAGGCCCGTATACGCCCCGCGAGCTCCGCGGCGCGCCAGGGCACGCCCCAGCTCGCCGTTGCCGCAGCCCAGGTCGAGGACCGTCTCGTCGCCCCGCAGGCTTTCCAGGATGCGCCTCACGCCCGGCTGGAGGCGCTGCCGCGTGGCCGAGAATTCGCGGCCGAATGTCTGGTAGAATTGGCGATTAAGGTCGAGCAGCCGCCGGGCTGTATTCGAGTCCATAGCCTGATTATACACACCTGACCATGGTCAAAAAGCAAACCTGGACCCAACTCCGCGCCCTGACGCCGGAAAAATTAGCAATGGCCCGCCTCGCTCTCGAAGAGGTGCGCGGCGGCATGCCGGTCGCGGACGCGGTGCGGCGGCATCCCCTGGAGAGCGGGCACCTGAGCAAATCGGCGCTGGTGGCAGCGTATTATCAGCTGGTCGAGGAGGAATGGCCGCCCGACACGGGCTTGCTGGCGGCCATCCGCCTGAAACCGGTGCGCACGCTTTCCGGCGTGACCACCGTCACGGTCCTGACCAAGCCCTATCCCTGCCCGGGCAAGTGCATCTTCTGCCCAGACGAGGTGCGCATGCCGAAGAGCTATCTCTCCGACGAGCCGGGGGCGATGCGCGCCGTCGAGAACGGCTTCGACCCTTACGCCCAGGTGCGCTCGCGCCTGGAGGCGCTGACCGCCGTCGGCCACCCGACCGACAAGGTCGAGCTGCTCATCCTGGGCGGGACCTTCTCCTCCTACCGGCGCGACTACCAGGCCTGGTTCGTGCGGCGCTGCTTCGACGCCATGAACGAAACTCACCGCGGAGAGCGCGAAGATCGCGGAGAAAATGTAAATAAAAACTCCGCGGACTCGGCGGTCTCTGCGGTGAAGGAACTTGAACAGGCGCACCGGCTTAACGAGACCGCCGCCCACCGCAATGTCGGCCTGGTGGTCGAGACCCGGCCCGACGAGATCACCCCGGACGAGCTGGCCTGGCTCCGCCGCCTGGGCGTGACCAAGGTCCAGATGGGAGCGCAGAGCCTGGATGATGCCATCCTGAAGCTGAACCAGCGCGGCCACACCCTGGCCGAGACGCATCGCGCCGTGGCGCTGGTGCGCGCCGCCGGGTTCAAGGTCGTCCTGCATTGGATGCCCAACCTGCTGGGCGCCACGGTCAACTCCGACCGGGAGGATTTCACCCGCCTGTGGGATGGCCTGTGCCCGGACGAGATCAAGATCTACCCCTGCCAGCTGCTGGAGAATGCTCCCCTGTTCGCCTACTGGCAGCGCGGCGAGTACCGGCCCTACACCACGGAAGAGCTGGTTGGTCTGATCGCCGACGTCAAGCCGAGCATTCCGCGCTACTGCCGCGTCAACCGTGTCATCCGCGACATCCCCTCCACGCACGTGGTGGCGGGCAACAAGCGCACCAGCCTGCGGCAGGACGTGCATGCCGAGCTGGCCCGGCGCGGGACGCGCTGCGCGTGCATCCGCTGTCGCGAGGTGGGGGGCGAAAAGGTCGAAGCCCGCAGCCTCACTCTCGACGACCTGACCTACGCCGCCGACGGGGCCGAGGAGCATTTCCTCTCCTTTGTCACCCCGGACGACCGCATCGCCGGCTTTCTGCGCCTCTCCCTGCCCGCCGCAGACTCCCCGACAACCGGCCTGGGCGATCTGGATGAGGCGGCGCTGATCCGCGAGGTGCACGTCTACGGGCAGTCGCTCCCGGTGGGGACCGAGCAGCGCGGGGCGGCGCAGCATGCCGGTCTGGGCACGCGCCTGATCCGGGAGGCGGAGAGGATCGCCCGGGCGCGCAAATTCCGCCGCATGGCGGTCATCGCCGCGGTGGGGACGCGCGCCTATTATCTGGAACGCGGATTCGAACGCGGGGAACTGTACCTAGTCAAACAAATTTAGAGCGACCTTCAGCAGGTCGCTCTTTGTTATTTCGAACCTTTTTCCCACTCGACCACCGCCTGTCGGATCAGGGCTTTGATCTCCGCATCCGGCACGGCGTCGATCCCGGCGTATTTATCCAGTCCGATCCTGACGATCACCGCGCCGAGATCGCCGTCGATCAGCTCGATGTCGCGGTCCTTGAGCGCTGTCCTCTCCAGTTTTGCCTGCAGAACTTCATCGATTTGCTGGACGATGGTCTTCAAGGCCACTGGCGTCGGTGCGGCGGATTTCTCCTCGGATTTCTTGGCTTCCCTAGGAGCGGTCGCAACGGGCTGAACGGCAGCCTCACGACCGGGGGCGGCTTCGGAAGTAGCCTCCAGCCAGGGGCGCAAGTCGATCACCAGCTTGACCAGCCGGCGGCGTCCTTCCGAGGAAAGGGCAGCCGGATTGTCCAACTGCTGTCCATCCATCCCCAGGTGCAACTTGCCGTCACCCCCCCGCCAGACGCGCAGGACCTCGACGGCTCCCTTGGGCGCGGGGGTCTGATCGGCGGCGGGCGGCGGAGGCGTGCTCTTGCGCAAATTGGAGATCAGGAAACCAGCTCCTGCGCCAATACCGAGAAAGACAACGAACAGAAAAATAGTAATGGCATCGTTCATCGCTGATATTTTATGAGCATTTGCGATTTAAAGCAACTGGCATTTGGGACAAAAATGCGTCCCGCGCTGGCCGATCACCAGGCGTTCGATCTTCGTCCCGCAGACGGGACAGGGCTCGCCGGTGCGTTGGTAGACGCGAAAGTGGTTCTGAAAATCTCCACCGCGGTAGACCCAATCGATGCTTGCACCGTTGCGACGGATGCCCTCCTCCAGCACCTCCCGGATTGCCCGCCAGAGGCCCTCGGCCTGTGCCTCGCCGACCGCATCCGACTGCGTCAGCGGGTGAAGCCTTGCCAGGTGCAGGGCTTCGTCGGCGTAGATATTGCCCAGACCGGCCAGGAAGGTCTGGTCGAGCAGCAGCGGTTTCAACTGGCGTCGACGGGCACGCAAGCGCGCGTAAAGGAGCTGCGGGGTGAACTCGTCCGAGAGCGGCTCGGGGCCAA
>Ga0335070_10008948_pt1 | contig 11753 bp, 11 predicted proteins | sample Lox_Sample_13_FD_206722 | JGI IMG/M metagenome (GOLD analysis project Ga0335070, IMG submission 206722) | Soil microbial communities from Loxahatchee National Wildlife Refuge, Florida, United States - Lox_Sample_1.3 | ecosystem: Environmental > Terrestrial > Soil > Wetlands | place: USA...
AGCCCCACATACTGAAGCCCGTGCGTGGATGTTCGAAGTGCAGTTGCATCTGGACCGTCGGATCTTTGAAGATCAGCGCCGTGGGTTTGACCAGCAGCGTTTCGCCCGGCCCCAATTCGCGCACCAGAACGTTGCCCGACGCGTGCAACAAAAGCAGACCGGCGGATTGCGGCGACGAGAAGCGATCCATGAACATGCCGACCGGATAGTGTGTCTCCTGCTCGTCACCGGATTTCGTCGAATACCAGATGTTGGTCATGAACCAGTCGTAGGCGACGTTGCCGGTGGCCAGAATAAACAAGTGCTCTCGAACGTCCACGGCCGCGCCCGGTTGCAGCGGGAGCGCGATCATTTCGCCCGCCGCATCGCGCGAGAACGCAATGTGCCCGGGCCCTTGCGCCTGCATCATCACCAGCGGCAGACCGGCGAACATCCGCTTCCATGCGCCGCTCAACGACATGGTCGTGACATTCACCTGCGGGTCCTTCCACAAGAGGACGTGATGCGTAAAGTAAATGCTGTCGATGGCAGCAAGCTTCACGTCGGCAACCGGAACATACAAGCCTTCAATCTGGCAGAAGGAATCGCCAAACTGAAGTTTCGCCATATCCCTGCGGCCCGGAAGCTGCTTCCACCCGGTTTCGCTCGTTTCGATCTTGGCGTTCAGCGTCGCTCCGCAGCGCGGACAGCTGAGTTGATTCGCATCAATTGGTGTCGCGCACCAGGGACAAGTTGTCTGTGGTCCTGTGGCGACCGCCTTGGGCGGCGGGGCAGGAATCGGGTCCACACGCAGCGGAACGGGCTGCGGCGCCTGCGCGACCGGCGCTGCAGCCGCTTCGATATGTTTCACCCGCGCGCCACAGGAGCCGCAAAAATTCGCCGTCTCATCCAATCGCGTCCCACAACTCGTACAGAACATCGATTATTCCGTGTGGTGATGGACGTACATCGACTGGATCCCGACGCGGCCCGGACCGGTCATGCGCGCCAGCGCCATGTTCGTCGCGCCAAAAAATCCGGTGCCGAGCCGCTGAAACTCCACCTGCATGCTTACAGACGAGTCCTTGTACAGAAACGCGCCCGGCTCTAGCAGGATGCTCTCGCCCGGTTTCAGAGTCCGCTCAAACACGTTGCCATATCCGTGCAGCATCAGCAGGCCTGGGGTGTTGCCGGTCACGAAGCGATCCATGTACATCCCCTGACCGCCGAAAAGTATGTTCGCGAAACCCTTGATGCGCACGAACGAATAATCGATCTGATGCGAAGCCAGGAGAAAAGCGTGCTCGCGCGCGTCCACCTCCATGCCGAGGTGCAGCGGCAAGACCACCAGCTCGCCTGTTGCATCCCTTGAAAACGCGATCCGCCCCGGTCCCGTGGCGACGCTGATGATGAACGGCATGCCCGCGAACGCTCGCTTCATCCCGCCCGGCAATTGCAACACGGTGAGTGGAACCGCATCTTCCTTCCACAGCATGATGTGATGTTCGAAGAAGACCGAATCGCCCGCCCCGAGGTGAATCTCGGCGACGGGCACGATCTCGCCTTCCACCTGACAGGTGCTCGAGCTGAACTGGAACTCGGTCATGTCCTTGATGCGCGGCGCCTCGCGCCAGCCCGATTCGCTCACTAGGTTGCGAATATCCAGCGGCGCGCCGCACGACCGGCACGTCAGCGCCGTCTTCTCGTTCATGCCCTGGCACCAGTGGCACTGGATCCGCTCGAGAGGTTCGCCCGCAGGCAAATGAGTAGCGTCAGTCATCGCGAGTTAGGTGAGCTTGCTATGGTAGCAGGCGCTACCCGCCAATCGCGTACATCGGCCGCGGCGGCGCCACAAACTTCGTGCTGTTGATCTCGTGCCCGATCCATTTCTTTTTCACGCACGCCCGAATCATCGCTGCGATCTGTTCGTCCGACGCCCCCTCGCGCAGCAGCCCCTTCACATCGGTCTCTTCAATGGCGAAAAGGCAGTACCGCAGCTTCCCATCGCTGGTGAGCCGGATACGATTGCAATTGAGACAGAAGGGCCGCGTCACGGAAGCCACCAGCCCGACGCTCCCTACTCCATCCGCGAACCGGTAGTCGGTGGCCGGCGCACGCGGGTCGCGATCGGGAACCTCGATCAGCGGCGCGATCTCGCGCGAAAGCGTCTCGATGATTTCGTCCGCCGTCAGAACCTCCTTGCGCGACCACAGTCCCTGCGCATCCAACGGCATAAACTCGATGAACCGGACCTCGATGCCGCGCTCGCGGCCAAACCGCACCAGCGGCACAATGTCCGGCTCGATCAGGTTCTTTACCGCAACCGCGTTGATCTTGATGGGGCCGAACCCCAGCCGCTGAGCAGTCTCCAAGCCGTCTAGCACCTTCGGCAGATCGTCCCGCCGGGTGATGCGGTGAAACCGCTCGCGGTCCAGCGTATCCAGGTGCACGTTCAGCCGGCGCAGGCCCGCTTCGTACAGCGCCTCAGCCTGTCGCGCGAGCAGAACCCCGTTCGTCGTCAGTGCCAGGTCCTTGATCCCTGGCAGCGCAATCAGCTTGCGGATCAGAACCGGAAGGTCTTTGCGAACCAGCGGTTCCCCGCCCGTGATGCGGATCTTGGTTACGCCCAGGGAGACTGCCACGCGCACGAATCGCTCGATCTCTTCGAACGACAGAATCTCCTCGCGCGCGACGTAATCGACGTTATCCTCCGGCATGCAATAAAAACAGCGGATGTTGCAGCGGTCGGTCACACTGATACGGAGGTTGTCGTGTAGGCGCGCGAAAGTGTCGACCAGTGGCCCGTTCACGGGTTTCCTATTTTATCTGAAGCATTCGCTCGATCGGCAGCGCGGCGCGAGCGATCAGATCCGCCGGCAGTTCCACGCGCGGCTCCAGGTTGCGCAGGCAATCCCGCAGCTTCTCGAGCGTGTTCCTCTTCATGTACGGGCACTCGCTGCAGTTGCAGTTTTCGTTGGGAACGAAGTGGAAGCGTTTCTGCGGAGCGAGCTTCTGCAGGGAATGCAACACGCCGCTCTCGGTCATCACGATGAACTCGTCCGCTTCCTGCGATGCGCACCAGCGAATAATGGCCGACGTCGAGCCGATAAAATCGGCCATCGCCAAAACGTCCTGCGGGCACTCCGGGTGCGCCGCCACCAGCGCGTCGGGATGTTCCGCGCGAGCCTTCACCAGCCGGCGGGAGCTGAACGTCGCATGCACGATGCAGGACCCCTGCCAGATTTTCATGTTCTCGCGGCCAGTGTGCTTTTTGACGTAATTGCCGAGATTGATGTCGGGCAGGAACAGCACCATGCGGTCGGCCGGAATCGAGTTCACCACCTGCACCGCATTCCGCGAGGTGCAGAGAATATCGCTCTCCGCCTTCACCTCAACTGAGGTATTGATATAACTCACGATCACGTGATCCGGATTCCGCTCGCGGTAGGCCCGAACCTGCTCCGCAGGGCAGCTTTCCACCAGGCTGCAGCTTGCGTCCCAGTCAGGCAAGACAACTGTGCGCTCTGGGTTCAACACCTTTGCCACTTCCGCCATAAATCGCACGCCGCAAAAGGCGATCACGTCCCCAGAAAAACTCTGAGCCTGGCGCGCCAGCTCCAAGCTGTCGCCTACCGCGTCAGCCAACTCCTGTATTTCCGGTTCCTGATAGTGGTGCGCCAGGATCATCGCGCGCCGGTCGCGCTTCAAATCCGCGATTTCTTCGGTGAGGGAGGCTAAAGCTGTCATAACCGTGACGTGCTTTTTTTTATTGTAACAAGGCCTATACAAAACACCCCTCTTCTGTTAGACTGCCCACTTGAGTTGTATATGTCCCACCTGTTTTACCCGCTTTTTTTCCTATTTCTTACTACAAGTGCGTTCGCACAGAACCTGACTTGCAACGCCGCTGCTCAGCCGCCCCTCGTCCGGACGGAAGGAATCACCGAGCGAACCGGCGACATCGTGCTGACGTGTTCCGGGGGAATCCCGGGCGCGCAAATTACCGGCAACTTCACAATATTTCTGTCGGTGAACATCACCAATCGCCTGGCATCGGATTTGTCGAGCGCCGTCACAGGAGTGATTCTTACCGCCGACGACGGCACGGGCGAGCAGCCCATCAACGTCCCGGGGATCCTGACTGGCCCGGGCACGCTGGTCTACAACGGCGCGAGCTTTACCCTTTCATCCACCGGGAGCGTCGTGCTCCGCATCGCGAACCTCCGCGCCGCCGCGAGCCAGATGAGCGCCCTTCCGAATCGCGACATCGGCGTGCTGCTTTCGTTCAGCTCCGCGCCTCCGGTCAGCTTTACGGGGAATCAGTTCGTCGTCGCCCGGCCGCAGGCAGGTCTTTACGATGGCGTTTCGTCCAAGATCATCTGTAGCCAGACCGGCTCGCCGCTGCCGTCCGATGTCACCAGCTTCACCAGCTTTATCGCGAAAGGTTCCGTCTATAACTCCACGCGGCTCACCGAAGGATTCGCCGACGCGTTCAATCCACGTGGCGGGTTTCAGGGACTCAATGCCGACACCGGCACGCGCTTTCTGATCAAGTACAGCGGATTTCCGGCCGGGGCTCGCCTTTTCGTGCCGACCGTCGTCGCGGGATCCAGCGCAACAAAGCCCACCGCGGGCGGCGACTTCGGCCCGTCGGCCTCTGGCGGACAATACACGCCGACCACCAGCCACTCGCTGCTACTCTCCCGCGTTCAATTCGCCGACTCTCGAGGCGCGGGCGGAATTCCGTTATTCACACCTGGTGCTCCCGGTTCCGGCACCGTCAGCTTCGACGCCGTGAGCGAGGTCGCGCTCAATGGCGGGAGCGGTTACGTCGTCTTCGAAGTGATGGATGCCGATCCATTCGTGATGGAGAGCGCTCAATTTCCGACGTTCCTCGGCCTGCCCGCCTTCAGCGTGACCCAGTCGGTCGATACATCCGAAGATGTTTCCTTCGCGCCGGTGTCATCGGTAACCGCCGCATCCGTAAGCGAGCCGATTCCGCGCTTCCAGGCGCTGCCCGTTGCCTCCGACTGCACGCTGATCGGCGATTGCGGCGCGAACTATTTCCCCACGCTCAACGTTGTCGAATTGTCCGTCGATCTCAAAGCGCAAGCCGGCGGCGCCAACCAAGGAGCGTTCGTCCAAATTCAGAACGGATCGGGCGGCGTTCTGCGCTGGACTGCGAGCATCGCGTACCAGGATGGTTCCGGCTGGCTGACTGTTACTCCCGACAACGGCGTCAATAACGCCACGATTCAGTTGATCGCGAAGCCTGGAAACCTCGCGGCTGGCGTCTACAAAGCAACCCTGACCATCGACGCCGGACCGATCTCCGGCTCCCGCCAGCTTCCCGTTACTCTGACCATCACGGGTACGCCCGCTCCCGCCGGGCCCACGATTTCCAAGGCGCTCAATGCAGCGACATTATCGACCGGCCCATTGAGCCCCGGTTCGCTCGCAACTATCATGGGCAGCCAATTCTCCGGCGCAAATCTCAGCGTGGCATTCGACAATCTTCCGGCGCAGATCCTCTTCAGCAACGATTCGCAAATTAACCTGCTCGTACCTGCGGCGCTCGGAGCTAAAACTTCGGCGCAGGTGATAGTGCAGGCGAATGGAGTCGCAAGCGCGCCGCTGACCGTGCCGCTCGCGCAGTTCGCCCCCGGTATCTTCGCCAATGGGATTCTCAACCAAGACTACACACCGAACGGTTCCGCTCATGCCGCAGCGCCCGGCAGCATCGTCCAAATTTTCACCACCGGTCTTTCCGGCAACGGCGTGATTACCGCCAAGATCGGCGACCAGGTCGTCAACCAGCCGTACTACGCCGGCCCCGCGCCGGGACTTCCCGGCGTGCAGCAGGTCGACTTGATTCTGCCATCCGTACTGTCCGCCAACTCCGTCAATGTTTCTGTCTGCGGCGGGACAACGGTCGGTCAGGTCACCTGCAGCCCAGCAATGCAAGTTGCGATCGCGCAGCCCTAGCACCGTGTTTGTGGCGCACGCTTCACACTGCAGCGCACGCTTCAGCGTGCCGCGTCCCCACTCATGGGGACGACATCTACAATAAGTACGAATGCCCGGCCAACCCTACGACGCGCTCCTCGTACTTTCCTTCGGCGGCCCCGAAAAACCGGACGATGTGATCCCGTTTCTCGAAAATGTCCTCCGCGGCCGCAATGTTCCGCGCGAGCGCATGCTGGAAGTCGCCGAGCACTATTACCACTTCGGCGGCAAGAGCCCGATCAACGACCAGAACCGCGCGCTCATCTTGGGAATCGAAAGCGAACTCGCACGCCAGGGTCCGCGCCTGCCTGTTTATTGGGGCAACCGGAACTGGCACCCATTCCTGGCGGACACCCTGCGCAAAATGCAGGCCGATGGAATAAGAAACGCGCTGGCCTTCGTCACCTCGGTCTTCAGCTCTTACTCCGGCTGTCGCCAATACCTGGAAGACATCGACAAAGCCCGCGCCGAGGTCGGACCCGACGCGCCGAACGTGCGCAAGCTACGCTCATTTTACAACCACCCGTTGTTTATCGAAGCGCAAGCCGGGGAAGTGCGCGACGCACTGGATAAAATTCCCACGGACCGACGCGCTAACGTGCAGGTTCTGTTCACCGCACACAGCGTCCCGGTCGCGATGGCGGAGACAAGCGACTATCAGAAGCAGCTCAACGAGTCCTGCCGCTTGGTCTCGGAGCACCTCGGCTTGCCCGGCTGGCGGCTGGTCTACCAAAGCCGCAGCGGCCCGCCGACTCAACCCTGGCTCGAGCCCGATATCGGCAGCGTGCTAACGGAGATGCCAAGTGGCGCCGACGTAATCATCGTGCCCATCGGATTCGTCTCCGATCACATGGAAGTGCTCTACGATCTGGACACCGAAGCTCGCCAGATTTGCGAAGACAGGGGTCTCAACATGGTGCGCGCATCCACCGTGGGAGTTCACCCATTGTTTCTAGCTATGATTCGCGAGCTGATTTGCGAGCGCATGGGCCAGGTGCCCGCGCGCGCGATCGGCCAATATGGGCCCAGTCACGACGACTGCGATCCAGCGTGCTGCCCGGCCCCGGCACGGCGTGCCAGCTCCGCCTTGAGCGACTCTTCTCCGCGCGCCATCGCCCAGCGATGATTCGCCGAAAAGATCGGCTTGAGCAGGAACGAAAGGTATCGGAGCAGCGGCTTTTCGGCGCGAATCCGCCAATCGTACGTGATGTCGACCCAGGCGCCGTCCTGCACGAAGGTCCAGACGCCCCGCCCCTCGAAATCGCCCCACGCCTCCAGCGCGAATCCGTGCGGGCGCCGCGACTCCGTCACGCGAAAGAACCAGTGGAGCGTGTATGGCAGCCACCCCTTCGTGTGAAGTTCCACGACGCTTCCCACGCCGCTCGCATCGTTCGGCTCCAGCTCTTTCACGACGAGATATACCGATGGCCACCAGCGCGTAAGATCGGTCGGCTTCCCCAGCACATCCGACACGTCCTGCACGGTTCCCTGCACGCGCCAACAAGTAACGAAATGGTACTCGTTAGCGCTCATTGAGCTGCTTGTAGACCTCGCGTTTGGAAAGTCCTCGCCGGCGCGCGACAGTCTTGAGCGCCTCCATGCGCGGCATGCCTGCGTGGACTAACTCCTCCACAGCGTTCGCGAGCGGCCGATCGTCCGACTCTACCGTCTCGCCCTTGCCGATCATCAAGGTGATCTCCCCCTTCAGTGCGGGACGCGCTGAAAGAGTGGCCAGAAGTTCGGAAGGAGTGCCCCGAAGAAATTCCTCATGCACCTTGGTCAGTTCGCGCGCCACCACCACCTCGCGAGCGCCCAGCACCTCGCCGATGTCTCGCAATGATTCCACGATACGGTGCGGCGCTTCATAAAAGACCAGAGTTGATGGGATCGACTTCCAGCTCTCCAGCACCTTCTGTCGCTGCGTTTGTTTAGCTGGGAGAAAACCGAGAAACACGAACGAATCCGTCGCAAGCCCCGACGCGCTCAGCGCTGCAAGGAACGCTCCCGGTCCCGGGATCGGCGAAACAGGAACTCCCTCACTGCGCGCGCCCGCCACCAGCCGATACCCTGGATCGGAAATCAGCGGGGTCCCCGCATCAGTCACGAGCGCGACGTTCTTCCCGGCCTTGAGCTCGCGGAGCAGTTCCTCCGACCGGCTCTGCTCGTTGTGCTCGTGATAGCTGACCAGCGGTTTCGAAATTCCGTAATGATCGAGCAGCTTCCGCGTATGCCGCGTATCCTCGCACGCGACCAGATCGGCTTCCTTGAGGACTCGCACCGCGCGGAAGGTGATGTCCTCCAGGTTGCCGATCGGCGTCGCCACAATATAGAGAGTGCCGGTCAAACCAATCGCTGCCAGCCTAGCACGCCCGCGCAAGGGACGGTTCCGGCCGCAGGACGAGCCGGCCGCGGCGCGCATCCACATCCGCCCGAACCATATCGCCCGGATTGATTTCTCCACCGGCAACCAGCGCCGCCAGCGGATGGATCAAGTAACGCTGCAGGGCTCGTCTCAACTCCCGCGCGCCATACTCTTCGCTCGTCCCATGCTGCAGCAGGAACCGCCGCGTCTTCACCGGTACTTCGAGGTGGAACGCCTCCGCGCCGAGTCGCGCATCGATGTGTCGCTGCAACTCCCGGATCTCCAGATCCAGGATCGTGGCCACTGCATCCTTGCTCAAGGGCCGGTAGGTCACCACCTCATCGATTCGGTTCACGAACTCCGGCGGAAAGGTTTTGCGCAACGCGTTCCCGCTGATCGCTTCCAACCTCGGCCCTCGATCCGCGCTCGGCGCTAGCGCCTCAAAGCCGAAATCCGGACGCAGGTGCTTGTTCATCTCCCGCGCGCCCAGGTTGCTCGTCAAAAACACTATAGTCTTCTCGAAATTTACTGCCGTTCCGTCGCCCAGCCGCAGCGCTCCTTTGTCGAGCACTCCCAGCAGCAGCCGGATCATCGACGGCGCGGCCTTTTCGATCTCGTCAAACAGCACGATCGCTAGATCGCAAGCCTCACTCGCAGCACCATTCAGCTTTTGCTGGCTGAAGATCGGCTGCGTCTCGCGATGACCTAGATATCCCGGAGGCGCGCCGATGAGCTTCGCGACTTCGTGATCCATCTGGAACTCGCCGCAGTCAATTCGCAGCAGTTTCTTTGAACTCCCGTGAAGCACTTCGGCGAGCGCCTCCACGGTGCGAGTCTTGCCGGTTCCGGTCGGCCCGAGCAGCAGAAACACACCAGCCGGCCGATTCTCCGGCGCCAGCCTCGAGCGGTACATCTCGATGCAAGGAACAATCGCCTGAATCGCGGCCAGCTGCCCGACCAGCTTACGCGACAGCATCGCGGCAATGCCGCTCGATGCGCCCGCCGGAAATTCTGAATGCTTCACATGATTGCTCATAAGGAAAACTCTCGACTCCAGTATGGACCTCAAATTGCTCAGACGCGCAGGCCGAGTACGCCAGATGCGTCCTATTGAGCGAGGATCTCTCAGCTTTTTAACGTTAAGAATGAATGGATTGCCTCGGCGATCCGGGGGCTGGCCTTCCCATCGCCGTAGGGATTGTGAACGCGCGCCATCGCTTCATACGCTTGCTGGTCTTCGATCAGCCGGACAGCTTCGCCGACAATCGCGGCCTGATCTGTTCCAACCAGCTTCACCGTGCCCGCCAGCACGGCCTCAGGCCGCTCGGTCGTCTCGCGCAGTACCAGGATCGGTTTGCCGAGCGACGGGCCTTCTTCCTGAATCCCGCCCGAGTCGGTGATCAACAGGTACGCCCGCCGCATCAGATCAACGAACGGCACATAGCTCATCGGCTCGATCAAGCGGATATTTGGGTGTCCCGCCAGGTATTTCTGTACAGGATCTTGGACATTCGGATTCGGGTGCACCGGATAAACCACCTGCACATCGGTCCGGTACGCGATCTCGGCCAGCGCGCGGCAGATGCGCTCGAATCCCGAACCGAAGCTCTCGCGCCGGTGTGCCGTCACCACGATCAGCTTCTTCGTGGAATCCAGTTCCCGCCAGTCGGAGCCGCTCAGCCTTCCCTGCTCTAGCCCATCGCGAACGTACAAAACCGCGTCAATCCCGGTGTTCCCTGTAACCGTGATCGAACACGGCGCTACGCCCTCGCGCCGCAGGTTCTCCGCGGCTTGCTCTGTCGCGGCAAAATGGAGGCTCGCCAGGTGCGACGTGAGCACACGGTTCATCTCTTCGGGAAACGGCTGCCGCAGATCGCCGGTGCGCAGACCGGCCTCCACGTGGGCGACCGGGACGTGCAAGTAAAAGGCGGCCAGCGCTCCGCAAAAAGTGGTCGTCGTGTCGCCCTGAACGATCACCATATCGGGCCGCTCGGTCGAAAGCACCTTTTCCAGCGCGGCGAGAATTCGCGAGGTCGATTGGAAGAGGGTCTGGCCGGGCAGCATCAGGTCCAGATCGAAATCCGGACGGACGCCGAACGCCTCCAACACCTGGTCCAACATGGCGCGATGCTGCGCCGTAACGCAAACTTTGACGTGAAAGTGCGCGGGGTGTTCGCGCAGGCTGCGAACTACCGGGCAGAGCTTGATGGCCTCCGGCCGGGTACCGAAGATCAGGAGGATCTTTCGCATGCCAAATCCATGCCCGGTCGCAGGACTCGATCAGGATGGGTCTATTTGTGCCGGTATGTGATGCGCCCTTTGGTGAGGTCGTAGGGCGAGAGTTCCAAAGTCACGCGATCGCCCGCCAATACTCGGATGCGATTGCGGCGCAGCTTGCCGGCCAAGTGCGCTAAAACCGTGCGGTCCTGGTCCAGCTGCACGCTGAACAGTCCGCTCGGGAATTTTTCTACTACCGTTCCAGTCACCTCGATGCTATCTTCTTTGCTCATCAGCCTCCTTGAGGGGATTTTCTGCCATCCGTATCTTAGCAAAGGCCGCGCGGCGCCGTCCTTGGAGCAGCCGCGCGAGCGCTCACGTATTCTCACCGGAGTCATGCTCGGTAATGAGCGACTCAGTAGTCGCCCCAGATCCGGTCTTGGCCTGTCGAATCAGCACGATCATTGCCACGGCCGCAGCCAGCACGAAAAACGCCGAGGCTTGCCACGACAATCTCGTCAGCGCCCGCCGATTTGTGTGGTCGGCCACGAAAATCGACCACGATTCAGGCAGCACTCGGGATCCCAAGGCCAGCAGCAGAAGAATGATGAGAAAGCACGCCCGAATCACCGACTTCGCCACTCCAGCCGAGAAGCGATGCGCAAGCAAAGCGCAGACCGTTGCCACGGCAAATGACGAGGTCAGGCTCAGCGCCAGAACCGCAGCCAGGAAAGCCGCAGGCGGAATCAGAGTGCGCGGGGTGCGCGCGACCAGGTTCAGGGTAATCAGCGCAGAGCCAAGCATCGCCAGGGCGATCCCCCAGCCATAACCGACAATCGCGAATATCCTGGTCAGAACCATGCCTGAAGACGGGGACGAAGGCACCGACGACCAGAGACTTGACGCGGCGGGGGCGACAAAGAGTAGCGACATCAGAGCATAGGCCACGACAATAAGAGGCTGGAGCAGCGTCGTGCCTTTGAGCAAGGGCACCAGGACGCCGAACACGAGTACAACACCGATCAGTATGGAAGCTTGCCGCGCCAATTGTTAGTGCCCCTCCCCGGGTATGTGACATCCCAGGTCCAGTATCCCGGTCTCCTGCCGGGTGCTGGAGGTAACAGATAGTATAGCCATGTGGTCTGAAATGGTACTCTAGTACAGGCTGCCCGTAGGGTAATTTTGATGA
>Ga0335070_10008950_pt1 | contig 11752 bp, 9 predicted proteins | sample Lox_Sample_13_FD_206722 | JGI IMG/M metagenome (GOLD analysis project Ga0335070, IMG submission 206722) | Soil microbial communities from Loxahatchee National Wildlife Refuge, Florida, United States - Lox_Sample_1.3 | ecosystem: Environmental > Terrestrial > Soil > Wetlands | place: USA: Florida...
TGCGGCTGCCGTCCGGCCCGCTCGCCGTCGCGCTTCCCCTGCTCGGCGACTTCAACCTCGAGAACCTGTTGATCGCGGTGGGCTGCGCCGTGGCGTTGGGGATCGCGCCGGAGGCGATCACGCGCGGCGTCGAGCGCTGCCCACAGGTGCCCGGCCGCGTCGAACGCGTCGACGCGAATCGGCCCGACGTACCGACCGTGCTCGTCGACTACGCCCACACGCCGGACGCGGTCGACAAGCTGCTGCGCACGGTGCGGCCGCTCGCGCGCGGGCGACTCATCACGGTGTTCGGGTGCGGCGGCGACCGGGACCGCAGCAAGCGCGCCCCGATGGCGGAGGCGGTGGCGCGCTGGAGCGACCGCGCCATCGCCACCAGCGACAACCCGCGCAGCGAGGATCCCCAGCGCATCCTCGACGACGTGGTCGCCGGCCTGCGCGGCCTGCGCCGCGTCGAGGCGGCCGCGCTCGACGCGGCCGGAGGGAGTTTCACCTGCCTGGTGGATCGCCGCGAGGCGATCGCGCTCGCGGTCTCGCTGGCGCGACCCGACGACACCGTGGTGATCGCGGGCAAGGGGCACGAGGACTACCAGATCATCGGCCGCGAGCGGCTGCCCTTCGACGACCGCCTCGAGGCGCGCCGTGCGCTCGGCCGCAGGGCGAGCCCGGCGAGCGGAGGGCAAGCCTGATGACCGGAGGGCTTTGCCTGATGACCGGAGGGCTTTGCCTGATGACCGGAGGGCTTTGCCTGATGACCGGAGGGCTTTGCGGGTGAGCGCGCGCCTCGGCATCGCCGACGTCGTCCGCTGGACGGGCGGAGAGCTCGCGGCCGGCGACGCGGCGAGCGCGTGCCGAGGCGTGACGATCGACTCGCGGCGCGTCGCGCCCGGCGTGCTGTTCGTGGCGATCCGCGGCCCGCGCCACGACGCCCACGCCTTCCTCGCCGATGCGGTCGGCGCGGGCGCCGCGGGGCTGCTCGTCGAACGCGGCGCGGGGCTTCCCGCGAATCTCGGCGCGTGCTCCGTGGTCGCGGTCGACGACACGACGCGCGCGCTCGGCGCGCTGGCGGCGGGTCACCGCGCGGGCTTCCGGGTCCCCGTCGTCGCCATCACCGGGAGCAACGGCAAGACCACCACCAAGGAGATGTGCGCGGCGATCCTCGGAGCCGCAGGACCCTGTCTCAAGACGGAGGGCAACCTGAACAACCAGTTCGGGCTCCCCCTGACGCTGCTGCGCCTCGCGCCCGAGCATCGCGCCGCCGTGGTCGAGATCGGCATGAACCACCCGGGCGAGATCGCGCCGCTCGCCGCGATCGCCGCGCCCACGGTCGGCGTCATCACGAACGTCGGCACCGCGCACATCGAGCACATGGGCTCGCGCGAGGCCATCGCGCGCGAGAAGGGCGCGCTGTTCGCGGCCCTGGCCCCGGACGGCGTCGCCGTCGCCAACGCGGACGACCCGCTCGCGCTGGCGCAGCTCTCGCGCACGCGGGCGCGCTCCGTCACGTTCGGACGCGGGCCGGGTGCGCAGGTGCGCGCCACGCGGGAGGCGCCGCTCGGCGAGCGCGGCGTCGCCTTCGAGCTCGCGACGCCGGCCGGCACGGCCGGCGTGCGCGTCGCGGGCGTCGGCCGCATCCCCGTCGTCAACGCGCTCGCGGCCGCCGCCGCCGCGCTCGCGGTCGGGGCGACGCTCGAGCAGGTCGCCGACGGCCTCGAAGCCTACCGCCCGCCCGCTGGGCGCCTCGAGCCGCTCGCCCTGCCGCACGACGTGACGCTGCTGAACGACAGCTACAACGCCAACCCGCAGTCGATGGAGGTTGCGCTGCGCAGCCTCGCCGAGCTCAAGGGCGCGAGCCGCGGGCTCGCGGTGATCGGCGACATGGGCGAGCTCGGGACGACCGCGCGCGAGGCGCACCGCGCCGCGGGCCGCCTCGCCGCCGAGCTCGGCCTCGATCTCCTGTTCGCGCTCGGCGAGCATGGTGGCGAGGTGGTGGCCGGGGCGCTCGAGGGCGGCATGGACCGCGCGCGCGCGGTCTCGAGCCGCGACGCCGACGAGCTCACCGCCCGCATCCGGTCCGCGCTGCGCGGTGGCGACTGGGTTCTGGTCAAGGGGTCGCGCGCGATGCGGATGGAGCGCATCGTCCAGGCCCTCGCCGAGTCGTCGGCGAAGCCCGCTGAGTCATCAGGCCGAGCGCGCTAGATGCTGTACCACCTGCTCTACCCGTTGTCCGCGCAGATCGGCGGCTTCAACGTCGTTCGCTACGTCACGTTCCGCACCGCCGCGGCCGCGCTCACGTCGCTCTTCCTGTCCTTCCTCGTCGGCCCGCCGCTGATCCGCGCGCTGTCGCGGCTGCGCGCCGGCCAGCCGATCCGCGAGATCGGCCCCGCGCACCAGGACAAGGCCGGCACCCCGACGATGGGCGGCCTGCTGATCCTGCTCTCGCTGCTCGTGTCGGTGCTGCTGTGGTCGAACCTCACCAACCGGCTGGTCTGGATCGTGGTCGGCGTCACGGTCGGCTACGGCTTCCTCGGCTTCCTGGACGACTACCAGAAGGTGACGCGGCGGCGGAACGAGGCGGGCCTCTCGGCGCGCGCCAAGATGGCGGGGCAGATCGCGATCGCGTGCGCCGTGGCGTTCGCGATCTACGTCGATCCGAGCTTCGACAAGGAGATCTCGGTCCCCTTCTTCAAGGACTTCACGCCACACCTCGGTCTGCTCTACTTCCCGCTGGCGGTCGTCATCATCGTCGGCACCAGCAACGCCGTGAACCTGACCGATGGGCTCGACGGCCTGGCGATCGGTCCGGTGATGATCACCGCCGGAACCTTCCTGCTGCTCTCGTACTCCGCGGGCCACGCCAAGATCGCCGAGTACCTCGCCATCAAGTTCGTGCCGGGCAGCGACCAGCTGCCGATCTTCTGCGGCGCGCTGGTCGGCGGCGGCCTCGGCTTCCTGTGGTTCAACACCTACCCCGCCCAGCTGTTCATGGGCGACGTCGGCTCGCTCGCTCTCGGCGGCGCGCTCGGCACCATCGCGGTGCTGATCCGCCAGGAGGTGCTGCTCGCGGTGGTGGGCGGGATCTTCGTGGTCGAGACGCTCTCGGTGATGATCCAGGTGACGTGGTTCCGGCTCACGGGCCGGCGCGTCTTCCTGATGGCCCCGATCCACCATCACTTCGAGAAGATGGGTTGGCCCGAGCAGAAGATCGTGGTGCGCTTCTGGATCATCTCCGCGATTCTCGGGCTGGTCGCGCTCTCGTCGCTGAAGCTGCGCTGAGGATGGACGTGGAACTCGCTGGACAGCGCGTACTGGTGCTCGGGCTCGGGCGTTCCGGGCGCAGCGCCGCCGTCTTCCTGGCGGCGCGCGGCGCCCGCGTGCTGGCGGCCGACGAAAGGCCGGCTGCGCAGCTCGAAGGGCTCGAGGCGCTCGCCGGCGTCGAGCTGGCGATCGGCCGCCCCTTCCCCGATCCAGCGGAGTTCGAGCTGGTCGTGCCGAGCCCGGGCGTGCCGGCGGCGCGCTGGTCGCGTGCGCGGCGCGCGCTCGGCGACGTCGAGCTCGCCTTCCGCGCGCTCTCCGTGCCGGTCGTGGCGATCACCGGCACCAACGGCAAGACCACCACCACCGAGCTCACGCGGCGGCTGCTGGTCGCGGCGGGCCTGCGCGCGGAGGCGGCTGGCAACATCGGGCGCCCCGCGCTCGAGCTGGTCGGCCGGCCGCTCGACGCCGCGGTGCTCGAGGTGTCGTCGTTCCAGCTCGAGGCCGTCGAGGCCTTCCGGCCGCGCGTCGCCGTGATCCTCAACGTGACGCCCGACCACCTCGACCGGCACGGCAGCTTCGAGGGCTACGTCGAGGCGAAGGCGCGCATCGTGGCGCAACAGGCCGGCGACGACGTCGCGATCGGCAACGGGGACGACCCGGCGGCGCGCACGATCGCCGAGCGCAGCCGCGGCCGGCGCTGGCTGTTCCGTACGCGCGGGCCGGTCGAGCGCGGCGCCTGGCTCGACGCCGGCCAGGCGGTGCTGCGCGACGGCGCGCAGCCGGGCCGCGAGACGCTGCGCATCCGCCTGGACGGGCTGACGGGCGACGCGGCGCCCCCGGCCGACGACGTGCTGGCCGCGCTGCTCGCCTGCCGAGCGCTCGGCGCCGACGTCGCGAAGGCGGCGGAGGGCCTGGTCGGCTTCGAGGCGCCGCCGCATCGGCGCGAGCTGGTGACGCACCACGCCGGCGTCTGCTTCGTCAACGACTCCAAGGCGACCAACCCGTCGTCCGCGATCCTGGCGCTCGAGGCGCTCGGCGGACCCGCGGTGTGGATCGCGGGCGGGCGCGGCAAGGGCGTCGACTTCGCGCCGCTCGCGGAGGTCGCGGTGCGCCGCGCGCGCGCCTGCGTGCTGATCGGGGAGGCCGCGGGGGAGCTCGACGCCGCGCTCGCCGGCCGCATCCCGACCCGCCGCGCGCACGACCTCGAGGAGGCCGTCGCCGTGGCGGGCGAGCTGGCGCGGCCCGGCGACACCGTGCTGCTGTCACCGGCCTGTGCGAGCTTCGACCAGTTCCGCAACTACGAAGAGCGCGGCGAGCGCTTCCGGGCCGCGGTGCGCGCCTGGACGGCGGCGCGGGGAGGGACGCGTTGACGAGCGCGACCGCGGGCGGCGAGCGGGCCGGAGCGCCGCACGGCGGCGTGATCGCCGCGACGGCGGTGCTCGCCGCGATGGGCCTGGTGATGGTCTACAGCACGACGGCGCCGCTCGCGCTTGGCGCCTGGGTGCCGCCCCACTTCCAGCGCCAGCTCGCGGGCGTCGCGATCGGCCTGCTGCTGGCGTTCGTCGCGATGCAGGTGCCGCTCGCGGCCTGGCACCGCGCCGCGCTTCCGCTCTGGGCGATCGCGGTCGCGCTGCTCGGCGTCACGCTGGTGATCGGCGCACGCGTGAACGGCGCGCAGCGCTGGCTGGCGCTGCCGGGCCTCGGCACGGTGCTGCAGCCGGGCGAGGTCGCGAAGTTCGCGACGCTGCTCGCCACGTCGGCCGCCCTGTCGAGCCGCGAGAGCTCGTCGCGCCGGCCCCGCGGCGTCCCCTTCAGCCCGCTCGTGATCGTGTTGGCCGTCGTGCCCGCCGGCCTGCTCTTCCTCGAGCCCGACACCAAGGGCGCCGCGCTGCTGATGATCCTGGTCGCGCTCCAGCTCTTCGCCGCCGGGACGCCGCTGCGCCTGTTCGCGATCCCGGCGGGTCTCGGCGCGCTCGCGCTCGGCTGCGCCGTCGCGCTGCGCCCCTACGTGGTGCACCGCATCGTCGCCTTCCTGAACCCGTGGGAGCGGGCGAACAACGAGGGCTTCCAGCTGGTCCAGTCCTTCGTCGCCTTTGCCCGCGGCGGGCTGTTCGGCGTCGGCCTCGGCGACGGGCGCCAGAAGCTCTACTACCTGCCCGAGGCCCACACCGACTTCGTGCTCTCGGTGATCGCCGAGGAGCTGGGCCTGGTGGGCGTCGCCTTCGTGCTCGGCGCGTTCGCAGCGCTGGTGCTCGGCGGCTTCCACATCGCGTCGCGGGCCCGCAGCCGCTTCGCGTTCCTGCTCGCGTTCAGCATGACGGCCTTCATCGCGGTGCCCGCCGTCTTGAACGCGGCCGTGGTGATGGGGCTGGTGCCGCCGACCGGCCTCACGCTGCCCTTCGTCTCGTACGGCCGGACCTCGCTGCTGGTCTCGTTCGTGGCGATCGGGGTGCTGCTCGGCGTCGGTCGACGCGAGGGCGCGGCGGCGAGGCCGTGGACGCCATGAGCGGAGCGGATGCGGCGGTGCGCTGGGTGATCGCCGGCGGCGGCACGGGGGGACACGTGACGATGGCGCTCGCGCTCGGCGAAGAGATCGCGCGGCTCGGCGACGAGCTGCTGTTCGTGGGCTCCGAGCGCGGACTCGAAGCGGGGCTCGTCCCCGCGGCCGGCTTCGAGCTCGCCAAGCTGCCGGCGCGACCCTTCGCGGGGCAGGGCCTCGCAGCGCGCGCCGGCGCGCTCGTCGCGTTCGTGCGCGCCAGCGCCGCAGCCGCCGCCCTGCTGCGGCGCCGCCGCGTCCAGATCGTGATCTCGGTCGGCGGCTACGCCGCCGCGCCGGCGAACGTCGCCGCCGCGCTGCTGCGCATCCCGCTCGCGCTGGTCGAGCCGAACGCCGTCCCCGGCCGCACCAACCGCTGGACGGCGCGCTTCGCGCGCCGCGTGTTCACCGCCTTCTCGGCCGCCGAGCCGGGCTTCGGGACCCGCGGGCGGGTCGAGACCTCGGGTGCGCCGCTGCGCAGGGCGCTGCTCGAGGCGTTCGCGGGCGCCGGCGACCGGCGCGTCCCCGCCGCGCCCTTCCGGCTGCTCGTGGTCGGCGGGAGCCAGGGCGCGCGCCAGCTCAACGACGCCATGATCGAGGCGCTCGCGGATCTCGACCCGGCGCGCTTCGAGGTGTTCCACCAGACTGGGCCGGCCGATCGCGCGCGCGTCGCCGACGCGTACGCGCGCGCGGGCTTTCGCGCGGAGGTCGCCGACTTCGAGCCGGACCTCCCCGCGCGCTACCGCTGGGCCGACATTGGATTGTTTCGGGCCGGAGCGCTCACCGTCGCGGAGCTGGCGCTCGCCGGCCTGCCGGCGCTGCTCGTCCCCTACCCCCATGCGGCCGACGACCACCAGCGCGCCAACGCGCGCGCGCTCGAGCAGGCGGGCGCCGCGCGCGTGCTCGATCCCGCCGATTTCGGCGCCAAGGCGCTCGTGGAAGCGCTGGCTGCGCTGCTCGAGCGGCCTGCGGCGCTCGTCGAGATGGGACGCCGCGCGCGCGGGCTCGCCCGCCCGGACGCCGCGCGGCACATCGTGGCGGCGTGCCGCGCGTGGGCGCCGCAGGAGGCGCCCGCCCGATGATGTTCCGCCGCATCCAGCGCGTCCACTTCGTCGGCATCGGCGGCATCGGCATGTGCGGCATCGCCGAGCTGCTCGCCGGCCAGGGCTACCGCGTGTCCGGCTCCGACCTGCGCGAGGGCGCGACCGTGGCGCGGCTGCGCGCGCTCGGCGTCCCGGTCGCGATCGGCCACGCGCCCGAGCAGGTCGGCGACGCCGACGTCGTGGTCTACTCGTCGGCGGTGCGGCCCAACAACCCCGAGCTGCTCGAGGCCGAGCGCCGCAAGATCCCGGTGATCCCGCGCGCGGAGATGCTCGCCGAGCTGATGCGCCTGAAGGACGGGGTCGCGGTCGCCGGGAGCCACGGCAAGACCACGACGACCTCGCTGATCGCCCACGTGCTCCACGCCGCGGGCGAGGATCCGACCGCGGTGATCGGCGGCCGCGTCATGGCCGGCTTCGACTCGTCCGGCAGCCAGCAGCCGGTAGCCGTGTTGGCGAGCGGCCTTCCGGCCCTGAGCACGAGCGGAGCGAGTGCGGTCACGGGCTCGGGCGCGAGCGCAGCGAGCGAGGCCGTAAGAACGGGCGCCCGGCTCGGCGGGGGATCGCTGCTGGTGGCGGAGGCGGACGAGAGCGACGGCTCCTTCCTGCGGCTGACACCGGTGATCGCCGTCGTCACCAACATCGACCCCGAGCACCTCGACCACTACGGCTCGCTCGACGCGCTCTACGACGCCTTCGTCTCGTTCGCGAACCGCGTGCCGTTCTGGGGGCTCGCGGTGCTCTGCCTCGACCACCCGGGCGTGCAAGCGATCCTGCCGCGCGCGACGCGCCGCACCATCACGTACGGCCTCTCGCCGCAGGCGGACCTGGTCGCGGTCGACCCGCTGCTCGAGGCGGGCGGCATGCGCTTCGCGGTGCGGCGGCGCGGCGAGGCGCTCGGCGAGCTGCGCGTCGCGCTGGCGGGCGAGCACAACGTGCGAAACGCGCTCGCCGCCCTCGCGGTCGCGCTCGAGCTCGAAGTCCCCTTCGAGACCGCCGCCGACGCGCTGGCGAGCTTCCCGGGCATCGAGCGCCGCTTCGAGCGCAAGGGCGAGGCCGCCGGCGTGCGCGTGGTCGACGACTACGGCCACCACCCCGCCGAGATCCGCGCGACGCTCGCCGCGGCACGCCAGCTCCATCCCGGGCGCGTGGTCGTCGTGTTCCAGCCGCACCGCTACACGCGCACGCAGCTGCTCTTCGACGACTTCGCGACCGCCTTCCACCTGGCGGACCTGCTCTGGGTCACGGAGATCTACGCCGCCGGCGAGGACAAGCTGCCGGGTATCGACGGCCGCTCGCTCGCCGACGCGATCCGGGCGCACGGGCAGCGCGACGTGCGCTTCCAGGCCGACCTCGATGCAATCGTCCCCGAGATGGTGGCGGAGCTCGCACCGGGAGATCTGGTGATCACGCTGGGAGCCGGCAACATCTCGGCACTCGGGCCGAAGCTGCTGGCAGCGCTCCGAGGGAGCGAGGCGTGATCGCCCCGGCGGCGCGCGCGGCGCTCGAGCGCGCCCTCGGCACGCGCGTGCGCTTCGATGCGCCGCTGGCGCGCCACACCTCGCTCGGCGTCGGCGGGCCCGCCGATGCGCTCGCCGCGCCGGAGAGCGCGGCGGAGGCGGAGGTCTGCGTGCGCGCCTGCGCGGAGCACGGCGTCCCGCTCTGGGTGCTCGGCGGCGGCTTCAACACGCTGGTGCTCGATGCCGGGGTCGACGGCGTGGTGCTCCGCTTGCACCGCTTGCGCCGCCTGGACGTCGAGACGGACGGCGTGCTCTTCGCCGAAGCGGGCGTATCGCATGCGCAGGCGATGCGGATCTGCGCCGAGCGCGGCCTTGCCGGGCTCGAGTTCGCGGCCGGCATCCCCGGGACCGTCGGCGGCTGGATCGCGATGAACGCCGGCATTCCGGAGCGCGAGACCGCCGCGGCCGCGCGCGAGGTCGAGGTGGTGGCGCCGGGCAGCGCGCGCCGCTGGCTGTCGCGCGACGCGCTGCGCTTCGTCTACCGCGGCGCGCTCGGGATGCCGCCGGGCGGCGTCGTGCTCGCCGCGCGCTTCGCGCTGCGCGCCGCGGAGCCGCGGGCGGTGCGCGCCGAGATCGAGCGCCATCTCGCGCACCGCCGCGCCACGCAGCCGATCGACCAGCCCTCGTTCGGGTCGGTCTTCAAGAACCCGCCGGGCGAGCGCGCCGGCCAGCTGATCGAGCTCGCCGGCCTGAAGGGGCTGCGCGTCGGCGGGGCCGAGATCTCGTCGGTCCACGCCAACTTCATCGTCAATCGCGGCGGCGCCAGCGCCGCGGACGTGCTGGCGCTGATGCGGCGCGCGCAGGACGCCGTACGCGAGCGCCGGGGGATCGAGCTCGAGCCCGAGGTGCGCATCGTCGGGAGGTCGCGATGAGGTGGCTGCGCCGCGACCGGCGCCGCGCCGCCGGCGACCTGCGCCCCAGCTACGCGGAGCGCCAGGCCGCCCTCGAGCGCGTGCGCGAGCGCATCCGCCGGCGCCACGGCGCCAGCGCCCGGCGCCTCTCGCGCGTGCGCCGCGCGACGCCGCTCGTCGCGTTCGCCGCCTTCGCTGCCGGCGTCGGGCTCGCGAGCCCGCTCGTCGAGCGGGGTGCGGCGCGGCGTCCCGACCTGTTCGCGGTGCGCCAGGTCGCGGTCGAGGGTGCTGAGCGCCTGGAGCCGGCCGAGATCGCGCGAGCCGCCGGCCTGGCGCCCGGCGCGAGCTGGAGCGACATCGCGCCGGAGGCGCTCGCCGAGCGGCTGTCCGCGCATCCGTGGATCGCCGAGGCGCGCGCGGCTCGCGTCTCGCCGACCACGGTCGTAGTGCGAATCGTCGAGCGCCACCCGGCCGCGGTGTTGATCGAGCCCGAGAGCCAGCCCGCGCTGGTCGACGAGCGGGGCGTGCCCTTCGACGCGCCCGCCGAGGGCTTCGACGCCCTGCCCCGGCTGGTGCTCCGGCGCCACGCCGAGCGCGACCGCGTCGAGCCGCGCCTCGCGGCGGGGGTCGTGGTGGCACGCGCGGTGGTGGCGGCCGGCTTCGAGAGGCCGGAGCTCGAGCTCGAGCTCGAAGGCGCGGACCCGAAGGCGGCGCCCGTGCTCCGCGTGGCCGGCCTCGCCCCCCGCGTCGTGCTCGGGGACGGCGCGCCGGCGGAGAAGCTCGCGCGGCTGCGGCGGGTGCTCGACGAGGTGCCCGAGAGCCGCCGCGCCGTCGAGATCGATCTGCGCTTCGAGGATCAGGTGGTCTTCAGACCCGCTCCGCCCGAGGCCGGGCCGAGCGACACGGCGCCGCACGCGGCGCCGACAACCGGGGGCCGATCCGGCTAGCGCCGGAGGTCCCGCTCATCGGGGGGTGAGAGACGATGGCTCGCAAAGAGGATCTGATCGTCGGTCTCGACATCGGGACCACCAAGATCTGCGCGGTGGTGGCGGAGCAGACCGAGAACAGCGTCGACGTGGTCGGCATCGGGACCCACCCGTCGCGCGGGCTGCGCAAGGGCGTGGTGGTCGACATCGACGCCACCGTGGAGTCGATCAAGCACGCCGTCGAGGAAGCGGAGCTGATGGGCGACTGCGAGATCTCCTCGGTGTACGCCGGGATCGCGGGCGGCCACATCCGCGGCTTCAACTCGCACGGCATCGTCGCCGTGAAGGACCGCGAGGTCTCGGAGGGCGATCTGCGCCGCGTCATCGACGCCGCCAAGGCGGTGGCGATCCCGATGGACCGCGAGGTCATCCACGTGATCCCGCAGGAATTCGTGATCGACGACCAGGACGGGATCCGCGAGCCGCTCGGCATGAGCGGCGTGCGCCTCGAGGCCAAGATCCACATCGTGACGGCCGCCGTCACGAGCGCGCAGAACATCGTCAAGTGCGCAAACAAGGCCGGCCTCAACGTGATGGACATCGTGCTCGAGCCGCTGGCGTCGGCGGAGGCGGTGCTCTCGCGCGACGAGCGCGATCTCGGGGTGTGCTTGATCGACATCGGCGGCGGGACGACGGACCTCGCCGTCTTCAGCGACGGCGCGATCACGCACACGTCGGTGCTGGCGCTGGGCGGAAACCACATCTCGAACGACATCGCGGTCGGGCTGCGCACGCCCTTCGAGGACGCCGAGCGCACCAAGAAGAAGTTCGGCGTGGCCTCGGCGCGGCTGCTCGGCAGCGACGACATCCTGACCGTGCCGAGTGTCGGCGGGCGCCGACCTCGCGAAGTGTCGCGCAAGCTGCTGTGCGAGATCATCGAGCCGCGCGTGGAGGAGATCCTCTCGCTCGCGCGCCAGGAGCTGGTGAAGGCGCGCCTCGACGAGCGCATCCCGTCCGGCGTGGTGCTGTCGGGCGGCTGCGCCGCGCTGGCGGGCATCGCGGAGCTGGCCGAAGAGGTGTTCGAATCGCCGGTGCGCGTGGGCCTGCCGGCGCGGGTCGGCGGGCTGTCCGACGTGGTGCGCGACCCGATGTACGCGACCGGCGTGGGCCTCGTCCTGTACGGGGCGAGCCAGGGCCACGGCACCCCGTACAGCCGCTTCCGGATCCGCGACGAGTCGATCTTCCGGCGTGTGCGGCAGCGCATGCGGGAGTGGTTCTACGGGGAGTTCGAGTAGCCCCGGCCGGCTCGCAAATTCGAGGTGCAAGCCGCTGTCTTTTTGAGCGTTTCGTGTAGACTGCAGGTCCGACATAGCGCCGACGACCAAGGGGGGTGAGCGATGGCGCCGAGCAACCGCGATCCGCGGGACGCGGAGACGTCCGTCTCCCGTCATTCGAGCACAGACCGAAATTCGGAACGGAAGCAGGCAGAGGGGAAGCGTCAGGCCGGGGCGGACCCGGACGCCGCCAAGCTCGACGGGGTCGATCTGCTGGAGATCGGCCCGAA
>Ga0335070_10008951_pt1 | contig 11751 bp, 8 predicted proteins | sample Lox_Sample_13_FD_206722 | JGI IMG/M metagenome (GOLD analysis project Ga0335070, IMG submission 206722) | Soil microbial communities from Loxahatchee National Wildlife Refuge, Florida, United States - Lox_Sample_1.3 | ecosystem: Environmental > Terrestrial > Soil > Wetlands | place: USA: Florida...
ACCAAGAGGAAGACGTGTCACCGGGGCGAGTAGGCGATGTCTTTCGAGCGGTCGCAAGCGCTGTTTCGTCCGACGACCAGATCTTTCACACCCAAGTCTCGGTGGAACAGAATGGCACGCAGTTGTACAGCGTGGAAATGTGGGTGGACGGTCAGCAGAAAGCCACTCGGTACGACGTGACACCGATCGATCAGAGATCTGATGGAGCATCTACCACGGCGAGCGTGATCGTCTCCAATGGGTACGCCTATGTCCGAGAGTGGACGGGAGGAGCCACGCGAGAGGAGACCGAGAGCTGCGACGGGGTGGAGGCGTGGATTTCCGCGGTCATCCTGTGCGAGAAGGGGTCGGAGCTCAGCGTCGAGGACGGCGCCTGGGACGGAAGGACAGCCATCGTGCTAATCGGCCGACGTAGCGTGACAATTCCAACGCCGGAGCCAAATCTGGTGACCCCGCACGCCACTGAACAGCAGAACGCACTTCCAAGTGCGCAGGTCGATGTGCCATCGGAGTCACTTGGTGGAGTCGAAACCTTCGTTTCGAGGACGTATCTTGACCCTGCTACATATCTCCCGATCGCCCGAGCTTCGCAACAGCGGATCAACGGCGAGCCGGTTGACGAGCTAGGCGACCCTCAATGGATCTACGCAAATGAGTTCCTACCTCGCACCGATGAACTCCTGGCCCTGTTCGACCCGAAGTCAATCGGGTACAGCGACGAACAGTGAGACGAGTCCGACGATCCCGATGTCGAGATCGAGCGCGAGGTGCTGCGCACGTCAGTCGTCGCGCTGGATCTTCGCCCGGGGCGGTTCGATGTGATTGAGCACTAACTGCTGCGCTCGACGTGACTACGTCCCGCGCGATCAGCGATGGGCATCCAGTCCGTGGCGATCGAGTGCTGCCCGAAGCTGGTTGAGCCCATCGGTCCTCCAGTACCGCCCGTTCGGGAATTGGTCGTCTCGGTCCCAGCGCCAGGTTGTCACCATTGCACGCATGAGTATCCGGCACTCGCGGAGCAACTCGTCGTCAACATCTGGATAGCACTCGCTGACCTCTTCGGGCACATGGGCGAGGTCGAATTCGATCGGCCCACGGCAACACGTTTCGAGGTCTATGAACAGCGGGCCGGTTCTTGTGCTGAGCACGTTGTCCGGGTGCGGCTCGCCGTGCAGCAGTTGCTCGGGTGCGCCGCGGTCGCCGATCGTTTTCCTCAGGCTGCGTAACGTGGTGCTCAGAAGCGCTCGGTCATCGTCGGCGAGGTCTGGAGTGTGGTCGCGACCTGCAACGAGTTGTTGAGCCTCCGCGACGCGATCCGTGAAGTGCGGCGCAGGGAGGTCGATTTCCCGCATGCCAGCATGCAGCCGCGCGAGCGCATCCGCGTAGGCTGCTGGTGAGACCCCCTTTGGTACGGGTTCGTAGTAGGTCCACAGCGTGACCGCGAAGCCGTCACGCTCGTAGACGCGCGGCTCGACACGAGGCTCAAGAGCAGCCACCGGGCTATCGGTTTCGGCCAGCCGCTGGGCAAGGTCTACTTCGAACTGTGCAACCTCATGACCTATGTGTGCCACCCGAGCAAAGACGTCGCAAGGGAGCAAGCGCAGCGCGAGTTTGTTCGAGTTTTGAAGAACGACCGCGTTGTCGGCTGTCAGGCCAAGCGCTGCCGCGATCGACGTGGCCGCAGCCACCGCACGCTGAACCTCTGACGCTTTCATCGCAGTTCGATCATACGACGCGCCCTAAACGGGGCCCGAAGTTGAGGAAGGACGATTAAACCAATCATTCAGAGCACCTCCCCATGAACCTCGCCCAGTTCATCGAGACATACCAGGACGCCATCACCCAGGCCGTCCTGTCCGCCGCAGGCGGGGACACCGGCAAGACGACGATCAGCGCGGCGGCCTACGACCGCGGACGCCGGGTCAACCGTCCGGCAGCAGCCGCACGAACACCTCGTTCGCCACGTAGCGGCCGCCGTCGGTCAGGCGCAGCCGGCCGTCCGCGCGCTCCAGCAGGCCGAGCGACGTCAGCTCGGCGATCTGCTGGCCGTACGCCGCCTCCAGCGTCGCCCCGAAACGCGCTTCGAAGGCGGCGACGTCCAGGCCTTCGTTCAGGCGCAGGGCCAGGATCACCGTGTCCGCCATCTGCAGCTCGCGTGACGTCTCATCGACGAAGGTGACCTGCGGCAGCGCCCGGATCAGTTGGCGCGCGCCGCCGGGCAGCTCTCGGCGCCCCGCTTCGCCGACCAGCGAGATGTACTGCTTCGGCGAGTAGACGTCCGCGAAACGCGCGCCGTCCAGGTGCGAGTGCGCCCCCGGCCCCAGGCCCAGCCAGTCGCCATTGCGCCAGTAGACCAGGTTGTGGCGGCACTCTTCGCCGGGGCGCGCCCAGTTGGAGATCTCGTACTGGACGTAGCCGGCCCCGGCCAGCCGCCGCTGCGACCACTCGTACATCGTCGCCTGCATGTCAGAGTCCGGTTCAGGCACGCGCCCGTGGTCGATGTCGTAGGCCAGCTTCGTCCCCTCTTCCACTGTGAGTGCGTAGAGCGAGAGGTGGTCCGGCGCTAGCGCGATCGCCTGCTCCAACGTCTCCTGCCAGCGCTCAAGCGGCTGCTCCGGCAATCCGTAGATCAGGTCCAGGTTCACGCGCCGGAAGCCGGCCTCCCGCGCCCAGCCGTAGCCCTGCTTGGCTTCGGCCGCCGTGTGGATGCGATCGAGCGCGATCAGCTCGTCGTCGTGGAAGGACTGCACGCCGAAGCTGAGCCGGTTCGCGCCCAGCGCCACCAGTCCGCGCAGGTAGTCGAGATCGACGGTGCCGGGGTTGGCCTCGATCGTGACCTCGGCGTCCGGGTCGAGCGCGAAGTTCTCGCGCATAGCGGCGAAGATCGCTTCCAGCTCGCCCAGCGGCATCAGGCTGGGCGTCCCCCCGCCGAAGAAGACGGTCGGGACGGGCCGTCCCGCCATCGCCGGCGACCAGAGGCGCATCTCCTGATACAGGGCGCGCGTGAAGTCGGGGACGAGGTGCTCAAGGTTCGCGTACGAATTGAAGTCGCAGTAGGAGCACTTCAGCGAGCAGAACGGGATGTGGATGTAGAGAGAGAGAGGTGTGCCACGCATGGCACATCCATCGTACAACGTCAGCCGGCGGGCTTCTCCGGCGGCTTGGTGAGCGCGGGGCTCGGCGTCGGCTTCGGGGTGGGCTTCGGCGTAGGGGTTAGCGTCGGCGTCGGAACGGACATCGGGTCCGGCGTCGGCGGGTTGACGGCGGGCGTCGGTGTGGGCGTGCGGGTGGCCGGCGGCGCCGGGGTCGCGGTGTCGGGGAGCGCTGTGGCGGGCGGCTCCCCGGCGGGCGCCAGGTCGACGAATGGGAGCGCCTGGGGGATCGTGCTGGCCGAGAAGGTGACGAAGAGCCCGTCCGGCGGCGCCTTGTCGTTCAGGTTGACGATGAGCTTCCACTCCCCGCTGACCGGCCGCGCGATCGTGTAGCGGAAGGCGCCGTCGTCCTTCTCCAGCTTGATGCCGGGGTAGGGGATCGTCAGCTGGTCGCCGCCGGGGCTCACGATCTGCGCATCGACGGGCTCCCCCTCGGCCGCGACTTGCTCGGCGGTACGGCGCTCTCGCCAGCGGATCTCCAGAGAGGCCTGGTCCTGGCTTCCCGGCACGTAAAACGGCAGGGTGAGGGCTCCGTTCTGCTTCAGCTCGAACGTCGTGCAGTCGCCTACAGGGTCGCCGCTGATGATCGCGCGGACGCGGCGGAACTCGCAGTAGGGGTTCGCGGCGGCGGCCAGGTAGGTGAACTGCCCGCCGGTCTCGTCGGCGATGTCCTTGAGGAAGGCCTCGTTAGACGCACCGACGCCATACGTGAACACGGGGATGCCGGCCTCCTTGTAGCACTCCACCGCGCCGCTGAAGCCACCCACCTCGTGGTGCCCGTCGCTGAGGAGCACGGCGGCCTTGGCCGGGTTCGCGCCGTGCGCCAGCAGCTCGGCACAGCCGGTCACCATGCCCAGGCGGATGTTCGTCGGCTCCGTGGAGGGTTCGTACCTGGTGGCCACGGCCAGGTCAGAGTTGACGGCGCCGTCCACCACCGCCGGCGTCAGGCCGGCCGTCACGCGGGCGCTGCGGTTGAAGTCGATGATCGCGACGTTGTCGTCGGGCCGCGTCGCCTGCAGCAGCGCAAGCGCCGCGTCCCCCGCGGAGGTCTGGTTCTCGGCGACGGTGGTCGAGGTGTCGATCATCACGGCGACGTCGGCAGGCGTCGAAGGGTCGTCCTGACCGCGCCGCGGCGAGTTGGACACGATGCGCCCGAAGCCGGTGGTGCCGCCGCCTTCCAGCGGGCACGATCTCTCCGCGCCACGCGCCAGGCATCCGTCCGCGCTGACGACCCACCCGCCCAGGTTGAGCCCAAACGCCGGCTGGCGGACGCCGTCCAGTACCGCGTAGAAGTGGACGTGGGGCGCGGTCGCGTCGCAGCCGTCCAGCCCGGAGCCGTCCGGGCAGCAGCCGGGCGCGCCCAGCCGGTCGCCGGCCTTGACGTGATCGCCGGTCTGTACCTGTTTGTTCTCCAAATGATAGTAGGCCGTGCGGAAGCCGTCCCCGTGGTCGATCTCGACGGCGTTGGGGATGACAGTGACGACGCCGTCGGCCGCGGCCGTCACCCAGAACGACGAGTGGAAGGACTCGCACGGCTTGCCGGCGGCGTCAGGCGGCTGAAAGTCGAGCGCCTCCAGGTCAGCGCCGTGCGGGCCCTGGGTGTACGTCCAGAGGCTGCCCCCTTCCCAGGGGAACCAGAGCTGGATCGGCTGCTCGGCCCCGGCCTTCCCCGGCGAGGCGAAGACGATCAGGGCGAGCCCGAGCACGGCCGCAGCGGCTGTTGCGATGCGAAACATAGTGCGGGAGCGGCTGAAAAGCAGCTTTGCTCAGGGTATGTGGACATGTGGACAAGGTCAAGCAGGCTTCGTCGCTGTAACCGACAGTGCGACCCTCGACCCCTGACCCCCGGCCCTCGTACACTACCGTCATGCTCAAAGACCGCAACTGCGGCGAACTGCGCGCTTCCGACGAGGGGGCGACCGTCACCCTCGCGGGCTGGGTGAACCGCCGCCGCGACCACGGCGGTCTCATCTTCATCGACCTGCGCGACCACTCCGGCCTCGTCCAGGTCGTCTTCAACCCGCAGGAGGCGGCGGAGGCACACCACGTCGGCGAGGAGCTGCGCGGCGAGTATGTCCTCCAGGTCAGCGGCGCCGTCACCCACCGCAAGCCCGGCACCGAGAACCCCGATCTCCCCACCGGCGAGATCGAGGTGCACGCGAAGTCCGCGAAGATACTGAATGCCGCCAAGACCCCGCCCTTCTACATCTCCGACGAGACGGAAGTCGAGGAGCTGCTGCGCCTGAAGTACCGCTACCTGGACCTCCGCCGGGAGCGCATGCACCAGAACATCGTCACCCGCCACCGCGTTGTCCAGTACATCCGCGACTTCCTTGGCAAGCGTGGCTTCACGGAAATCGAGACGCCGATCCTCACCGCGCCGACGCCGGAGGGTGCGCGCGACTACATCGTGCCCAGCCGCGTGAACCCCGGCCGCTTCTACGCGCTGCCGCAGTCGCCACAGCAGTTCAAGCAGCTGCTGATGGTGGCCGGCTTCGAGCGCTACTTCCAGATCGCCCACTGTCTGCGCGACGAAGACCTGCGCGCGGACCGGCAACCGGAGCACACCCAGCTCGACCTCGAGATGAGCTTCGTCGACCGCGAAGAGGACATCTTCGCGCTGACCGAGGAGCTGTACTCGTCGCTGGCAAGCGCGCTCTTCCCCGGGCGCCCGGTCCAGCGATTGCCGTTCCCGCGCATGACCTACGCGGAATCGATGAGGCGCTTCGGTTCGGACAAGCCGGACCTGCGCTACGGCCTGGAGCTGGCGGACTTCGCGGGAGCGCTGGCGGACACCACGTTCCAGGTGTTCAAGAACGTGATCGCGTCCGGCGGCGCCATCCGCGGCCTGGCCGTGCCCGGCGGCGCAGCCTGGAGCCGCAAGCAGGTGGACGACCTGACCACGTTCGTGCAGGGTTACGGGGCGAAGGGGCTCGTCTCGATCCAGGTCGGCGGCGAGGGCGACATCGCCTCCCTGACGATGGAAGACGTGAAGTCCCCGGTCGCCAAGTTCTTCACGGCCGGGCAGGTGATCGCCCTGGCGGGCCTGGCCGGTGCCGGCCGCGGCGACATGCTGCTGGTCGTCGCGGATACGGAAGCCGTCGCCAACAAGGCGCTCGACGCGCTGCGCCGGGAGATCGCCGCCCGCCTCGGGCTGGCCGACCCGCAGGCGCTGGCCTTCGCCTTCGTGACGGACTATCCGCTGTTCGAGTGGAGCGACACGGAGGGCCGCTGGATGTCTGCGCACCACCCGTTCACCTCGCCGAACCTGGAAGACCTGCCGCTCATGGACACGGAACCGGGCAAAGTCCGCTCCCACGCGTACGACCTGGTCTGCAACGGCTGGGAGCTGTTCAGCGGCAGCATCCGCATCCACCAGCGGGAGGTGCAGGAAAAGGTGTTCCAGATGCTGGGCATCGGGCCGGAGGAGGCGCAGCGCCGCTTCGGCCACATGCTGGAGGCGTTCGAGTACGGCGCGCCGCCGCACGCCGGCATCGGCAGCGGCATCGACCGGCTGATGGCCGTGCTCATCGGCGAGTCCGACATCCGGGAGGTCATCGCCTTCCCGAAGACGAAGTCCGCCGGCGACCCGATGACAGGCGCGCCGAGCCCCGTAGACCCGGAGCAGCTGGAAGTCCTGCACATCCGCATCGAGCCGGCGGACGAAGCCGAGGCGTAGCGGCCGAGCTGTCCGCTGTTCACCAACCACTGGACGGCTTATGGCGCAACGCGGGCCGTGGCGCCCGGCGTCTTTAGTAGCGGGCGCTGTATCGTCGTAACTGAAACCTGTACGCTAAGCTCAGCGTTCTCTAGATAAGACCCGCAAATGGAAACCCGCAAACTCGTCTACGTACTTACCGGTGTAGCTGTTTCCCTGATCGTCGTCATCGGAGGCCTCGTGCTGCTCGTTTCCGGCGGGGGCGGCGGCGACGACGGCAGCAGCAGCGACTCCTCGCCGACGCTGCCCGCGAGGCAACAGGGCGAGCTGCGCGTGCGCGGCGCCGATCCCATCACCCTCGACCCGGCCTGCGCCTCCGACGCCGACTCGGCGAGCTACATCGTGGAGCTGTTCTCCGGCCTGGTGAGCTTCGACAAGGACCTCAAGCTGATCCCGGACATCGCCGATCACTGGGACGTCAGCGACGACGGCACCGTCTACACGTTCCACCTGCGCACCACCGTTCTCTTCGCCGACAACTCCCGGCGCGTCACCGCGGACGACTTCAAGTACTCGATGGAGCGCTCGCTGAACCCGGACACGCAGTCCACCGTGGGCGACGTCTACCTGGATGACCTGGCGGGCGCAGACGATTTCATCGCCGGCCGGGCAGACAGCGTCAGCGGCATCAAGGTCCTCGACCCCGATACGCTGGAGCTGACGATCAAGGCGCCGGACCCGGTGTTCCTCGACAAGCTGACGTACCCCACGTCGTTCGTCGTAGACAAGAACCAGGTGAAGGACGCCAACTGCTCAGACGCGAGCTGGACGTTCCGGGCCAACGGCACCGGGCCCTTCAAGCTGGCGAACTGGGACCTGGGCAACCAGATCGTCCTTGAGCCGAACCCCAACTACTACCTGGACCCGAAGCCCGCGCTCTCGCGGGTGACCTTCCTCATCTCCGGCGGCTCCTCCTTCACGATGTACCAGAACGACGAAGTGGACGTGACCGGCGTCGGCAAGGACAACGTCGACACCGTGCGTGACACCACGAACCCGCTCAACGCCGAGTACCACACCACGCCCTCGCTCAGCGTCTCTTACATAGGCTTCAACGTGAACAAGGCGCCGTTTGACGATCCGAATGTCCGCAAGGCGCTGGCAATGGCGATCGATAAGGACTTCCTGGCGAACAACCTCTACAAGCAGTTGCTGGACCCTGCCGGCGGCATCGTCCCGCCGGACATGCCGGGCTACGACTCCACCGTTGACCCGATCAAGTACGACCCGACGGCCGCCAAGACGCTGCTGGACAGCACCGGCAAGGCCAACGATCTGAACGGCGTGAAGATACTCACCGCCGGCCAGGGCGCGGCGCCGGACGACGTCCTGGAAGCGGTCACCGCCATGTGGCAGCAGAACCTGGGCGTCTCCATCGAGGTGGAGCAGGAGGACTTCGGCCTCTTCCTCAGCGATGTGGACCAGGGCAGCTTCGAGATGTTCTCGCTGGGCTGGGTGGCGGACTATCCGGACGCGCAGAACTTCCTGGACCTCAACTTCCACACCGGCAACAGCAACAACAAGACCGGCTACTCCAACTCGGAGGTCGATCAGCTGCTGGACCAGGCGCGCACGGACATCCCGGAGGCCCAGCGCAACGACCTCTACCACCAGGCGGAGCAGACCGTCGTGGATGACGAGCCGTGGATTCCGCTCTTCTTCGCGCGGTCAAGCTACCTGGTCAAACCCTACGTCACCGGCTACGACGTCCCCGCCTTCGTCATCCCCACCCTGCGCTACGTCACCGTCAACAAGTAGGAGGCGCGATGCCCTCGGGCCTGGCCTCCTACGTTATCCGCCGCCTGCTGATTGTGCCCGTCATCCTGCTCATCGTCTCCTTTGTCGCCTTCGCGCTCGGCCGTTATGCGCCGGGCGACTACGTTTCCATCCAGGCCGGCCCGCGCGCCAACCCTGAAACAGTCGCGCGCATCCGCCACGACCGCGGCCTGGACGATCCGGTCTACGAGCAGTACGCGCGCTACGTCTGGAACGCTCTGCACGGCGACTTCGGCGTCAGCCAGCACCCACGCGGCGTGCCCGTGCAAGACGTGCTGTTCCCGCGCCTCTGGGTGACGGTGCAGATCAACGTCCTGGTGCTCGCCTTCACCTGGCTGATCGGCATCCCGCTGGGCACCTGGGCGGCGCTCAAACGCGGGACCTGGCTGGACCCCTTCTCGATCGGGCTGTTCCTGTTCTTCGCTTCGGTGCCGGTGCTGGTCACCGTGCCGCTGCTGGAGTGGGCCTTAGTGCACAAGCTGGGCTGGCTGCCGACGGGCGGCTGGTCGACGCGGCACATCCTCGGCGTGAAGATCGGCATTCTATCGAAGCACGCGATTCTGCCCGTCTTCGTGCTCACGCTGTCCGGCGTGGCCGGACTGGCGCGCTACATGCGCAGCCAGGTGCTGGAGGTTCTGGACCAGGACTTCGTGCGGACGGCGCGGTCCAAGGGGCTGCGCGGCGACGTCGTCGTCTTCCGGCACGTCGTGCGCAACGCGTTGCTGCCGATCATCACCATCTTCGGGTTCGAGCTGGCGGGCCTCATCGGAGGCTCGATCTTCGTCGAGACGCTGCTAGGCATACCGGGCGTCGGCCTGCTCGCCTTCGAGTCGGTCGGCACCCGCGACTACGACATGATCATGGCCATCGTCCTCCTCGGCACCACCATCTTCGTGCTGACGATGCTGCTGGTCGACATCGCTTACGGCTTCATCGATCCGCGGGTGCGGTCCGGGGGGAGCGCCGGGTGAGCTACGCCGAAGCCACGGTGGGCCTGCACGCCGGCGAGCCGCTGCGCGCGCGCTCGCGGCTGCTGCGGCGCCTCCTGCGGCGACCGGTGGCGGTAGCGGCGATCGCGGTCATCGTGCTGATCTACGGCGCCGGGATCCTGGCGCCGGTGATCGCCCCCTACGGCTTCAACGAGGCCGACTTCACGAACACCTACGCCGCGCCCAGCCTGTCCCACCCCTTCGGCACCGACGAGCTGGGCCGCGACCTGCTGTCCCGCGCCATCTGGTCGGCGCAGACGACGGTCATCGTCTCGATCGCCGTGGTGGCGACCGGCGCCCTGGCCATCGGCGTGACGGCGGGGCTTGTCGCCGGCTACCTGCGCGGCGCCGCCGATGCCGTCATCATGCGCCTGGCCGAGATCTTCGGCTCCGTCCCTACGATCCTCCTGCTGCTGATCATCACCGCGACGCTACGTGACCGCGTGGAGGGGTGGGCGGAGAGCGTGGGCGACTTCACCCACCAGTCGTGGATCGTCAGCTCCGGCGCGCCCAGCTACGTCCTGATCTTCGGCTCGCTTTCGGCGTTCGGGTGGGTCGGCATCGCGCGCATCGTGCGTTCGCAGGTGCTGGCCCTGCGCGAGACGCAGTACGTCATCGCCGCGCGGGCATCGGGCGCCTCGGGGCCGCGGATCATCTTCTGGCACCTGCTCCCCAACGTGGGCAACCTGCTGATCGTGGCGATAACGCTGTCGCTCGGCTCAGCGGCCGCGGCGGAGGTCGGCCTCACGTTCCTCGGCATCGGCGTGCAGTCACCGCACCCCAGCTTCGGGGCGATGATCGCGGCCGGCGCGCCGCTGACGATCGTCCGCCAGCACACGGTCCTCATCCTGGTGCCGGCGGCGTGCGTTTCGGCGCTGGTGCTGGCCTTCAACCTGCTCGGCGATCAGCTGACCGACGTTTTGTCCCCGCGCCGCCGCTAGGCGCGCCCCGGCCTGACCCAGGCGGCCGCGCCCCCTATAATCACCTTCGACCATGGAAGGCCGCATCGAGCCCGTCGACCAGGAGTATATCCGCCACTACTGGGCGGCCCACTGGGGGCTGCCCGTCGTCAGCATCGACCGCGTGTACCAGCCGGAGGACGTGTCCGGCCTGGTCTGGCGCGACGAGTGGGGGGAGGCGCAGGGCCTGATCACCTGGGCCATCGACGGCGATAGCGCCGAGATCGTCTCCGTTGACGCGTTCCAGCAGGGCCGCCACATCGGCGGGCGGCTCCTCGATGGGGCGGAGGCCGAGCTGCGCCGCCGCAAGGTCCGCCGCGCGACGATCGTGACGACGAACGACAACCTGCGCGCCCTGGCCTTCTACGTGCGGCGCGGCTACCGCATCGTCCGCGTGGCCCTCGACGACATGGACCGCGTGCGCGAGCTGAAGCCGGGCGTCCCGAAGCTGGGCAGCGACAACATCCCCCTGCGCGACATGATCCAACTGGAGAAGGACCTCACGGAAGCCCCCAGCGGCGGCTCCCGCCGCATCCCGGAGAGCGCGCGCCCCGAAACGTTTGCTTAGTTAACCGCAAGGTGTTCGCGCCATGGGGTCGCAGATGACTTGCCCCCGCTCATGGTGAGGCTCACGAACCACGAAGGCTGGTCGTCCGCGCAACGTCCGCTTTCCGCGATTTCCACGCTCGTCCTTCGTTCCGCCGCGGCGGATGAAGATGAGCGAGCCGAATCATCATGCGGTAACCTGCGATCGAGTTGAACAACATCACTTTCCGCCCGCTGACCGCTGACGACATCCCGCAGCTGCACGCCTGGCTGAACAACCCGCGCGTCGCTGAGTGGTACGGGCTGGGGGTGGAGAACATCTCCTTCCCGAAGCTGGAGCAGGTGGAGGCGAACTACCTGCCGCGCGTGCGAGGGGAGAAGCCAACGTTCTGCTACATCATGCTTCTAGACGGGCATGCGTTCGGGTACGTGCAGACGTACCGCATGGGCAGCTACCCGGACTACGCCGACGTGATCAGCGCCGACCATGACGCCTGGGGCATCGATATCTTCATCGGCGAGGACGAGTACCGCGACCGCGGCCTCGGCACGGCGGCGCTGCGCCTGTTCCTGGAGCGAGAGGTCTTCGGCCACAGGGGCGCCCGCACGGC